>Ga0315294_10006045_pt1 | contig 13291 bp, 21 predicted proteins | sample YL17G13_40_MG_FD_203626 | JGI IMG/M metagenome (GOLD analysis project Ga0315294, IMG submission 203626) | Sediment microbial communities from Yellowstone Lake, YNP, Wyoming, USA - YL17G13_40 | ecosystem: Environmental > Aquatic > Freshwater > Lake > Sediment | place: USA: Wyoming | collected... | reverse complement strand
GTGTAAGGATTTAGAAAATATTTTTGTATCTAGTATATAAACCTTTCGCTTTTTGCAACATTGTTTCTACTTTTGGGGGGCTAAATTGGGCGCAGCTTGAAAAACTTATATATAAACCTTTTTGATTATTAGAATTTGAATTTTTATCAGTAGAAAGATTTAAATACTCAACAAATAATATAATATAATATAATATAATATTATATAAGAGGGGTAAAATGGTAATGATAATTATTGATTTGCCGGACGAATTAAACAGAAATATAGAAATGTTTAAGGCCAAGTACGGTTTTGATACAAAAAATGATGCTATCATTAGCGCTTTATACAAACAATTCAAATTAAAAGCACCTATAGAAAGGATAAAAGATGTGAAATGATATGGGATATTCATTTTGGCAAGAAAAATTTAAGAAAAACTGGGTTAGAGCAATTTTCATACTTGAAAACGGCCAGTTAGAATTTAAGACTTGTATTTTTGATGTTAATAATTCATTTAAAAAAGGAAAATGTTGCTATATTGTCGAGCAGAAATTGATTAAATATGAGAAACATATACCTTACTTAGTCTATATGCACGATAACCCTAACCCGGTCAGTTTCATAAAAGTAAAGCATATCGTAAATGGTAAAGTAATCTCTAGTGAGAACTTTAATGATATATTAGATAGTAAAGTTATAAAAGAAATGGTCGCTAGCGGTATGGGTGAGAATCTATTATTGATTTTGATATGTGTAGTAATATTATTGAGCATATTGAATCTTGCAGCAAGTAGCGGTATGTTCTCGCACGCTGCGGCTAATGCAACGGCGAATATAACCGCTAATATGAGTAATGCAACAATACCTACACAAGTGATAGTGAGGTAGGTTAATATGATAAGAAGAAAAAGAATGTATAGATGTGCATGCAAAAATAGCATATTTAGAATTTATACAAATGATTTGAATACAAATGATGTGGAATTTATTTGTTCTGCATGTGGAGAGTGCTTTATAACTAAAAAGAATTGAAGGGGTACATTAGATTTGTTTGAAGTGATAGTGCGATAATTTTTATAGAAAAATAGTGAGGTAAAATATGGCAAATAAAAAAGAAATAAGTAATAAAACTGCGGGATTTTGGGCTTTTGGTAGTATATTTATTATATTATCAGCATCATTACTTTGGGGTATTACTTTTGGAGATAGTTATATGTTTTCGATAGCCGTACTTTTACTTGGTTGTTTTATGTGTATGACTGCTTGTTTAAGGTTGCAGTATTATAAATGTTGATATTTATGGCAATTTCAAAAGAAAAACCTATACCGGATTTGTTCGGCTCTATGATGCAAGGTGATAGTGAGAAATTGCAAATCGCAAAAGAGTTATTTACTGCTGAAAATATTGATATGAAAACAGAGATGACGATACAAGAAATAACAAATTTCTCTAGGGCTGAATTTATCAAAGAAATTTTCGCACAAGATTCATTAAGTATTTTCATTGATAAATTTGAAAGATTAAGGGTTTCAAAAGATAGGAAAGGTAGGGCTGAATTTGTAGAAACAGTTAAAGATAACAGCAAAGATGAGGGCGGCTTAAACAATTTGGCAAATTTATTTAAAGCCGGAAAAGTTTAATAGTGCAATAAGCCTTTTTAGGCTTATGCACATTTTTACAAAGTAAAAATAGTGATGTGCTATGAGTAAAATATGGGTAGTCTTTAAAAAAGACGGTGGTAAAAAATGCAATGTGCCTACTTTGCAACAAGTAAGTGGAAAAGAAAAACTAGAAAGAAAAAATAAAATGCTTATAGCCGTAAGGCAATAAGGGATGTGTAAAAATGGGAAACCAACCAATATATAAGGAAAAAGCCGGTGCTGTAAGCATCTCAGTATTTGAAAATGAAGGCAAGAATAAAGAAGGCCAAAAATATGTTTTCAAAACTGTGAATTTACAGAAATCGTACAAAGACAAAGAGGGTAAATGGCAAAATAAAGATGTATCGTTGAGAATTGACGATATACCAAGGGCTGTAATGCTTTTGCAAAAGGCTTTTGAGAATTGTACTCTCAAAGAGAAAGTAGAAGAGTAAAACCAATATATCGCCGGAAAATATGCTAGTTGAGGATTAAACCTATGAAACTGGCCTAATTTTTGTAAAAGGTGTTTGCTATGCTAGATAAAAAAGAAACTGAAAAAAGAGATTTAATGAATAAAATTGATTCTAATAATAAGCAAATGAAATCTAAAAAGTTTGATAGATATACAGTAGAGGAAAAGGCTAGGTATATTGATGAGCAAATAGAATTATTTGAGAAATTAAAACCTTATGCTAGTTTCTTTGATAAAATTGCTATAAGCGGTATGATAACTGCATTACATCAAGCAAGAAAGAATTTGTGATGTTAATGAATGAAACTTTAATAATACCAAATTTCACAAATTTGAATGTAACACCTTATGGTTTAGGAAACATGGATTGTAGATATATTGGTACTCAATTTTGCAATCATTTAAGCGGCAATATTGATAGTGCAATATGGATTATGGGAATTGGTATTTTATTGCAAATGAGTAGAAAATGGTTAAGTCTTTTGGCTCTCAAAGTGCCTCAAATAGCGCCTATTGCAAATTATTTAGATACTTCAATATTGCCGGAATTATTTATTGTTGTTGGATTTTTATTTATGGCGTTTATTAGATTTGGCGGTGCTTGATATGAGAAAAAATATTGAAGATATTGAGAATGAGATTGAAAAGCCAAAAGAGAATATAATAGAAGATATGAGTGATGAGGGTAAATGGCTAATAGGGTTAGGCGCTGCATTTGTTTTTGCTTTGCTTTTAGGTGTAACTATCTTGATGTTGCCTCATTCAATTAATTCTACATCTAATATTACATTGAATAAATCTAATGAATCAATAAATACATCTATTAATGCAAGCACCTTTTATAATCAAACAAATATAACAGAGAATCAAATGAATCAAAGAATAAAAAATGATAGTTATTGTATTGCTGCATGTTATAATAAAATAAAGGATTATGTATGTGATAGCGGTATGTATGAAATTGGTGAAAATAATACTTGCATCTGTAATTTAGTATCTTGCAGAGTAAATTATACCAATATAACAGCATACCCAACTTTTAGATGAGGTGTAAAAATGTTTGATTATAAGAAAGTGAATATTGCAGAGATAAAGGTTTTAGAGGCTATGAGTGATTTGAGTTTCTATGAAAGGCTAGAAGTATTGTTTTTGGCAAGAAAAGATATTATTGATAATAGAAGGGATTTAGAGATTGAAAAAATGAAGGTTTAAGATATGATTATTGCTATAACTGGCTCTATGGGTAGCGGTAAAACTCTTTTAGCCTCTGCATTGGCCTATAAATATTTCTCTCAAGGCTCAAACATCTATGCCAATTATGGCCTTAAATTCAAGCATAGCCCTTTAATGATGAGTGATATAAGCGATTTTTCATTTGATTTTTCTAATGCCTTGCTTGTGATTGACGAAATACATTTATTTATGGATAGTAGGCAATCAGCAACTAAAACAAACCGTATCATTTCTTATTTTATAACTCAAAGTAGGAAAAGGAATCTAGTTTTAGTCTATACAACACAGCAAAGCAACCAAGTAGATAAAAGATTAAGGAATAATACAGATTATTTTATCAAATGTGAGAATCTAACACCCGGTGCAAAGAAGGATATGTATATCAAATGGACTATTACAGATATGGAAAATAACAGTAAGAAATTCGTGCTAATTGCTGACCCTTATTTTGATATATATGATACTCACCAAATAATAGATTTTATGAAGTGATACTTTATGAATGAAAAAAATAATTTTTTGCCGCAATGTGCGAAATGCACATGCGCATATTGCAAAGATTGCAATATTGCGGCTACCAAATTGCAACTGCAAACCATACATAAGTATATGAAAAAAGGATATTTGAAAAAGGATTTAGAAACTGTAGGCAATCTTACAAGGATAGAGGCAAGCAATCTAATAATGCAAGCACATGGTATAATGCGCATGCGATTTGAGGACGGTAGATTTATTGGATAACTTTAATTTTAAAGCGTCTTTAATGATGTTTATTGCTGCGGCTATTTGTTGGGCTTTCAATATGAAAGAGAGTTATTTGAACTATGGTTTTGCTTTAATGGCCATTTACATACTGCAAGTTGCAATTCAAAAGATAAAGGATAAAAAAGACAAAGAGAAACCCTTAAATATAATATAATATAATATAATATTATATAATAGTTAGGTTTATAATAGATAAAGGAGTATCTATTTTTATGGAAATCAAAAATTTGATAGAGGTTGCACTGGCCGTCCTCGTAGGATTGGCACTCTACCCAACGATTGAAGATGCAGCAACAAACGCTGCACTGAATAGCACAAATGATATAGCGGCTGCGGTAATCCCGTTAGTTCCTATGATATATGTGATTATTCTAATCGCCGGGTGTGCTACTTATGTTTATTCAAAGAGATAAATTGAATAACATAGTAGAGTATGCAAGTGGGGTCGCCGCACAGCACCCCAATTTTATCTTTTTAGAGGCCATATAAGAAATTAAGTGATGCAAATGAAACCTATAGTGTTAATTGCTATATTCCTATTTTTTATGTCTTTTTCATTTGCTACACATAGTATAGTTTGTACTGCTATAAATATATCAAATACATATCCGGCGGGTATGCAATTAATGTTTTCATTAGACCCATCAACTTTCAATTATTCAAATGCAAATGCAGATTTGAGTGATGTACGAATTTTAGAGGGGGATTGCTTGAATCCCGGCAATAATGATTATTCAGCAATTCATAATACAAATGGGGCATATCCTAATGTATATTTGAATGGTAGTGAGGGTTTAAGGCTATATGTTGAAAAAGTAGCTATAGGCTCACAATCTATAATATGGGCTAAGGCAATAAATTCCTCTGCGCAAATGAATAGATATGCTCTTATTTATGGTTATGAAGATGCAGAATCAATATCTAATGCCGCAAATGTATTTAATTATATTGAAACTTTCCCTAATTTGAATAATTGGCAAGGCCAAACAGCATCTTTTAGTAGTCAATGGACGGGCGGATTTTCTCATTTGCTTATTAGTAATGTTGATGCAACTGACCATATCATTTATGAAAGTAATTTTAATTGGGGAGTGCATTGCGATGGCTACGGTGGGTCAAGTTCCGGTACTAATCAAGGTGAGGGTATAATTGATATTGCTTATACTCCTTTAACATCTGCTGCAACTGGTAGTCTCTATATAGGTACTCACGACGGACAAAATCTTAATAGTATAATTGCAGATAGCCCAGTTGGAGAAATTTTAGATATTTTGCCTAATTCAAGCCTTGTAAAGGTTAAAATAAATAATGGATATGTAAGTTTTACTAAAAATTTTATTGCAGGCACTAAAAGCATTTTAAGTTTAGGTAGTAAGATACAAACTTGCAATAATGGAGTAACAGCGTATTACCTTTATGATGATTATAATTATATGGCTACTGGCACTTCCGGCAATTGGGGAGATACGGGAATTGGTAATATTAAAATTGATGCTTATAATACTTCTCAACAAATGCAAATAGATTGGATTAGAACTAGATTATTTGTAAATCCTTTGCCAAGTTTTCAATGGGGCAGCACATTTACAGAGGCAACAATTAGTGGTGGTATTGCACCATTCATATTTTACCCGCCAAATAATACCACAATAAACTCATCTTCTATATCAATGCTTGTAGCATTTACATCAACCATATACCCTACTGCATATTGTGGTTTTCAAGTAGATAATTATTCTTTATGGAATACATCTTCTGTATTGAGGATTAATGGCTCATGGGCTACTGCCTATGTGCAAAATAGCAGCGGGGGCTTATTTGAATTAGAAAGAGATAGGTATTATTTCATTGATGTTAGCGCATTGCCTACCGGGATGCATAATGTTACTATGTTTTGCTGGAATAATGGCTCTGTTGGTTATTCGCTAAAAATGAGTTATAATTTGACTAATAAAATGTTTATCACTTTGATTTCACCAGCCAATAATTCTTTAATAAGCAATGATAGGCTAGTTGTTGATATGATAGTTAGTGGTGTGAATTTCACTAATGCATCTTGTTATATAAATTATGATTCTTCGTGCTCGCCTTTATTCAATGCAACAAAAGATGTAGAAACATATGCATATATGTATAATTTATCTATTGGCTTGCATAATGTAAGTGTTTATTGCCAAAGTAGCGCAAATGCAAGTTATAATGCTACAAGTTTAGTAAGTACAATATTGGCTTTGCCAATTTCAAATAATACAATTAGTATTACAACACCTCTTAATAATGCTACTGTTGATACTACAAGCATAACAGTAGGCATATTAAGCAATTATACTGGCTCATCATATATTAATTGTGGTTTATTGGTAGATGAGACATTGCAAACAAAGGATTATATTTATACTATATTTAATTTTGGTGTGCCATATCATGTATGGCCTAATGCTGTATATTATGTAAATACATCTGCGCTTGCAAGCGGTTGGCATACTGTAAGTGTTTATTGCAGCAAATTTACATGGTTGGCTGTAAGCCCTACTGTGAATGTCTATGTAAGACCCATAAATATCAATATGACCTACCCAACAGCAAATGCAACAATTTATTCTGCAAGCGGTGAAATACCTATTGAATTTTATTATACATCAGGTACATTCAATACTTTGACATGCATACATACGATAAATGGTTATGATGATTATGACGATGAAATTTATATTGCAAGGAATCAACCTACTATAATGTATGCAAGGAATCAAAGTTTTGGCAATAATACAGTTTCGGTTAAATGTTTCACATGGGGTTACCAAGCAAATAGCAATAGCGCATTAGTGCATTTGAATAATGAAACTGGCGCTAATATGTATTATGGTACAATAACATCAATTACAGATATATTAAGTAATGTTTCAATGATAAAAATAATAATATCATTGATTGTATTAGGTTTTGCAATTTATATAGGATTTACATTTGGCGGGCAAATGGCGGGTGTGATTCTTACAGTATGTATATTGGTGATATTGGCCTTTGTAGGCATGTTAGAATGGTGGCTAGCAATAATTGGTTTGATTGCCGCAGTACTTGCTGCGGTTTTCACAATGAATAATAAGTGATGAGATATGAGTTTGATTACGGCTGTAATTTGTTTGATAATTGTTGCAATCCTTGCGGTAGTGGGTAGCATATTTGGCGGAATAGTTGGCGGCATATTGCTATCAACGCTTGCCTTATTGGGATTCTCTGCAATATCAACACCAACATTGACATTCATACCTAGTTGGGTTACAGTTTTGATTATTGTTGTAGAAGTTATATTGATAGCATATAAAGTTTCGGGGTTTGGAAAAATACAAGGCGAATGAATATGGCAATCACTATATGTGTTTTAATGTTAGAGTGGTATTTAGCAATAATCGGTTTAATCGCTGCAATCTTGGCGGCCGTATTTACTATGAATAATAAAAAAGTTTCGGGGTTTGGAATGATTCAAGGAGGGGAATAATATGGCATCTACTATCAATATACCTTTATTTATGTTTTCAATCATAATCATAGCAGCGCTTGCATCTGTTGTTTATATATTGCCAGCCAATATTAGCGCTAATTTTCCAGCTTACGCTAATCCTCGTACCATAGATGCCAATATTGTAGCAACTGCGCCATCTTCTACATTGATGAGTTGGAGCATATCATTAAACCAAATACCATTTGTACCCGCTACATGCGGTTATCTTGATGTTGGATGTGAAATAAGCAATGTATTTACACCTTTTGCAGATTTCTTTGTTGGAATATTTATTTTCATAATGGCGGTTGTATTAATTATAGCATCCAGCATTGCTTTCATGCTTACATTAGTTATATTTGCACTTACAAGCAGTTATTTCTTATTTGCTACATTGCCTATTTTCTTGACAATACCATTAGATATTTTCTTGATAACAATAGAAGGTTTGATATTCATAGATATATGTTTTGCTGTTAGAGATTTGATAGGATTTACATAATTAAGAGGGGTTATACAATGAATCATACAATAGAGCATAGGATTATAGCCTCTTATATTTGCAAAGAGTGCGGCAAGGAAATTAATAGCAATAAATGCATAAAGATAGGAAAAAATACCTATCACATGGTTTGCGGATTGAATAAGAAGTTTGGCAAAATAAAGGAGAAAGTGCAATGTAGTAATAAACCACATGCACATTTTTCAAAAGGAAAAATCGTGAAAGTATGCCAAAAAGATGTGATTTTGAATGGTTAAAGATGCCTGGAGTGATACTAAATTGATAAATAGGTTTATAGCCTTTTTGCTCTTCTTTGCTCTATTTTTAAGTGGATTATCTTTTGCAACACCTACATATTCCGGTGCTGGCACTTTGGTTTATGCTACTGCTGCGGTTGCAAATGTAACTGTAACCCCGCCAACTCATGCTGCAAATAATATCTTATTGCTTACAATAGAAGTTAAGAATGTATCAGCAGATAATATTGCTTTGCAAGGCGCTAATACTAATTGGCAGTTGCTTACAAGCATATCAACAGCTGCGCAAACATGGTATTTCTATTGGGATAGATGTACCGGCGGTGCAGAAGGTACAACAGATATTAAGCAATTAGGTACAGCAGCTATCATAGGCGCTAAAATATATAATTTCAATGGTAGCATTGCAACTGAAGGCATACCTTTTCAAGTTATAGGCCAACCGGCATCAGCAGGCGCAGTTGCATTACTGCCTTTGCCATCAATAACAACTTTCGCTAATAATAGCTTAATTATTGCAGCAGCAATGGATGGCTCTACAAATCCCGCATCTTGTACTGTTGCTGGCGTAAGCCCAACAGCATATACAACTGTTTATAGTGAATTAACAACAATAGGCACATGTTTAGGATATGCTACTCAAACAGCATCAGCAACAACCGGCCAAGTAAATCTTACATGGAGTACAGCAACAACTGGAAACTCTGCGGGTGTTGTGCTTTCTTTAATTTCTCCTATTACATTTACTGTTGAAAATACTAACCCTCAAAATAATTCATGGGATAATATAGGTTTAAATTATGTTAATGTTTCAGGTAGTGAATTATTATATAATTGCTCTCTTTGGGAAAATAATACTATAATACAAACAAAAGATGTTGCAAATGCATCAATAACAGCATTTATGGGTATATTTTCGCATGGTTATTATCAATGGAATGTAAGCTGCAATGTTTGGAATATAACAAATACATCCACAACATGGAATATTAATCTTGATTTTCAAGCACCAACAACAACAGCATCAGCTACAATAGCTAATGGCAGTGCTTATACATTCGGTACATATATGCTTACAGCCAATACAACTACTAATTTGACATGTGGTGATGGAGTAGGTGCGGGGCATGCCGGGTGCAATCAAACTCTTTATTGTATTGATACTCTTAATACATGCACCCCCAATTTAGTTTATTCAACACCATTAACCATATCAGCGCCTAATACAAGTTATATTAGGTATGCATCAAATGATAAATATATGATACCCCCAAATTTAGAAACTACTAATTCAGGTTATGTTGTATTGGTAGGTGGTAGTGGGGGTACTACCACTAATATTTATGGTGCTGACCCTCTTTTATGCAGTTATCCGGGATTTGTGCCGGCAGCAGCACCAACTGTTTTAATCACTTGTAGGCCTATAGATAATAGTACCGGTTTGCCTATTACTGGCGCTACTATAAATTGCCAAGCGTGGGATACTGCAATAAATACCATAAAGCAAGCATCTAGCACTATGGTAGAAAGAGCCGGTAGATATTATACTTGGGCTTTGACTATGAATAATGTGCCTAATAATGATTGTGATTGGATTAATTGCACTACTACCATGAATGGTTTATTAGTTGGCTATGCGGGTACTGTATGCAGAGAGCAAACAGAATTATTTACTCTTACAGAGCAAGGAGAATTAGCAAATATCAATACGACAATTACAAATGTAAATACAACAGTTAATAATATGCCAGTATCTATTTGGGCTTATGGTGGTAGGACTTTAACAACAACTGAATTTCTAACTGTTTTAGAGCAAGAAAGGTTAATTAACGCCTCTAATATTACAATAGATTCTAGTTTAATTGCAGATGCAGTATGGACTAATGGAAATAGGACTCTTAATACTACTGAATTTTTGACTTTGATAGAGCAAGAACAACTTACTAATGCATCAAACACATCTCTTATATGGGAATATTCCGGGCGTAATGCCTCTATTACCAACTTGCCGAACAATTATTTAAATGCAACACAGCAAGAACAACTTTATAATGCAAGTAATATTAATACTACTACAAATTATTATTTAGATAATGCTACTTTGAATCTAACTTTTGATACGACCGCTATAATGAGCCAAGTTAATGCCTCATTAGTACAAACCGCTAATATGCAAGCGGCACAGCAAGAACAAATATCTATGGATACTATATTTTATGCTGCATTTGTGTTAATCGCTATAGTAATGGGAATCATAGCCTTAATGTATGGTAGAACTATATTGTGGCTGCTATCCGGTGCTTTGTTCATAGGCTTGGGAATATTGTTATTGCCTATGAGTTTGATAGTATGCTTATGCTGCATAGGAGTAGGATTTTACCTATGGGCTAGAATATTTGTGATGTGATATGTTAGGCTCTATAGAAATGATTATCAGCGTTGTGCTTACTTTAGGCTTAACAGCATTAGCGATATATGCAAGGTTTAGATTTTTGCCTTGCCTAATGGCGGGCGTGATGTGGTTTGCTTTGGCCTTGCTAGTATTAGATATAAATATTCTGTTATTCCTTTGCTGTTTAGGAGTAGGATTTTACTTCTTGGCTAGGTCTATAGTTCAGTAATATTTAAATTTACCGGTTTTGAATTTTGAATCTCTAAAGGATTAAAGGTTTCTTGCCATACTCTTTTTTCGTCCTCTAGGCTAAACTCTTTATGTGTATCTATTATTGAGTTGTAAGATATGCGCTTTTTATTGCTCATTTTGAAAGTAGAGAACATCTGCTTATCTATCTGCGGTCTATCTATGAACATTTTAAAATCTTGGTAATCCCATGAGAAAGATGCCGGGTTTCCTTTTATCCTAACTATATCCTTGCCTTCTGTAGTAGTGAAACCGTACATCTTGGGTTTGATAAAGATGCCTTCTTTGATGCTATATTCCTTTTTAACCATACCTATTTCGGTAGAATCCTCTAAATAATCCGGTGTTATAATGGAATCAGTATCTACATATATAACCTCAATATCTTTCATAGCCTCATACATCTTTATTTTTCCTAAAGCGGTAGTGTAAAGCGCATAGATAGGCAAGATATGAGAACTTACATATTTTGGTTTCTCTTCTTTGTAATAAACATAGTCGTTTTGAATCATTACCTCACCGTTTTTACTCATTTTATCTAATTGCTCTACAGAGATAGAATCTAAATGAAAGACTTGCTCTTTGCCATACATCTTTTGGCCAAACTTGCCATACAAAGAGTTCATCATAAGTTTCATTATCAATTCGGCTGGGTCTTTCTTGTACTTCATAGCCTTGCGCAAAGCATACAGCGTACTAACATATTTTTCAAACGGCCTATGTGTGCGGGTGTAGTAGATTTGCCTTTTAACATCTAAAATCTTATAGCCTAGTTCTAAAGCATATCTCAATTCTACATTTGAATACCAACCGTTAAACTCGCCAGTAGGAAACATAGTTTTATTGTTGTGATGTAAAGGCAAGAAAGGTATGTTTAAATCGTCCGGGCATCTAACCCTTACTTCGCTTATGCCATCATAGTCTATAAAATCAATTTCGCCTCTTTCTGTATAATGAGAATAAGAGATATTAGGATAATCACCAAGCATCACGCTGGGATAGAGAGAGTTAAAATCATAGTAATTTACATCTCTCACAAGACCACGCTTAAACACTTCGCATCTACCGCCATAGTAGGCATTATATTCTAACTCCATTCTCTCTCTAGGTTCTTGGTACATACTTTGCTTTAAGTATCTTCGTTGGAATAAATCCATAGCCGTACTTGCTGCAGTAATCCTCATTTTGCAGCCAAACTTATTAAAAGAATCTTGCAAGAAATTAGCGAACAAGTAAGTAATCTCGCTATCTCGCATATTGTATTTCTCTATGTAAGCATATTCGTCTTTTCTTGGTAGCCTCTCTTCTAATATGTATAATGGAGTTTCGTATTTCTCTAGGCCTACGATTTGACCCATTTGCTTTACACTCATTTGGCTATAGTTCATAGTATCTAAAAATGTTATTGTCTTGTGGTGCTTTCTAGCCTCTTTAGGCTTTATCTTAAATTTACACATCACAACCTTGCTACCTCTAAATAAAGGGTAAATGTGCTTTATCTCTTCTGTGCCTTTGAATAAAGAAGTGTAATCAAAATAAAGATTTGTTGCGAACATTCTAGCGGTGCTTAAATAGAAATAAGAATTAGTCTTTATAAAATCAATCATTTCTCTTTTATCCCAAAAGGTCTTTTGCAAATCCCTACCATAGATAGACCCCATTAAAAAGTTGTTTTCTTTTGTTGTGGTTTCAATATCAAATGAGAATATCTCATATTTAGGGATTTTGTTGGCTAATGGTGAGAGCATAGGATATTTAACCATAAAAAGACCCTTATTAAGTATATTCTCTATCTTTGTTTGTTGTGTGCCTATAATAAACAAATTCCTTGCTGATAACTCTATAATCGTCCGGTATTGCTATAAAAGAACTTTCTACATCTGTGCCGGTATGATTAAGCGCTTGGTCGGTATATTTTTGCTCGTGTGTGTAGCAATCCCCTAATAAACTATAGCCCTCGTGCCTTGCATGATTGTAATAAACTACTATATGCACCTGACCCGTCCAGCCGGGTACTGGCCTTGCTGTAGTAATCTCTTCTTTGAGTTGATTTTTCTTTTTGCCATGCCTATATCTTGCTAAAATATCGTGTTCTTTCAATACTCGTAATTCTCTTTGCGGCCTAGTTAATATTCTTAATGATTTTTTCTTTTTGGTAGTATGCGGAGTTAATATTCTTAATGATTTTTTCTTTTTGGTAGTATGCGGAGTTAATATTCTTAATGATTTTTTCTTTTTGGTAGTATGCGGAGTTAATATTCTTAATGATTTTTTCTTTTTGGTAGTATGCGGA
>Ga0315294_10006044_pt1 | contig 13293 bp, 9 predicted proteins | sample YL17G13_40_MG_FD_203626 | JGI IMG/M metagenome (GOLD analysis project Ga0315294, IMG submission 203626) | Sediment microbial communities from Yellowstone Lake, YNP, Wyoming, USA - YL17G13_40 | ecosystem: Environmental > Aquatic > Freshwater > Lake > Sediment | place: USA: Wyoming | collected... | reverse complement strand
GCTTAAAATTGTCTGGATCCTCGGTAAATTAATTTTTAAAGATAATTGAAAAAAAGATTTTTTAAAAAATTTATCTTGAACTTGCATGCCCTGCTATACTAAAACCAGTTAACTCTCCCTTTTCTACTCTTTCCCATATCTCCTTCTCATCCCCCAGAAATAGACTAATCCACCAATCCCCAGCCTTAATTTTATGAATCTCATCTAATCCACCTTTAAAAGTATCCACTTCTGGTTGAAAACATTCAATTATAGGAAGATTTCGAAATATTCCTTTGTGCATTACTTTTATTACTCGTTTTTTGATCATAAAATTTTTTAGAGCTTTCCAGATTTCTTCTTTATTAGCCCAATCTCCTTCGCTATCTTCTTCTTTAGCGGGATACACTATTCCTCCAACTATATATTCCTTCTTATCAATTTTTTTAAAGACAAACTTAGCTATTTCATGTTCTTTTTTGGTTATTTCCCTTCTTTTTTTATCCCACTCCTTAGCTTCTTCTTCTGCTGGCGGTTTAGATTTTAAATATTCTCTAGCTTCTCGGTAGCATTCCCAATAACTAGTTTTATATTCCTTCTCTCCTATCTTAGGTGGGATAATGGGAAACCAAACTGAACGTAAACTATCTACTATTGCTGCATAATACTTTAGGATATCTTTCAGCGTCCATTCTCCCCATTTTTCGCCAGCCTTAATTTTTGGGTAGCCCGAATCGCCGAGATAACGTAAATCGACAAATAATTCCTTATGTCTTGCTGCAGGATTTTTTAAATCATCATCTATCCCTTCGGCTCTAAATTGTTCTAGATCAAGTTTTTGAAATTCTCTTTTTAATTTTTCTCTAATATTCGGATTCAGATTATCCCTAAATTTCTTGGCTGCCACTCCATCTTTGACCTCTTTCACGGAATCAATATCCGTGAATCCTCCAGTATGCTCTTTACTCTCCTGACTTATCCATTCTTTAAAATGCTCTTTGCAAAACCAGGCGTGTGCCATGCCTTCGGCCCACAAAACTTCATACTCAGGAGGCTTGTCACATTCCATGCATTTTTCTCTCGAATGTCTTGCTTTATAGAATTCTTCTGCAAATTCCGGCTCATTCATCTCTCTGATCTCCTGTGGTTGATGAGGAACCAGCACTAGATCCCAGCCTGTCTGGTATCTCCAGTTAGGCCCGAAAGTTGATCCCAGCCATTCCGGAGTTAACCATTTTCCAGACATCTTTCCCGCTCTCTTCTCCAAGATCCTATCTATCTTCAATCTTAGAGATTTATCTAAAGTTATCGTAAATTTACCGTCCTCTTCTTTTGCTCTCACTATAATATCGATATCATTAGGCTTTCGATTGCTCTCTCGTTCGTAAAAGAGAGATCCTGCAATATTTATGAATTCGGGGACCCATACGAAGGAAGGAAGTTTTTCGATTAACGGAGATCCCGATTTTAAAAACTCTTTTTCTCCCTCTTCTGTTAATTTTTTTATTTCTTCTAATTCCATTTAAATCACCTCTTAAACTGGTTCCTTTCTCCCATAGTTATAATGTTCCCGTCCAATTTTCTTAAGTTCTTCGGCCGGTACAAGCTCATAATATCCTGAGTCCTTGTGCTCGATAGTGTCTGCTGGATATCCTTCCGTGGCCTTCCAGACTTGCCAATAATTCCCTGCTCCTCCAGGTCTCTTAAATGCTTTAACCACGTATCGTCCCTTTACTAATTCTTTATTTTTTTCTGGCAAATTCTCGTCAGGATAATAAAAATACTCGTGATAATCCTTCCTCCCAATTCCACTTTTGACTCTCCCTCGCCAGATAAGACCCATCCAAGCATATCGGTAATTGGTAGATCCTACCTCTCCTGGAGCAATAAAATATGAACTCTTTACTATTTGTAAATCAACAAGTATCTTTGCTCCTTCTTTACTTATACTCGGCTCTTTTAGCCCTTCTATCTTTTCAACTTTCTCTGGTTCTTCAGCACTAGGTTTAACTAAAGCAAAACTCTTGGCTACATTTTTAACCCCGCTCGCAGTCTCTACTAATTCACCTTTTAGCATACGCAAATAACTTTCCACATTATTATCTGTAAAAACCCATTGCACTAATCTTTTTAATCCCGGGAAACTCATCCTATCATCAATATGTATTGAGTGGCCCTCAAAAAGCTCAGCTAAGGTTATATTCCCCTTTTTGTATTTCTCCACTTCTTCCGGTTCAAGACCTCGAATGTGGGTCTGTATAAATGCCTCTCCTTCCCGGTAATCATTATAAAATTCTTTCGGTAAAGGTTCATTTTCTTTAGCATATATTTTATATATTTCTTTGGGAATCTTTCCTTCCTCTATACTTATCTTAATATCATCTTTAACTGCTTTTTCTACAAAGGTTTCTCTCCGCGGAGTAAATTCAGAAAGTCTCTCTAATACGAACATTTTGTCAGGCACATTCTTTTCTGGGACTGGTTGTAATACTACACTTACATAAGCTTTATAATATGGATATTTAGGATTATCTGTTTCATATCTATTAACATCTTCACTTGCTACTCTTAGTATCGAACCTATTGCTACATCTTGCTTAGTATTATCTGACCTTCCAATCCAGTTATAAAACTTCCCTTTAAATTCTATTACTGCCTTTTTATCTTTTTCGCCTATTGCTTCTGCCCATTCCTTCTCGATAGGTCCCACTGCTAATTCAAAGTTATAGTTCCCAGTCTTCTTCTCTTCTCTAATAATTTCTTCCTTACCGACCACCAAGGTATCTATTTCATATTTCTCTTTCCATTTAACCATGCTGTGGTCTTGAGGAGCTTCATAAGAAGCATTTAAAAGTTTAATCATTATTCCCTCTGTTATATATTTAGGATAAACCCCGCCTTTATGGGCATATCCCATTAACTTATCTTTAGCCTTCTCAATCTGTTTCAAATCTTCTAAATCTACAATATAAGATAAGGCATCTCTCTCCAAATTAGTTGAACTTCTCATAAAATGAATATGTTCGGTATCTTTAAATTTATTAAATAGTTCTTTCCGTTCTTTGCGAGGCCAATCGTTAATACTCTTACCTTGGTATTCTAAAATATCGAAGATGTATATTTGAGCTTTCTCACTAGCCTTGGTCGGGTCAAATTTCCCGTTTATAAGGGCATTTACCGCAGTCCTATGCAGGCATTCGTTCTTTTCTTTATCTACCATTACTATCTCGGAATCGCCCACAAAATTTTCCTTTATTTGCTTTAATTCCTCTACTTGCCAGGGCAAACGTTTGGTCTTATCCGGGGTAGCAGTTTCTTCGGGGTCGGTAATTATTTTAACTTCCTTTTCGTTAATCACTTTAGCTCTAACCCCATCAAGTTTGGCTTCAACAATCGCCTTTCCTTCTTGGAATTTTGGAGTATTTTTAAGATCCTCGAAAGTAAATATTCTATATGCTGGTTTGCCTAATTCCCATTCTTCTTTCTTTTCAAACTCTTTTTCTGTTAAAACATCACCGTCATACAGAATCTTTCCATGCCATTTTTCTAATTTATTATTAATCTTTTCCTTGTGCTGCAAAATATCCTGTCTTAAATTAGTTAGATAGATCGCTTTAGGCTTTAGTTCCTCCGCTAATTCTAATAGCGAGTTAAAGGAGAGTTTACCTCTTTCTTGATCATCTTTTTCATAATCTCCTACGCCACATATCCATATCGTTTCCTGAATAAGATCCTTTTGTGCTTTGCCCAAATCTAAAAACTCTGGTAAGATTGATATCTTAGTTTTTCCCCTGCCTAATCTTAATCCTATAGAGGGAGTTCCGACCTCTGGTGTAGTCTTAACTGGTACAATTTCCAATCCATTAATTTTCAGCGGTTTCAAAAAGAGGTGCATATCTTCGCTTTTCGGGAGACTATCAAATATCGCTCCTACAGAATAAATAGGAATTCCCTTGTATTCATTCAGGTATTCCCAGTGATCTTTATCGGCTTGAGTTACAATTATGAAATCCAAATCCTCTTTTAAATCTTGCTTATGGATTGCGGGGTCAACCAGAATTCTTTTGTCTTTATGTCTAATAAGCAGGGAGAAGTGTTTACCATGCGGGGAATTAAGCTGCGCCATCGAACCAAGGACCTCAATAAATTCTGTTTCTTCTTTCTTAGATATCACATCGTCTATGCTGGTTGGAATATGATTTATCTTCCTCTTCTGCATTTCCTTTACTAACATTTGGTATCTACTAAGAAAGTCGTCTTTCTTTATTTCCAGTCTTGGTCTCGGCTTTTCAAAATATTTTTCCCACAACTGGGAGAATCGTAAGTCCAGTGAATACAGTTCTATGTTAGGCGCCTTTTTCAAATTTAATTTAGTTATCTCTTCTATTCTCAATGTTTTCACCTCCCTTATCTGATATAATTTTTAATATACCCTCTTAGGTATATTATCTAATTATCAATTTTATTTATATTTTCCTTCCCCAAACATTTTTTTGTATATCTCATCAGGACTGAATATGTAATCACCTTCCTGGCCTTTAATTACTTTATTGTGAAATACCTTCTCGTACATTATTTCCTCTGGAATACCTCCGGGATAGGCCTTGCACCTTACCCTGGTATAAGGATCGCTCGGTAGTATATGCTCACAAAACTGACATTTTAAAGTTCTGTAATTCATAATATTCCCCCTTCTTTCTTTTTCTTATTTCAGAATATACTTTTTTATTATATTGGCTATAAAGCCCATTTCTTTCTTAGGCAAATTCTTTGCCTCATAGTTACAGAATGCTTCAGCAAAAAATTCCGCTGGTTCTTGGTTGGCATAATCCCCGAAAGTATTTTTAATTATTATTTTATCAGTATCATGCCAGTAATTATAAACTTCTAATTGTGAACTTACTTTCTTAGTAATATCTAATACATGCCCATATTCATGGGATACTACCCCTTCAAAGGTAGCCAGTTTATGAAAGCCAGTTTCTATGCATTTCTGCATCGACTTTTTAAGGACTTTTCTATCAATGGATGTCGACCACCAAAATTCATTAAAACCAAGAGATATTTGATTTTTTGCTTTATTATAAAAAGTAATTGCATAAGTGCTAAATGGAGTCTTATGTCTGAAAAGATATTCTACTCTTTTTGTTAAACCTTGCGCAGAACCCAAGTTATCTACTTTTATATTATATTTTTTAACTAGTCTGAACAGTTCTTCATTGATTGTATTTATTCCTTCCATATCTATTCTACCGTAATCTACTAAACCGTACTCTTTAACTAATTCTCTGTGAGCAAAGGCATAAGCCTCAGGTGTAGTTTTTGCTGGTTCCCAGCCTGGTAGTTTGACTTCAGGTATTTCTGCTTCTGGTTCTTTCGGCTTCTTTCGTTTCTCTGGGACTACAATCCAATGACAGCGGCACCGGGGATGCTTCGGTAAAAGCCCTCTTGCTTCATCTCTGGTATATTTATGTCCAGCCATATCCAAACACTCATCACAAGCATCAAAGGCCGAAGATATTTCTACTTCTTCATATTCAGTTCCTTCCAGTGAATCAAGATATCCTTCATTCACACTTCTATTTGCTTCGGTCCGGGCTATTAATTCACATCGCTCTTTTTGTAGTCTGTCATAATATTTGTTAAACTTATCCAGATACTCTTTTCCCTTTAAACCTTGGGCATCTAGGAAATCACCGTATTTTAATAAGGACCCAGTTTGTATCTCATTAAGTCCAATTCCAGTGGCTTCAATATCTCTTGCTATATGTTGAAGAGTTTTTCCTTTATCTAATCCATGGGATACTATTTCTCTTAATCCTGCTTTAGTTTCTTTCCCTACTAGGGTAACTAATTCTGAAGAATATTTATCAGCCCATTTTATAGATAATGGGTTTATCACATCAAAAGAGGCCTCGATTCTAGCTTGTGCTCGAGATAGGTTACCAGACCTCTCCATTATATTGAGGTAGGCTGGCTTGATTATACTTTTCCCATTCTCTTCTATCATTTCCCAGTCTACATAATCTACTATTATCTCTGATTTAGACTTCTTTCTGATTTCTGTTAGTTCTGCACTTTTTCTTAAGATCTTCTTTTTTATATCTCTTGCAATCTGTTCCCGGGTATTTTCCAGCCATTCTCTTATTTTGGGGTAGAGATAGATTACGCATTCATCCATTAATTTAAGGATTTCTCTGCTTAGTCTCTCTTTCCGGCCAACTTTTTCAAAAAATATATCTATAAGTCTATTTAATTCTTTTATCTTGTCGATAGTTAAAGGCATATCTAACTTCCTCTATTATAACATTATGAGTTAAACAATCTCTTTCTTCATATCCATACAATAAACAAGTTCCCTCTGTGAAAGATGCAAAATCATAATAGTATATTATTCGGAAACATGCTTCATCATGCAGTCTATTCACTACTTTTCTTTAGGGTAAATAGAGTCTGTCCCTGCAATCACAAATTCTATTTTAATGGCTATTTTTACTCCCGGCATATCTTGCTTAATTTTCTTATCTACCATCTGCATCATTTCCGGCGAGAATCTCTTTTACATAACCCTTTAATTCCATTTTTTTAATATATTTTTCTATATCCACCATTGCTTTAATCCTCTAATCCTTCCTTATCTTCTCCTACTACCTTAAGAAAATCAGATTCAGCTAATTTATTAATTCCTTCTTTGAGTTCTTCCATGGCTTTAACAAATCTATCTTCTCTCTTCTCCAATTCTTCTTCCCCGACTTCTTCCATGCCACTCTTCATATAGTACTTATCCCCACCTATATACGTCTTCCCTAAACCTAATTTATTTCTAGCCTGGTTAGGAGTCATCAGGGCATTTTCAATGTACTTAATATATCTATCCCCTTCCGCATCTATATTTCGTATATCCAGAGTATTAAGTTTGAATACGTATTTATGGCAATTCAAGCCTTGTTCAATAATCAGTCCATTGACTATATTCTCCATATCTGTCTGGTAGGGTTCTATTACTGATTCAACATATACTTTAGTCGCTTCCTCTGCTTCTTTACCTCCTCCTAATTTTCCGACTCGAGGTAGAACTCCGATTCTCTCTCCAGGCATGTGATAGGCTATAAGTATATCTTCTTGCAGTGATTCCCGGTATAATCTAAAGCTTCCTTCCTTTATGTCGACTGATAGTTGCTGCCATTGAAATTTGGCATTCTCATCTGGGATCTGGAATACCATGGTTCTATGAGCATTTTCCGAGCCCCTGATCTCGGTATCCAAGAAATTTTTAATTTTTTTTGCTGAACCGTCTTTCCAATCTCCGCTCAAGGTAATTAATGCTGCAGGAACTCCATAATTCTCAAAGAATGACAAGTTATAATCCCTAATTCCAATTAATCCAATCAAGGAACCAATTGCTGGAATTATAGCAGGAGCTCCATAGTAATCCGATCTCGGATAGTATCTTTTGTAATATATCAGTTCATTCGCTCTATTCTCCTCCTCAAACTTTCCTACCTTGCCGGTCTCCAGAGAGATATCCCCTTCTTCCCCGAATCTTTTAAACCATTTTTTCTCATTGTTTCTTTGCTGACAAAATTTCTTCTTCTTCTTATGGATCCGGAAGGTATGAGCGGCTATATGCCATATCTCAGCTACCTCACCAATATTATTCCTAACTACTTCCCAACCACCCCAACCTACTATCCCTATATCAATAAGTTTTTCCTTCAATATTTGTCTTAAGGATTCCTCTGGATTCGGTTTTTCTAGTAATTCTTTAATCTTCTTTTTTTCATTCTCGTCTTCTTCTTGCCCCTCTTTTAGCTCGAGTCTCCAACCCAGTCCGGCTACATCTTCGGCTATCTGATCCACACAAGCACTAAAGGTTGAATTCATATCATATAATTGAAGTAAACTATTAGGGGAATTAGGAGGAGCAATTAATTCATTAATTCCAAATTGCTCCTCCTCTTTAATTTGCTTAGAAGTCTTTTTAACTTCATATTTCTTAAGGACCGATATAGGGTAAACTCCCTTTGAAGTTTGTATAAATTGTTGCCCCTTAGTAAGGGTAACCTCAACCTCGGCCTGCTTTCTTTTCTTCATTTCTTCAGTCATATCTTTTCACCTCATTTAACCAAATTAAGCAATTACTTCTGCCTGTTTATGTTTGCTCTTCTCAGAAAAAGTATTAGCTACTGCATCCCCGTAGTCAGGGGAGCGTCCTAATCTTTTTTTAATTTTATCCTTTTCCTCAATTATAATTTCACCATTACTTCTGGTATTCCAATGCACTTCAGTCAAATCCTGAGTTAATTCATCTAGAGGAGGCAACGCTAATTCTCCCCCCAGGGCTGGGTCTAATGCATCTCTTAAGGCCCAGTAGAGATAGGCCCTCATATTAGCAAAAGTTCTCTGTTCAGTTATATCAGTTAATCCTTTCGCTGATTCTGAGGCTTTAACTCCTACTGCGTTAACTCTTAGTTCTATTAATCTCGAATAGACTCCCGCCCCTTCTCCTGAAGAGTCTACCAAGGCAATATCTTCCTTCTTTGTTAACTCATTCTTTATTTTCCCTACGGTCACCATGTGGTCCTGTTTACTGTATACTTTAAGTTTCTCAATAACATCTCCTCTTCTAAAAGCGAATACGGTAAGGTCCCTTCCCATGCCGGCTACATCGACTCCTAACTTTAGCGTACCTTCCCCTTTGCCCTGCAAATCATGCCATCTATCATTAGCTAATTCTACCCAGATGAGGGGTATCAAAGTATCTTCGGTCGCTCGAGGAAATTCGCCCATCACTTTTACTAAGAATAAATCATTAGGCCTGTACCATTTTCCTTCCCACTTAAAGTCATTCCCATCCTTTTTAGCTTCACCTTCGCTAATTTCTACCACCCATCCTGGCTTTCTAATCTTTTCATCAATCCATTCCCAGTCTACCTGTCCCGGAATTAATATTTTTCTGGCTCTAACATTCACCGCATTCAAGCAACTCAATTTAAATTTTTTATATTGTGGACTCCTGGTACTCTGGTAAGCTTCCCCGGTGGTTCTATTCGGGTTAAATATCAAAACTAATCTGCTATTACCAGTTAGTATTCCCTCTATAGCATCAAAAGTTACTTGGTCTATGCCACTTGCTTCGGTAACTACTACCATAAGATTCGGAGAGTGAAAACCAGTCCAATCTTCTGGCTTTTTATCCTTAGTCTTAAAACCTAATAAAAACCAATCAGGATCCTCAAAGCTTATCTTATGGGCCCACAATTCTCCTCCCAGTTCTATCTTGGCATTTCGGTATATCTTGGCTATCTCCGACATCATAATATTAATTACTTGCCGGTCGGTTGGCGCTGTGCTAATAACCTTAGAGGGAATATAATGATATAAAAAGCATAAAGAGGCAACTGCTGCTACATAGTCTTTTCCTGCTGCATGTCCCGATCTGACTGATATTCTCCTATTAAATTGTATTGCTTCTAATATCCGTCTTTGTTTTCGGTCCAGCCTCACTCCTAAAGCATCTCTGGCAAATTTATTCCAGTTATTTTCATATTCACTCAATATTGCATCTTCTTGCTCTGCGGAGAGGTATTTCATTATTTTTTATTTTTCTCCCGTTCCTTTTTTGCTTTCACTAAATTAGCGTAGGTAAGTTCCAAGGAACCTCCTATCTCATGTCTTGTGGCATCCTTCCACTTATTTGGAGCTCGATTACAAAGGAAAAACTTCTGTGCTGCCAGATCCCCTTCTGCTGCTCCCTTGTATAACATATCTTCTACTACTCCGATTTGAATCTCTATTGCTTCTTCGACGTCTCTTTTAAAGATTTTCGAGAGAGCCATCCATCGATATAGGGTTCTTCTATCTATATCTGCTTCAGCGCATGCTTTCGTTTTAGTCGCCCCATTTTTAAGGTTTTCGAGGATAATCCGTCTTTTCTTTCTTCTCTCTTTTTCATCCATAATAGTTGTTCATCCTTTCTTTTAATCAGTCTAAATTCTCGGGACCCCTGTGACATTTGTGACATTTTTAAATCAAATTTTTTATCTTGACAGCTTTTTTTCCGGTAAATTTTTCCCACCTTGCTAATATAACTTCTCCATATATCGGTTCTATCTCTATTGCTCTACATCTTCGTTTCATTATTTCACAAGCAATAATAGTAGCCCCCGAACCACAAAACGGCTCTGCTACTATTCCATTCCTTGGCGAAAGTATCTTAATGTAAGGAATTAGAATCTGAATTGGCTTGGTGCCGAATATTATGTTCTGCCCACCTGACTTCCCGGTTTCTGCTGCATGAGTGATATGGTCCGCCACCTTTGCCCAGGCAGTCTTCTTTCTTCTATCCCAATAACTCTCACCTTTCTGACCATATATAATAACCTCATAAGTATCCAAAAGTTTCTGCCCTTTTTCCTGGAGATATTTCTCCATCTCTTCTTCATATTCTCCATTGATTTTTGGTTCATTCTTATCCCCTAATATTGCTATATCATACTTATTAAAGAAGCAATATTTTCTGGAGAATCCCTGGCATCGGTTAGGCAGCCACCATATTATCATATTCTTTATCTTCCAATATTTAGCTATCGACTGCCACATTTCTATCGTATTCCTCCAGTTTTCGAAGACCATCACATTAGATCCTTTTGGATTTTGATAGTCATTAGCTATGGATAACCAACTATCGTATTCAGGAACTCCTCCCTGTTTTTCTACACCTAAGTAACTACGCTGACTCCTGTATCCAAAACCATCTTTGGTTTTCACCCAGCCCTTAAATCTTCCTTTGCCATCAGTCTTTCCTACGCTTTCGTAGAGTTTATCCTTTTTTAGCCTCACTCCTTCTTTAGTCTGTATCTTCCGGGCTCTTTTGGTATAGGCTAATTTATATGGCGGGTCTGTGAAGAGATAGTCAAATTTTTCTTCTCCAAATAATCTGTTCCAATTATCTCTATCAGTGCAGTCACCGATAACTAGTTTATGCTCTCCCAACTGCCATAAATCACCATCACTAACTCTTTTGGTTCCTCCTTTAAGTAATTTCTCTAGTTCTTTATCCACATCAAAATCTTCATTAATATCTAAACCAAAGATATCGTCGAGTTCTTCTCTATCAAAACCAACCTCCATCAATAAGTTTTCGTCAAAATTAGCCAGCATATCATAGTCCCAGGAACCCAAATTTTTATTTTCCCTGAGATTTGCTTCTCGTAACTCCTCCGGAGTCAATTCTCTATTAGGCACTCTTACATCTATCGTCTCATCTCCTCTGTCTAATAATTGTAATATCTTTAATCTTTGATGCCCTGATACTATAATATTGTCTGTATTCACTACTGGAATAGACATTAGATTAAATCTTTTTAGGCTTTCTTCCAGGTCCTCTTTCTGTTTCTGGGTCATTTGTCGGGGATTTCCTTCATAGGGAACTAAATCATTAATTTTTCGTTTCTCAGTATGCCAAATTAATTTATTTTCTTCCATTTTTAATCCTTTCGCTTATGGATATCCTAAAAATAATCTACTCTGCTTTTTTCTTTCTATATATTCTATTCTTTTCCGAGCTATCTCATAATATTCAATGCCCAATTCAATGCCAACATAATTTCTATTGGTATTTATACAAGCTACACAAGTTGTCCCCGTTCCCATGAAGGGATCTAAAACTATTTGCCCTTCTCTGGTTATAAGTTGTATGAGGTATTTGCAAAGTTTTTCTGATTTTTGTGTGGGATGTAGGATAATATGCTTTTGTTCACTATCAGGTTTACTGTGTTTATGATCTTCTCTTTCCTTTATTGGAAAAGCATCTTGGCATATTTGACAATAAAACCATCTTTCACTTCTTGATGATTTCGCACAGTAGAAAAAGCGGGCAGGTGTACCTGAGTCGCCTTTAAATCTACTTTCTTTATTTATCATTTCATAATTATCTTCTTCCAAATTTGGTGTAAAGGGATTAGTATGCTTCCTTGTATCTCTACCCCATTTACTAACACTCACTCCATACTTCTCAAATTCCTTCATTACTTCTGGAGAGCCATCGTGGATAAGGTTAGCGGGGAAGCGACCTTTGTTAATATTTGAATTTAATAATCCATATCCAAATGTAGAACCAAAACAAGTTTTTTTATATTTAACATTTTCAGATAATTGTTTATTATGATGACCATCTTTAAAATCTTCATTATTTTTATAGGTTATCCTACCTTCCTCAATATTTATTCCTCCGGTTCCCCACTTTAAGATATTTTCAGCAACTGTTTTCTCTGATAAGGGTTTCCTCACAAGCCACCAACATTCTACGGCTGGTTTCAAACCTGTTCCCCATCCTTCCCATCTTTTAGCTTCGGGGGTTATAGAGGCGGTGATTGGCCGTGTTCCCCCTTCATCTACTTTGCCAACATTAAATATGGATTTGTCATTTCCAATTCCGTTTTTATTAGGTATTCCCCAACAATCACTATCGGGATAAGCAATTGGTTTATGTCCTACCACTTCTCTAAATCCTTTCCACACTTTCCTAAACTCGTCTTTTGTCGGTTTCCTGTCCAGCTCTTTTTCTAATTGTTTTCGGCATACTCTGCGGTCTATATCCTTACTAATATCCAAACTTTTTGAAAACCCTTGTCCAAAAATATGATACATACAATCCCGAATTTCAAAACCCGCTTCCTCTAAAGCAAAAGCAGTCCAATGTGAAGTTCTTGGCAAGGCCCATACAAAAGCATGTCCGCCTGGTTTTAATATTCTTTTCGCCTCAGTCATTAAATCCGTGAGCCAATTGATAAATTGATTTCTCGCCTTTAAACTCTTATCCCAATGAACATCACAAGCAAATCCTGGTGAACTGCAATCATTGCCGGAGCCTGTTTTTCTACAAGAGTTTCCTCTGCCGCCTTTCGGAAATGTATCCCATTCCTGACCCATAAAGCTTATCCCTGCGGGCGGGTCAGTTAACATTCCGTGAAAAGAATTATCCTCAAAAGTCCTTAATATTTCTTTGGAATCACCCTGTATTAGTTTATTCATGGATTCCCGACCTAATCTCTCTTTTAAACAATGCCCAACGTTTCTCGAATCTTTGCCCAAAATTGTATTCGTATCCAAAAAATAAAAATAGCCTAAGCTCTTTCAAATTATTTTAATAATCCTTTGAAAAGAGCTTAGGCTATTAGTCTAACTCCTAAGGCATTACCACACTCTATTAATACCAGCCAAGGGATGAGGGTGAGCAATAATGCCTTAAAGACTCTGCCCTTAATCCCCCACTGGTATTTTTAGCAGTTAACTGCTGAAAATACCAGTGGG
>Ga0315294_10006042_pt1 | contig 13295 bp, 12 predicted proteins | sample YL17G13_40_MG_FD_203626 | JGI IMG/M metagenome (GOLD analysis project Ga0315294, IMG submission 203626) | Sediment microbial communities from Yellowstone Lake, YNP, Wyoming, USA - YL17G13_40 | ecosystem: Environmental > Aquatic > Freshwater > Lake > Sediment | place: USA: Wyoming | collected... | reverse complement strand
CTTGAATTTGTTCCCTTAAAACGGGTTGCCCAACCCGTAGAAATAGCCAGGACAGCCCTTTACTTGGCTTCTACTGCCTCTGACTATATGACAGGCCATGTGGTGGTGTTAAACGGAGGCGCATTTTTTTAATCATGATGGAGAGGTGGCTATGGTAGGCATTAAATCTTATGGAGTCTATATCCCTTATTTCCGACTGAGCAGAGCGGAGGTGGCTAAATCCTGGGGAGGTTATCCTTATCCAGGTGAACGGGCTGTGGCAAACTACGATGAAGACACGATCACCATGGCTGTGGCGGCTTGCAGGGACTGTATCAGGGGTTTTGATCCCCAGGAAGTCGACAGCCTTTTTTTGGCCTCGACCACCTTTCCTTATGGAGAAAAACAGTCCTCCTCAATGGTTGCTGCAGCAGTGGACCTGAAGAAGGATGCATTAACCTTGGATCTTTCCGGTTCATTAAAGTCTGGTACTGTGGGCGTGCGTCTCGCTTTCGATGCCATCCGCTCAGGGTCTGCGAAGAGCGCTTTAGTCTCTGCCTCGGATATGCGAATGGGGCTTCCGAGTGGATCAAAGGAATTGGAATTTGGTGACGGGGCTTCAGCCTTCTTTCTGGGTGATACAGAGGTGATTGCAACCATTGACTCTTTTTATACTTCGAATGAGGATCTCTTCGATGTCTTCAGACCTGTTGAGGAAAATTATATCCGCTCTTGGGAGGACCGATTCTGCAGAGAAGTTGGTTATAACAGGGTTGTTTTAGAGACCGTCACGGCAGCAGCCAAAAAGTTTAAATTTACAGCGAGAGATTTTACTAAAGCCGTCCTCTACGCTCCCAATACAGGATACCTCACGGGAGTGGCAAGGATGTTGGGGTTCGATCTTAAAACACAAGTTCAGGATTCCTTATTCAACACAATAGGAAACACAGGAACTGCCCTATCCCTGATGATGCTGGCTTCAGCGCTGGATGAGGCCAAGCCAGGAGATAAAATCCTCTGGGTAGGTTACGGAGATGGTTGTGATGTCATGGTTTTAACAGTGACCGATGAAATCACCAAGATCCAGAGTCGGAAAACCGTCCAGAAGCACCTTGCCTCAAAAAATTCTCTGAGTTACCCCAAATACCTCCGATGGCGGTCCGTGATTAAAACAGAACCACCCATGCGGCCAAGGCCGGAGCCAGCCTCCGCAGTGGCTTTGTATCGAGACAGGAAATGTGGCATGGCCCTCTATGGAGTGAAATGTCGTCAATGTGGTACAGTTCAATACCCTGTTCAGCGGGTCTGTATGAATTGTCTTGCCAAAGACAATTTTGAGGATTATCGCTTTGCTGATCGGATTGGAAGGATCACCACCTTCTCACACGACAATTTAGCCGTGTCCCCTGATCCTCCCTCCACCATCGCCGCCGTGGATTTTGAGGAAGGGGGAAGAATCATGATGGACGTCACTGATCGTGATCCTGCTGAGATTAAAATAGGAATGCCCGTGGAGATGACCTTTCGGCATATTCGCTATGTAGAGGGCATTCACAACTATTGGTGGAAATGTCGTCCAGTTAGGTAGTCCATCTCACGAAAAAATTTAATTTGGAGTGGAGAAAATGGAAAGCATCAAAGATAAAGTGGCCATAGTTGGGATGGGTTGCACCAAGTTCGGAGAGAACTGGGATAAAAGTTACGATGATATGATTATCGAAGCGGTCTATGAAGCCTATGAAGATGCAGGCATGGATCCGAGAAATATTCAGGCCTACTGGATTGGCTCTTATTGGTCGGGAATGCCAGCCCCGAGCCAGCCTTTATCCGCCATATTAAAAGTGGGCTACAAGCCTGTCACCAGAATCGAGAATATGTGCGCCACTGCTTCGGATGCCCTCCGGTCTGCGGCCTATGCTGTGGCTTCGGGTGTCTGCGACATCGCCCTCGCCATCGGAGCTGAGAAATTGAAGGACTCGGGTTTCAGCGGCCTTCCAACCGATGAGATTGCCATGGGGATCACCTCCACGGCTCCGAATACCTTCCGGAGCAGAAATTTTACAGCCCCCGGCCATTTTGCTATGATGGCCACCAGTTACTTTAATAAATATGGGTTGAGCCCTGAGGAAGGGAGGAGGATGCTGGCCAAGATTATGGTGAAGAATCATCACAATGGTACCCTCTCTCCTAAGGCCCATTTCCAGCGGGAGATCACCATTGAACAGGTTCTCAATGCACCGATGATCGCTTGGCCATTAGGTTTGTTTGATTGCTGCGGAGTGAGCGATGGGGCTGCAGCAGCCATCCTGGTCAGAGAGGAGAAGGCCAAGTCCTTCCGAAAAGATCCGGTTTACATCAAGGCATTGCAAATTGCCGTTGGGCCCCAGGAAGGCTATATGAATCCCAGACATGATTGGACCATGGTCAAAGAAACTTATCATGCCGGATTGGCAGCCTATGCTGAGGCAGGGGTGAAAAATCCACGAAATGATGTCAGTATGGCAGAGGTCCATGACTGTTTTTCCATTACCGAGGCGGTGACTTATGAAGACCTGCAATTCACTAGACGTGGAGGGGCTAAGGAAGAGGTCGATTCAGGAACCTTTGAGCTGACCGGGGATCTGCCGGTGAACATGGATGGTGGTTTGAAATGCTTTGGACATCCCATCGGAGCCACTGGTTTAAGAATGATGTATGAAATCTATAAACAGGTTCAAGGAAAGGCTGGGCCCCGTCAGGTAAAAAATCCGGGGTTAGGTTTGACCCACAATCTGGGAGGCACTCCAGGGGGAGCCACGGTGAGTGTCTGTATTGTTGGACCATAAGGCGTTAACTTTGAAGCAATGCTCAAGATCATCAATTTAGAAACAACCTACAATGATGTGATTCTGGCACTCAAGGGGATTTCGCTGGAGGTCCCTGAGGGGCAGATTGTGGCCTTGCTGGGAGCCAATGGTGCAGGCAAGACGACGACCATTAATGCCATTTCTGGTTTTAGGAAATCATTCGATCTTGAGATCGAAGAAGGGGCCATCGAATTTTACGGAGAGAACCTAACCCATAAAGAACCCTATGAGATCGTTTCGAGGGGGATTTTGCAGGTTCCAGAAGGACGACGGATTTTTGCAGAACTGACTGTTCAAGAGAATATCCTGATTGGGTCCTTCAGCCTGAAGGATCGAAGTAAGGTCGAAACCGGGAAGAAGAAGGTTCTTAGTTACTTTCCCATTCTTGGAGAACGTCGTGATCAACCTGCCGGATATTTAAGTGGGGGCGAACAGCAGATGCTTGCCATCGGCAGGGCCCTCATGGCAGAGCCAAAGCTGATGATGTTGGATGAACCTTCTCTCGGTTTGGCTCCGCTAATCGTCAAGGAGATCTTCGCCATCATCAGAAGGATCAATCAAGAAGAGAAAAGAGCCGTCTTGCTTGTAGAACAGAATGCAAAGATGGCGCTTTCCATTGCCCAGTATGGATACATTCTGGAAAATGGGCGTATTGTCATGGATGGGACAAGCGACAAACTAAGGAAAGACAAAGACATTATGGAGTTTTATCTGGGCCTCACAGAGGTTGGGATTAAGAAACGCTTTCGAGATGTGAAACACTATAAAAGGAGAAAGCGGTGGCTTTCTTAGAAGAGAGATCGATCCCTCTGCTTGAAGTCGAAAAAATCCAGATAAGTTTCGGAGGAATCAAGGCCCTCACCGATTTCTCCCTCAATGTTTATCAAGGGGAAATATTGTCTGTGATCGGTCCGAACGGGGCTGGAAAGACTACGTTCTTAAACTGCATCAGTGGGATCTATCGCGCGCAAAAAGGAGCCATCCGTTTTGCCGGAAAGAACCTGATGGGGATGAACCCAAACAAGATAGCCCGCTTAGGGATTGCCAGGAGCTTCCAGAATATAGCCCTCTTCAGAGGAATGACAGTCCTTGACAATCTGCTGATTGGTCAAGGCCCCCACCTTCATTACGGATTGCTGAGTGCAGCACTCTATCTTGGTTGGGCATTAAAGGAGGAGGTCAAAGGAAGAGACAGGTCGGAAGAGATTATTGAATTCCTTGATCTCCAGCATATCCGTAAATCACCCGTGGGCAGTCTCCCTTATGGCCTTCAGAAAAAGGTTGAGTTGGGTCGGGCCTTAGCCATGAAGCCAAAACTTCTCTTAATCGATGAACCCGTCAGTGGAATGAACCTTGAAGAAACTGAAGATATGGCCCGTTATATCTTGGACATCAATGAAGAGCTGGGGATAACCATTATCCTTATTGAGCATGACATGGGCTTAGTGATGGACATTTCCCATAGGGTTACCGTTCTGAACTTTGGGGTTAAGATTGCGGAAGGGTCTCCGCAGGAGATTGCAAAGAACCCTGAAGTCATTGGTGCCTACCTTGGAGAGACTGAACGTTAAATCATTAAGGGCACCCTTTTCAAAAAAATGATAAGATAGTGCAGCTTCCGTGGAAAAACCCTATACCACCTATCCTAAACTCTTGATGGAAAAAGCGCAACGCTACCGGGAACGGGTGGCCATGCGGGAGAAATACAAAGGGATCTGGCAGGAAATCTCCTGGGAGAGGTACCTGGAAAAGGTCAAGTTTTTTTGTCTAGGGCTTTTAGAACTGGGAATGCAGAAAGGTGATCATGCCTCTATCCTTGGAGAAAATTGCCCTGAATGGATTTTTGCTGACCTGGCCATCCAAAGCCTAGGTGGGGTGTCTATAGGGATCTATCCCACCAACTCCAAAGAACAAGTGAAATATATTGTCGATCATTCTCGGTCCCGATTCATTATTGTCGGAGACCAGGAACAGACGGATAAACTATTGGCAGTAAAAGATGAGTTGCCTCTATTGAAGAGAATTATTGTCATGGATATGAGAGGACTTCGTTACTATAATGACCCTGTCATCATTAGCTATAGCCATGTAGAAGAACTGGGAAGGAAAGAAGATCAAAAAAAAACCGGTCACTTTGGAAAACTCGTGGCGGAGACGAAACCTGAGAGTGTGGCATTTATGGTATACACCTCCGGAACGACGGGACCTCCCAAAGGATGTATGATCCCTCATCAAAACCATCTTTACAATATCCTCGCCATCAATGATATATTTCAAATTTCCGAAAAGGATTCCGTGGTTTCTTACCTACCTCTTTGCCACATCCTTGAGCGTGGTCTTTCCATGGCCATCCCTCTGGCTTTTGGGTGTACCGTCAACTTTGCCGAATCCATTGATACGGTTCAAATGAATATTCAGGAGATTTCCCCTACCTTTTTTGCAGCGGTCCCGAGAATCCTGGAAAAAATGCATTCAGCGGTTCAGATAAAATTACAGGATACGACTCGGTTCAAGAGGTTTGCGCATCAATTTTGGGAACCCGTGGGGAAGAAAATTGCCAAATACAAAATGGCGAAAAAACGTATACCCATTCACTGGCTTATTCTCTACGGATTGGGTTATCTCTTCAGTTTCAGGTCTGTGAGAGACAAATTAGGTCTCCTGCGTTGTCGTTTGCTCATGAGTGGGGGTGCTCCCATAGCCCCTGAAATACTTTCCTTTTACCATTCCCTGGGTGTGAATGCCATAGAAATGTGGGCACTGACTGAAAGCTGTGGAGGAGGCACGGGGCCACATCGTGAGATTAAGGCCGGATCTGTTGGACAGCCCATCCGCTCGGTAAAACTTCGTCTGGCTGAAGACGGAGAGCTTCTTATTAAAGAAGATTCTGTATTTGTCGGATATTATCGGGATCCTGAATCGACTCTAGAAATCCTTCGAGACGGATGGCTCCATACGGGGGATGTGGGTCGAATCGATGAAGATGGACACTTGTATATTGTTGACCGAAAGAAGGATATTATCATAACCTCGGGAGGGAAAAACATCTCTCCGTCTGAGATCGAAAACAAAATAAAATGCAGCCCCTATATCAAAGAGGCCATTGTCATAGGAGACAGAAGGAAATACCTTACCGCCTTAATCCAGATTGACTACGATAATGTGGGGAACTGGGCACAGATGAATAAAATAGCGTACACGAATTATAGAAGCCTCGCCCAAAATCCTTCTGTTTATGAGTTAGTAAAAAATGAGATTGAGAAGGTCAACGACGCCTTTGCGCAGGTAGAAACCATCAAGAAATTCAAGATTCTTGATAAAGAACTGGATCAAGACGATGAAGAGCTGACGGCTACCCAGAAGGTAAAAAGAAAGATCATCGCCGGCCGTTTCCGCCAAGAGATCGAGGAGATGTACAGATCCAAATAGATTGTCTGTGAGCGGTGAGACCGCCTATCGCAGAGAGAGTGAAGTTGATCGTAACGTTGCAAAAAAATGCCCAAAAGGAGCGGACAGGTGGGGTTGAAAAACCTTAAAGTGGGAACCTCTGGCAGGTTGGTCGACGGATGGGAACCAATACATCCCGGAGTTCTCCTTTGGTGAATTCAAGGATGAACTCGAACATGTCAAAAAGACCGCATTTTAAGGCTTTGAAAGCCTACCTATCCGCGAAATTTATGCAACTGCCAGGTTGATGAGGCCGAATCTCTTTCTGTTTCAAAACAACTGACGAAGCGACCTGGAGAGAAGGCGATGGAAAAAATAATAGAAATACTTTTTAATGGAGTATCCATAGGGGCGATTTACTCTTTGATTGCGCTTGGGTTTGTTTTGATCTTTAAATCAACAGGAATACTCAACTTTGCCCAAGGCGAATTGGTTATGTTTGGTGCCTTTATCTGTTATGGCCTCACGGTATTATTAAAAATCCCCTATCTTCTTTCTTTCTTTGTCACCCTTGCCTTGGGAGCTCTCCTTGGCATCCTCATCGACATCCTATTTTTTAGACGAATGGTTGGAGAGCCCATATTCTCCAACATCATGATGACCATTGGTTTAGCGAGTATCCTCACCAGTGTGGCGGGTCTCATCTGGGGACATGATGTCTATGCTCTCCCTTCTCTCTTCACCAATAAGACTGAGACCATTGGAGGGGTCATTTTATCTCTCGGGTACATTTATACCATTGTGGTTTCGGTCCTATTTCTTATTCTCTTTATTCTATTTTTTAATCGGTCTTTATTAGGAATTGCCATGAGAGGTACGGCAGAGGATCAAAATACGGCTGGTCTGATGGGAATTAATGTGAAGAAGGTTTATATGATGTCTTGGGCCATAGGGACCCTGGTGGCCTCCGTCGCCGGGATTTTTCTGGCAGAGCAGAGCTTTGTTCGCCTTGCCATGAGCCATACAGGGATCAAGGCAATGGCCGCTGCCATTCTGGGTGGTATGAATAGCATCGGAGGAGCGATCATAGGAGGTATCCTCGTCGGCGTCGTTGAAAACTTGTCCGCCACCTATCTCAGCGGCAAGGAAATAGGGAATTTTCATTTTGGCGATATTAAAGACGTTGCCGCTTTCGCTGTGATGATCATTGTGCTCATGATCAGGCCTCATGGAATTTTTGGTAAAGAAAAAATAGAAAGGTTGTAAAAGGGTTATGACGAGTGGTCATTTTAAAGTCACCTATCAAAAGGATTTGGCTCTGTTCCAGACCCTCTGGATAAAGATCTGGCTTGGCATCCTGATTTTTCTGCTCCTGATCGTCCCCCTTTTCCTTTCTCGTTATCCTCTGAGTATCCTCAATGAGATGGGAATTGCGGCCATCGGAGCCATCGGTCTTAATCTATTGATAGGGTATACGGGTCAAATCTCATTGGGCCATGCTGCCTTCATGGCGATCGGTGCTTATACGTCAGGGCTTTTGACAGGAAAAGCAGGTTTTCCATTTCTCCTCTCCCTCCCTTTGTCTGGCTTGATGGCTGCAGCCCTTGGTATGATTGTAGGCATTCCATCCTTAAGATTGAAAGGCTTATATCTTGCTTTGGGAACTTTGGCGTTTGGCTTTATTGTGGAGTACGTAATCTTTCACTGGGACCTGACTCAGGGGAATAAGGGGATGGCCGTGCCCAGAGTCAACCTGGCCGGATGGGTGATCAAAACAGAAGCACACTATTACTATTTAATTATGGCATGTGTTGCCCTGTCCACGATTGTTTCAAAAAATCTGGTTCGCACCAAAATCGGCCGGAACCTCATTGCCATCCGGGACCGGGACATGGCCGCCGAGGCGATGGGTATCCATTTAACCGCTTACAAGATCATGGCTTTCGGAGTAAGTTCCTTTTATGCTGGAGTGGCCGGATGCTTAATGGCTCATTATCAGAGATGGATCGTTCCCGAGAATTTTGATCTCTCACTGACGATTGCTTACGTTGCCATGATCATTTTAGGCGGATTGGGGACCATTGTGGGTTCCATTTTCGGAGCGATATTGATTACAGGCATCCCCCATGCCATTACCTTCGTGACAGACCTATTGAAAGAGAATCTTCCGACCTTGAGCAAAGTCATTGTCGATTTAAAGCTGGGGATCTTTGGCCTGATCATTGTTCTCACACTCCTTTTCGAGCCTGAAGGGCTTTTTGGGATATACAGGAGGGCTAAGGCTTATTTTAAAACATGGCCTTTCAAATATTAAGAGAAGTTTGAAAAGGTGGACATCCGTAAAGCTTTTGTTTTCAACATATCTGTTTCCTTTTTAATTTTTCTAAAGCAGTAAGTATGTTCTAAAAAGAAAATTTACGGATCAGTGGGAAAATAAGAAGGGGGGTGGTTAGATAATAAATTTTTAAAATTCTTAACCAATTAGAAAGGAGGAGAGATCATGAAGACGAGAAATATTGTGATAAGCCTTGCATTGGTCGGAAGTGTTTTCCTGGCAGGAACCGGTGTTTGGGGAGCAGAGGTCCGTGGGGTAACGGACAAAACAATAAAGCTGGCATGCCTCATCGACTTATCCGGGCCAGGCAAATATGGGGGTCCCCCGATTGGCGATGCCTTCAAGGATTATGTGGCTTGGGTCAATGATACAGGTGGAATCCACGGCAGAACGATTGACCTCATTGTCGAAGATAATGGAATTCTCCCCACACCGACCATGACCGCTGCCAGAAAGGTGATTTTCAAAGATGAGGTCTTGGCCATTGGTTTTAATTTGGGAAGCGCAGGGACAAGTGCCATTCTCCCATTATGTGAAGAAAACCAGGTGGTTTTAATGCCTCATGGCGCCAATAAACGTTTTTATTCTCCAGGGAATAAATGGGTTTTCGTCCCGCATACCGTTCAATTCAGTATGGCTTCGCGGGCAGTGGAATACGTCTTGAAGAAGACCCCTAAAGCAAGGATTGGTATTATTTATCAGGATGATGATTTTGGGCTCGAAGGTTTGGACGGCGCACGTGCCGCGGCTGCCTTTATGACAGCACAGTTGGTCAAAGAAGCACCCTATAAAGTGGGAACCATCGATTTCGCTCCTCAGATGATGGCCATGAAAGAAGCCAAGGTCGATTATCTCTTGTTGTGGACTTATCTTCCTCAATCAGCGGCCATCATCAAAGAAAGAGCAAAGATGGGGTGGGATGTGCCGCTCCTCTCAAACAATACAACAGGTGTGCCACCTTTATTTGGTCTGGTAGGTGATTTGGCTGAAGGATATATGTTGGTTACTCCCTATGCACCTCTTCACATCGATGTCCCCGGTATGAAAACGGTTAGGGAAGTGAATAAGAAATACGGGAACCCTGAGAAGACCTTGGCGAACCCAATGTACCCGGACTATCTCTATCTTGCCGCCTGGGGCTACATTTCCGCGATGGTTGAAGGATTGAAGAAAGCAGGTCGAGATTTAAACCCAGATAGCCTGGTCAAGGGACTGGAAAGTATCAAAAACTATGACATGGGTGGCATCTGTCCAAACCTAACCTTTGGGCCGAAGCAACATGTGAGCAGTTTTTCCAGCTTGATTCTTAGGGCGGATGCAAAAAACAAGAGATTTGTTATCATCGATTCCATTACAGAACCTAAGACACCACAGGATTAAGATCGACAGGTAACCTCATTACCGTTTCGATGATGATCTCGTGAATGTTGATAGCCCTCATCCCCTCGAAAAGAGGGGATGAGGGCTTTTTCGGATTGAGGATAGCACAAGAGATGATTGAAGTGATTGAGGGACTCTGTACGGGTTGTGCCATGTGTGTTCCCGTTTGCCCTGAAGAGGCCATTTCATGTTTTGGCTTCGCTCAGGTCAACGATCGGTGTACAGAATGTTTGATTTGCCTGGAGTTTTGCCCACTCGGCGCATTGGAAAAGAAGAAAGTACAGAGAGAAGGCCATGGTTAAGCGAGACTATGATGCCCTCATCATCGGGTCTGGAATGGGTGGGATGTCAAGTGCAGCGCTCCTCACTCACGCAGGATACCGGACTCTGGTCGTGGAAAAATTGCCGCGTATCGGTGGTCGATGCTCAACGGTTGAATACAAAGGGGTGAAATGCACCACGGGCGTCATCGGCCCAGAAATGGGAGGGGTCATTGAGAAGCTCTTTCAGCATGTGGGAGCGGAGTTCGAAGTTCGGCCTGCCGGGCCCCCTCACTATCTCATTCGAGGGAAGATTCTGGAGGTGCCTTCCAGAGGAGGGTTGAGGATCCTTCTCTCTGCAGCCACCGAGGATTCGGTTGAAGTCGACAGAGTCATGAGAGCATTTTCAAACGCCCTGGCATGGATGGAACCCTCCAAGTCGATCAGTCTTCGAGATTGGTTGTTGCAATATACACAGAATGAAGTCGTCCTCGGTATTTTTCAGACCATGGTCTCCGCAACCATGTTGGTCAATATCGACGAGCTTCCAGCGCAAGAATATTTTCTCTTTATCAAAAAACTAGGGGGTTACCGGGCGTTTGGTTTTTGTCCTCATGGAAGCATCTCCCTTCCAGAGGCCCTTTTGGAGGTGATTCAACAGCGAGGTGGCGAGCTATGGACTCGTTCATCAGCCAAACGGATTCTTTCGGAAAATGGGATCGTCTGCGGAGCCATCGTTGAAAAGGATGGAAAAGAAGTCGAGGTAAGAACCTCCGTGGTGGTGAGCAATACGGGCCCCCAAAAAACAGTGGAACTAGCGGGAAGGGAGAATATGGATAAAGGCTATCTTAGGGAATTGGAAGAAACTATCCGGTCGGCCATGATCATCAGCATCCAGATGGTTACCGACCGACCACTCCTCGAGCAGAACTACCTTCTGGTGACCAATGCTCGCCGGGTGAACGCAATTTTTCAGCCCACCATGGTCTGCCCTGAATTAGCGCCTCTCCATAAGCATTTTCTGGTCGCAGGTGCTGCCCCCACCTCCTCAAACCCGCCCCTCCATGTGGAAAAGGAAATTCAACTCTGCCTACAGGATCTGAAGGATCTCTTGCCTGAGTTTGATCGGCACGCCGAGATCCTACTCATTAGCACGTTCCAAGGAGACTGGCCCGGTTTTCATAGCTGGCCGGGTTATGGGATGCCCCAAAAGACACCGATCATCAATCTTTACAATGTAGGAGATGGCGTGGGCCCGGTCGGGACGGTCGCCTTGCCTTCTACGGTTCTCAGTGCCCAGCTCGTTGTAGAAGACGTTAAGAACAGGATTCGACCCACAGCATAGGAGATCCAATGGAAGGAAGTGGATATCTAAAAGAGAGTGACAAAATCAAGTTACAAGAGAAGGAATTGACCGCCTTGGATGGCTTATGGTTTATGGAGGTGGAAAAGCAATGGGGTTATGAGGCGGCGAATCAGATCAATCTGGAGGTCTGGCGTCGCTGCGGCGAGATCCTTGTACGGGAGATGAAGAAAATATTACAACTGAAAGGGGGTGACCTTGAAGAAGTAAAAGTTTTATTTGGGAGCCTACTGGAGCTGGATGGTACGACATTTGATTTCGAATCACCTAAGGATCAACAACTCATGCTTAAGATTAATCGGTGTGTCTGGTATGAAAATCTGAAAAAGGCCGGCCGCCACACCATCCACGACTGTATGGCCATTGACCTAGCCATCCTTCCGAGCTGGCTGAAAGCCATTGATCCCCGTTTGACTTTCCGTTTCTTCAAGGCCATTCCCAAAGGAGATGGGTGCTGCGAAATCATGATCCAATATGAAGACAAGCCTCCTTCATGAAGGGCAAGGTTTATCTATTGACGAAATGAAGTTGACAAAAATTGTTTTTTAGATAATAAAATAGGGCATGAATCGGTTTTCCATAGGCATCGAACAGAATGGTTCTGTAACGTCTATCCGGATGATCAGTCAATTCTTAGGCATCCCTCTTTTCAAGGTGTATTCCTTTTTCGTGGATGGGCTTCTAATCGATACAGGTTTTTCAAATGGTAAAAGAGGATTTCTGAAAATCTGTGACGAGTTACCCACGATCCAAACCGTGGTCAATACCCATCATCATGAGGATCATACTGGCAACAACTTCTGGTTAACCAGGAAGTATGGGTTCCCTCCACGCGCTCATCCCAAGACATCGTCCTACATGAAAGAACCTTGGAAATGGGTAAAGTTTTATCGACGTCTCCTTTGGGGAACCCCTCCTCCCTCCCAGATGGGTCAAGTGGATTCAGAGATTCAGACTCCAAGGTTCCGGTTCTTGGTGATTCCCACCCCTGGACATTCCGACGACCACATCTGCTTCTACGAACCCAATGAAGGATGGCTCTTTTCCGGAGACCTGTTCATCAGTGAACAGGTGAAATACTTAAGAAAGGATGAAGATATCTATTCCCTTCTCGACTCTTTAAGAAAAGTAGCCAGCCTCCAGCCCAAGAAGATGTTCTGTGCCTTCAGCGGTGTTGTGGATCAGCCGGAAGAGGCCATTCATCGCAAGATTGATTATTTAGAAAATCTGAAGAGTGGGGTGGAAAAAGGTCTTCAACAGGGCTTATCACCTCAAGACATTCAGCGGAACCTCTTGGGCAGGGGCGACCGATTCTCCTTTATCACGGCAGGCCAAATCTCCAAGAGAAATCTTATCAACGCTTTTCTTAGAAATTGACCAAGTTAATGTGGTCAGGAGTAACGAAGAATGATTAAATCCCTCCCCACCTTCCTTTTACAAAGGGAGGGGTAGTTATCACCCCCCTTTAGCAAAGGGGGGGACGGGGGGATTTGAAAGTCATTTATTTAATAAAAAAGGAGTGAATGATGAAGCAAAAGATCAAAAAGGCAGCGGTATTGGGAGCAGGGGTTATGGGAAGCACGATTGCGGCTCATTTGGCAAACGTTGGAATTTCTTGTTTTCTCTTGGACATCGTTCCACCAGAGTTGATGGAGGCGGAGAAGAAGAAAGGGCTGACACTGCAAAGCCCGGAAGTGAGGAACCGGTTTGCCATCATGGGGAAGAAGAGGGTTCAAGTATCGAGT
>Ga0315294_10006036_pt1 | contig 13304 bp, 12 predicted proteins | sample YL17G13_40_MG_FD_203626 | JGI IMG/M metagenome (GOLD analysis project Ga0315294, IMG submission 203626) | Sediment microbial communities from Yellowstone Lake, YNP, Wyoming, USA - YL17G13_40 | ecosystem: Environmental > Aquatic > Freshwater > Lake > Sediment | place: USA: Wyoming | collected... | reverse complement strand
CCGGGATTTCGGGAAAAACCCAAGAAAAAATTTCTTTTATCCTTAGTCTGATAAAAAAACATACCGCTTTTTCCAGGGAAAAAATCGTTTCGGAAATATTCTTGGCTTTTTTAGAAGATTCCGGTTATCTGAAATATCTGGCGTCCAAAGACGACAAAGAACAGATAGATATTCTTAATCAATTTTATAAAAGAATAAAAAGTTTTGAAGAATCTGCGATAGAGCCGAGTTTAAAGAATTTTATGGAAGAAATAACCTTTGAAATAGAGTCGGGAGAAGAAGGGAAGCTTGAATTCGACCCCGAACAGGGTCCGGACATGATTAAAGTGATGACCATTCACGGAGCCAAGGGACTGGAATTCAAATACGTGTTTTTGGTCAATATGGTGGATAAAAGATTTCCGACAATTGAAAGAAAGGATTTGATAGAGCTTCCCGAAGAATTGATTAAAGACATAAAACCAAAAGGAGACGTCCATTTGCAGGAAGAAAGGAGGATTTGCTATGTGGCTATGACTAGGGCTAAAAAAGAGCTTTATTTTACTTCGGCCGAGGATTACGGCTTGGCAAGGAAAAAGAGATTGTCTCGATTTTTGACAGAAATGGGATATAAAGATCCCTCCTCCGCTAATGCTTCGGCGGGAAAAGAAATCCGAAACGGATTGTTAGAGCCGGTTGCCAAGAGCGCAGAGAATAAAAGAAAAAGAGAATCAGAATATCTTCCGGAACATTTTTCCTTTTCCCAATTGGCTGCTTTTGAAAAATGTCCATTGCAGTATAAATTCAATTTTATTTTAAAGGTTCCGATTAAGGGAAAGGCCGTTTTTTCCTTCGGGAAAACAATGCACAATACTTTTTATAGTTTTTTAAAAGCGGTAAGCGAGAGCAATAAAAATAACCAAAGCGATTTATTCGGTTTTCAAGAAAAAAAAGCCAAAACAATCAAAAAAGACAGCTCTTTCAAGCTGGAAGACCTACTTGAGATTTACGAAAAAAACTGGATAGGAGAGTGGTATGAGAATAAAAAACAAAAAGAGGAATATTATAAGCTGGGAAAGAAAATAGTTAAGGATTTTTACCAGGAGTTTATAAAAAACCCTCCCAAGATTTTAAAAATTAACAACTCCTTTGCCCTGGAAATGCCGTTTAATTTAAAGATAGGAAAAAATACGCTATATGGCGTAATAGATAGGATTGACGAAAAAGAAGGGGGAGTCGCGATTATTGATTACAAAACGGGAAACTCCAAAGAAAAATTAATGCCGGAAGACAAAGAGCAGTTATTGATTTATCAAATAGCGGCCGAGGAGATTTTTAAAGTAAAACCAAAAGAGCTTATTTATGATTACTTAAACGACGGCAAGAAATCGTCTTTCTTGGGCTCGGACGAGGAAAAAGAAAATCTTAAGGAAAAGATAAAACGAGAGATAGAAGAAATCAAGAAAAGCAATTTCGATCCCACTCCGGGCTGGCAATGCGGATTTTGCGATTTTAAAGATATTTGCGATTTCGCACAAAGGCAGTAAAATTAAACAATATGGAGCAAGATGAAAAAAAATTAGAGCCGATTTTTTCTGTTTCAGAATACATAGAATTTCTTAATATAAACTTACGAAAAATCGGGACCGCAAAAATAACGGGAGAAGTTACGAAATTGACCATTTCAAGCAACGGCCATGTTTATTTTTTCATTAAAGACAAATCAGGCAAAGGCGTTTTGGACTGCATAATCTGGAAAAATAATTATGCCCTATGCGGAGTGAGACTTGAGGAGGGCAAAGAGGTGATTCTATCGGGATATCCCGATGTTTATCCCCTAAGCGGAAGATTTAGCTTTAAAGTAAATACCATTGAATTAAAAGGAGAGGGCGCTTTAAAGAAAGCTTACGAAGAATTAAAAAACAAGCTGGAAAATGAGGGAATCTTTGACCGAGCAAGAAAAAAGAAAATTCCCATGTTTCCCGAAAGAATAGGGGTGATTACTTCAAAACAGGGAGCGGTAATACATGATTTTCTTAACAATATCGGCAAGTACGGATTCAAGATTCAAATGATTGATTCTCGGGTAGAGGGGCAGGAAGCAATAAAAGACCTTTTGTCGGCAATCAGGACTTTCAAAAAAAAGAACATAGACGTTTTGGTCGTAATAAGGGGCGGAGGATCTTTGGAATCATTGCAGCCGTTTAATAATGAAGCGCTTATCAGGGAAATAGTTGATTTTCCGGTTCCGATAATTGCCGGGATAGGCCACGATAAAGACGCGCCACTTTTTACCCTGGCGGCAGACGCTTCGGAGTCCACTCCTACCGCTGTCGCCAATTTGCTCAACGAATCGTGGGCTCAAGCCCTGCTTTTTTTAGAGAGATACGAAAGAGATATTATCGGCCGATATGAAATGATTTTATCCGGTTACAAAGAGATTGAAAACAAATTAAAGATTTCATTTAATAATTTTAAAAACGCTTTAACAGCCAATAGGGCAAATCTGCACGGATCGTTAGACAAATCTTTGTCGGGTTTTAAATCTTTATTAGCAATGGTCGGCCAAAAAATAGAGCAAGCGGAAAAAGTCGTTTTTTTCAATAATCCGGAGCGCCAACTTCGCCTGGGGTACAGCATTGCCAGTTGCGACGGAAAGATAGTAAGAGAAACAAAAGATGCCAAGATTGGAAAAAACATATATATTAAAGTAACGGACGGTAAAATTATTTCAGAAGTTAAAAATATAAATAAAGATTAAAATTATGGCCAAAAAAAAATCAGACGCAAAAAATTTAAATAGCAACCTTAAAAGGCTTTCCGAAATTGCCGAGTGGTTTGATAACCAGGAGGAGATCGATGTTGAGGAGGGGTTGAATAAAGTTAATGAAGCGGTTGGTCTGATAAAGGCCAGCAAGGAAAGACTTAAGGCTGTTGAAAATGAATTTGAGGAAATAAAAAAAGAGATGGATTCTTAGAGGTTGCAGATTCTAACATTTTCGCTAGGGAAAAAAACCATCGAACTATATTTTAATAAAATTTCTTTTCAGGATGACGAAACTATTTTTAAAGGTGGATGGTCTATTCCGAAAGAAAAAATAAATTCCTTGATGAATTTGGATACAAAATTATTAGACATTTTAAAATCAAAGCTTTTTTAAAAGGTGCTAAAAAAATTCCCGTATATTACGGCATAATAATAACCAAAAAATAGGTTATAACAACCCTGCCTGCCGGCAGGCAGGGATCCCACCAGGGGAGCAGAATCTCAAACCTTAATTTTTCTAGGTTGGCCCCGTTAGAAGTCCAGGGCGAAAAAAATTTGAGAAATTTTTTACGCAACGAGATAGCTTGTGCGTAAAAATAAGCCAATGTTTTACAAATTATATTGTATTATTTTGCGAGAGACAGACTTCTAACTGGGTTGACTGATCGATTTCTAAATGTTAACATTATTTATATAAGATAGTTGCCCGATGAGAATTTAGTCGAGTTTATCTGGGGAACTAAACTTTAGGATTCACCCTGTTAAATTTGCTTCGCAACTATTTAACGGGGTAAACCTTAAAACATTAATTAAGTTAATTCATATCTAACTACAATATGGAAGGAATAATTAAGAATCTTACAGATAAGGGATTCGGATTTATTACCGTTGATGGCGAAGAAAAAGATTTGTTTTTTCACAAGAATGAGCTGAAGGGGGTAACCTACGAAGAGTTAAAAGTAGGCGATAGAGTGTCTTTTGAAAAGACCGATTCTCCAAAAGGGCCTAACGCAACAAATGTTACCCGAATTTAATAATTAATTCGGTAAGATCAAATAAGTGAAAATCAAGTCCCGCTTCAAGCGGGATTTGGTTTTAATGCGGATCAAAATAGTTTATACTGACAGTATGCTTATTGATGATGTAAAAATACGGGTGATGGCAGGGGCTGGCGGAAAAGGAGCCGTGGCGTTTAATAAAAACCTGATGTCTCTTGGTCCGGTTGGCGGCAGCGGCGGAAAAGGTGGCAGTATTTATATTGAAGGGATTTCTGATTTGAACGCGCTAAATAAATTCCGTTTTAAAAAAGAAATTAAAGCTAAAAACGGGCAGGACGGTCGTTCGCAATTTCGCGACGGCAGCGACGCGGAAGATCTGGTTCTGCCGGTTCCTGTCGGAACCGTGGCATATAATCTAAAAACAGGCGAAGATATTGAGATAACTAAAATCGGGCAGCAGGTGGTAATTGCCCGCGGGGGAGCTGGAGGAAGGGGTAATTTTCATTTTCGTTCCTCGACCAATACAACTCCGAAAGAATTTGAATACGGAGAGCCGGGAGAGTTTCTTGAAATCCGTTTTGAATTAAAACTGATTGCCGATGTGGGGTTTTTAGGACTGCCCAATGTCGGCAAGTCAAGTTTGCTTAATGAACTGACCAACGCCAAAAGCAAAGTGGCAAATTATCCGTTCACGACCTTGGAGCCGAATTTAGGCGCGTATTATGATTTAATACTTGCCGATCTTCCCGGGCTTATTGAGGGTGCGTCTAAGGGCAAGGGCCTTGGTATTAAATTTTTACGTCATATAGAACGCACGAAAATCCTTTTTCATTTTGTAGCCGCAGATTCGACAGATCCCGTCTCGGATTATAAAACGGTGCGCAGCGAGCTAAAGACATACAATAAACTGCTTCTGGAAAAGCCAGAGTATCTTTTTATAAGCAAAAAAGACGCAGTTTCAGAGAACGCCGCCAACGAAGTGGCAGGGAATCTCAAAAAATTAAATAAAAATATAATAAAGATTTCCATATTTGATTGGGACAGCATAGAGCCTGTCAAAAAAATACTCAATATCTTAATTTCGGAGAAAACAGAACAGAAGAGATAGTTTATAAGGATTGCTTTTTAAAGAAATAAGAGTATTATATAAAGTTACGATTTTAGGAAACTATTAAATCCTGTTTTTCCTTCTGTTAAATCTCAAATAAAAAAATCGCCCATCGCTGGGCAGATTTTTTATCGCCAAGAAGGCCTCGCCTCTCAGCCGTAGCCCTTTGGCCGTAGCTGGCGGGCGAGGCTTACGAGCGAGGCCGTAGGCGGGGCTATGGCCGAGGGCGGTTTTGACAGAATAAGCCAGAGATCAATAATTAATAGTTAGTAAAAAGAATAAACGAAAATGAAATACAGGGTTCATCAATTCAATATCAAAATGACAAATGATTCTGGAAAATTAGAGCAATTCTTAAATAATTTGGAGGGTGAAGTCGTTGCAGGCTTCATATTTCCCTTTAAAAGTAATTTAAGACAGATAAGGCTTGACAAAGTATTGAGATTGATATATACTGTCAATATAACTGAATCTCATAGTTTTTATTTTTTAGGGAACACTCTCTTAAAAATTTTAAAGCATTAGCGCTTTATCTGAAAACTCGGAGACTAACTAGTCGCCTTTTTTTATTTATAATGACTAGGTGTTATGAGGGTAATTCCCTTTAAAGAAATATGTACAAAAGAAATTTTAAAAACGATAGATCAAGAAAATTCTTGTTCAAATCTTCTCGATTCAAGAGAGGAGGTCGTTCTAATCCCTTTAATGGGGGACAGAAAAGGGGCTCGGGCGGGGAAAGAATAGATCCCGCCAAATTTATCAACAAAGCGGTTATGGCCGAAGAAGATGATGTTTTTAAACCTGAACACAAGTTTCAGGATTTTAAGATTGACCAAAGGCTGAAGCAGATTGTCGCGGCCAGGGGCTATAAAACGCCTACGCCGATCCAGGACAGGACTATTCCTTACGCTATTTCAGGGTTCGATATTGTTGGAGTTGCCAATACCGGAACGGGAAAAACAGCTGCTTTTCTTCTGCCTTTAATCAATAAAATCATATTCAACCCAAAGGAGCAGGTTTTGATTATTGCTCCAACCAGAGAGCTTGCTTTGCAGATAGACCAGGAATTCAAATCATTCACCAAGGGAATGAGGCTGTTTTCCGTTTGCTGCGTAGGGGGAATGAGCATAGGCAGGCAGATTTCAAATCTCCGCTACAAATACAATATAATCATCGGAACACCCGGAAGATTGAAGGATTTGATAGAAAGAAAAATGATCAATTTGTCCAGGTTCAATAATATAGTGCTAGACGAAGCAGACCGGATGCTTGATATGGGATTTATCAATGACACCCGCTTCATAATGAACGGAATGTCCAAAGAGCGCCAGGTGTTTTTCTTCTCAGCCACTCTTTCCAATGACATAGAAAGGCTTATTAAAGAGTTTCTTAGGGATCCGATCAGGGTTTCGGTCAAGACCAGGGAAACCGCAAAAAACGTTGAGCAGGATATTATCAGAATAGAGCGCGGAAAGACCAAATTAGATGTTCTTAATGAACTTTTAAATCAGATAGAATTCAACAAAGTGCTTATCTTCGGAAGAACCAAACACGGGGTGGAAAGGCTGTCAAAAACGCTTTCCAGCAACGGTTTTAAGGTGGAATCCATACACGGAAACAAGAATAATTCTCAGCGCCAAAGAGCTCTGGGTTTATTCAAGAATAATAGCGTTCAGGTGCTGGTGGCAACTGATGTTGCAGCCCGCGGACTGGACATTGCAGATGTCAGTCACGTCATAAACTATGACATACCTGCAACCTATAATGATTACGTCAACCGCATCGGTCGTACCGGAAGAGGGGATAAGAGAGGAATGGCTTTGACGTTTATAGAATAATTATTACCACGGATAAAAAACCGCCCGTCACCGGGCGGTTTTTTATCGCCAAGAAGGCCTCGCCTCTCAGCCGTAGCCCTTTGGCCGTAGCTGGCGGGCGAGGCTTACGAGCGAGGCCGTAGGCTTCGCCCTGCGGGGTTATGGCCGAGGGCGTTTTTTTGGTAGAATGGGACATATGAAAAAACCAAAAGAAATAAAACAAATTGTTAAAGAAAAATATGGAGAAATAGCATCTGCAAGTTCTAATTGTGGCTGTGGCTGTAGCCAGAAAGCCTCAAAAGATATAGGGTATTCAGACAAGGAACTTAAAATAGTAGGAGAAGCAAATTTAGGTTTGGGATGCGGAAACCCCGTTGCTTTAAGTAAGATAAAAGAAGGAGATACGGTTTTAGACCTTGGCTCGGGAGCTGGAATCGATTGTTTTTTAGCCGCAAGAAAAGTTGGAGAAAAAGGAAAGGTTATTGGAATAGACATGACGAAAGAAATGGTTGAGAAGTCAGAATTAAATGCTAAAAGACAGGGATATAAGAACATAGAATTTATTTTGGGAGATATAGAAAATTTACCAATTAAAGATAATTCAGTAGACGTTATTATTACGAATTGTGTGATAAATCTTACTCCAGATAAAGAAAAAACATTTAGAGAGGCTTACAGGGTTCTAAAAAAAGGAGGAAGAATGTACATTTCAGATATTGTTTTATTAGAAGAACTTTCAGAAGAACAAATAGATAATGAGGATTTATTATCTGGCTGTGTGGCAGGTGCTTTATTAAAAGAGGATTATTTAAACAAAATAGAAAAAGTCGGATTTAATGTTAAAATTTTGGCTGAGAATAAAGAGATAAGCAAAAAACAATATCAGGGGATTGGTTTAGAAAGTTTAGCCGTTGAGGCAATGAAGTAGGTTTTAACATCCCTGCCTGCCTCTACTTGTCGATAGACAGGGGTAGGCAGGGGTCCTGCCAGGGGAACCCATCCCAAAATCGCCAAGAAGGCCTCGCCTCTCAGCCGTAGCCCTCGGGCGTTGCCCTACGGGCGAGGCTTACGAGCGAGGCCATAGGCTTCGCCCTGCGGGGCTATGGCCGAGGGCGTTTTTTTGGTAGAATGAATACATCTATGGAAGCTCAATCAGAAGTAACTTGTCCCTCATGCAAGTCCGCAGTTCCGACTATTGCATATTTTTGTTCCAACTGCGGTAAGCAATTGAGAGATAAGCCGCCTGCTACAACATTATCAAGGCAAATTATTGTATATTTTATCAGTTTGTTTTTGCCGCCTTTTGGATTTTGGTATGCGTGGAGATATCTGAAGAGGGTCGATTATGAATCAAGAAAAATCGGTATTGTTGCGGTAATTCTAACTATCATATCGATACTGGTTACAATTTGGATTACCGAAGGATTTATCAATTCAATCAGTCAGTCTCTTAACTCGATAAATAATTTTAATTTCTAGCGTCGTCCCGCCAGTGGAGCAAAATTACCCGAGATGTATTTCTTGGGTTTTTGTTTGAATCTAATTGTTTTTTGCTTGTATTTTTCTGTGAAAATGCTATTATATAGCAGTAAGTTTCTTATTGTTTTCGATAAGGTATACAGTTAAAAGTAAGCCTTAAAAAAAGATAAGATGAGTCGGCTTACTTTTTATTAACCAAAGAAAGAATAACATCATGGCAAAGAAATTGTATGTAGGTGGGTTATCTTATAACACCACTGAAGCTGCTTTAAAAGAAGCTTTCTCAGCAGCTGGAACAGTTGAATCGGCTACAATCATCATAGACAGGATGACTGACCGTTCAAAAGGATTTGGTTTTGTGGAAATGGCAACTGATGAAGAAGCTCAAAAAGCTATTGAAACATTGAATGGTAAAGAGCTCGATGGAAGAACTCTTACGGTAAATGAAGCAAAACCAATGGAGCCAAGAGCACCTCGCCAGGGCGGATACAACCGTGACAGCAGAGGAGGATTCGGTGGAAGACACAAGGATCGCTGGTAAACAATCCTTCGATAAACTCAGGATTGTCCTGAGCTAGCCGAAGGACAATGTTTATTCAAAAAGTCTCCTTAACCGGGGATTTTTTGTTGTTTTAGATATATCTAACATGCGCTTTATTTTGACATTAAGCAAATTTTAGCGTACAATTAATTTTTAGCTATATGAATAACATAAGAAACATTGCAATAATTGCTCATGTTGACCATGGTAAGACCACGCTGGTGGACGCGCTTTTGCGTCAGTCAAAAACCAATCTTGCAAAAGATATTATAAACAACGATTGCATAATGGATAACAATGAAATAGAAAGAGAAAGAGGTATTACTATTTTTTCAAAAAATGCAGCAGTATATTATGGCGACGTAAAAATAAATATTATTGATACTCCGGGTCATGCAGATTTCGGCGGAGAAGTGGAAAGAGTTTTAAGTATGGCCGATGGTTGTTTGCTTTTGGTTGATGCCAAAGAGGGACCTATGCCCCAGACAAGATTTGTTTTGAAAAAAGCGTTGGAAATGGGCCAAAAGATTATTGTAATTATAAATAAAATAGACAAAGAAGGAGCTAGACCAGATTTTGCTTTGGAAGCCACAATGGAATTATTTTTAGAATTAGGCGGCCATGGTCAATCATTAAACTTTCCCGTAATCTACGCTTCAGGAAGAGAGGGAAAAGCCGGAAAAACGCCAGATGTTTCAAAAATGGAAAACATTCTTCCTGTTTTTGAAGAAATTGTACGGTATATTCCCTCACCCATCTGTAATCCAAAAAAAACATTACAAATGTTGGTAACTTCCATTAGCGGAGATGATTTTAAGGGAAGAATTGCTATCGGTAGAATTCACAACGGTACCATCAAAGCCAATCAAGAAATAATGCATATAAATCACAATAATGAACAAAAAAAATACAGATTGGTTTCTTTAATGACATTTTCCGGACTAAAAAAGATTGATGCCAGCAAAGTTTTAGCAGGAGATATTGTTGCCTTAGCCGGCATACCGGATGTAACAATAGGAGAAACAATAACAGATCCTCAAAATCCAATGGCCTTGCCGATTATTAATATAGAACAGCCAACCGTAAAAATGACTTTTATGATAAATGACTCTCCTTTTGCCGGAAAAGAAGGGCAGTTTCCAACTTCAAGGCAGATAAGGGAAAGATTACACAAAGAATTAGAGACAGATGTCGCCTTAAAAGTTGAAGACACAGATAATAGAAAATGGATTGTTTCAGGGCGCGGAGAACTGCATTTATCTATTTTGATAGAAAGAATGCGCAGGGAGGGTTATGAATTTCAAGTTTCAAGGCCACAAGTTATTTTAAGAGAAATAAACGGACAAATAATGACTCCTTTTGAAAGGGTTTTTATTGAGGTTCCCGAAGATTATCGCGGGATAGTAATTCAGAAATTAGGAAGCAGGAAGGGAGAAATGGTGGAAATGAGAAACGTCGGCAGTACGGTGTTTTTAGAATTCATAATGCCAACAAGAGGACTGCTGGGTTATAAAAGCGAATTTTTAACCGACGCTAAAGGGCTTGGAATAATAAATACAGCTTTTTATCAATACCAAGCGGATCCGGGAAATTGGAAGGAAAGGGCTCAAGGATCTTTAGTTGCCCATGAAACGGGAGAAACTAATCTTTATGGATTAAGAAATGTCCAAAGCAGGGGGGTGTTATTTTTTGGTCCGGGTGTTGTTGTTTATGAGGGTCAGGTTGTAGGCCAAAATTCAATGTCTAACAATATAAGAGTAAATGTTTGTAAAACAAGACAGTTTTCAAATATGAGGTCTAAGGGCGAAGGAACCACAGAGCATTTTAATGCTCCAAAAATAATGGGGTTGGAAGACGCGTTAGAATATATAGGAAACGACGAATTAGTAGAAGTTACTCCCAAAAGCGTCAGGATTAGAAAAATATACCTGAAAGAAATTGATCAAAAAAGAGCAGACCGGAAAGAAAAAGAAAAACAAAACGGCGATTGATACCGTTTTTTTCAATGTGTTAAATTTTGATTATTGGATTTAATGCTAAAAGGATTTTGGTATTATTTGATAATTTATTAGTAAATTTAATTTTATTTCGCCAACCAGGCTCTAATATCCCTGCCTGCCTCTGTCTACCGACAGGTAGAGGCAGGCAGGGTCCCATCAGGGGAGCAGACTTGCTTTTTTAAAAGAAGAAGTGTATTATTAAAGTAGATATTGAGAGTTTGGATCTGCAAATAGGTTGTTCCGTTATTGTTGTTAAATAGATTAATAAACCATTTGCAACCCACAGCGATTAAGAGTTGTTTTTTATTTCAAAAATTAATAAAAAATAATTATGTATCAAAGCCTTCAAAAATTTTTAAACAAAGAACACCCCCCAATAGTTACATCTCAGAGAAATACAAAAGAAGAATTTTTATCAGAACATAACAAACTATCTCCTTTAAATCTGCAAGCTACGATAGTTTTACTTTCTCGTTTTAAGGTAGAGAAAGCGTCAATTTTTAAAGATGATAATTGGCCTATAGATAAACTTCGGAGGCCATTTATTTTATGGCTTACTTCTTTGCCGCTAAGAGAAAAAGGGAATATTAAGAAGGAGAAAATATGACCCTTCGGCAAGTTCAGGGTCATACTGAATTTATTGAAGTATGAAAAACTCACACAACCCGAATAAAAATAGGAACAGAACAAAACATCGCAGATTTTTGAAAAAACACAGAAATAAAAAATAACCCCTTGACTTTTTGCCGACAGTAAGCTATTATAATAAGGTAAGTTTCTGTTAATTTTCCTTTCCTTACGTATTTATTAATTATGTAAGCGCTGAAAGAGAATAAAAACAGCGGTCGGCTTACTTATAAATATATAGCGTAAGGAATAATTATACCCCTAGGGATATTTTTTACTACAAAATTATAATCCTAGAGATAATTTTCACTTCGCTCGCATTATGGCAAAAAAATTATTTGTCGGTGGATTATCTTATGAAACCACCGAAGCAACTCTGAAAGAGAATTTTTCTCAGGCTGGGACTGTTGAATCGGCAACTGTGATTTTCGATAAAATGTCTAATCGTTCAAAAGGATTTGGTTTTGTTGAAATGTCCTCCGAAGAAGAAGCTCAAAAAGCCATTGAGATGTTCAATGGGAAAGAGATTGACGGAAAAAACGTTACAGTAAACGAAGCCAGGCCTTTAGAGTCTCGTCCGCGGAGAGGCGGATTTAACCGCGAAGATAGAGGGTTCGATAGAGACCGAAGAAGTCGCTGGTAAGAAATTTGAAAAAATCCCCAAGAAGGGGATTTTTTCATTTCTACTTGAGATTTGCCATAGCTAATTTTAGATATTTTTAACTGTTGTTATGGTTTTAAAAATGCCCTGACCAAGACGCGTTATGAGGCACCACCAAGAAACCCAAAATTCCCTCTTAAACCACAGGTTCTGGACCAACTACGGGAGGAAAGGTTTTTATAAACTAAGCCATTTGTTCGGGAATTCCTTTTATAAACTGAATCACCAAGAAGGCCTCGCCTCTCAGCCGTAGCCCTTTGGCCGTAGCTGGCGGGCGAGGCTTACGAGCGAGGCCGTAGGCGGGGTTATGGCCGAGGGCGGTTTTTACAAATCAGTCGCCTCCGCTCCTCCTTAATTGTGAAACAATTACAGGGAATGGAATGACCGGTTCCTTCTTAATTGTGAAACAATTACAGGGAATGGAATGACCGGTTCCTTGTAATTGCGTATCAAGTAAGGATAAAATAGACTATTAAATGCGTTTCTGTGATTATGAAATTAAAACGTGATGTTTTACAAAAAGACAAGGTAGAACATAAAATTGTTTCCTACTTTATTTTGAGAAAATTAGCAGAAAGATTACCATTAAAAATAGCTAAAAAATTTACATACCTATTAATGGCTTCAAAAGAATTATTAGATGTAGCCGGTTTAGGGATCCCAGAAAAAGAAGATATAAAAGCTAACAAGAAGGGGATAGAAGAAGCCAGTAAAGATTTTATCAATAAAAGACCTTATAGGTATAAAATAGGGACTAAAAGATTAATTAAAGACTTATTGATATATTTACATTTAGACCGCTAAATCTCCTCTGATATAAATTTTTTTAGATAATAATTCGAAAAAGAAATCCTGTCCGAGGGTTGTTTCTCGGCCTTTTTTGTTTTAGTATAATAAAGACATATGATCGTTCAAACAGATGCAGACTCTACAATTTATAAAGGAAACTTATTAATTTCTCTGGGGTGGTCTTATCTGCGCTTTTTATTCAGGCAGAAGCAATACCTAAAGCTTATCGATAAATTAATCAGGCTGCCGTTTTTTTATTGCTTATCATATATACCCCGATATACTTATGCGGCTTTTCTTCCTTTTAAAGACTGCCCCGTGGGACTAATAAACGAGATAAAGAATCCTTTAAGGAAAAATTGGCTCGATAAAATAGAAGAGTTTAAACCCGATAAGATAATTATTATAAGCCATCAGGAAAGAACCGTTTTAGAGACGTTTATTCGGAATATTCCAGAATTGAGAAAGTATAATTTTGAGATAATCTCAAATGTCGCCCTCATTGAAGATGGAAAATTTAACGGTAAATCAGAAATAA
>Ga0315294_10006035_pt1 | contig 13304 bp, 11 predicted proteins | sample YL17G13_40_MG_FD_203626 | JGI IMG/M metagenome (GOLD analysis project Ga0315294, IMG submission 203626) | Sediment microbial communities from Yellowstone Lake, YNP, Wyoming, USA - YL17G13_40 | ecosystem: Environmental > Aquatic > Freshwater > Lake > Sediment | place: USA: Wyoming | collected... | reverse complement strand
TATTGCACGGTCGCTTCGTGCCCCACGCTACCCTTGCCCTCGTCAAAAACCGCGAGGCCTCTGGCCCGCGCGAATTCGCGGCCCCTGGCCGTCAGCTTGAAGAGGCGGTGCTTGGCACCGACCTTGCCTGCAAACACAATCAGGCCCCGGGCCTGGAGCCTGGCCCTGGCCTGGCCCTCGGCCTCTCTGTCGAGCCCCAGTGCATCCTTGCGGTCGTCAATCAACTCCCACGGCTGTGCCGCAATGCGGGCGTATACCCTGGCCTCCGTAGGGGGCAGCCCACCCTCGGCCTTCGGTTCGCCAGCCGGTCCCGTCCTCTCGCGCCCGGGTGCGGCCGTCTTCTCCGCGTCGGCCGCGCCGACCTGGACCGCAGCCGGGGCCTCACATTTCTTCACGTAAGGGATCGCCTCGAGAATCGACCTGCTCCTTTCGCGCGCCTCTTCGCGGCTGGGCGGACGCGAGTCCTCAGGGAACAGGGCGCGGGCATCCCGCACTACGAGGTAAACCGGGTCGGGGTAGCGGCTGAACCGCGCGATGGCGTGGCGGTTCGGCAGTCGCGCGATCTCCTCTTCCTGTTGCCTGTACTTCACGGTCAGCGCTGCTGCGGCCTGCCTGACGCAGTGCTGGTGGCTCTGGCGAAAACATATGATGCTCCCCAGATTTCCGAGCACCCCGCGCGCCACATCGCCTATCAGTTGTGACACCACGATGCCGCAGGCGCCCGTCTTCCTCAGGTCGCGCAACACCCCTGACGGCGTGCTCTCCTTGAGATCTGAGGTCCGCTTGTCCACCTGGCCGCCCAGGACCAGGTGCGCCTCCTCGAGCACCAGCATCCGCGTGATGCCGCGCTCCCCGGCCGCCCGGTACACCTCGCGCATCAGCGTCACGAGGAACGCGAACAGCGCGGGCAGCGCGACGTCCTTCACGTCCACGAGGTCGAGGATCACCGACCGCTTCATCAACTCGCTGAAGCTCCGCGACCTCTGAACATCCAGGCCCGGCAGCAGCGCCCGCAGGGCCTCGAGCCGGTCCAGCAGTTTGTCCCTGGCCTTCGCGCGGTCAGAGTTCCGGGGCGGGCTGAGCCGGCGGAGTGCGTCGATGACGTCGCTGAGGGAAGGATAGTCACTCATTGCTTTCTCCCAGAAGGCCGCGCCGCGCGTACTCGTCGCGCAGGACCTCGCAGAGCAGGTTCAGGCTGGGCTCGTTCAGCCAGAATAATCTAAATATCTCACGTAGCGTGTTGATCCACTTGTCCGGCGCCATCACGGGCTTGCCGTCCTCGCCGGTCGGCACCGCGAACGGGTTGATTCCCAGCTCGTCGGCCGTCATCCATATCAATTCTTCGGCCGCGTAGAGCGGCAGCATGTCGCGGTACTCGCCGCTCACGTCCAGCACCAGGAACGTGCGCCCCGATTGTTGCGTCACCGCGCCTTTTCCCGTGAACGCATGAAGCAACAATTTTACAAGCGTCGTTTTGCCACTCGCAGTTATGCCGAAAATTCCGACGTGAGACGGAAGGTCGGCCTCGGACGGCCCGACCTCCTGGCCCGCCACGTCGCCGCTCATGGCCGTGCCAATGATGAAGGCACTTGCAGATATGTCACGAGGTAGCGCGAAGCGCGGCGGGTCGTCGGGGTTCCAGCCCTCCTGGCGCACCAGGCTGAGCAGCATTTCGTGCACCGCCGCCCCCATGTTGGGCACGTTCGCGGCAGCAATCAGCGCCTTCACCTCGGGCCGGTCCCGGCCGAGCAGCTCCACGAAGAAGCCGTCTCCGCCGTTCGCCATGGCATCTCCTCCTTCACGCACTGGCCCGACCGCACGGCGCGGCCAGGGGCGCTCCGTCCCTCTCCACCGAACTGCTTACACTGAACGCGGAAGCCGCGCGCATGCCCGGGCGGCAGGCCAGCAGCCGCACCACGGTCACGGCCTGCGCGGCGTCCTGCCGTTGGTGTGGCGCGCGGCCATCGCGAGCATCTCGCCGAACGCGCCAAACGCCGCCGAGGCGAGCAACGGGACAGCGAAAAACACAATCCACGCTGGGAAGCCGAGATTGGCGACCACGTACTCGGCCAGAAGAAGCCCGCTGAGCGCGCCCACGACCAGGGGAACCGTGATTGGCCAGGCCCTCAGGAACGCGCGCCGCAGGGGCGCTATCAACAGCACCAGCGTGAGAATCGCAATTGCGAGCCAGAACATAGCCGTCTCCTCACTTTGTCTGCCCCTCGCCTCGCATCGTTCTCCTGCTCCCCAGAACCAGCCACCGCAGAATCGCGCGCGGGTGGCATCGCGCGCAGTATGCCTCGTCCGCGCCGTAAACGTGCGCACAGGCACTGCATAGAAGCGTATTGCAGGAACTGCACGTACGTGTGCACCCTGGAGCGGAACACGTCCAGGCAGAACACCGGCTGCACTGCGCGACCAGGTGCTGTTCCTGCCCCAGGACGTGGCCCGCGCTACAGAGGCGGATGCTGACGAAATCAACGTTTCTGACCGTGAGATCCGGGGCCACGAAACTCAACTGTTCCTGCAGGAACGCAATATCGTCCTGCCCGACCTTGCCCTCGATCACGCGCAAGACGGTCCTGCGCGTGCGCGGGTTGGAGCGCGCGAGGAGGTCCAGGAGCTCGGCGCGTGTCTTTTCATCCACGGTCTGTCTCCTCTCCGCATCCGCCTGGCCCGGAACCGCCAGCCGTTGGCTTGGCATGCAACTGCGCAACCGGCCCCACGGGAGGAATGCCGAGGACCTCCAGCGTCCCGTCCGCGCGTACCCGGACCTCGAAGTCCTGACCCGTAGACCGGTTCCATGCCTCGACCCTGTCCGCATAGCGCGCCGAAAGCGCCAGGAGCCGCTGGTTGTCTGAGCCGCGCCAGGGCTTCTGCGTCGGAAGCTCCTGCCTGTAGGGCCCGTCCATCAGAAGGTCCAGGGCGTCCAGCAGCAGCCGCGCGTCGGGCAGCACATTCGAAGCAAGTTCCTCGATCGCGTACCCGCTGTAAGCCATCACCGTCAGCCCGGAGCGGCGCACCGTGCGTGCGAGCCCTGCAAGCGCCCGCGCCTGCGCGAACGGCTCGCCCCCGACGAACGTCACGCCCTCGATGCTCGTGGTCGCCAGGATGCGGTGCCCGAGCGCGTCCACGGCCGCCCACGTCGCGTCCCTGAAGGCCAGGAAGTCGGGGTTGTGGCAGCCCGGACACCGGAGCGGGCAGCCCTGCACCCAGAGCACGAACCGCTCGCCTGGCCCGAGCACGCGGCACCGCTCCACCACGTGCGCGACGTTGACCGCATCAGGCCTGGACAGGATCTCATGCACAGGATCGCTCATCGCTTTACTCCAACCATGTATCAGCCCCGGGAGCCAACCGACAGCCCTGCGTCCGAATGCTGCAGCACGCTGCCAGGGTTGCCACGGCCCCAGTCGGTCATGGTAAGCGCCACGCCCTGACGCCCGAGTTCGGCCTGGAGCTCCTGCACGTCCCTTACGCAGCGCGTGTGGTCGTGCTGTCTGCCGACGTTCAGCAGAACCTCCTCGGTGCCCGGTCTCACCTGGACGCTCACAGTCCTCGTGGGGAAGCCGCTGGCCTCCAGCACGAGAGTGCCGTCGCGTTCCTCGCGACAGGCCACCGCATAGCCGCACGTGACCAGGGCCGCCCGCCAGGCCTCGGCCGCCTTGCGCAGTTCAGCGGACCTGATCCTTGGCTCGTATTCGGCGGCCAGGTTCCTGATGTGGCGCACGGTTGACCTGAGGCCGGCCAGGTCCTCCTGCGCGAGCGCGGCCTCGGCTGTTTGCTCGAGCCGTGCCTTTGTGCCGGCGAACCGTTTCTGTTCGTCTTCCGAAAGCAACGGGATGTTCAGCCCGCCAAGGGCCTGCACCGCGCTCCGCAAGTCGGGAACAGCGGCGCGCACAGCCCTGGCGTTCTCGCCGGCCCGCCGGCCCGCAAGGTCCAGCGCGCGCCCGAAGTCCGCCTGCCACGCCCGCGACTTGTTCTGCACCTCCTCGGCCGAACCGGCAGCGGCAGCGTTAAGGGCCGACGCCAGGCACGCCCGCTCGCCCGGTTCCAGCCAGCGCGACAGCAGGCGCTGGTTCTCGTCCTCGGCCTCGGCCCAGGCCTGCCTGCACGCGGCCAGGAGTTCGCTCGCAGCGTGACGCTGCCTCTCCTGCGCTTCCAGGATCCTGCGGCGGCGGGCCTCGCGTGCGTCGCGGTGGAGCGCGTTGAACAGGGCCCAGGCCGCGCCGTACGCGTCGAACCCCGCGTCCGGATCGCCGTCCTCCAGGCACTCGAGGACAAGCCCGTGGGCTTGCTCTGCCTCTGCCAGCGCCTGCCTGCCCAGGTAACGCTCCAGGAAGGCGCCCTGACGTTCGAGCCACGCCTCCTGTTTGGTGGCGAAATCGCTGAGGTCAGCGAGACGCCCTGGCACGGGGTCGTACGCGATGCGCCAGGTTCCGCGCTTCGGTCCGGACATATTATTCTCCTTTCATGTCAGCTCTCGCGGCTCACGAAGCCGGCCGCGCGTTCGCCTTGCCCCAGCGCCGCAGGGCCTCGATCTCGTCTGCCCGCTGGTCGGCCAGCGGGATGACCCGGGCCGTGGCGGCTTCAAGGTCCCGCACGCATACAGGCCGCTGTTTGTCGCTGAAGGCCTCGACCATGGCCTCGGCCACGAGGACCTCGAGCTCGGCGCCCGTGTAGCGGTCGGTCCTGCGCACGAGCGCGTCAGTCACCAGTCCGGTGCCGCGCAATCCCCGCCTGCGCAACAAGACGTGAAGGATGGCCTTGCGCTCGCTGGCCGTCGGCAGGTCGACGAAGAACACCGTGTCGAACCGACCGGGCCGCGTGAACTCGGGCGGAAGCTGCCGGATGTCGTTTGCTGTAGCGGCAATGTAGATGGGTTCTTTCCTTTCCTGCATCCACGTCAACACGTGACCGAGAACCCGCTGCGTCGTGCCGCCGTCGGCCGCAGAGCCCCTGGCGCCCGCAAAAGCCTTCTCCAGCTCTTCGAGGCCCACGACCACCGGCGCCTGGCTCGCCGCCATGGCCAGGGCGCGCCGCATGCGATCCTCGCTCTGGCCCAGCAGAGAGCCGTGAATCCGGCCCATGTCCAGCCGCAACAGGGGCACCCGCAGTACGCTTGCCGTCACCTTTTCGATGAGGGACTTGCCCGTGCCTGGAACGCCGACAATGAGAATGCCTTTGGGCGCAGGCAGGCCATACACCGCGGCAGCACGGCCGAACGCCGAGGAGCGCTTCCGCAGATAGTCCTTGATTCCCTCCAGGCCGCCAACGTCGTCCAGCGTCTCGGTCACGTGGACGTACTCGAGGACTTCGCTCTTCTTGACCGCAGCGACCTTTTCCCCGATCATGTCGTCGATGGCCTCCGCGGTCAGGCCCCTGCGCCTGACCACCGAAAACGCCAGCGCGTTCTGTATCTGGCGCGACGTCATCGCGGCAGCGGCGGAAGCAAGCCCGTGGATGCCTTCCTCGTCGAGGGTGCACGGCAGGTTGCGGCAGTTCCTGGCGATCCACGTACTTATGATGCCCACGCGCTCCTTTGGGTCGGGCAGGAGGGTCTCGACCAGCGCCACGCAATCCTCAATCTCCGCCGGCACGACCGCGCTCGGCGCGAGGAAGACGACGGCGTTGTCCGCCTGGCGGAGCGCGCCGTAAAGCTCTTTCAAGCGGCGCACCAGGACCACGTAATCGGCCTGCCCCTGGGCCTCGAGGCGCCTGGCCAGCAGCGCGACGTCGTGCATGATGAAAAGGGCCCGCTGTTGGGTGTACGCGCCCGCGGCCTGAAGTGCCTGGTCAACGTTCGTGCAGTGGCTGTCGCCCGGCTGACGGAAATTGCCTTCGGACAGTTGCGCGAAGCCGTGCAGGCAGTTCCACAGGAACGCGGCGTAGCCCAGCTTCTCGGCCACGGCCCGCGTGCGCGGCACACACCGGTCCTCCTCAGGGGTTGCGAGCCAGAGGATCGGGGTCTTCGCCCGCAGCCGCAGTTCGAGTTCCTGTTCCATGGCGTCGCCTCACTCCCAGTCCGTCAGTCCAGCCGCAGGTTCAAATCCTCGATGTCCCCCAGCCCAGGGTTCGGGCGCCGCCGGGGCTTTGGCGCGGCTTGCGGACGTTTTTCCTTCGCCGCACTGTCTGATGATGCCCCGGAGGCTTTCCCTGTTTCAGGAGCGCCCGGACCAACCGGTTTCGTCTCCTGCCCAGGAACCCCCAAGCGAGCACGCTCCGCCCTGGCCACCATCCGCAGGTTGTCCGGGACCTTCGGGTCATCCGAGAGCCGCGTCAGCGCGGCCCGAACCGCCTCCGCGTCCTGGCTGGCCAGGACCTCGTCCAACCCCGGCAGGGACTCGAGAAACTTCTCCACGACTTCGGCGTGTTGCGGGTACCCCAGGCGACCGGCCGCGACCAGTTGGGCGAGCAGGAGTGGCCGCTTCTCGTTCAGCGCGAAGACGTGGCTGACTTGCCGCAAAGGAGTCGCGTTGCGTCTGTACTTGGGATGACCAACGTAGAACGCGACCCAGTTGCCCTGTGCGAGCCCGTCGCTGCCCACGCAATCACGAGCCAATCCCACACGGCCGTCCGGCGTTTCGACCGAGAGCAAGGCCGCTGGCGCCTGGCCCTCCTCGCCCTCGACGAACCGGAAGACGACACCTCGTCCGGCGTCCGTGTACGCCCACCCCTGGTAGGTGCCGGGCCGAGAAAAACACTCCCGGACGCCATGGGTCGTGCCGTACTTGCCGCCGTTCGCCTCGGAAAGGAAACGCGCGCCCAGGACGTCTTCGGCCTTCAGGTAGACCTCCAGGCGCCCGTAGTGCGGCCGGGTCACCGCCGCCGTTCCGAGGGCCAGGTCAGCACAGGGGTCAGGGTGCCCTCCGTTGCCGTTGCCAGGCTTCTGGCTCCCGGGCTTCCGTGGTCGTGGAGCTAACATGGGACCGCCTCCTCTCTTAAAAGGTAGACTCCGATTGACACGCATAGCCATTAGGCACTTGTCGAGTATGATAGGCGCGTGGCCAGTGACCGCCGTGTTGCGGTACAAGGACGACACGGAGTTGGCAAAGGCGGCGACCATCGCCACGACCGGGGGCTCCAGCCGCACAACCTGCTGGAGGGCAGGGGCAAAGTCAGCGTCGCCTGAGACTAACAGCACGCCGTCCGGCCGGTCCGGGGCCAGACACCGCTGGACGAGATGCGACGCCAGCGCGACGTCCACGCCCTTCTCCACGGCCCGGAAGGTACGCTCGGCGCGAGTCGGGCCCGCCAGTCTTCGGCCGGCCCTGTAATGGTGCCCACGGAAGTCGATGGGCACGGCGAGCACTTCGACATTGCGAAGCCCCGCAACCGACGCCAATGAGGCTTCCTCCCGCTCGAGCAACGCCTCGTCGTCGGGATGCACGTTGACGGCCCGGGCCGTGAAACAGAAAACCCGACGGCACACGACCGCTGGCTTCTGCGGCTCCGCGGCCTCTCCCGCTCGACGTGTACCGGTGCCGTCGGCCACAGCCATTCCCAGCCGCCGCGCAAACTCCTCCACGGCTGCCCTGACGATCTCCTCGATGTCCAGAGCCCCCAGCCTGGCGCGCCGGGATCCCTGTGCGACGTTCGCGCGGTCAAGGAAGACGTCCAGCGCGAAGGCGCCATTGGATGAGGCCCGCGCCGGCGCGATCCCGGCAACAGCCGCCGGCGTCATCCCAGACGGAACCTTGGGTTTCAAGTCTTCCGCCATTGCCGTTGTCCTCTTCACGGGTCACCCTGTCTTTCAAAAGGGGATGGCCGTGTCGTCCGGATTGTCCGACGCGATTTCACTGATGCGGCACCAACAACCGATCCCTTCCACTTTCTCAGGCGTGCCACGTTCTGTCAGGAGCCAGAACCACAGGTCGGGATGGCGAACCGTAGGCCGGGGGGCGTGCCCGTCCGTAAGCACGACAATGAGGTCCGGGTAACGGGGGAGTTTTGTTGCGAAACTCTCGATGGCGTCAAATGATGTGCCGCCGCCCCCGCGAATCTGTGGGTCCTTTGCCCAGATGTCGAGGGAATAACTCGTCGTATCGAACGAGATGGCCGCCAGTTCCACGCGGTCTGGCGGGATGCCTCGGGCGAGGCCCAGGAGCCGCGTCAAGACGGTGTTGGAAATGCTCCCGGACGCATCGATGGCCAGAAGGACGTAAGACTGAGCTTTCTCGATTTCCTGATCGGACGGGAGAAGCACCTCTGGGTACAGCCACGCGATCTTCCGGTTGGGGGGCGCCCATCGCTGCTCGAATGCGAGCATGATACACGAAGCGATTCGATTGGAGAGGACAAGGTCCCAGTTCAAACGAGTCGGCTCGACCACCCCGCCGATGGTCCGCATATCGCCCAGGGCATGATCTCCCCAGGATGGGACAAATTCGCGGAAGGTCTCCTGAATCTGGGTGATCAGTTCTTCGATTTGCTCAACCTGCGAAGATCCTTCAGCCTCCTCCAACGACCAGGCGTGCTCGTCGCAGGCGGCAAGGCGAGGGGCGGACCCCAGGGCGTGTTTCAAGTTCTTGTTCAACAGGTCGTAGGCCTCTTCAGCCGTCAGGCGCGCAGACTGAGTCGGGGCACAGAGGTTCAGGTTCTCGAACAGGACCGCGGTATCCAAGAATCTCAGGAAGTCCGGATCGGCTATCTTGCCGAAGCCGACACAACGAAGGAGGAACTGGTTGACGACAAGGTCGGCGGCGATGTTCCATACAGTGGGCAGCCGCTCCTGGCGGCGCAGATGATGCAGGAAGGCCCAGTGGGCGGCTTCATGCAGGAGCACGAACGCCAGGGCGTGGGGCCCGAGACTGTCGAAGAATCTGCGGTTGAAAAGAAAGAGCGGCTTGCCCTCAGCGGACACCACCAGGGACGCCGTCGAGCCGGCGTCCGCAAAGCAGGGCTGTCCGAGATGAAAGACTCTCTTGGCCAGCTCGCCGCACAGGTCAAACTGGTCCAGCACCTGGTAAAAGCGGTCCAGGCGCGCTTGGTCCGTCGGCTCTATCGTAAATAGTGTCATCTGCATTAGTATGACTCACGGATGCCCGTCATCTCATAATCCCGACCGCGAGCAATCTGTCAGCCAATTGCCGCAGATCACCGTTGCCGTTGCGCCCCTGGCGCGCTAGATTCAGCAGGGCCACTTTGACGGCCGTATTCTTGAGGATCGCCAGCTGATTCTCCGACGTGAGCGCCAGAAACAGAGGAACACAGCGCGCCACGACGTCGGGCCAGCACTCCAATCGCTCGTGCACTGCCAGCATGACGTCGGCGTTTGACTTCATCTCGGAAATGATTTCCACCTGGTGGGTCACGAGGGTTTCCCGCGTGAGTTCGAATGGGAGAGAATTCTTACCGCTGAGTCGTCGCGCGAGATTCGGCAGAGGGGCCTTGGTGGAGGGCGGTAACGAGTGCCGCAACTCTATCCCGTTGACAAAATTCCGCCCCATGTACTCCAGACGCCGAGGGGAGATCGCGCGGCGGAGGTCGTCATCCAGGTCGAATCTCCACCAGTTCACCAAGGCCTGAGCAACCCCCATGGGCAGGCCCGCCTTGTTCCGGTAGAAGGCGACGGATGGCTCGGCAGGAACACACAGATGGACCTGGAACCTGTCCAGAAGCGCGGGGTCGAGTTCTGTCACGTGGTAGATATCATTGGGCGGGTTTATTGCGGCCCACACCATTTTGAGTTTCGGAAGGGGCACGCCGTTGATGGTTCTGAACTGGATCATCTCCAGGACGGCGTTCTGAATCTTAGGATGGCTCCTGTTCAGTTCGTCAAAGAAAACGATCTCGGCCAGAAGGAGGTCCTCAGGCCGCACAAACCGCAGGAACCAACCGGGAGAGTCTTGTCCGGTACCACTCACCTTCTCGGGAACCGGTACGCCGACCAGGTCGGTCCATGGGTCTAGCGTCGACGCACTGTAGTATTTTAATCTTAGATGACGTCGTGCCGCTTCCTGGAGGACCATCATGGTCTTGCCTACGCCGTGATAACCGATGAGCAGGACTGTCAGGCAGGCTTCCGCGCATCGCCGTAAGACTTCCTCGCAGTGACCCATGGCTGCCCTTTCACCTGGTTGTGGCCAGATTCTCCCAGCAGGTCGTCAGCGGTACCGCGTAGCGGGAGGCGATCTGCTGCACCTCGCCGATCAAAGGCCCGCGAATGTAAGCCTCCGGCAACCGCCACGCGAACGAGGGGGTTTTCGGTTTGCCGCCCCAGGGGGCGCTGTAGAGATTCCGGAACGCGTCTTTGAAGTCGGCCGACGCCCACCTGCCGACCGGCACCTTGAGCGCCGAAACGATAACCTTCTGGCAGCCAGTTTCAGACGCAAACCGAATCAAGGTTCCGATCTCGTCGAGGGTTTGCGTGCGCTCCAGGCCGTAGTCCGCCAACCTTGGCTGCGGCCAGTATTAGAGAGGCAGGGGCTCGCGCGGGAACAGCGGGTCAATCCTGATACTGACGGGGATGCCGGCTTCGCGCAACCGGCGCACGCCCGCAAGGCGGGAGCCGATGCTCGGGGCAGACGGCTCGTAGAGTTGCCGGGCCCTTTCGTCGGCAAACGCAAGGCTTGCCTCGACCTGACAGGGTGTGAGCGAACGAAGCAGCCCGACGTAGGCGGGTTGCGAGAGCAACAGGGGATTCTTCGTGAGGAAGGTGATTGTGGTGAAATGGCGCCGGTTGGCCGCCAGCAGCTCCATCATATGGAAGGTGTGGCGGTGTTTCTTCTCCAGAGCCTCCTGGAACGGGTCCGTCGAGTTCGACATGTGCAGGGGGACCGGCGGCAGGTCCAGAGCTCGGAGTTCCTCCACGTCGTCCCGGGCCCTTTGCATAAGGTGCTTCTTGTCTCTCGGCCTGGTGGGGTTCGGCACGTAGTTCTGGCTGTAGCAGTAACGGCACGCGTGTTCGCAACCCGTGTACACGTTGATGCAGAAGCGAATGCCGGCAGGGAATTGAGACCGCCTGGCGAAGGGATCGTAGAGCGCGAGCACGTGGTTTCTCAGGCTTGCTGCCTTGGCTCTGTCCCTGGGCGTTGTGAGAAAATACCTCGCCCACCGAAGCGCGACCGGAGCCGGCATCCCGGCGAAAAGGGCCGGGTCGGGAGGATGGAGACCGGCAACGGTCACGTCTGTGCTCATCTCAGTGCCCTCGCCCAGGACTCCATCTTCCCGACAGCGGTCGAGCGGGCTGCGCACCTGTGTCGCCTTGTCCGACTTGTGGGGCAAAACCCTCATGACGGTTCCTTCGTCCTTCATGAAGAGGCAACCGCAGACAAGACACCGGGCGCGGAAATTCGGAACCGCGACTCTGACCCGCACCGGGCACGCGCATTGCCACAGTTTCAGTTTGGAGGAGCCCAACCGTCCGAGCCGGGTGTTCTGATTCTCGAGCGGCGGCAGAGGTGGTACGTTGACACCGTAAGCCTTCAGGAGGTCGAGGAATGGAGAGTTTTCGCCTGCATAGCTCGTGTGTCCTCGGCAGTCGACGATGAGCCCGAGAGCGGCGGCCTTCTCTCGAAACTCTTTATTGTGATAGTTAGACGAGGAACGGCTGGGGTGGGCGCCGTGGACTTCCTGCCAAAGATGGAGCAGCTCGTGAAGGAGGGTGCCAAGGGCAGGCCAAAAAGGATCCGATGCTGCACGGCGTTCGTCGATGGCTATCTCGAAGTTCAGCCCCAGCGCGTTACGAGAGGGTCGAAAGTGTCCGAGAACCCGCCCGCGCAAGCGTTCGATCATGACGGCGGGAACGGGTGTCTGCAGTTTAAACCGTAAACAAAACCGCTCCGCCCAGGTGTGCAGTTCTGCCAGCAGGGCGCGAAGGCGCCAGTCCTCTGCCGATTTCTGGTGTTCCCTGAGTGCAAGGTTGATCGGTTCATCGACCACGGCCGTAGTATTCGTCAGCTCAGCCACTTGGATGCTCCTTGGCAGCCACCCCTCCTATGCCCGCGCGTAGCGTCTACAGGTAGCACGGAACCGGCACCCCAGGGAGTTTCACTGGTCCCCTGCACTTGCACATTCCTTCTCCTTTCATGAGATGCTCGGGCGGCGGAGAACCGCGCCGAATAATCCGGGGCCGGGGCCATCCGGCGGACCGCACGGCGCCTCGTCACAGCATGCGACTGTTCCCTCAGTGAACCTCCGGCTTGCAGTCATCGGGAAAGCCCTCTCACCTGGCATCTATGGCACTAAGAGGACTCTACCTGCAAACACCGGCTCTGTCAAATATGCACATTGCTGGAGCCTGCTGCGAAACGACAGAACAGAAATTAGTGCATTTCGCTGCGAGAGGGTGCAAGATTTATAAGCCCGAGCACCAAGTGGTCGTACGTGGTGATATGGTTGAGCTGGAGGATGTGGACCCGGCAGGTTTCAGCCTGTGGGTCGATGGGAATCAGCCGTCGTCGTATGGCACACTGCCGCACATCGTGAGCCGCCGCTACTTGCTGGAAGCTGGGGTCACCGAACCCGTACTGAGACGGTACAACCTATGGGCGCGTAAAGCAATAACGTAAACTATTCTCGGCGAAGGTTCGGGCGTATGGTGTAGTTCCAGTCACCGTGAAAGGGGTCAGGTTCGAGATGAATGGCCTGCATCTGGTCATCGGTGACCTTCACATCTCTTGGATAGTCTTGACGGTCCAGTTCGCACCGGACCTTCAAGCCCGCGTTGGTCCGGGTCGCCGCGATGAGGTTGACTATCGTCGCGTGCGTCAGCAGGGGGCGGCCGCGCCAGTTCTGGGTGATGAACGAGAACAGGCGATGCTCGATCTTGTTCCACTTGCTGGTTCCGGGCGGCAGGTGGCAGACCCGGAGGCTCAATCCCGTCTCGTCGGCGAAACGCTGCAACTCCCATTTCCACAGGCGCACGCGGGCGCCGTTGCTGCCGCCACTGTCGGCCGTCACGAGCAGCGAGCGGGCCCGGGGGTACAGCGGCTTGCCCATCCGTCGCCACCAGCGCCGGATCGTGGCCACGGCAAAGGACGCCGTGTCGCTGGTCATGCCCACGCTGACCCATCCGAGGTTGCGTCCCAGATCATACACGCCGTAGGGAATGGCCTTGCCCAGGGCGGGATCCAGGAAGTCATGGACGCGCACTTCCTCGGGCTGACCGCGGGGACGCCACTGCCGGCCCCCGTTCTTGAAGTCGCCGACGAGTTCCTTCTTCTTCGTATCCACAGAGATCGCCGGATCGCCCCGCCGCAACTGCCGGGTCACTTGCCGGTTGATGTGCTCGAACTGGGCGTTGCGATCCGGATGGCTCGTGCCTTCGCGCACTTTGCGGTTGCCCTGGAGACTGTACCCGG
>Ga0315294_10006034_pt1 | contig 13306 bp, 15 predicted proteins | sample YL17G13_40_MG_FD_203626 | JGI IMG/M metagenome (GOLD analysis project Ga0315294, IMG submission 203626) | Sediment microbial communities from Yellowstone Lake, YNP, Wyoming, USA - YL17G13_40 | ecosystem: Environmental > Aquatic > Freshwater > Lake > Sediment | place: USA: Wyoming | collected... | reverse complement strand
CCGGACCCACGACGGTCCGTCGTCGACGCTGCCACGGGGGCGCGTCGTTGTCAACCGTCAGCGGGGTTGGCGGGCCTTTGCGGCTCGAGGCGGTGCCGGCGGGCCAGCACGTCCGAACGACTGCAGGAAGCGAGACCACCTGCGGTCGCGCGTCAGTCTCTCCGACACCGACGATGGCGCCTATGCGCAGAACATCCAGATCGCTGAGCTCAACGCTTTGGCCGCGACCCTCGCTGTGCTGAAGTGGAAGAAGCTGCTGGGCTTCTACGTCGACCTCGACGGAGAGCACACAAGCACCTTCGTCATCAACGGGAGCGCAATGATCAACGAAGACCACGCATGATGCGCGTGACGGTACTGACGCCTGTCTTTGTCGAGTACGTGCCCGAAAAGCTCGTCGACGGGAAGCTGTACCTGTCGGTCGAGTTCGCAACTGCGGTCCACAACTGCTGCTGCGGTTGCGGCAACCAGGTGGTTACGCCGTTCACCCCGACCGATTGGCGACTGATCTTCGACGGCGTGTCCGTGTCGCTGGAGCCATCGATTGGGAACTGGAGCTTTCCGTGTCGGTCCCACTACTGGGTCACAAACAACAACATCCGCTGGGCCGGCCAGTGGTCACAGACACAGATCGACTCCGGTCGGGCGTTCGACCGCGCATCGAAAGCCGACCCCTACGGCGATCCGGCCTCTGAAACGCTCCCGACAGCCCCATCGACCTCGACACCGGGCGAAGCGCCTAGAGGCGGCCTATGGGCGAGGTTCAAGGCGTGGCTCGGACTCGGCTAGGCGGCAACAGACGTAGCCTGAAGCGACAACAGCGATGGCAGTCGGGATGTCCGACTGCCAGCGCCGCTATTTTCTCTGCTTCCGCCCGAGGTCAACCATGAGTTCGGCGCCGAACGCAGGTGCCACGTGCTCAATCTTGCGCAGCCGACCTACGACGATGCAGGGGTCGACGGCGATCTCTCGAGCAAAGCGGACGACGTCCTCTTGCGATGGCACGCCATAGGCGCAGAACGCCCGCAGCTTCTTCGCGTCAATGAGGTGGTCGGATGCAAACCGGTCTGCCTCTGCCTCTTCAACTGCGAGGTCCGGCGCCGGGGAGTCTTCGTCCAAGAAAACTGCACGCTTGCCATGCAGCAGCACATGGCCAGCCTCGTGAAAGAAGTTGAACCAGAAAATATCAAGGCGATTGCCGCGATAGCTGAGCTGAATGAGCGCCTTTTCCGGAGACAGCCATCTGGCGGCAGCCTTGATGCCAGCTCCCGGAAACTCCTCGACGACGACCACAGCGACGCCAGTGGCTGCACACAAGTCCTGAACTGCCTGCAGGAAGTCGGCGACCTTCGTCTTCCTCAGCAGAGTGTCGCGGATCGTTCGCAGAGCAACCTGGAACTTCTCGCGGTCGAACGGTGCGGTGTGGATCTCCTGCCCTTGAGTCTCTCCACGCCGAAGCCAAGCGGCGATCTTCCCTGTCTTCTCGGAGACATTCGCGGCGCGACGCCACTGGGCCTGAGGCGCGAGGTACAGCTCGTTCCAGTTCTCGGGTGAGGCAACGCCGAAGTACGAAAGCAGCACTCGTGCTTTCTCGGTCTTAGATGTCGCCGTGGGAATCCAGCCGCGCTTGACCATCTCTCCCAGCGGAACATTCCACTTCGAAATCGCCGGCTCGTACTCCTCTAGGCGCTGCTCCTCATCCGCCCTTGCCTTCGACTCTCGGTATTGCTGCTCGCGCTGGATCCAGAAACCAGCGCTCGGAGTACCGAGGACGCGTTCGAGTTCAAGCGCCGTGTCGGGCGTGATGGCGGTCTTCCCTTTCACAATCTCGTTCACGGTCTTCTTCGGCCGGCCCATCCGCTGCGCGAGCTCGGCTTGCGACATGCCTCTGGCTACAAGCACTTCGGCCAAGGTCGCCCCAGGCAGCGATGCTACACGCGGTTGGTAGCGGTTCTTAGAGACGTTCTCATCCATCAGCAGCTCCGATGCCGAGCACCCGAATGCAGGTCACTTGCGCCCGGTCGAGAGGTGCCGTGCGACCATTGTGAACGATACCGTTCAGCGTGTCAACCATTTCGTTCGTTTTGTTTCGCGTGGCGTTGCAGCGCCGTTGTGCGGTGTCTCGTGTGCCGGCACGCAGAAAAACAAGCGCCACCTCGCGAAAGGTGGCGCTTGCCGAACATGACCAAACCCTGACCCGGACCCACGACGGTCCGTCGTCGACGCTGCCACGGGGGCGCGTCGTTGTCAACCGTCAGCGGGGTTGGCGGGCCTTTGCGGCTCGAGGCGGTGCCGGCGGGCCAGCACGTCCGAACGACTGCGAAGCCCAGGCGCTGTCTTTGATCCCCAGGCGGCGCTTGATGACCTCCGGTGCCATGCCCTGGGCCTTTAGTTGGGCGATCCACTGCCCTCTCTGCTCGGGGGTCAGCGCAGCGAACGCGGCGCGCATTTGGGCCCCCTGGTTCGCTGCTGCGACCTGGTTGCCGGGTCTGTCGAGGAACCCCAGCGCGTTCGGCGTGTCGGTTTTCGCCCTGCGAATGGCTTCCATGGCCTCCGGGGGCATGAGGTCCCCAGGCTGGCGCATCGGCGGCGGCGGGACCGCCGCGGGCGGGGCTTTGGTGGCGGCGGCTGCGCCCTCGGTTGCGAGCTCGTCCAGCGCTGCCGCGGTCTGCTTCGCTGCTGCGGGCGACTTGGCGACGGCGTCCCGGAACCTGAACTGCCGCAGCAGCCCACGCAGGGCGTCCTCGACGCGCGTTGTGGGCAGCCTCAAGGCCTGAGAGATAGTGGCGAGGTCAGTTGTCCCCTTCTCGATTGCGATGCGCTGGATCTCCTGCTCCAGCGGGGACATGGCGGGGACGCTGATTCCACCAGGTAGCATCGTCTCCGTCGACGGGGCCCGCGGCGTCGGCGCCGACGGCGCAGGCACTGCCGGGGCTGGACGAGGCGCAGGGGGAGCCATCGGCGCCACGGGCGCAACCGGGGCGACAGCGACGGGGGCGGGGGCAACCGTGGCGACAGGCGCGGCCGGCGGGGCAGCCGCGGGGGCGCGCGGGGGCGCGACGGCTTTGAACTCCTCGAGGATCTTGGCGAGTTCAGCTTTCGTGAGTTGCGCGACGGGTGCCGTGGTCGCTTCCTCGACGGCGGCGACGGCGGGTGCTGCAGGAGTCCCGCCGGCGGCGCGCAGGGCCTTTTCGCCAGCGCGGGCCCCAGCGGTCAGGATGCCCGTGGGGCTGCCGGGGATGGCGGCGACGACGTCACGGGCGACGGGGCTGGCGTCGGCTTTGGTGAGCAACCACCTGAGAGCGTCGGCGCCTTTGCGTGCTGCAGCCTGTCCGGCGTCTTTGACGTTGCCGACTTTGGCCAGTTGGCGCGCGATGACGGGCCCGACGATGGGGGCGGCTTTGGCAAGTGCTTTCTTTGTGACCTCCCCCCCGACGATGCCCAGGGCGCCTTGACCGGCGCCAGCGAGCGAGAGCGGGTCAACGTCGGCGAGAGCAATGGAACCCGTCGCGGCCAGCGCGCGTTGAGCTTGGACGTTCTTCGGCGCCAGCGGCAGCGTGGAAATAATGCCGGTGACGGCGCCAGCGTCATAGGCAATTGGGCTGGCGTCATAGTCTCGCTCAACCTTGCGGCGTCGAGCGTCACGACCGACGGTGTAACCCTGCTGCAGCCGGGTGAGAGCGTCGGCGCCTTCCTCGCTGGCCGTCGTCGGGGATGCGACCTCGAGGGCTCCCGTCATCAACCCCGCCATCGTGTCGTCAAGGCCGACGGAGCCCCATCGAGAGAACCCCGTTGCAAACCCGCGGGCAGCGTCGTTGATGGTGCGCGTTGGCGACGACCCCGACGGCGACGGCACAACGGGGGCAACCGCTGCCGGCGCCATGGGCGGGGCGGCGTCGACGACGACGGCACCTTGGGCCTTGAACTGGTCGACCAGGGCGGCGGGGACGCGCTTGCGCTTCCCGTTGAGTTCCATCGTCACGTCGGCCACGGGGTCACCTCAGTCTGCGTCGGGGAGAGAATCAAAGGACACGGGAGGCACCGTCGTCGACGGCACCGTCGCTGGGGCAGCCGTCGAGGCGCCACGCAAGCCTGCGATGAGGTTGTCAAGTCGTGACCCAGGGTTGCGACGCTTGGCGTCCAGCAGGGCGCGAATGGTCCGCACCTTGCCCCGGATGGTTTCGAGTTTGTCGTTGGGCCCAATCTTTAACCCGGCGGCTGCTTCGTTCTCGGCTTCGCTGGGGGCGTCGCTGCGCAGCGTGCCGAATATCTGGAGGTTGACGGCGTCACGAGTCGACGCAAAGTTGGTCCAGGCCTCATCTCCAAAGACCTTGGCGAACCCTTCACGCAGTGGGCCAGACAGGTAGCCGGGACCAAAGCCGCCATCGCTGTCAACGATGGAAAGGTCACCCTCGAGTTTGCCGATATTTTTCGTCATGCTGTCGACGTTGTTCTGGACTTTGCGCTCATCCTCCGAAGGCGCCAGCGGCTTCTCGCCAGACAGTTCCTGACGTGCCCTGTCAATCTGCAACTGGGTCAGCGTGCGGCGGGCGTCGGCGTCAGCCAGCTGCTGCTCAGTCTTTGGGGCGGGCCCCAGGGGTGCTTCTGCTTTGCGTTCGGCGAGGCGCGCGGTGGCGGCTGCCTGACGGGCCTTCACGGCGGCGGCGCTGGTGTCGTCAATGGCGGCATCGCGGGCATCCAGAACGGACTTCCACTCCGTCGCCGGCAAGCCCCGGGCGACGGCGGCGCGTTCAAGGTCGGCCTGGGTGACGCCCCCATTCATGCCCTGTCGGCGCATCTCGCGTTCGACGTCGGCGGCAGCGGTGCTGATGTTGGTGGCGCGGGCGTCCTTGGCTGCCTTGACGGCGTCGGCGGCGACTTTGGCGCGGGTCTTCTCGAGGTCGGCGGTGGCTTTTGCCGTGTCGGCGCCCACGCGGTCCTTGCGAGCGGTGACGTCGGCGGCGAACTTTCGCTCTGCGAGGTCACTCGCGGCAACCTGCCCCGCGATGCCCGCCCCGGTCTGGATGAGCGACGGCAGCAACGACGCCAGCGCCGTCGAACGCGCAGCATCGCGGGCGCTGCGCTCTCGCTCAATTTCCAACTGCCCCGGGATGAGGCCGGCCATGGCAAGGATCTCAGCGGTTCGTGATGCGCGGGACATGGGTCACCCGTTGATGAGTTGAATTTGATCGTGGGCGGACCGTCGCCAGAAGATACCAGAATCACGCGCGCCGCCAACGGTCAGCGGGGTGGCGGACCAGGCGGGTAGGTTGATCGTTGACGTCACCGAAGCCTGCAGTTCGGCGCGGCGCTTTTCCATGGAAGCCAGCGGGGGCTCGCCAGTTTTCACCCAGCACGACGACGCGGCAACGTGGCACAACAACTGGTCCAGCGTCGTCATCGAGATAGACGACTGCGACCAGTTGAACGGGTCAGACGACAGCGCGGGGAACGCAGCGCGGGGGACATAGACGACGCGGCAAGCCTTGACCCCGACGACGTTGGCGAACCCGTCGAACTGGCGGCACGGTGGGATCTGCAGCACCCCGTTGCCGACCACCAGGGCAACGTTGGCAATTTTCAACGGGGTGATGCTGGCGAGCGAGAGCACTCCCGCCGACGTCGACGAGACGTCAACGGACTGGTGGAAAATGTTTGCGCCGCTGTCGATGACGCTTTGCCAGACTTCCTCCTGCGCAACCTGCAGCGCCGTCGTGATTTCGGCGTCAGAGATGAGCGGGTTCGCGTCGTTGTCGTCGAGGAGAAAGCGAACGCGCGTGATGGCTTGGGCGAGTGTGACAGTCATCGGCGTCCTCGGGTCTTCGGCATCGCCATAGCCGCGGCAAGGAGGTCCCGGCCGTCGACGACGCTGGCCAGCGCTTTGTTGATTTCGCGGCGGAAGTCGGCGCGATGGTCGTTCAGCGACAGTTCCTGTCGCATCTCCTCACGAATCCGCTGGCGCTCTGCTTTGTCGAGGACGTGCCATGCCTCCCACTGCCGTTTACCGTGCAACCCGTCGAAGACGCCGGCGCCGTCGCGCAGGAGCCCCACGACGTAGGGGCTGGCGGATGGCTCGTGAACCAGCGACACCATCGGGACGCCACCGTTCGGGGCGCGCGACACTGTCACACGACCGAACGGGGTGGCGTGAAGGTCGGGGTCCTCGTTTACGGTGGCGAGGTCCATCAACGCACCCCGGCGCTGGACTTGGTCACGACGGCTTTGGCGATGGCGCGGACCTTGACGTCGTTCTTGGCGCCGATGGCGCCCAACTCACGAACCACCATCTCCGATACCTCGAGAATCCGGTTGTCGATGTCGGTGGGGGTCGCGCGAATGAACGGGCCCAGGGCATCGTTGGCGCCTTTGACGGCGGCGACGATTTGACGCCGGCGTGCCTCGTCCATGTGAGCAGCCCACATGGGAAGGACGACGGGCCCGACGATGAGCGCAAGACCGCAAGCGGTGGCGAGCGCAGCGAGGATGACGGGAACCAGAGCGAGGAGAGCGGGGGGCATGTGGGAGGCCTTTTCAGCGCGCGCGGCGCGGGTTGTCGTTGTCGAGGCGGGTGACGTCGGCGCGCAGCGCGTCCAGCTTGGCGCCGATGCTGCCCAACTGGGTGAGGACTTGCGAGCGTTCGACGCTGGCCACCTCGAGGACGGTGACCTTCTCAGTGAGGACCAGCGTTCTGTCTCGAACGCTGGTGATGCTTTGCGCTGCGACCAGGGACCCGCCGACGACGACGGCGCCCAGGATCGACACAAGCCACATGGGAAGGGTGACGCCGTTGGCGACGAGATGCATTGGCTGTTGGCTCATGGGGTTCCAAAGAGAGAACCCAGCCCCGTCGTCGACGGGGCTGGGTTGGCAGTTCAGAGTCCGGTGAGGCCGGTCATCACGCCGATGGCGCCGCGCTTGGCGCAGTACAACTGGTAGGACCCGGTGAAGTCCGAATCCATGCTCATGGTGGTGCGGTTGGTGACGACGACGCCACCGAGTTCGGTCAACTCCTCGGGCGCCATCTCAGCCCAGATGCCCAGTTTGGCGTGGTCGCGGTTGTGGAACACCACGATGGTCTGGGGGCAGTTGGGGTCGATGAGGACAGGACGGCCAGCGAGGTCCATCCCGCTGGATCGGACGTCACCGTATTTGTCCGATTTCGCACCGAGGGGCTGCGGGCGCTGCGCCGTCGGCTGGATGCTCATGCCGAACACCGCACCCATGGCGCCAGCCTGGATTCGGTGCGCGGCGGCAACCTGGGGCGACATCAGCGCGTCGGTGAACTGCTCCCCGCTGTACTGCGTGATGCGCGCGTCAAACTGCAGGGCAGCCTCATGCGAGTAGGCCGCGCCCAGGGCGATGGTCTGACCGACCCAGCCGGGGAGTGCGGCGGGGGCGATACCGCCGAACGACGCCGTGGCACCACTGCCCGCGATGTCGTCGAACGAGTTCAGCCGCTTGCCAGCGATTGCGGTGCTGGAGCCACCAAAGCCGGGGAAGGTGCCTCGCAGGGAGAGGATGTCGGCGGTGTCGACGGCAGTCGCGCCGAGTGCGACGACGGCGCCAGTTGCCGGGTTGATCACGTCGTTGATGAACGTCACCGCAGCGGCGACGTTGGCGCTGTTGGCGCCTACGACGGTGGCAACCTTTGACTGGCATCGGACCGTGTAGGAGAACGTCAGCGACGTATCTACGAAGTTGTAAGCAACCCCGGGGATGAACAGCGAACCGTCGAGAAAGTTGATCGTCACCGTGCTGTCGGCAGCGGTGCCCGACCACGTCGCGACGGCCTGGGGGTTGACCTGTCCGGCATACACACCACGACCGATGTGACGCGCAACAGACTTTGCCGAGAAGTCCAGCTTGCTATCAAGCATTTTGGTGAGTTCCTTGTCGGCGAGTTTGGCAAGCATCGCTTGCTTGCCCAGGCTCACGCGCGTGGTCACCATGGTGGGCACGAACCGCGCCTTGACGGGGGTCGTGGTCTGACCGTTGGGCCGGTTGTCGAAGTCCAGCGCGTAGGTGGTTGCGGGGGACTCACCGACGTCGGCGGTGACGACGAGCTCCTCGCCGTCCTGCTCAACTTTCTCGAGCACCCCGCTGCCGATGAGCGGCGACATGCTGTTGATCGTGTTGACGAACCGTTCGGGCCCGAATTCAGCGATGATACCGCTGATGCTGTTGATCGTGACGTTTGGGAGAGCCATTGGCGAACCTCAGTGAGTTGGTGTCCTCGCCGTCAGGACTGACGACGAGCGTCAAGGAAATCGAGCATTCCCTTGGCATTGTTGGCGAACCGGCCAGTCGAACCGGCGGCGCCCCCTGGTGACCGCGCCCCAACGGGGACGTCGACGACGGCGGGGGCAGACTGGCGAGGCGCGTAGCCCAGCGCCTCGAGGCGTCGGGCTTCGCGCTCGTGGACCATTCGCGCTGCCTCGCTGGCGCTGACGTCGTTGCGTGCTTTCATCACGGCAATGACGTCGGCGCGGTTGGCGAGACGATGCGTGGCCAGCGCGCTTTCGATTTGCGTCGAGAGTCGCGCCTTGATTTGCTCGCGTTCAGCCTCTTGCACGAAGCTCTGCTGCATCTCGCGCAACTTCGCTTCGTGCTCGACGGCTAGAGCGTCCGCACGTTCTTTGGCACGCTGCGACAAACGGACGTCAGCGAGTTCCTCGTCACGAGAGTCGTATTGGACGCCGTCACGCAACTGCTGTCGGAGACGTTCGTTCTCCTCCTGCAGGAGTTGCGCGGCTGTCGAATATCGCTGGTTCTCGTGGGCAAGGCGTGCGGATTCTTCGCGTGCTGACTTCACGTTGTCGGACAGTTTGCCGATGCGAGCCTTGAACGCAGCCATGGGGACTGCGTCAGCCTGTCTGCGTTCGTCTGGTGCGTCTGGTGCGTCGGCGCCCTCGGGGGGCGACTCGCCTTCCTTGCCTGGGGACGTGCCCAGTGAGTCACCCGGGGAATCAGGCTGGCCGGAGGGTGAGACCGGGGCCTGGGGGGCTGCAGCGGCACGCTTGGCGGCGATGGATGCCATCATGCGCGACTGGGTGGACGCCGGCGCCTGGGTGGCGCTGGCTTCCTTGGGGTCGGTGGGCGAGGCCGATGAGGCGCCCAAATCAGCCGCTGGTGCGGCAGTGGTGGTGGTCATGTTACATAGGTAGCACTGCAACTGCTTATGTGCAAACATCCCCTCAGTAGGAGGCCACATGGCGCGACGATTGACCCCCGAAGACCTTGAACTGACAGCCGCCGAGAAACGCGCAGCCGCAATCCAGGGCGAAGGAGGGGCAGGGAAACGCGCCATCGGCAGCACGATCGGCAACGTGGCCGGCGCTGGCCTGGGTGCCCTGGGCTTCCTTGTCCCCGGCGTCGGCGCCGTCCTCGGGCCTGCTGCGATGGCCGCGGGCTCGCAACTGGGCGGGGCTGTCGGCGGGATGGCTGGCGATGCACTCGCTGAGGGTGAACTTGACGCCGCCAACAACGTCCTCGAGGAAGGCGAACGCAAGCGACAAGAGCGCATCGCGCGCTACAAGTTGCGGCAAGACGCACTCAACGACCTTTTGAGCGAGGGCTGACCCATGGCAGACCTGCCCCTGACGTCGTCAATCCTCGACGAATTCACAAAGCACAAGCGGCAGGGTGAGCGCATCGCGTTGCCCTATCGGCAGCTTGGCGAGTTGTGCGAGATGTTCGTTGGTGGTCGGCAGTGGGGCGTCTACAGCGGCCAGCGTCGGCAAGTCGTGAAGGACGCCTGGTTCGACGACGAGAACGTCCCCCGCTCACACATCAACGTCTGCCAAGGGCTAATGACGACCTTCTCGGCCTTGCTCAACAAGGACCGTCGCAGCGCGCTGGCGACCCCGACGACGCCGGACGACCCCGAGGACATCTACAACACCGAAATCACGAACCGCGTCATTGACTACGTCGCCCAGGAGCAGAAGACGGCGAGCAAGATTCACCAGGCAGTTCAGTACGCGTTTCAGGACGGTACCGCCGGCGTCAAGGTGTGGCCTGACGCCGTCAAAGGCGAAGTGCGCTGGTCGCGTCTGACGATCCACGACTATTGGATTGACCCCGTCGAGGACTGGCATGACGCGCAGTGGGTCATTTTCGAGAACCACTACAGCGAGGACGACGTTGCGGTCATGTGGGAGGCCGGCGAGATCGCAGGCCTTCCACCGACAGAACAGGACTACATCAACGCAGCCGGCGAAACGGTCTGTGGCATCGTCGGCTACGAGTACTGGGTTCGACCGTCGCGCAAATTTCCTGACGGCTTGTTTGCCGTCATCATCGGGACCGTCGTCGTCGTTCGCAAGGCCTATCCGATCATCGTCAACACCGAGGGGGACCGCAAGGAATCCCTGCTGCCGTTGTCGTTGATGAAAATCCGTTTCCGACGAGAGAGTGCCTACGGGATCACGCCGCTTGCCGACTGCATCAACCTGCAGCGGCTGCTGAACGAGACACACGCGCGAACCATCAAGGTGATGCGCCTCGTCACGAACCCGCAAATTGCGATGCCCAAGCCACTTGCTGACAGCATCGACATCACGCGAACCAACACGATCGACTACGATCCGAAGATGGACGATGCGCGGTCCAAGATTTTCGCTGTCGAACTGGGGACGGTCGGGCTCGACCTCTACAGGTTGCGCGACGACGCGAAGGCGTTCATGTTCGACGTCGTCGGGCTCAACGAGGTGACCAGCGGGGGCGCGGCGCCGACGTTGAGCGGACGCGCGATTGAGGCCTACTATGAGTTGGACTCACAGAAGAATTCAGACGCCCTCAAGTCGCTCGACGATATGGTGCTGGACGCGTGGCGGCTGTGCCTTGCCGTCGTCCAACTCTTCTACCCTGCCCCACGCGTCGCTGAGATAGTCCGCATGGACGCGGCTGACGTGTTCACTTTCACGGGCGCCGACGTCCAGGGCAAGAACATCCGTCTCGAGGCAGCCAGCGAACTTGAGCGACGCACCGACGTACGCGTGGGCAAAGCTGTTGAGAACGCCCAGGCTGGCGTCGGCGGGGCGCAGGACGTTGCCGCAGCCCAGAAGACAGCCCCGAACGCCGTGGCAAAACAAACTGCGGACCTCGCCGTTCGCACCTATCTGGCCGCTGGTGACGTCGATATCAACGTCAAAGACCACAGCATCCCGGCGCTGCGGCAAAGCATCGACCGGGCGAAGTCTCGCGCCATCGCGCAAGGGCGCAAGGGCGACTTTGTCGACCTGGTTCTCCTTGAAAACCTCATCACCGAACAAATCGAAGGCACCGAACCCGACAACGGGGACGCAGCCCCGACGATGCCCGAAGAACAATCAACGCAGCCCGAGGGCTGAGGAGCAACCATATGGCAACGTCTCTAGTCAATCGCGCAGGGTTCGGCATCTTCATCAACGCGGGCGCCGTCTCCGACGGTAGCGCCGTCCTCGGGCTCACTCCCGTCAAGGTGACTCTCCCCGACGTCACCAACAATGGTGGCATTCTCGCATACGTCCTGATTCGCGTCGTGAACCCGAACGCGGCGGGGGTGGTGCTCGCAACGAGGATTGTCCCCCGTGGTGCAACTGCCCCGACGTTTGATGCGACCTTTTCCGCAACCGGTGGGCGCCATGTGCTGCCCGGTCAAGTCGACGAGTTCATTTTAAACTCAACCACAGAGATGTACATTGTCGCCAGCGCCGTCGCCTCGTCGTGGGCCGTCAACTCGCAGCACGTCCACTGAACGGCGCCCCCTCGACCATCACCATCAGCAGGAGCTCCCATCATGCCGATCCCCCGCCCAAACACGCGACGACCGACAGCCCCGCAAGGCCTGCGTCCCATGGACGACCTTGACGAGTTGGCGGCGACGAGGATGCCTGCCAAGCCAAACACCGACAGGGCCACCACAGCCCCGCCAGCGAAGAAACCCGTCCAGACCCAGGGGGACGTGCGCGACGCGCAGCGGCGGGCATCCTATGAGGAGCAGCAGGCTGCCCAGGCGGCGGCGGCGGGGCAGGACTATGACGCCCGGGGCAACCCGTCGGACGCCAACGACGCGAACGACAAGCGCGTCGAGGCCGAATACCTGAAACGCAAGAAAGCCAACGGCGGGGACGAGCTCGACGAGTTGGCTCGTGAACGGCAGGCGGCGTCACAGGAGATTGACGCGCAGAACGCCCGCGCATCCATGGACCAGCGCAGCCGGGCCGGCCTGGGCGGGCTGGGTCTGTCGGGCGCTGCGTCGGCGGCAGCCGGGGACCTCACCCGGCAGCAGGCCCGCAGCAAGACACTGACTCTGCAGGAGTTCGACCAGAACGCCGAAGACCAAGCGTTCACCGAAGTGCAGCGGCGCGCGGCGCTGGACGACCTCGAGGACGCAGCCGACATCGACTATGACGGCGACGGGATGGTGGCCGGCGTCAAGGTCGACGCAGACAGCGCCGTCGGCGACGGCAACCCAGAAAACAACGTCGACGACGTCGGCGCGACGGGATTGGACGCCCAAAAGGAAGCACTCGCGGCTCAGAACGAAATCTATTCCAGCGACGACTATTCGCTGTGGGATGACAACGCGCAGCCCGGAAGCATCCAGGAGCCCTACAAGTATCGCGGGGGCAAGGACTCCCTCGAGAGCATGCTTGGCGAGGTTGCCCCGGGCGCCCTGCCGCTGGTGAAATCCGAACAAGACACAGGCAACCCGCTGGACCCCAAGCGCGTCGTCTACACCGACCAGTTCGGGAATAGCTACGTCCTCGGGGACAGCAAAACGCGGCGGGGCTGACCCATGTTGGTCAACCGCGCCACCATTCGCCGGCAACTGTCCGGCGAACCACCAGAAGACACCGGCTCACCCGAGGCCCGCGCCAGCGCCCTGGACGAACTCGGGGCCGATGCGCTTCCGACCGGCCCGGGGCTTCCGACGCCTGAGCAGCGCATCAAACAGGGGCGCCTGTCGCCGCTGTCGCAGCAGGCGCGCACTGGGCGGGCCTCGCTGCTGGGTGACAGGTAATGGCGACTCGTGCGTTCGGCGCAAACGTTGACCGGCTCATCCGCCGGACGACCATCGTCTACAGCGCCGACGACATCCGCCGGAACATCACCCTGCGGCTCAACGACGGGCTCCCGTGTGACTTGGAGATGGGCGCCGACATCACGACGGAGCGAGGATTCACCATCCCTGGTGAGTTGGCCTCGTTCTCGCTTGACGGCGGGACGACGTTCCGGCTGTTTGTCGGCGCCGACGTCGCGTCGCTTTTTGACTTCAGGGGGCGCGAACTCACCGACGGGAGCGGCCCGTCGAGTTTGCGGA
>Ga0315294_10006032_pt1 | contig 13312 bp, 11 predicted proteins | sample YL17G13_40_MG_FD_203626 | JGI IMG/M metagenome (GOLD analysis project Ga0315294, IMG submission 203626) | Sediment microbial communities from Yellowstone Lake, YNP, Wyoming, USA - YL17G13_40 | ecosystem: Environmental > Aquatic > Freshwater > Lake > Sediment | place: USA: Wyoming | collected... | reverse complement strand
TCCCTGCCTTAGAAGAACGAGCCAGATTCCGCCGCCTGACTGCCAGGTTTCACCTGAAAGGGCTTCCGCGATTTGTTTTGCCTGTAATTCGTTCATTCTTTTTAATTCCTTGTAATCCGTGCTTTAATTTTCCCGACCCCCCATGCCGTTTTGCGCACCATCCGAAGCTGCGCCTCGAAAGTGGGACTTCGTTTCGCAAAACGAGACGCAGGGGGCTTTCGCCACAATACCGCAAACGCCGCTTCTTTTCAACAGCTAAAAGCCGTCCGTCTTTAGTGAGGTTTCGCCCTACGGCGGAGCAACGGCCACCCTTGTTTTCAGCGTAAATCCGCGCAATCCGTTATTTAAAACAGTGTCTAAAAATCTCTGCGGCCTCCGCGGTAAAACAATGTTAATTTGGGCAACTAAATGACACCCTTGTTTTCAGCGTAAAAACGAACTTGTCATTCATTCGACACACACAAAAACCAATGACAAGTAATGACAAGTAATGACAACTATGAACTTTCTTACAATAGCATTAGTATTTCTTATTGACCGCCGCCAAAACGCCGGCTGCGGATTTTGCTTGGTTTTAGGCCCGTTTGACGATATAATACAGGGGCAGCAAAAATGGGCTGCTATTTAACATAGTGTCGCGGGCATCCTGCCCGCGGATATTTTAAATCGAGGGCGGGACGCCCTCGACACGAGAGGATTAACGATGAGAGGTTTGGTAATCGGCGTTTTAGTGTTTGCGATGTTCAGTGTTTGTTGGGCGGCCCCGCAGCCCGCCGTCGTCCAAAAAACCGGCGACTGGACCCTCGACATCCGTTTCGAGAACCCACAACAGATTACCCTTACAGGAACTGTTCCCCAGCGTTACTGGTACACAATTCTCACACTGACCAATAAGTCGGGTAAAGACGTTGATTTTTATCCCGCCGCTGAGCTTATTACCGATACCTTTCAGGTCGTTCCGGCCATAAAGGGAACTTCCGCTGTTCTTTTTGAAAAGATAAAAAATCGTCATCAGGGCAAATATCCTTTCCTCCAGCTTCTCGAAAACACAGGCGATAAAATCCTCCAGGGGCAGGACAATACCGTTGACGTCGTAATCTGCTGGCCTGATTTTGACCCCAACGCTAAAAACGTGAGCATATTCATCACGGGCCTCAGCAACGAAACAGTTGCCATTGACCATCCCGCCGACAAGGACAAGGATGGCAATCCCGTAAAAGTTTACCTCCGCAAAACCCTCCAGCTTAACTACTCAATCGCGGGCGACCCCAAATTCCGTCCCGACCAGAAGCTAAAATTCGAAAACAAAACCTGGGTAATGCGTTAATTTGGCTGACCGCTTGTCCGTCGATTTGTCGAGGGGGTTTGCCGCGGGGGATTCGGCTTTTTATTCCTGTTGGGGATTTGCCGCCTTCTGCATAAGCTCGTGTACCCACTCCTCAAAAAATACCGGGTACAGATTCATTTTCTCGCTTCCTAATTGTGCCCCGTTTTTGGATAAAAGTCCGCGCAGAAGGTCTTTGTGTTGGGGGAATTGTTCACTGATACGTTTCAGGTATAACGCCGCAAGAGTTTTAAGCCGCTGTTTTTTAACCGCCTCATTTTGTTCTGTTGCCCTGAAGAACCGCCTTACCGAATCCACCGTTACGCCTGCCTCGGGAAAATAAGACGCCAGTCGTCGAGGGGGCTTATCCGGCAGAATAAGCTCTTCATCCATAAACGAGTCCGTCTCTTCCGGCTCATAATGAATAAACGGGTCAAAGAAAAATACCGCAGCGTTATAATCAACTCTAAGACGGGCAAGATAAGGCACGAAAACATCCGGCGATTTCCCCGGCTGAAATAAATTCAGCGGCCCATCTCCAATCAGCACCGTGAAACAGAACCGGTTCAAATCCTTGCGGTTGTACCCGATGATTTTGTTGTATGCCTGCTGAATCTTGTGCAGTGTCGCTCTTCGCACGTCCATTATCAGCATCCTTGCGTAAACCGTCCGGTCAACTATTGCCTCTATTTCTTCGAGCCGAAGCCGCCAATCTGCCTGCTTGGGAACAACTAATTCGTAGAACCTTGTCTTGCTGTCGTTATGCAGCCGGTCGTAAATGTCCCAGCCCAGGACCCTGTCCAGAGTCAGGATATGAATTCTCGGCTCTCGCTGCTGATAGCTCAATACATCGAATTCTTCGCCCATTTTTTGGCTGTTTCCTCAAACGGATAAATCTCGCTGTCTGCCGGCTCGCTCCCGGTTTACAATTCCTTTATTATACTCAATTTATCGCTTAATTGCAAGTCGTTCGCACCCGTTTCGCCGGCGGCAGGGTGCGAATCGAGTTTGTAGGTAAACCTCGTATCGCGGCCATCTTGGCCGCGATTGCGCGGGCTGGAAGCCCGCGCTACCTACAAAGTAGAATCGCACCCCCGGTGGTAAAAGGCCTTTATTTTGATTTGACGCCAGGGGCATATTGAGGTATTTTGCTCGTAATACCGAAGGGTTTTGATTGAGAAAAAAGCGTTTAAGGAGATTGCTATGAGAACGCGAATTCCACTGATTGCATTAACAGCTATTATCAGTATTGTTTGCGCAAACCAGCGTATTTTCGCTGATGATACCGCCGTTCAAAAAGGAAAGGAGAAAGCGATGTCTGTGAAATTACAGTGGCTGGGACACGCCAGCTTCAAAATCTCCGATGGTAACACCGTTGTGTATATCGACCCCTGGAAACTTAAGGACGCCCCGCACGACGCGACCATCGTTCTCGTCAGCCACAGCCACTACGACCATTATTCCACCGAAGATATCGCAAAGGTCTCTGGTATGACTACAAAGTTCATTGCCGCGGAGGACGTAATTCAAAAACAGGGAAAAGGCCAAACGCTCAAACCCGGCCAGTCAATCGATGTCAATGGCGTCAAAATCACCGGTGTTCCCGCCTACAACCCCGCCAAACAGTTCCACCCAAAGGCCAATAACTGGCTGGGCTTCGTCATCGAAATTGCCGGTAAACGTATCTATTACGCCGGCGATACTGACGCGACTGACGAAATGAAAGCCCTCAAAAATATCGACCTCGCTCTGCTGCCGGTAGGGGGGAAATATACTATGAATCCCGACGAGGCCGCCGACGCGACAAAACAATTCAGACCAAAGCAGGCGATACCTTATCACTGGGGCGATATCGTAGGCAGCCAGGCCGACGCAGATAACTTCAAAAAAGACGCTGCCTGCCCCGTCAAGGTTCTCTCCCCCGGCGGCTCAATGACTGTAGAATAATGCTGCCGATATAGTGATGCCTGTACCTGGTGAGAGGTGATTCTGATTCTGGCTTATCAGCGTCGTTCTTGTCGGCGGTATGGTGCTCTTACTATCCGAAAGACACGCCGACCTCTTTGGCGATACCGCGTATGTGCTCTGCGGCCTGCCTGTATTCCTCGGCGTCCTTCAGGTGCTCGATCATCAACGGCACATCGGGGTATTTACTCAATTCTTTCAGGAACGTCTTGTAGTCAAGCCCGCCAAGACCCGGCCGAATCTCATCCAGGTGCGCAAGAGCTCCATCCCCAAGTTTTACGTCCTTTGCGTGGCAGCTCTTAATCATTGGGCCAAGCTTCTCGAAGAATTCACTGATGACTTTGCCGTTGCTGTAATATAACGGCGGGCTGTAAATCAGGTTTGTCGGGTCCAGATGCACTCCAAACTGCCTGCGGTCAATTGCCTTTATCAGCCGCAGATAGGAATCCGCCGAAATCGGGTACCACCACATTCCCGTCTCGAGTGTATAAAACGTCCGCGTCGGTTTAACGCCGTCGATAATCGCTCGCACCGATTCGACAATCATATCGAACGTTTCATCTGTCAGATTGTCCGGATGCTGGCCGGCCCAGCTTTTCGGATTGCGCGAGCCGCATACGTTTACGCAGCAGCGAGCGCCAATGCGCTCGGCAAGCGCAAGCTGCGTCTGACAATTCGCAATCGATTCCTTGCGCGTCTTCTCATCAGGAGAAATCGGATTGTTGCCCCATGCGCCAACCTCGGCAATCACGATATCTGCTTTTTTGGCGGCCTCTTCATAGGCCTTTACAATGTCGTTAGCGGCTTTGGCGTCGACCGGGCAATATGCCGCCCTGTAGCCAAGCGCCTTCAATGCCGCTGCCCACTCGTCCGGGCCCTTGGGGTTGCCGAATACCGGACCGCCAAGTCGTAACGTTGTTGATGGGCCTTGCGCTATAACATTTTGGCCGGCACCGGTGGCGGCCAATATCGCCGCTGTGGCTGTGTTTTTCAGGAACGTTCTTCTTGACATATCCTTCTTTTCGTAAGCCATTGCTCATACTCCTTTCCAGAATCAATCGCTATCAAATAAACATGCCGACACACAGGAACATTGCTGGCATAAATCCAATTATCGACTCAATTCGCACGCGGTCAAGTCTAAACATTTGTGACGGTCATAACCCTGCTTCGAAAAAAGAGGCCGTTTATTCTTACTTTTAAATTACTGATTCCCGTTTTTAGCTGTTGTTGCCGGTAAGCGTATCGATTATACCGGCGATATCGACCTTACCGACGAAATGAATGCCCCCAAACTTCTAAATCATTCTGCTGCCGGTAGGGGCAACCCTGATTTTTCCGTTCCAAATGCCTTACTTTGCCGATAACCCGCCTTTTATGCTGTATAATTACGATTATCGGATAACCGAAGGCGACTTTGCTTAAAATACCCAAACATATCCGGTGTTGTAAACGTAAATAATTATGAACGGGACGGCTGGGGGGAAACCAGCAAGACCGTAAAAGTTCGGGCTGCCTAGCTACCAAACCTCCCTGCAATGGCGGCCCGGCTTCTTTTGTAAATCCCTCTCGCGTTTTGTTGTGATTACGCTTTTTTTACGTTATGCGTCGTGTGGCAGCGCGGGCATTCAACCGTCGCCGCGCTGTAATTCGGCGGTATCTTCAGCGTCACACCGCACGCGCACGTCAGAAAAATAAATCCGTTTACCTTCCGCATAATATCGCCCACCTGGTGCAACTGCTTTTCCCTCTGTTCTTTCTTGGCCTCTGCGCTTGCCTGCCTAAGGGCGATATCTTCCTTCGTTAACGCCGATGCCGGCATAACGGTCCTGCTTTTCGTCACGCTCACAAACGCGTCCGAATAATCCTTCAATGACGCCCCTTGTGACATATTCCGCAAAATTCGTATCCTCTCCGATATCGGCGGATGCGTGCTCGTCAGGTCCGACAAGTTCCATTGTCCCGCTTTCTTGAACGGGTTGACTATGAACATCGGCGCCGTCACCTTGTTGGCCGACGCGAGTTGCGGGGCGCGGTCGTTTGCGATTTTCTCCAGCGCGCTGGCAAGTCCTTCCGGGTATCGTGTCAGCCGAACCGCACCGGCGTCGGCTAAGTACTCACGTCGTCTCGACAACGCGAAATACAGCAACTGCGTCATAATCGGCGCCAGAATCGCAACCACAATCGCTATTATTAACAGTATCGCCGCTCCGCCGCCGCCTTTGCTCCCGCCGGATGAATATCTTCTCCTCGTCCCTCCGCCATACATCATCCCTCGCAAAAAGACCTGCGAAAGAAGAGCCACTGACCCCAGCATAATCCCCGCCAGCGTCACAAACAAAATGTCCCGATGCAGTATGTGGCTCATCTCGTGCGCCACAACGCCCTGTAACTCATCGCGGTTGAGTCGCCCAAGCAATCCCGCCGTAACCGCCACCGATGCGGTCTTGGGATTTCTGCCCGTTGCGAACGCGTTTGGCGCCGGGTCATTGATAATATAAACCTTGGGCATTGGCAGGCCCGAGGCAATCGCCATTTCTTCAACGACGTTGAAAAGCTGCGGATGAACATTGTGGGTAACAGATACCGCGTTGCTCGCCGCGAGCAGAATCTGGTCGCCAGATGAAAAGCTAATCAGTGTAAGCACTACCCAGATTCCCGTCGCTATCATCAGCCCGAGCATCCCGCCGTCAGGTCCCCTGATTGCCATACCGATAACTGCCCCCAGCACAAGCAGGCAAACCGCCATCAGCATCAACAGCAGGACCGAATTCCTCTTATTTATCCGTATCAGTTCCCACATTCTTAAGAGTTTTTAGTTTTAAGTTTTTGGTTTTTAGTTTGGATTTTACCTGTGGTTGAGCTTGTTTTGACTATGCTTGTCAGAATTTTCACTAACGTTTCGGATTCAGATACGAGATGCTTGACCTGGTTTATTCCAACCAGACCAGCGTCACGAATCAATCTGAGCCAGTAGTGCGTTTCTCTCGCTTCCTTTGAAGCAATTGACATTTTGGCCGTAAAATCCTTTTTGCTGAATCCTGCAAGCGCCTCTTCGATATTTGCTCCGATACCTGTTCCGGCTCGGACTATTTGGTTGGCTATTTCAAAGTGTTTCTTGTCTGTTAGAAACAGGTATAACTTTATAATTCGCAAAGCGAAATCGTAACTCTTGTTTTTGACAATGCTTTCCGTCATTATAAAATCTCCTTAACGCGGGATGCCGTATTGGGTTTCTCAACTAAAAACTTAACACTTAAAACTAAAAACTAACTTTAGGCACTTCTCTTTCCGCTGCCGCTGAAACCTCAAAGAAATCCCGCTTGGTGAAGCTGAATATCCCCGCCACGATGTTCGACGGGAACATCTGTATCCTGTTGTTGAAGAACATTGCCTGGTCGTTATACGCCTGCCGCGAAAACGCAATCTTGTTCTCCGTGCTCGATAGTTCTTCCTGAACCGCTAAAAAGTTCTGGTTTGCCTTCAGGTCGGGATAATTCTCGACAACAAGCATAAATTTATTAAGCGCATCGCCAAGCGCTCCTTCCGCCTTCCCGGCGTCCGCTACCGTTTTTGCGCCCATCGCCTGCGCACGCGCGTTGGTTATCGCCTCAAAAGTCCCTCGCTCGTGCTTCATATACCCCTTCGCCGTTTCGACAAGGTTCGGAATCAGGTCGTGACGCCGCTTCAGTTGCACGTCTATCTGCGACCACGCGTTGTCAACCTGGTTGCGAAGCCCCACAAAAACATTGTAAGTCCCGATTACGTACAGGATTACCAAAAGCAGTCCCGCCGCAATCACCAGCAAAACAATCAGTGCTATCATTCCTATACCCATAATGTTTCTCCTTCAATCATCGATTTGTTCGCTCTTCCACAAAACAAAATTGGCCTCTGTTTGAATCCTGAAACGAATTATAAACCGCCGGCGGCGATTGTCAATCAAAACCGCCGTTTCCTCGCGTTTCTGAATCGCCGTGATTATGGCCGGAAATCTTGTCGATGCTCTTGCTTTCCTGCCGGACACAAGCTAAATTCAACAGCTTATATCATAGCTTGGATTATGAACGGCACATTTTACTATGCTTAGACAGCTTAACATAAGCGATGGCAAGTTGACCGAAAGCCCGAATGGCTCCGGCCAGGTCTGTGTCTATATCACCCCTGACGAAGCCGAACGCAAATTCCTCGTCGAGCAACTTAAAATCGACGAGCATACCCTCAGCTCATCACTCGACCCCGATGAGGTCAGCCGGCTCGAATTCGAACCTGAGCACATCGCGATGATTTTCAAAAGACCTAAACGCTACTCCGCAATTGATAACTTCCTGTTCAGGGTCGGCTCAACCGGTGCCTTTATGTTCAAAGACCGACTCGTAATAGTCCTCGCAGAAGATGCGCCCATCTTCGAAGGCAGACCATTCACGAAGATTCAATCCATTCAGGACGTCTTTCTCCGTCTCATCTACCGCGCTATATCCCATTTCGTCGAGCACCTCAGGGGCATCAACCAGATTTCTAATGAGCTTGAGCAACAAATCAACTCCGCAATGGAAAATAAGTATCTCCTGAACCTTTTTACCCTCGAGAAGAGCTTGGTTTATTATCTCGACGCCACTCACTCCAACAACGCCGTTATCGAAAAACTCAAAAACAACGCCGCCAAAATCGGCTTCAGCCAGGAAAATGTCGAGTTCCTCGATGACATCCAAATCGAGAATACTCAGTGTCTCCGCCAGACCGAAATCTACTCGCAGGTGCTCGCCAGCTTGATGGATGCACGCGCCTCGATTATCAGCAATAACCTCAACATCCGTATCAAAGCCCTTACGTTGATAACCATCGCGATTATGCTCCCTACCCTTGTCGTTAGTATTTTCTCTATGAACGTCAGAATTCCTCTCGAGGAGCACCCCCACGCCTTCCTGATTATTTTCTCGCTGGCGATAACTTCGTCGATAATTGTCGGCATCCTCTGGTGGCGAAAAAAATGGTAACCCCTCCTCGCTGCTCTTTTTCCTTAACTCAAAACTAAAAACTCACGCCCCCACGTTTTGCTTCGCAAAGCGAAGCAGTGGGGTGCAACACTCAAAACTATCCTTGCTGGCCGAACATATCCGCCAGAACTTTTTTTATCTTGTTACCCTCATCAAGTTTGGCTCTCGCGATTATATTATTCAGCTCCCCTTTGTCGAACCACAACCCGTCGCCTTTTGAGCACCTGTCTATCAGCAGCGTTGGCTTTTCGTGCCCCACGATAATCTTCTCCATCTTCTTATCGCATATCGGGCATTGTTTCGGTTTCTCCCCGCTGCTCATATCTTTGATAAAGGAGCTGATAAGCATCTTCGCCTTCCCGTCGTCGCCCAGAAGCATTTCAAGCTCCCCGGCGTCTAACCACACCCCTTTGCAGCCCGTGCAGTAATCAACCTCCGCTTCCGCCATTTCCAGCGTTATCATCGCGTTTTTACACACCGGACAGTCCATATAAACGCATCTTATTGCCTGACGTTCTTAAGGTCAATTATTTTATGTTTAGCCCCCAATCCGGTCGTTTGGGATTGGTGGTTATGTCTCTTCCCGGTTATTATCCGAAAATGCTATAAACATCAATGCAGCCGTTAATCCACACACGACAATGGCTAATGGAAAGAAAAAGTATGGCCCAGGGGAAATCGGATGCACACTTGCCAGCCGCTCAAATATAACTTTAAATTCTGTCGCCCCCGTCCAGTTCTGAACCGCTCCGCCCAGTAGTGAGCCGTACTCAGTCACTAAGAAAAACACCGCAAAAACAAAAGCCGTCGCCGGCACTCCCTTTCTCCCGTATCCTCCTGCACACGCAAAAACACATATCAGAAACGCAGGGTAGCTTATCATCACGTAATACGGCAGAGTCGTTATCACGCCCCATCTGGCAATCGCATTCAGCGCGTGTCCGTATGCCGCCGCAAACGAAAATATCACAAGCAGTCCGCAAAGCACTATGTGCTGGTGCAGCAGCGGCCTTTTAGTCGTACGTCGAATTACAGAAATTATATACGGCACAACGCCCAATGCCGATACCACAAGTATCGAGAAATAGATGACCCGTAGCTCATTCCTCGGCCACTGAAACGACCACCCGCTCGTCCACAGGGTGCCTCGAATCAGTCTCTCAATAAAAAATTCTTTCAGATGCGAAAATCGAATGTTCCCCGCTAAGTGTAAAAACGTCCTGCCTGCCGTGGCGTTCTCAATTGTGTCAAATGAAGGAAATAGCGTGCCAAAGTCGCGGTAGTTGTGCAAATGGTATTGCATTGTAAAAATGAGATAACAGCCGATTATCGCCGCCGTGCAAAAAAAAGCCCTGCCGAAACTTATCCTCGAGCTCGCCGCACAATACCAGAAATAAACAACCGCCGCGGGCAAAACGCACAAAACAGTCATCTTCGTCAATACCCCTGTGCCGATTAGCCCGCCTGCGATTGCTGCTTTTAATATAAGATGTCTCTGGTCGGTCATTCTTGTAAGCACACTCACGGCTAATCCCGCAAAAACCAGCGCGAGTGCGTCATTTGCCACGCGCGACACATAAACCATAAACATCGGCGACAAACTTATCGCTAATATGCTCAGACGCATCGCCCTCGATTCCTCAAATATGCCCTTAATGGGACTCAAAAGGCAAAGCATCGCTATTGTCGCCATCGCTATATTGATTATTCGCAGGGTATAAATTGCCTCGCGGAAACCCAGCGAATCCCTTATATGGGCAAACACGGGCCACGCCAGAGTATAGTAAAGCGGTGGTTGCTGCGACTCGTAAAGTTGTATGTCCGGCTCTCCGGTTTGCGCCGTCTCATTCTCCTGAAAGTTCTCGGGCGTGAGGAATTTCCCGCCTCCTTTTTGTATTGCATCCTTCTCGAAGAAGTCTTCATATCGCAGGCAGCCCATCTTGCCCGTTTGTTGCACGTCATAATCGCAGTGCGGATTGGCTAACAAATGCGGATACAGCGATTTCGGAACAAGCGCCTTGCCCAGCACCGGTATTTTTCCCTCTTCCTCAATATAAGTAAGGTATGCGATGTGCTGGTATTCATCCGGCCCTTCCAGCGGCGGGTAAACGCACTGCAATTGCAGCCCTCGTACGAAAAATAACACCCCCGTCAGTATCAGGAAGATATTGTTTCTCTTTTGATTTCTCTCCGTACGAAGCTCCTTTTATCGTCGCCCGCCGTTTATATTCCGTTTCATTCGCTGACTCTTACAACCCGCCGTCCTTGTGGTCAAGAGGCGGTTCGTTGTTGTTTACCCCCGCTTACCTCAGGTCGGTGCGATATATAGGTTTCGCTCGATAATTCCCCGTTGCCCAGAAGCATTTCAAGTTCCCCGGCGTCTAACCATACCCCTTTGCAGCCCGTGCAGTAATCAACCTCCACTTCCGCCAGTTCCAGCGTTATCATCGCGTTTTTACACACCGGACAGTCCATAATTATACTCCCATCAATACAGCATTATTTATTAAACAGATTACCACCTTTATTATTACTGCGAAAGCAGGAATCCGGAAATTAATCCCCTTAACTTGACATATCAAGGGTATAAGCGTATGCTCACAACTGTAGAATCGGCTGACCGAAGCAAAACATGGTGAGGAAGGATACTCCAGGGGTCATAAAGGATTAAGTGTCCGTCCCTGGCGTTCCAAGGAGCGTTTGGCCGTATGAGTGTAAAATTGCCGGCACCATTTGCTCGACGTCCCCGGATAGTATTGTTTCGCTGGGGTATCTACGCCTGTTTCTTTTTGTCCGGGGCCACCTCGCTTTTGTTCGAGGTCCTCTGGAGCCGCCAGTTCGTAACCGTCTTCGGCAACAGCTCTTACGCTATTAGTATCGTGCTTTGTGCGTATATGGCAGGCATCGGCCTGGGCGGGCTTCTCGGTGGTCGATTGGCAGACAGCGTTACCCGTCGAACGCTCGCATTTGCCCTTGTTCAGGCGGCTGTTGCACTCTGTGCCCTGGCAATTCCGCCTATGCTTGACTGGATGAGGTTCCTTGTCCCCGCACTCCCCGCTTTGTCGCCACACTCGCTTTTGGTCAGCACGCTGGCCCGCTTCGCCTTGTCTTTCGCTATTCTCGTGGTGCCCTGTTTCCTGATGGGTACGACGCTGCCACTGCTGGTGAGGGTTGTGACGGAGTCCGACCGGAACATCGGTTCGCGCATCGGCCTGCTGTATTGTATGAACACCCTCGGCGCTGCCCTCGGCTGTCTGGCAGGGGGGTTCTGGATGATAGGAACGTTCGGTCTGCGAGGGACAAACCAACTGGCCGTCGGCGTCAACTTCGTAATCGCCATTCTGGCCTTGGCCCTGTCACGGCACGCCGATACAGCGCTCTCGGCAATCCCCACTCCGCTCCCGACCCCTCATACCGAACGACCTGACCAGATTGAAGAGATGGAGGTGCCCGCTCGGTTGCTGTTGGCCCTGGCGTTTCTCAATGGCTTTGCCGGCCTGGCGTGCGAGGTTCTCTGGATACGATATATGTCTTTTATAGTCAATTCGACTTATGTCTTCCCCACTATCCTCTGTGTTTATCTCCTCGGTGCCGGCCTGGGCGGGTTGATATACGGCTTGCTGGCGGGGCGAATTCGACGACCGGCGCTGACGCTTGGCGTTGTAGAAATGTTGCTCGCGCTTTCGGTTCCTGCCGCCTTTATAGCCAGCGCATTGATTTTTGCCGGCGGCCCTCCTCCTCCGCTCGACCAGAAAGGTATGGCCCTGCTCATCGTCTTCCTCCCCACTGTCCTGATGGGTATGGCGTTCCCTCTCTTATGTGCCGTGTATGGACGACGCGTCCAGACCCTTGGTCGCCGGACGGGATTGCTCTACGCAGTCAACACGGCCGGGACGGTCTTGGGGGCGCTTTTGCCGATATTCGTCCTCATCCCCTTTCTCGGCATTCAGAAGAGCTTGTTGCTCATATCCTTTCTCTATGGCTTAATGGCGATTGCACTGCTCGGCTGCGCCAATCTGAAAGGCCGTCGGCTCCTGGGTGGTTTCGCGCTGCCCGCGAGCTTCGTCTATGCCGTCGCCTTAATTCTGTTCTTTGCCGTTGTCCCCTCGAACCTCTGCCAGCGGGTGTTCCTCGCCACGGATTTCGCCCTGGCAAAACACACTGACATCCTCTTCTACCGCGAAGGCCGAACCGGCACCGCCATCGTAACCCGTAACCGCGTCAACAATTGCAGGACGGTTTACATCAACGGCGTTTCCGAAGTCCCTCTCCTCTACCCGCATCAGCTCTGCTTCAAAATGATTGGCGACCTTGCCCCAATGCTCCACCCCAAACCGGACGATGTTCTTATGATATGTTTCGGCGGAGGAGTTGCCGCCGGCGCAACCTCAGTTTTGCCCGAAGTCAAATCCCTCACAATAGTGGACCTGGAAAAAAGCGTTGTTAAGGCCGCCGCCCTCCTCTCACAGGAAAACAACGGCCTCCTCCAAAACCCAAAGGCCAACGTTGTCATAGACGACGGCCGAAACTTCATTATGACCTCCCCCAGAAAGTGGCCCGTCATTATTTCTGACTCCACACACCCAAAATCCGGCGACAGTTGGGTCCTCTATACTCAGGAATTTTACCAGCAGGTGCGGGACCACCTCACCGACAATGGCGTCTTCGTCGAGTGGGTTCCCATTCACGGCCTGCGCCTTGCCGAGTTCAAAATCATCACCCGAACCTTCCAGTCCGTATTCCCTCACGCCAGCATGTGGGTTGTTCACGGCGTTGACGAGCAGGCACGCTTCGTCTCCTATGTGCTGCTCGCCGCCACGCCCGAACCCCTTAAAATTGACGTGGCTAAACTACAGGACCGCCTCAACGCCGAACCCGTCCGCCGGGACCTCCAACCCTACGGCCTGCATACCCCCGCCGGCTTCCTCGATTCCTTCCTCTGCGCAGAGGATTCACTCCGGCGATGGACAGGTGATGGTCCGGTCAATACCGACGACCTCCCCTTTACACAGTATATGACGCGATA
>Ga0315294_10006031_pt1 | contig 13312 bp, 10 predicted proteins | sample YL17G13_40_MG_FD_203626 | JGI IMG/M metagenome (GOLD analysis project Ga0315294, IMG submission 203626) | Sediment microbial communities from Yellowstone Lake, YNP, Wyoming, USA - YL17G13_40 | ecosystem: Environmental > Aquatic > Freshwater > Lake > Sediment | place: USA: Wyoming | collected... | reverse complement strand
CTGCCTGATTATATTATTATATTCAACATATTTTTCTTTTCCGGGCCAGTAAATAGGACCAATAAGATTAATAAATACCCTTGCACCTAAATTCTTTGCTTTGGCTACAATGCTTTCCAGATTAGCTTCGAATCCTGAAATGTGAGGTCCTGCATCATTAGTCCCGTAAGCTATTATAACTATTTCCGGATTGTATATAGCAACAGTGCTGTCGAACCTTGCATTCCCGCCACGGGCCATCTCACCACTCTTTGCGCTTGCAATAGTATTGTAATCAGCGTATGGATAATTAGCTTCCAGAAGCTCATCAAATGTCTGTACCCAGTTAGACATTTCTATTAAAGAGTCGCCCATAGCTACAATAGTCACATTAACATGTCCTCTGACATTCATGCTTTTGGATGGTAGTTCAACTTCTCCATTACTGCTTTCGATTTTAAAACCGATAGTTATTACTCCACCTGAATTAACCAAATTTTCATTTGCCTTCATCTTAAAAGTTATTTCCTTTTCCCCTCCTACCTTGAGTTCTTTTAAGTCCCATATCAGCCCTCTTATATCATCACTCCAGCTGATTCCTTCCGGAGTACCTGACTGGCTGATATAAGTTGCCCCTGCCGGTATGGGACAGATAACTCTGTAGTTTTTTTCTGTTTTTTCACCGGTATTCCTAATGACAATTTTTACATTTATAGTCTCGCCGGCCCAGAGGTGTCCGCCATTTGCATCATATAAAAATGCTTCTGATGTGGTTAAGTCAGTAAAAAGCCTCAAGTTCTCCTCTACTGATTTTTCAATAATATTAGACCCATATTTTAAGGTACTTTCATTAGTAATAAGAAGTTCCTCAGCGGTTAAATTATCTTTTACTCTTGCCCTAAATGAAAAAGTTTCAGGTTTATTTATTTCTATACTATCAATATTCCATAATACTCTGCTATCCTTATATTCACCCGAGTCGGTAATAGAATTTTCAATTATATCCACATATTCCGATAAGTTACTTTTAATTTCTATACCGGCTGCATTCATATCACCGGTATTCTCTACCACCAATTTATACTTTATAACATCACCTAATCTTAAAACCCCGCCGTTCTCATCAATTGCCTCCAACTTGAAATTACTCAGGTCAGGACTGCTTTCAACTTTACTGATTAAATCTGCATTGATATCATTATTTAAAGTATCTTTTCCAATTTTATAAATAAATTTCGCCCCATCTAATTTAATCAAAGTACCATTATCCAGTGGCTTTTCCACTTCTACCTTAAAATATACTGCACCTTTTTCATTTCCTTCAACACTACCAATTTTAAAATCCAGTGTTCCATTAGTGTTTTCTAAAATTTCATTATAATTTGATGATACAAAAACTGTATGCTCCGGTACTTTCAACTCTATTAAAAAATCATCAGCGGTTCTTTTCCCTGTATTTTTATAATTTATTATATATGTTATTTGATCTCCTGGTTTTGAATATTCATTCGTATTACCGGATATAAAATTAAATCGTTCATCATTAAAATTTGGCGGGTAAATTTTTAAATAATAATACGTAAAAAACGATACCAGCACCACGACAATAAATATAACAGTAAGATAGACCCATCTCTTATTATCCTTTATATACTTTAAAAATCTCTTATACACTTTTTCTACCTCAATGTTAATATTTATAAAGCAGCTTTCTATTATAGCAAAAAGCTTATCTTCAAATAAAGTCTTTCTAATCTTTTATCTCCATTTCAATATCATCACAGTCGATATAACTCTCATGAGAAGTTACTCTGAATTTTATAGGAGACTTTCCGGGACTTGTGCCCTTAAGCTTTACTATCAGATTAATTTCATCTTCTCCTTCTATTATATATGAATCACTAACCCACATATACATACCATTACTGATACCGGGATACTGGTTAATATATCCATCAGGACTGACTTCTACAAGTTCAATACTTCCCGGAAGCTCAAGTTCAAGGGAATTAATTTTAACGTTCTCCTTATTGGTGTTTTTTATGGTATATTCCACTGTAAATTCCTGGCCGGTTTCTTTGATGTGTTCATCGATCATATACTCAATTATGATGCTCCTATCCAGTTTTAAATAATTTACATATTGATTGGGCGGAATATAGCTATTAAATTCAACCCTTTTTATATCATAGAGATTGATTGTTCTCATATCTTCGATTCCGTTCCCGTACCTTACTGCACCTCTGTAGCCTGCATCCGAAATTAAAGGCCATTTTAAAGGAGAGTTATTGTCATAGGGCCATGCAAAAAACAAAACTTCGCTTCCGAGATTAGATTCTATATCTTTCTTTGACTTAGTCAGTTCATATAAAAACTCTTCATCTGAAGATAGCCCCAATCTTACATGATTTACAGTATGCGATAGAAATTCACATCCGTATTCATTCATCTCGATGATTTCAGGCCAGATAAGTATTGGCCTTATCACATCAGTCCTTTTGTTAAAATATGCGTTTGTCTTTCTATCAGCATCTGACTCCCCAACTGCACCGGTAACCAGAAAAACAGTCATCTTATATCCATACTTTTTAAGTATGGGGAAACCATTTGTGTAAACATCCTGAAATCCATCATCGGAGGTTATAATTACCGATTTTTCAGGCAGTGCCTTTCCATAGTCTATATAATTTAAAAGATCCGTGAATGTAATAGTCTCATAACCGAATTCTTTTAAAATCCTGCATAATTCATCAAAATTCTCAGTATGCAATTCTATTGCCTCTTTTATATGATCTTCTATTGCATGTAATCCTATTATCGGGATATAATTCCCTTCAAACGGTCTGACACCGTAAACTGTTATGCTGCTATAGGGACTTATAAAAGAATTCACTTCATCCGAAGATATTTTCAGTCTGCATGAAATCATTGTATCTTCAGTAATGTTATCTGTTAAACTTAAACTGTTATTAAAAGTAATCTTTTCTCCAGCATCTAAAACATCAATATTCCAGCCAGTCTCCTCTTCATTTAATATAAAAAGATCGGGTATAATAAGGTCCACTTTTACATTTCTTGCCTTTATATCACCGCTATTTACAACACTTATATTTACCCCTACACTTTCACCCGGGTATGTATCGCCGCCATTCAAATCCACAATTTCCATACCGGATCCTGAAAATGACGGCAATAAACTGCCTGTATCACTCCCGCTGATTTTAGTATATAAAGAGCAGCTTAAAAGAAATAAAGAGATACCGGCTACACAAATAAATATTACCGGTATATAAATTAATTTTTTGGGATTTTTATTTAGGAATTTCATAACCTGTTTTATTTTGCCTGTTCTTTTTTATATCCTATTATATTAATAGAATTTTTGTGAAAACAGAAAACTATATTAATCCTTTATCTCCATTTCAATATCATCACAGTTAATATAAACCCCACTGGTTGTTACTCTGAATTTTATAAAGGATTTTCCGGGTCTTATACCTCTTAATTCCAAAATTAAATCAATTTCATTCTCTCCTTCTATAATATATGAATCACTTACCCACATATATATACCTCCGCTTATGCCTGGATACTGGTTAATATACGCGGCGGGATTGACTTCTACAAGTTCGATATTATTCGGAAGTTCCAGTGCAAGGGAAGTAATTTTAATGCTTTCTTTATTTTTGTTTTCAATGGTATATTCCACCGTAAACTTCTCACCAAATTCTCTGACATAACTATCACTCAAATAACTAATTTCAATATTGACTATGGGTTCAGTAACTTTAAAAAGTCTTAGAGTTTCATTGTACCTGTCCCAATAGTAGGTCCTTCCTATTTGTTCAGTATTAAATACGGACCTTAGTGCCCCACTATTGCCGACAAAATATACTGCAATATCATTTTCAAGAGCTTCAATCATATTTTCAATTGTATACTGTGGACTGGTATGGTAAATATATTCTATTTCTTTTTCACCGTATTCATATGTATCTACAAACATTCCCACATTTGCCGCCCTCGCAAACACATATATTTTGGAACCACTCTCCATATTATCAAAAGCCTCATCCCAGAATTTATAAATAGGTAGAGGTTCAGAGAGATCGAGTTCATTATAATGTTCCAGAATAAAGGAAAGGGGTAGAAAAACAAAAAATAATAATATGATCGCTATTAAAAAATATTTCAAAAACCTGTCAATCTTTAATATTTTTCTATTTCTTAATGATTTATTAAAAAGAAAAATCGATCCGTTCAGTATTGATAAGAGTCCAAATGCGATATAAAAAGAAACAACGATCATGGAATCCAGCAGATAATTTGGATTCGCATGGCCCAGATATAACGGCGGTACGATAAAATTAAGAATTATCAGTAAAAATGTACAGATACCAAATTTCTTATTTTTTCTTATTAAAAAGATAAACCCTATTACCGCTATAATAATAAGTACGATACCATAAGTGTCATAAATTATGTTTAAATAATCTTTTATTACCTTAAAAATCAATGAAAAATCTTTATCACCAAAACTTCCACCATGAAGTTTTCCTGTCACTCCTCTCCCTGTCACATAGTAGAATAACCTCTGTAAATTATTTACCTCTCCGAATCCTTGAAGGGACCTTATGAGAAGATAGAAATAAGACAGAAGGGGCAGGATAAAAAAAAGTGCACTGATAAAAATTGCTTTCAAACTTTTAAAAATCCGTGGATTTATAATAATGACATATAGGACAATGGCCGGTACGAGGAAAAAGGTAAGAGGATGATTGGTTAAACTTAAACCCAGACAGAAAAAGAAAAAATAAAGATATTTCCTTGTTTTATTTTCAGAATAAACAATAGCCGAAAAAATCAATAAAATCACAAAAAAACTGTTTAATGTATCAAATTCCAATCTATTTGCCACACTCCAGAAAGGTACGATGAAAGCAAATATCATAGAACTTATAAAGCTCGTAAACTCATTTTTTACCAGTTTGTTGATGGCTAAAAACAAAAATAGAATAGTAAGGGCACCAAATATTGCAGAAAAAAGATTAAGCCTGTAAGCCAGGTCGCCAATCGGCAGATAAGTAAAAAGTTTTAAAAACATTGAAAAGGTTGGATAACCGGTTGGTACCATGAGGGTCATTTCGGGAATTTGATTAGCATACCAGCCAGTATCTCCCCCGACTAATTTAGGTTCCAATGTGAGTATATAGATAACTAATGGGATCATAAGAGAAAAAAATGAAAATATAGCTGTTTTCCTTTTTAGAATTATTTCTTTTATTCTTTGCAACACACATACTCCTTCAAATAACTTTTACTATCGGCAGTAGTTTATAAATTAAATACTATGACTCCTGCAATTACTAAAAAATTTCCTATAACTATTAATCTATCAATGTCTTCTTTAAGAATCTTCCAGGAAAATAACATGATAAAAACGTAACTCAATGCAGTAAAAGAATAAAAATCCGAAAAATCAATTACTCTCATTGTAATTATAGAAAGCACCGGGACAATCAAAAATAAAAATATGCTTGTTAGTAGATATTTATTTTTAAGATTATAAACCAAAGGTTTTTTAAAATCTACTTTAAGAGCTCCGATTTTAAAGATAACCTGTGACAAAGCGACCAGGAATTGAATTATAATGGCTAAAGAAATATAGAGCGCCATATATCAGACACCTTCCAATTTTTTACTTGACATAGTTATAATAAAAACTCCAAAGACTATGATTATCGAACCTATTATTTTTCTAATAGTAATGGTTTCCTGAAATAAAACTTTTCCTAAGAACAGGGAAATAAAGTAATTCAGGCTTAAAATTGGATATATAAATGAAAGCTGGAATTTTCTATTTAAAACAAACCAGAAAGTAAATTTTAAACCATAAGTTATTATAAGGATAGATAACCAAAAAATAAAAATTCTTGAAAAATCAAGATTTACCCCTATATACTTACCAGCTATTATAGTTAATAGATTAATAATAATAGTAAGAATGATTATCAATATATAAAAAAATTTTTTATCAGTATTGCTAAATTCCATTTTTATATTACTTTAATAAACAGGCTGGACTCATATTGTAAAACACATTTTATACTAAAATTAATTAAATGATAAGTTCTTTTTGCAGCGTTCAAAATTGTCTGTATACACCAATAAATCTTACATTACCTCATTAAGGGCAAATATAGTGTTTAAATAGTATTTATTAATGAATGAAAAGACAATTTATAAAAAAGTATAAAAAAATATTAAAACCTATTATTTTTTTTGTTATAGTTATAAAATTATTTAAATTGAAATCAAGTTTTTATCAGATATTTTGACAATTTTTTCTTTAATAATAGATAACTTGTAAGATTAATATTATTAAAACGATATGATAAAAAAATTATTAGTTGCAATTCCTGCATATAACGAAGAAGAAAAAATAGGAGAAGTAATACAAAATATCCCGGGAAAGCTAAGCGGGGTATCTGAAGTCCATATCCTTGTTATCGATGATGGCAGCACAGATAATACTGCAAAAATAGCTGGAGATTTAGGTGCAGTAGTAATAAAGAATTACTTTAACATGGGAGTTGGCTCAGCATTTAGTAAAGGTCTTCAATATGCTCTGGATAATAATTTTGATTTTATGGTCAGTATTGATGGAGATGCTCAATTTGACCCAAAAGATATTCCCAAACTTATTAAGCCTATTATAGAAAATAATGCTGATTTTGTAACAGCTTCCAGGTTTATTAGTAGAGATTATCTTCCAAAGATGCCTTTATCTAAATTCTGGGGAAATAAATTAATGTCAATTTTAATAAGTAAACTCGTTGGTAAAAAATTTTATGATGTATCGTGCGGGTTCAGAGCATATTCACAAAGAACTCTGCTTTCCTTAAATCTCCACGGAAGATTTACTTATACTCAAGAAACCTTTATCGATCTATCATTTAAAAGATTAAAGATTGTAGAAATCCCTATAAAAGTAAAGTATTTCCCTTCAAGAACTTCAAAAATTTCTTCCAATCTTTTTATATACGGAATAAATACCCTTAAAATTATTCTTGAAACCTACCGGGATTACAAACCATTCTCATTCTTTTCTTATATTGCTCTCTTCTTTTTCATAATAAGTATCTTCTTCGGGTCAATTTTATTATATACGTATGTCTCAATAGGATCATTTCATCCTAATATCTGGTCGGGATTCGTGGGGGGTACTTTTCTTTTTATTTCCATAATATTTTTCATAGTCGGGATTTCAGCAGATATAATTAAAAGAATCAGGATTAACCAGGAAGAAATTTTATATCTTTTAAAAAGAAATGCTCTAAAAAAATAAATGAAAAGAATCTTGTTTGTAAAAATTTTATATTACCTTTTTTTTACAGTTATTTTTATAATAGCATTAATCATCTTTTTAGAAATTACAAATTTTGGCTTTTATAATGACTACCTGAGGGATTATTTTTATAAAATATTGAATATTTTTAATTTTTAATGATTCTCCGGTGCTGTTATCTTAAAGGATATACCAGAATATAGTATTTCAGTGGGACTATCTGCAAAGGTTGTCAAGTGTAAGACAGATATGTAAGAAAGGCATTGACGAATTTATTTTTGGTGAAATAATACGAGTTTATGAAGATATTTCTTTTATTTACTGAGATAAATCAAAAATTCGGGCCTTTATACTATCAGCATGGGCTAGCTTCTCTTTCCGCTGTGCTTAAAAAGAATGGTGTCCAATCCATTTCTCTAATACATTTTGCTAAAGAACCTGACCTTATAAAATGGGAAGCGTATCTTAAGGAACAAAAGCCAGACATAATAGGCATTTATTCAACAACAGAGCAGTTCCATTTCGTAAAAGAACTTGTTAGTAAAGTTCCTAAAGGCATATTTACAGTTTGTGGAGGACCTCATCCTACCTGTTATCCAATGTGTATTGAAGACATCCCGCGATTAGATGCAATTTGCATTGGAGAGGGAGAATACCCAATATTGGAACTTGTAAATGCTCTAAAGGAAGGCAGAGATTATAGTAATATAAAAAACCTGTGGGTCAGAAAAGATGGGAATATTGTAAGGAATGAAACAAGGCCATTTATTGCTAATTTAGATGAACTTCCATTCGAAGATAGGGAACTTTTTGATCTCCAGAGATCTATTGATAAATATGGGCTCGGACAGGTACGCGTAATGACAACTAGAGGTTGCCCATACCATTGCACCTATTGTGCGAACAGACGAATAAGTAAGTCTCAGCCTGGACGTTATGTTCGCTTCCGTTCTGCTATGCATATCATGGATGAGCTAAATTACCTTAATAAAAGGTATAAGTTCAACGAAATTTTCTTTGATGACGATATTTTTATGATGGATAAGGCAGTCCGTATGGAGTTTTGTAGGAGATATCCTGAAGAAATTGGTAAGCCCTTTGTTTTCGGCGGCCGCGTTGAGATTTGTAATGAAGAAATGTTAGAAGAGCTTAAGACTGCAGGCGGGCGCAGGATTGATTTTGGCATGGAGTCTGGTAATGAGGATTTGCGGCGAAACATTTTGAAGAGAAATATGACAAATAGGCAGATTTTAGAAGCCACAAATATGGCTAAAGCAGTCGGATTTCAGGTTAAAACCCTAAACATGGTCGGGCTTCCTGAGGAAACTGTTGAGAAATATTTAGATACTGTTAGATTAAACCGGGAAATAAAACCTGATGTCGTAAGTATATCTGTATTCTATCCTTATCCTGGGACAGAGTTATATGACTATTGTATCGAAAAGGGATATTTCAATCCGGATGAGCCTCTGCCTAAAGGATATATCTCAAGAAGGAGTTCATTACTTAACCTTCCAGATTTTTCCAAGAATGATATTACGAGATGTTTCCAGAGATTTGGATTCCGTGTTTTTAGGAAGTTTTCGATAATAAAAGCTATAGGGTATGCTGTCATATATTCGAAATATGGTGAGTTTTTCATAAGTATTACTGCATGGTTCCGGAATACCATAGTTAAGCTACTTCCGGGATTTTAAATGTTCCTCTCAAAAGGAGTAATTTCAGATATCGTTTTTTTTAGACCTGCTTTCAAAATACGGCCTTATAATATATATGATTCCTCCTATTATTCCCATTATAATTAACATAAATAATATAAGAAGAGAACATAAGGCAGCCTTCTCATTGTTTACTCCCATAGCAACCATAATAAAGACCAAAGAGTTTTCCCGCAGTCCGATACCTCCAATAGAAATAGGAATCATAGCTATGGTAGATACCACCGGTACAATGAATATAAACGCAGTTAGAGTTAAATTAATACCCAGAGCTTTGGCTGCCAGCCACCAGTTAAGTATAACTGCAAACTGAAGAAAAAAACTAAAAATCAATACCTCTATAAGCACTCCTTTATATTTTTTGAAGTTTACCAACGTATTATAAACATTGGATAATTTTTCCGTCATTTTACGCATAAACTTAAATTTATTAAAGAATTTACCAAATCTGAATACAGAAGGATTAATAATTAAAAAAGCCAGAATCACAGTTACCACAAAAAATATAATAATAGGAATGATTACCGACCGGTGACCAATAGCAGTAAATCCTAAAAATAAGGCTATAACAGCATAAGTTGCTGCACTTACTACTCCGGAAAACCTCTCTGCCACGATTACCGAAGCTGATACACTTAAAGGAATCTTAGCTTTTTTTGAAGCATCATAAGTCCTGAATACATCTCCTCCAATGCTGGTAGGTAAAAAATTATTAAAAAAGGAGCCTATAAGGACAGTGCTACTCAGAGTACCGGTGCTTAACTTCACTTTCTGTGTATTTAAAAGAGCCTTCCATCTGACAGCAGTTATATAGGTTCCCAGAGCATGAGTGGAAAGTGAAAGCAGAAGCAAAACCTTATCTGATGATTTCAAAATTTCAATTATATCGGAGAAAGCTTTTATTTGTGTTTTAATTAAAAAAGCAATAAGGGAAGCACTTATCACGATTCTTGTCACAAGAAGTATTGCTTTTTTATTTTTTCTGTAAAAAGAAATAATCCTATTTTTCATTTTTACTTAAGTAAACTATTTAATTATTTTCTGGATTTGGCAACTCTGGCGGGCACTCCCGCGGCTATGGAGAAGGGCGGGATATCCTTTGAAACCACAGCTCCTGCTCCTATAATAGTATCATTCCCTATAGTTACATTATCAAAAACCATAACACCTGCACCTATCCAGCAATTTTTTTCTATCTTTATACCATAAGAAGGCTTTTCCTGCTCGGATATAGGAATATCTACTCTGGAATAATCATGTCCCCCGCCGATAATATAAACATATGCGGAAATTAATGTATTCTCGCCAACGACTACCCTGCTTGCTGAAACTATCTCACAATTAAATCCTACAACTACATTTTTTTCCAGTACTATATCGCCATTCTTGCAGCTCAATATACTGCCCCTGCCGATAAAAATATTTTTACTTATATAAATGCCATTATTATTCAAACCTTTTGCATCCAGAACGCAATAGTCATCTATTACAACATCATCTTCAATGGATATTTTATAAGGATGTCTTATAGTCACTGATTTTCCAAAACTAACGCCTTTCCCGACTTTTTTAAAAAGAAGGGGATAGAATAAGTTTCTAAAAAAAATACCCATAGCTCCGGGCATATCCTGAAACAGAATCATTATCAATTCGTATTTTAATAAAGTAAAAAAGCCTTTCTTCCCTACAAACAGATTTATATATTTGGCAATCTTCGATTTATTCCTGGCGAAAAGCTCCTTCTGTATTTTATTCTCATATCTTTCTATTTTAATCAACTCCCCTCTAACCTCTTAAATGGTCTTTTATAAAAACTCCCAGATATTCCAGTGGGATATTCATAAAAGTCTTCCTTACAATCCTGTCACAATCCCTGCAGGGAATGGTATTGCCAATTATACCAGACTTAAATATTTTTCTTAAATTTCTTATGATTTTACCATTAAAGATTTCGTTTATCCCGTTCTTTTTAATATCCCCCAGGCAAATCTTACCTTTAAAGTCCTGAGGGCATAAAAATACTCTTCCGTCATAAAATATAGTTAATGAATACCAGGGGAAAGTACAGGAAATTACTTTTTTATTCCCTTTTCTTTTATTATCCAGTCCGCTTATCTTAAGCAGGCCACCCCAATTATGAGGGGTTCTTGTAACCAATTTATCTAATGGAAGATTTTTAAAATTCTTTAGAAAAACCCTTCTTTGCCTTATTGTCTCGCTTTTGGATGGCTTTCCTACCTGTTGAATAACTTGAATGATAGTATATGGTCTTCTTGACTTAAGTTGCTTTTTTATCTTAAGAAAATTGATTATATTAGTTAAACTTTCCTCAAAGCTTGCACCGGACCGGTTTTTTTCATAGATTTCTTTTGTATAACCGTCAAACGAAAAGGAGATCAGGTCCAGACCGGCTGATATTATGCTTCCACTCAACTCTTTGTCCAGAAGAGTTACATTAGTGTGAATCCTGGTCTTAACTCCACTTTTACTGGCATAAGCAATCATTGGTACTATGTTACTATTCAGCAGCGGCTCCCCTCTGTGAAATAAATTAACATCATGAACTTTCCCGGAAATCTCATCAATTATTTTTTTATATAGATCAAAATCCATATCTCCTCTCTGATCAGACGAGAGATTTTTATTCACACAAAAGCGGCACTTCAAATTACATCTACTTGACGTCTCAATCCAGATTCTGATGGGATAATAATTACAATTGGTTAATTTTAAGCAGTAATTTGTATAAATCCTGGCAAGGTTAAAAAAACGACTTATTTTTTTCATTATATACTTATACTTACTATAAAATTATATCTTTGATTACATAAGTGGATCTATCCTGAACTTTATGATATACACGTATAAGCACTTCCGCTAGCAGCCCTATGGTAATAAGTTGAACCCCAATAAAAATCATAAATATAGAAAGGATGAACAGGGGTCTGTCAGCCAGGGATTGATTGAAAAAAATTCTCATTATAATAAGATAAGCAGTCACAATAAATCCAACTATACCTGAAAATAAACCCAGCAGCCCAAACATCTGTATAGGACTTTGAGAATAGCTTAAAAGAAATTTTACTGTAATTATATCAAGGATAACTTTTATTGTTCTGGAAACACCGTATTTAGATTTTCCATATTTTCTGCTGTAATGTCTGACAGGAACCTCTGCTACTTTTACTCCCATCCAACTGGCTATGGCAGGAATATACCGGTGCATTTCACCATATAAGTCAATATTCTTTACCACTTCTTTCCTGTAAGCTTTTAATGTGCATCCATAGTCATGAAGATTAACCCTTGTGAGCTTTGATATTATCTTATTTGCAACAATTGAAGGAAATCTTCTGGTCACAGCCTTATCCTTCCTGTTCTTGCGCCAGCCGCTTACGATATCATAACCTTCATTCAGCTTCTCCAGTAAAACCGGGATATCCCGTGGATCGTTTTGAAGATCCGCATCCAGAGTAACCACTACTTCACCTTCGGCGTAACTAAAGCCAGCGCTAATAGCTGATGTTTGACCAAAATTCTTCCTGAACCTTATGATTTTGAATAATTTATTCTTACGGTGCACTTTTAGAAGTTCATCGAAAGTTCCGTCTATGCTCCCGTCATCTATAAGTAACACCTCATATTTTAAATTCATTTTAGAAAGAGCTCCGTTTAGATTATCATAAAGCTTCCCGATGCTTTCTCTTTCGTTATAGATAGGAATAATAATAGATAAATCTATATCGGATTTGCCTTTTTTCGAAATATTACTCATTAAACAAACCTTCTTTTCTTTTTTCTTTATACCATTTTACAAATTTGATTAGACCTTCCTCAATATTAGTCTCAGGAAAATATTTTAACATTTTTCTTGCTTTTCTAATATCAGCATAGGTTATAAAGACATCACCAGGCTGGCTTTTAGTAAATTTTAAATTACCTTTTTCCCCTGTAGTGATTTCAATTACTCTTATCAAATCTATTAATTTGACCGTTTTCGAATTGCCTAAATTGATAATCTCAAAACCTTTTACCGTGTTCAGACTTTTTGTAATGCCGGAAATCACATCATCTATATAAGTATAATCCCGTGAAGAGGACCCATCTCCATAGATTTCTATTTCCTCTCCACCGAGTATGCGCCGCGTGAATTTATGTATTGCCATTTCCGGCCTCTGACGCGGGCCGTAAACCGTGAAGAATCTAAAACAATAAATTGATATTTTATACAGATCATAATATGTATAGCAGATAAGTTCCCCCGCTT
>Ga0315294_10006030_pt1 | contig 13312 bp, 14 predicted proteins | sample YL17G13_40_MG_FD_203626 | JGI IMG/M metagenome (GOLD analysis project Ga0315294, IMG submission 203626) | Sediment microbial communities from Yellowstone Lake, YNP, Wyoming, USA - YL17G13_40 | ecosystem: Environmental > Aquatic > Freshwater > Lake > Sediment | place: USA: Wyoming | collected... | reverse complement strand
ACCGCAGGCGGCGTCGCTGTCCCCCAGATGTTCCCGCCGGAGCTGTTTTTGAATTTCATAGTGATCCAGGGCTTCTTCGCAGGCCTGGCAACGGGAAAGATGTCCGAAGGCTCCATAGTCGCCGGCGTGAAGCACTGCATAGTCCTTATTACAGTCGGGTACAGCATATTCTCGCTGACTTCTCATTTCCAGATAAGCTTCTTTTAACCCTTTTCTGGCCGAGACATGCAAAAGCGTTCACGGAAAAGAACCTCTTTCAGTTCTAATCGCGCAAAGACGTTCACGAGAAATAACCCCTTTCTTTCCGGGTGCTCAAAAGCGTTCACGGAAAATGGAAAATATAATATATTTCTGCTTAAGCTTTTTCTAAAAGCTTATTTTGCATTAAAAATGAATTTAAGGCGCAAAATAGATAATAATAATTGAAAAGCTGGTACCCATGACGAAAAAAGCGCTCTCGGCCATCGTTGCCACAATCATCTTGGTAGCGCTTGTAGTAGCCGTTTTGGGGCTTGTTTCTTCATGGATAAGCAAATTCGTCACAGAAAACACCCAGCAGGATACATGCATGCTGAGCACAATCTATACGCTCACCGACGCCTCCTACAGCGCAACAAGAGGGGAGATAAAAGTTAAGGTCAGGAATGCAGGCAGGCTAGACATATACAACTTCACAGTCGAGGCGGACAATGGCACGGTGATAGTCAGCGTGGCGGCATCTTCACCGGACACCTCGCTCGTGCTTGGGCCTGGCAAATCCCAATACATATTGGCGCCGCTTACCAGCCAGAACATAACAAACATAGACAAAATGACGGTTTTGGTGGGCTCATGCCCCGGATATTCGGCATCCCCCGTGAAAGTGGTAAATATATAAAGCACCTTGGACCAATAATTTAAAAGGGAAGGAAATGAGAACTAAATCGAAAGGTATATCACCTCTTGTCGCGGTAATAATGCTAATAGCTTTCACCATGATTGTCGCCGGAATTCTTGCAGGCTGGGCCACGAGGTTCGCAAGCGAGCAAAGGGCAACGCTTGAAAAGTGCGTGAGGGCAAACCTTATCGTCAAGAAAGCCATTTTTACGACAAACGCCACTGACAACTGGGTGACACTCATGCTCTACAATCCCGGGCAGGTGCCGCTTACGAAATTCCAAGTGCAGGTCACCTACAATTCTCTGGGGCCCGCACTGCCCAGCACATGGACAATAGATGGCAGTGTGGCCGCCAACGCCTACCAGACATTCATGCACAACCTGTCAGACAAAAATATCGACTACATCGAGATAAGGTCGGTGGAGTGCCAGGGCGCTTACGACATGATCAGAAGCTACGACATAACCGGACTTACTTCTTGATTTCGCATGGCTGAAGAATCCTGATGGCTTCAGCCAGCGGAGGGTTTCACGATATTTTAATTTCCCCGTATTCGTCCCAGAATGCCCCATTCTGCTATAGGAATCATTCCACAGTCTTCAGACCGGTAACAAATCCCAAAAGGTGCTTCAACTTGCTCTTGGCCTCGTAGGGCGGGATATCCTTCCTGACCCATTCCATTATGTTCTCCGGCTCTCTGTAGTACATGGAAATCAGCTCCGTCACATGGTCGTACTTCGTGACATCGTGCCTCTGCATCCACAGAAGAATCTTTTTCCTGTTCTCCAGGTCTTCAGTCAGCTTCTGTATGTTCAGGCCTTTCTCGAATGATATCTTCCTCAGCAGCCCGGATTCGCCTATCTTGCTTTCGAATGTGTCCGTTGCGGGCTGCCAGACGAAGCTCTTTAGGGTGTGGACCTTGCCAGTGTCGATGTCGACGGACTGGATCTCCGATATCTCCTTCACCCTCCTGGCAGCCTCCCCTCTCTCCTTGGCGCTCGTCATGACGATGAGCAGGTCGAGGGATTCGACGAGGGACGGCGACAGCTCTATCGGGGGCGTCTCCAGCCTCTTTATCACATCCTCCACAGAGCCGGCGTGCATGGTGCCCATGCTCGGGTGGCCGCTTGACATACCCTGGAACATCACATAGGCCTCCTTGCCCCTTACCTCGCCCACTATCACGTAGTCGGGATTCTGCCTGAAGGATTCCTTGAGGAGCTCGAAAAGCGTGACTTCCCCGTACCTTTTTCCAGTGGACTCCGGGACGCCGAAGCCCATCCTGGAGACTGCAGGTATCCAGTTCTCATGGGGCAGGTTCAGCTCCCTCGTGTCCTCTATGGAGACTATCCTGGCTTCAGGAGGTATGAACAGCGTCGCGGCGTTAAGGAGGCTCGTCTTGCCGGTGCTTACGCCGCCGCATATGAGCACGGACACGCCGGCCTGCACCACAAGCCAGAGGTATGCCATGACCTCAGCAGAGGCAGTGCCCATGTTCATGAGTTCTATTGGCGAGAAGGGGAACTTCCTGAACTTCCTTATGGAAAATGTAGGCCCCCTTGTAGTGACATCCTTCGCCAGCGATGCCTGCACCCTTGAGCCGTCCGGTAGCGAGCCGTCCAGCAGCGGCTTTGCGTATGAGATGTACCTGCCGCAGCGCTCCGCCAGCTTGACGACAAGGTTGTTGAGCGCCTCCGTGTCGCTGAAGATTATGTTGCTCTCCAGGGAGCCGAACCTCGTGTGCACAACGTAAAGTGGTGTGTTGAGGCCATCGCAGCCTATGTCCTCGATATACGGGTCGTGCATCAGGGGCTCTATCTCGTTCAGCCCGATGAAGTCCCTGAAGATGAAATACATGAACTTGACGTACTGCTTGGGAGAGAGCTTGATGTTCTCCTCATCCAGGACCTTCTTCGCCCTCTCTTCGATATATCCCATCGCGTTTCCCGTCTCATTCAGGTTTGTAAGCCCTACATCGATAAGCTCGATTATGTCCGTCTTCACCTTCTCAAGTATGGCCTTCTCGCTCTTGGTGAGCTGCGGCTCTACAAGGAAATATTTTGCAGTCTTTTTTTCGGTCGCCCATTTGATGTTCGCGAAAGCCAGTGGCTCCAGGAGAGGGTATGTGATGTCGAGATTCCTAACGTTTTTCATTTTTGGGAGCTCTATCAGAAATGCGGGCTCTTTTATCTCAAACTTCGGGTAGTCCCCGGATTTCTTCTTCTCTAGCAGGCTCTTCAGAAAGGTTCCCATCAGCTTCATGAGCTACCTTTTCTTCCTTCTGACAATATGCCTGTGTCTCGCACAGGCCGGACAGGCGTACATCTTGCTGCTCATCAGCGAAAATCCCCTGCCCCTCATGTTCAGCTCCTCTTTCAGAAGCGGATCCGTTATCCTGAAACCCCTCACGACAGAAAAGGTCTTGTACTTAGGGACCTGCCTGCCGCAAAACCCGCATCTGACATTGGTCTCCTTGCCCCTCTCCTTTCCGTGCTTCCATCCCCTCTTGTAACCTTTGTTTACCGGCATATTATCACCTTTATATTTGTTTTACGATTATTAAATTGTTTTTAGATAGTTTACCCCGCTTTTTATATAAGACGGAAATCCTAAGCGAGAAATTCAGCCCTTTGCAACTGCCATCGGGACCAGCCTGACCGCCTTCATCGATATGCCGGCTCCGTGGACTGATTCTATGACGGCTTCCACATCCTTGTATGCGCCGGGGCTTTCCTCCGCAAGCACCTTCGGGCTGGTGGCTTTGGCGATAATGCCCTTCTTCAGCAGTTCCTCCTTCACGTTGTTGCCCCAGAAATCCTTTATTGCGGCGTTCCTTGACATGGCCCTGCCGGCGCCGTGGCATGTGGAGCCGAACGTCTTCTCCATCGCCTTTTCGGTACCCTTAAGGATGTAGGATGCGGTGCCCATGGTTCCTGCGATAAGGACCGGTATGCCAGGGAACGCCCTTGTGGCGCCCTTCCTGTGTACGTAGACATCCTGCTTCTTCCCCTCCACCTTGTGCTCTTCGAGCTTTACGATGTTGTGGGCAATCGCATAGACGGTGTGCATGTCCATATCCTCCCAGGACTTTCCGAAGACCTTCTCAAAGCTCTCCCTTATCCACTGGGTCATCACGAGCTTGTTCGCAAAGGAGTAATTGACTGCGCACTTCATCGCCCCGAAATAGTCCTGCCCCTCCTTGGACTTCACCGGGGCGCATGCAAGCTGCGGGTCCGGCAGCCATATGCCGTATTTCTTCACGGCGCCTTCCTGTATCTTCAGGTAGTCTGTTGCAACCTGATGGCCGAGCCCCCTCGAGCCGCAGTGGACCATGATTGCGACCTGCTCCTTATCATGAATGCCTCGGGCTGTGGCAAAGGCCTTGTCGTAGATGTCCGAGACCATCTGGACCTCAAGGAAGTGGTTGCCTGCGCCAAGAGTCCCGAGCTGCGAGAGCCCCCTCTTTTTCGCGAGGTCCGAGACCTTTGACGGGTCCGCACCCTCCATGCAGCCGTTCTCCTCTGTAGCTTTGGCGTCATCCTTCACACCGTAGCCGTTTTCGACCGCCCAGTTAACGCCGCGGATGAGTACTTCATCGAGCTGGTCTTTCGTGAGCCTGAGCTTGCCTTCCGAACCTACGCCGCAGGGGATGTTCCTGAAAAGGGTTTCTATGAGCTCCTTTATCCTAGGCTTAACATCCTTGGCTGTGAGGTTGGTCCTTATGCTGTTTATCCCGCAGTTAATATCGAAGCCGCAAAGTCCCGCAGAAATCACGCCCTCTTCCGCATCGAATGCAGACACGGCACCCATCGGTAGGCCGTAGCCCCAGTGCATGTCGGGAAGGCCCACGACAGGTTCAATAACTCCCGGAAGGCACGCCACATTTGTAAGCTGCTGCACTGCGGCGTCCTCCATGTCATCTATGATTGCCTTGTTGGCAATAATCCTGGCCCCGACCCTCATCTTCTCCCTGCTGCCTTTGGGCAGCATCCATTCAAAATCATCTATCTTCTTCAGCTTCTCCTTCATAAAATCCACATGCTCTTCTTTTTATTCCCCGTTTATAAAAGATTTGGCAGCGGAAAAAGCATCCGCCCACGATTATGCGGGTCAGATGTCAAGGACCGTTCTCACAATATAGCCCCTTTTCGTTTTCCTGAAGCTGAAATTGTGATATGTGACGGCCTTTACGACGGTCTCCCCTTTCTCCGGAGAAATCCTTTCCCCGGATATCTTCGCTTTCAGATGATTATCATCTATTTCGAGAATCTTGAATTTCGAGAAGAACATGCCCTCCGTATCAACCAGCCCTATCAGCTCCTGAAGCCAGTTAATCATGAGCTCTTCCTTATTTTTTCCTCGAACCGCGATTTCCAGTGATTTTTTACCAGAAACCTCATCAAGCTTGCAGATGACGCTGAACATTGCCTCGGCTGCATTTTCAAATGCCTCGGCCAGGTCCCTCCCGCGGGCCTCGAACATGACGTCCGAAGTGAGGTCATCTATTATTTTGTATTTCATGCCCATGCTTCACCTTCAAAATTTCGAATCTGGTAAATAAATAACATTCGCCGATAATCTGCACGACAGTTTCACGTGAAAATATTTGGCGCTTTCACTTGAACTGAAGACCGTTCCTTGTTATGTCGTATTCGAACCATTCGCCCCTGCATGAAGTACCCTTCATTCTCGTGATGCGCAGGAATTTGGTGCCGTCCTCAATCTTCGTCTCGATCAGGCCGTCTGTGAGGAAATTGAGCGTATTCACGGTCTTCTCATCGTGTATGCCCTCTTCCAGCACAAGGAGATTGGTCGCCCCGCCTTTTTTTGCCTTGGCTATGAATATGGGGATGAATCTTATAACCATCTCGGAGGGCACATAGAGAAGCAGCGTCGAGATGGAGTCGAAAACCCCCCTTTTGTTATGGTCGTTTTCGAGATCCACCATCAATTCGGTGAGGGTGAGGTTTATGTAGTCCAGATTCAGCCCACCCTCGATTACCCTTTTCCACTTTTTCTCCTTCGAGCCCCCCACCTTCCATGAGTAGATATCGAGGAACATCAGCTTTTTTTCCTTGATGAAGGATTCTATATTCCAAGAGAATCCATCCATCATCCCGATAATGTCCTCAGGCGAGGCATCTGAGGTTATGTAAAAGCCCTTATCCGAATGACTGAGACCATTGTATAAGAACTGTTGGCAGAACGTAGTCTTGCCTGTCCCAGGCGGCCCTTTTATCAGAATGCTGGAATTCTCAGGGAATCCGCCTCCTGTAAGCATGTCCAGCTTCGCAACACCTGTGCTGATCCTCATAAATATATGTTTGTTCATGCATCTTTAAGTTTTCTTGCTTTCTTCAAGGCTTAATCTGTGCCTGTGCATACAGCTGAAGGCGGAAAAGGATTTTTAATACAAACCTTTATTTAATCGAGATAATAAAATAATTGTTGCTGATATCATGCCAGATTTGACAAGGGTAAAGACCGGCGTGCCCGGGATGGATGAAATAACCCATGGCGGGATACCGATATCCCAGACAGTTCTGCTCACAGGCACCGCAGGTAGCGGGAAGACTATTCTGGCTATGCAGTTCGCTTACAATGGCGCGAAGAAATTCAAGGAGCCGGCCGTCTATCTGTCTTTCGAGGAATCGGTAGAGTCCTTGAAAAAGAACGCTCTGAATTTCGGCTGGGACTTCAGGCCTTTGGAAAAGGAAGAGCTTTTCTCGTTCATAAAATATGACCCTTATCACGTCGATGATGTGGTCAACCATCTGGAGGCCAGAATAAGGGAGATGAACGCCAAAAGGGTTGTCATAGACTCGATTTCCGCGCTCAGCTTCTTCGTTAGAGATGAGGCAGAATATCGAAGGCTGACGTTCCATATTTCACAGGTTCTACAAAGGATGCAGTGCACAAGCATGCTGCTCTCCGAGATAGTCCAGGGTAGTCCGGGACTGTCAAGGCACGGCGTGGAGGAATTCATCGCGGATGCCGTGATAGTCCTTTATTACAGAAGGATAAACGCATCCTTCTCGAGGGCAGTTCAGATATGGAAGATGAGGGGCACTGACCATTCGGAAAAGCTGCACCCATATAAGATTACATCGAAGGGCATCGAGATATATCACAACGAAGAAGCTCTTATGGAAACAAAAAGCTCATAGAAAACAGATACATGAAACGATACCTCCCATCGCATATTTATTTTCCGAGATGCCAAAAATCAGGTGTTTATCTGAAAGCAGACGCCATTGTTGGTATTGATGCGGGAGTTACAACCGCAGTGGCAATCCTAAACATCGATAACGAAGTAGCGAAGCTAAAAAGCAGCAAGGACTTCTCTCTCGATAAAATATTGGGATTCATTTCGGCAGAATGCTCTCCATTATTCATCGCATCTGATGTCTCCTGTCCGCCAAAACTGTTGGAAAAGGTCGCCGCGGCATTTTCTGTCGGAGTCACTAAGCCAAAAGTGAGCATTCCAAGGAGAGTAAAATCGAGGCTTGCGAGGAGATATGATATAAGCGATAGCGATCATCATAAAGAAGATGCTCTGGCGGCAGCGTTGAGTGCATATGATTCAATATCTCCTCTTCTTAAGAAAATCGAAACGGCATTGATAAGAAAAAGACTTGATGGCAGACTGACCAAAGGCCAGGTCGCAAGGAAGATAATATCGGGAGAATGTAACAACATCGAAGACACAATAAAATCCATTATGCAAATGGAGGGTAGCGAAAATCATGGCCGGAATAAAATAAAAAGGCCCAGGGATTTTGGAGAAGCCCTATCGGTAAAAGAAAAGGAAATCCACACGCTCCAGGAAATCGTCAGAAGGCTTGAAGAAAAAAACAAGTCAATGGAGACTGAGATTCGTGAGCTTAGGAGAAAGGATGATGTGATCAGGAGCGAAATCGAGAAAAAACTCGAAGCCAAGAGTGCAAGGGAAATTGCAGCAATAAAACTGGCATTGGAAAGCGTAAGAAATAATGCAAAGAAATCAATGGATGATATCGAAAACCATAGAAAAATTATCAGGCTGGCGACTGAGGGCTGGCTGCCCGCATTATTCGTCGAGAACTGTGATAAATCGCTTCTAGCGGCAACTGAAAAGAAATACGGGCTCCAGGGAAAGTGGGTTTTCATCGGATCCGATAGAAAGACATCCGGGGTAGAAATCGCAGAAAGGTCGGAAGGCGTGTTCTGCACCGGCGCCCTTTTCGATTTGATGAGGAAAAGGGGCATCACAGCATTAGATTACAACGTTTTTGATTACTTTGTGGCCGGAGATTTCGCTGCAATCAATATAGAAAGGAAAAATATTGAAAAAATTAAATCAGACCAGTTTTTTTCCTGGCTGGAAAAATACAAAAATGGGGAATTCAGGCCATGTCGCCTTCGCTGACGATTATGAAATCTCCAACAGATTTCACGGCAGAGAACGGAACCAAGACCCTTCCCTTCTCATCTTCCTTCAGGCTGAGATTAGAGAGGTTTGTTGTTGGCTCGACAAGCACGAGATTTATCAGTTCTCCGGATTCTATTATGTAATCTATGTCTCCCACTACCCCGAACTTTTTTCCAGACTCTTCAGAAATCAATACCTTCCCAATCAAATCCTTGCTTCTTAATCTTTCCTCGACCATTTTTTACCACCTTGATAATTGAAGTCAATAATAAATATAGAGCCAAGTTATTTAAAAGTTTATGCGTTTATAAACATCGTCTGGTATTTCGGTGATATTTTGTACTTATAAGCCTTGCCCCTCCTCTCCCTCAATACCATCTTGCTTTCCGCAAGCCTTCTCAGTATGTTGTTGACGGACCTTATGGCATTACCAGCATCGCTATACTCACCAGGTTTCATGTGCTTAACTATCTGCGTTGGGGTCATTTCGCCTCCTGCCGCAAGAATCTCGAGTATGCTCTTCTGCCTGTATGGGAGTTCTTCGAAGCTTTGCATTGAAACCCTTCTTTCATAGTGCACATTCTCCTTCATGAATTCAGTGTCTATTGTGCTTATGTTGCTCTCCAATGCCTTTTCGGCAAGCTCGCTGCAAACCCTAAGGATCTCCCTGGGGAAGCCGTTCGTCTTTTCATAAATGAATTGGATACTGTTGGAGGTGAAAGGCTTCACGTCCTCTCCGCCCATCCATTCAACCCTTTTCTTTATGAGTTCCCTCGTTTCAGCCAAAGTGAGATTTGTGAGTTCCACCCTCTTTTCTATCCTCCTCCGGAAGGTTTCGAGCTCTTCCATAAGCCTCTTTTCAAAAACCGGCAGCCCGGCCATCACGAGTGAAAGATTGTTGACTTGGTCGGTCAGCGTCCTAAGCCACTCAAGAGATTCACGCGCCGATTCATGGCATTCATCAACTAGCAGCAGCAGACGCTTTCCCTTCGATTTCTTATTCACCCATTCACCAACTTCATATATGGTAATATCCTTCATTTTTGGGCGTGAAATGAATCTTCCCAGAACTCCGGGCCTCACAATTCCTGCGAATATGTTTCTCCACTCCTCAGGATCATTCGGGGGCTTTGCTACATAAAAAACTCTTGCATAGCCTTCAATTCTATTTATGATGTTCTTCATCATAGTTGTCTTTCCTGAGCCTGTTGGGCCAAGAATAAGGCAGAATTTGCTGCCATTGGAAATGTTATCAGTCAGAGAATTGATCTCTTTCTCATACCCAACAAAAAGGTCAGGCAATATCTTGAATACGAAGGGGTTACCTTCCCAACCGAACAACTTCATGTATCTTTCACCAACTAATTCTCGGTTCATAGTTTCACATATTTACATCCAAGTTTTATAAACTTTTTGCATAAAAACAAATCATGAATCAAAAACAGCTCACAAGACTTTCAATCATGGGCGCCATTATTAGCCTCATAGCAATCTACATATTTGTTTCACAACTGGTACCCGATTGTGTGAAGATTGGAAAGTTAGATAGGGATTACGCAGGATCAAGCGTGAATGTGACTGGTAAAATCAAAGACATGAGTATGAAGGATGGAAACGCATTCTTCACCCTGGCAGATGACACTGGTGAAATCAATGTTGTGCTGTGGAAAGATTTCATAGAAGGAATGAAGATGCAGGGAAAAGACACGAGTTTACTCAGGGAAAACGCAACAATCAGCTTGGTCGGGGAAGTGGAAATATACAACGGGCAGCTTGAAATAATCCCTTCTCGCCAACGAATATCAATATTGGGATAATAACTTATATTCACAATTCTTCACACGATAAAATCAGAAGTATAGGTGCGCATTTTCAATTAACTTCACGCACAACTTCACGCAGCTTTCAATGTCTCGCATATCTGCGACTTCGACAGGTGAATGAACATACCTGGTAGGAACAGTAAGTGAACCTGCAGGAATCCCTTCCCTTATAGTGGGGGCAATTGAGGCATCGGTAGCACCGCCTGACATGACGTCTAGCTGTATCTTAATTTTTCCTTTCCTGGCAGTTTCAGTGACCCACTTCTTCACCTTTGAATGTACGACGCTCATAGCGTCTTTTATTTCAAGCGACGGACCCCCTCCTAGTGTCAGCGGTGCTTCGGAAGGGCTTAGTCCTGGCATATCACCCGCTATTGTAGTGTCAAGTGCGAGCATCACATCCGGATTCACGCTGTATGTTGAACCTCTGATGCCAATAAGACCAATTTCTTCCTTAACTGTTCCAACAAAATAAACAGTGCCCTTGAAGGTTTTCAGTCTCTTCGCAGCTTCAAGCAAAACAAGGCATCCTATTCGGTTATCGAAGGCGTGGCTGGTCACTTTTGTCCCTTGCAACTTTTCGAATGTTGAATGATTGGTTATAAAGTCGCCAACCCCGACACCCGCCTTCTTCACGTCATCTTCACTTGAGGCGCCGATATCAATGAACATCTCCTTGAACTTTATGGGCCTTCTCTGCTCATCCTTTTCCTGAAGATGAGGCGGTTTCGAACCAAGAACTCCGACTACAGGCCCCTTCGAACCATGAATAATGACTTTTCTTGCAGGCAGGATTCTTTCATCCCAGCCGCCAATCTTATCGAATATTATAAATCCTTCCTTGTTCACATACTTCACGATAAGTCCTATCTCATCCATATGTGCGGCAATCATGACTTTCGGCGAACCAGAACCTTTTTTAGCAATGACATTCCCGATCTTGTCTGTTCTTACCTCATCTACGAAGGACTTCAGCTCTTTTTTCATAAGGCTTGAGACATCTTCCTCAAAACCACTCACAGATGGAGCCTCTACGAGCTTTTTCAGCATTTCTTCCATTTTGGCACCTAAGTATAGATATGATTCATGTACTTATTAATTTTGACTTTGTGATGACGGTACACCCGCCCTTATTAACTATGACATCGTTCTCCAGCCTGCAGCCCCCGACACCTTTAACGTAGATACCAGGCTCTATAGCAAGCACCATATTTTGCTTCAATTTTTGATTGAAGCACAACGTTGGAGCATCGTGAATTTCAAGACCTATTCCATGCCCTAGCGAATGTTTTATCTGGAAACCGACAGATTTGACAGATTTCTCATATGCAAAATTCATAGACCTCGTAGTGGCGCCTTCCCTGATTCTTTTTAAAATCAGGTCATACGAATATAAGACGGCTTTGATTATTGAAGACTCTTTTTTCGAAGGAGTTCCAATGATGAACGGGACAGTGACATCGGTTGAATATCCTTTGTGGACAGCGCCAAAATCGACAATCCCCAATCCATTATCCAGTCTTTTGCTTCCCGCCGAAGGATATGGGTGTATGAAAGACGACTTCGGTCCGCTGGTAACTATGATATCGAAAGGGGAACGTTCAGAACCAAGAGCCTTCAACTCCTTCTCGAGTTCTGAAGAGACCTCATTCTCCTTTACGCCTTTCTTAATGGAATCCTGTAGAAATCGAATACCTCCATTGCATATCGAGGCGGATTTTTTTATGGCTTCAATCTCGCTCTCCTCTTTCACAGCCCTTTCTTCTCTCATTGCACTGCCAATATCGACGAATCTGGATATCGGTATCCCAAGCCTTTTACAAATATCCAATGTCAGACTGCTTTTCACCACCCCGATTTTTTTCCGGCCTTTCAGAACCCTTTTAGCAATTTCCTCGATAGGCTTGCTGCTGGTTGTTTTGAGAATTTCGTCTACATTGGACTGTTCAACGGCCCTTTCGTAATCCAGTCCGGTTGTAATCAATGTCAGCTTGGAATCTGCATCAAAAATTAGTGCGCCATCGAGCATACCAAAGAAGCCGCTAAGGTATGGGATATTCATATCCTGCATAGGTTCGTCATTCACGAAAAGAGCGGCTTCTGCCCCATTTTGCACAATTCTTTCCGCTAAGGCTTTGATTTTTCTCTTGCTTATGAGTCTCATACTATTTTAAATCCTCTTTGCAGATTACGGCCACTTTGGACCTGACATCTTCCTTGTCCATGCCCACCAGATATTTCGCTCCCTTTTCCTGGGCTATATTGGCTAGCCTCTGGCTGATGGCCCCGTCAAAGACTATCGCATGAGGATTGTCAATGGTTCGGAGCGTGTTGAAAAGCTCAGTTACCGGAACCTTGCCAAGGAGCTGGTTTCTGGAGTCGTATATGCAGGCGGCCCTGCTGCCTATTAGGTCAGAGAGCATTTTCCTGAACTCATCCTTCTGCTCATTGGTGAGCCTGTGGCCTTTCCTGAACTTCTTATCCCCGTCCCTCCCTCTTGGTTCGCTTTTCTCGTGGTGGTATTTCTTTTTCTTATCATCTTCGCTCCACTTGTCCTGTGCAGGAGCGGCGCCCTGGCCGGATTTGAAACTGGTTGTAGGTACCTTCTCCCTGAGGCATTTGAAGATTTCCTTCTTGCTCAACTCTTCCACTTCCTTTCCTGGCGGAGCAAAGGCCACGAAATCAATTTGCGCAGTCTCCAGGAGAGCTTTCAGATTTAGTTCGCCACCCCGGTCGCCATCCATGAATGCGGTTGTGACCTTCTCCCTTGAAAGGTCCTTTATCACGGCCGGCACATTCGCGCCCTCTATTGCTACCGTGTTCCTTATGCCATGCCTGAGAAGGTTTATGACATCCGCCCTGCCTTCGACGATTATCATCTCTTCGGAATCCAGAAGATTGGGTCCTGCAGGCAATCCCTGATATGATGCTATCTCATGGACCCTAACGGCTTCCTTTATCTCCTCGGAAAGCTCGTCAGAATCCGGGACTCCGCTGTCCATGAGGCCTTGGAGAATATCCTTCGCCTTCTCCACGACGTATTTCCTTTTTTCGCTGCGCGTATCCTCGACGCTCTTTATCGTTATCTTAGCCGTGCATGGGCCGACCCTCTCTATGGTTTCCAGCGTGGCGGCTATCATAGCCGTCTCCGCAGCATCCAGTGAAGAGGGTATTATTATCTCGCCTTCCGATTTGCCCT
>Ga0315294_10006029_pt1 | contig 13313 bp, 13 predicted proteins | sample YL17G13_40_MG_FD_203626 | JGI IMG/M metagenome (GOLD analysis project Ga0315294, IMG submission 203626) | Sediment microbial communities from Yellowstone Lake, YNP, Wyoming, USA - YL17G13_40 | ecosystem: Environmental > Aquatic > Freshwater > Lake > Sediment | place: USA: Wyoming | collected... | reverse complement strand
ATTGTGTCATCCCAAGGATCGTATCACGTTCAAACTCTGCACCAACAAGGATTGAGTACGCAACACCTGACGCATTCAATCGTATCGCATCCTCAATAGAAACAACGGTCCCTTCATGCAAGAGTTTCGGACCGATGATACTCGTCCCACCAGAGACTCGAAGAACGATGGGGACATCTATCGTTGGACTAATGTAGTTACGTAGCGCACCACGAGTGAGCATCAATGTATCAGTATATGGTAACAACGGATTCACCATAGAATCAAGTTGTTCAAGGCCTGAAGTCGGACCCATGAAGTACCCATGATCAACCGCAAGCATTACCGTGTGTCCATCTTTTGGTTTAATGATCCTTGAAAGTCGATTTTTCATTCCCCAATCCATACTATTCTGCCTCCATTTCCCCTGTAAATAGAGCGGCATTATATAAACTATTTCTCAGGAGGTTGTTTCTTATTTTTCTCTTTGCAAACATTTTTTATGTGTTGTGGTGTTACCGGTCTTTACTATAAGGGAGGCGGTCTATGCCAAGTATTGAGAATTTAGAACCAAAACTTGTATGGAAGCATTTTGATGAGATTAGGAAAATCCCACGATGTTCAAAACATGAAGAAAAAATCAGAGAGTATATTGTTAATTTTGCGAAGCAACAAGGGTTGCAAAAAAAAGTTGATTTGATTGGAAACGTCGTGATATTAAAACCTGCTGCTGCAGGGATGCAGAAAAAACCTACTGTTATCCTGCAAGGGCATATGGATATGGTCTGTGAAAAGAACAGTGATGTAAAATTCGACTTCTCAAAAGATCCTATCCAACTAAAAATCAATGGCGATCTGCTCACTGCGAACGGGACAACCCTTGGTGCAGACAACGGGATCGGTCTTGCGATAAGCCTAGCGATCCTGGAGGATAAGAAACTACGACACGGACCGATCGAATCTCTATATACTATCGATGAAGAAACCGGATTAACGGGTGCGTTTGCGATGAAATCAGACATGCTTACAGGGAAAATTATGCTCAACCTTGACAGCGAGGATTTTGGGGTTATCACAGTCGGATGCGCTGGTGGGGGAGATTCTGCGATAGAGCTTCCGGTAAAAATGCAGCTGGTCCAAGGCAGTATGGAAAACATTGTTGTGAAAGTGTCTGGTCTTCGCGGAGGTCACTCTGGGGTGGATATCCATGAACAACGGGGAAACGCCATAAAAATCCTGACACGCCTCTTATGGAAAACCTCACAGAAATTTGACTTCTCCCTCTTCGATATTAAGGGCGGGGATAAACATAATGCGATACCCCGTGAGGCATACGCAGAACTTAGTATAGAAAAGAAAAACAAAACTGAATTCATCGCTGCCTTGAAGGCTGAAGAGAAAGAAATCCTTGATGAAATTAAACCCATAGATCCGAATCTCAAAGTCGATGTTCAATCCAGTGAACCATCCAAGACAGTATTCGACAAACTCTCTCAAACAACCCTATTGAATCTTCTCCATGGATTACCACATGGCGTTCATCAAATGAATTATGATATCAAGACTCTGGTCAATACCTCCACGAACCTTGCCACGATTTCCGTAAAAGAAAACACAATTGTTATCGGGATGAGCTCCCGGAGTCCAATGAAATCTGCTCTACAGGACATGCGAAATCGCATCAAAGCAATCGCGTCCTTGGCAGGTGCCAGAGTATCAGAAGGGACTCCATACCCTGGCTGGAAACCAGATCTGCAGTCAAAGATTCTTGCGCTTTCAAAGAAAACCTTCAAAGACATGTTCAAAGCAGAACCAAAAATTGAGGCGATCCACGCAGGACTCGAATGCGGTATTATCGGAGAAAAATTCCCAGGAATGGACATGATCTCGATTGGACCTACTTTAAAAAACCCGCATTCACCAGAGGAGCAGCTTCACATCAGCACCGTTGATAAATTCTACAAATATCTCCTTAAACTCCTTGAGTCTGTCTAAGTGAACAATGTGCCTGTGAAATGTAGGTTTTCTATTATTATCCCCGTATTTCATGAATCAAAATTGATCAATACACAATTGGAAGCAGTAAAACATCTCGCGACAGATGAGCACTTCGAGATCATTGTTGTCGATGGAAGCCCAACCCTTGATACCCTTCAGGTTATCACGGATACGACTATTATTACCTGCTCGTGCCTACAAGGTCGAGGACGTCAAATGAATGTTGGAGCAGCTCATGCTTCAGGAGATATCCTTGTTTTTCTGCATGCAGACACCACTCTTCCAACGCATGCTCTTTTACTGATTCGAAAAACCCTTCAAAACGAGCAACTTGTCGGTGGTGCTTTCACAGTACAGATCCAATCCCCGAGGTTGAGTCTGAGGATGGCTGCGGCCTTATCGACGCTTCGCTCTCAAATCACACGAGTTCCTTACGGCGATCAAGTAATTTTTCTACGAAAATCCTGTTTTGATGCAATCGGTGGATATCGGGATATTCCGCTGATGGAAGATGTTGAACTGATGCGCCGAATCAGAAAAAAGAAAGGGAACATCATCATTCTCCCAACTCCAGTCGTTACTTCAGCTCGACGGTGGGATCAAGAAGGACTCTATTATACAACATTACGAGATACCATTATCATCTTTTTGTACTGGTGCGGGATTCCTGCAGAAAAACTTGCGAAATTCTATCCCTGGCAAACAGAGAATCTCCCAAAAATAACAAATAGAAACTCTCCTTAAGCAAATCGATAAAAAGGGGTATCAAATTCCAAAAACAAAAATCAGTACCTGGAGTACATGATGTCTCAGAAGAAAAACGACTTTGAACAACGTATTTTTGACATTACCCATCATCACTTGCAGTGCATCGATCTCCGAACTATCCAGATTAATCTTGGGTTCAAATGTAATCAAACCTGCGAACATTGTCATGTGAACGCGTCACCAAACCGAACAGAACAGATGAGTTGCACAACCATGGAAATAATCCTGTCAGTCACCGCGAAATTACCACCGAGTTTCATTGATATCACTGGCGGAGCACCAGAGCTTCATCCCCATGTCGAGACATTCCTCCGAAAACTCGTCGACCAACACCATCGGGTTCAACTCCGAACCAACCTTACTGCTTTCGTAGAATCTCCTAATAAAAATTTTCCTAGCCTCTACAAAGAATTAGGTATAGAACTAGTCGCATCATTCCCCTGCTACCTTGAAGAGGAAGTACGACTGCAGCGTGGAAAAGGTGTATTTGAAAAAAGCATCGAAGCACTCCAATTTTTAAATAAAATCGGGTATGGAACGACACCAAAGCTTCCTCTCACTTTAGTATTTAACCCGCTTGAGCCAGTATTGCCACCAGAACAAACAGCTATTGAAAACGACTACCGGAAGTATCTCGCAGAACATTACAATATACGGTTCACGAAGCTAATAACCCTCACGAATATGCCGCTCGGGCGATTCCTCAATGTATTACGAGAGAAAAAGCCACATTACATACGCTTACTGAAAGAATCATTTAACCCAGAGACCTTCCCTTCATTGATGTGCCGTCATCAAATCAATATCGCATGGGACGGTACCCTTTATGACTGCGATTTCAATCTTGCTGCGGGCCTCCCAGTTACAAAAAAGGTACCCCGCCATATACAGAAATTTGATCAATTAGCGTTATCAACACGAGAGATAATGACCGCGGAACATTGTTTTGGGTGTACCGCAGGTCATGGTTCTTCCTGTGGCGGAGCGCTTGTGTAAGAAAGGGATGTATTGAAGAATCTATGAAAGACAACATGGAAAAAAATGAAAAACAAACGGACTGGTGGAAACCGGTTGTTCTCATCGTTATTATTGCAACACTGTTCATCATTGTTAATGTGTATGGGTTGGGGGTGAAAATCGAGGAGCTACAACACTGGATACAATCGTTAGGTTTCTGGGGGCCATTTGCATTCTTTGTCATCTACCTTGGAGCGGTAATTGCTACTATCCCCGGGACGATCTTTGGGGTCATTGCTGGTGCGCTTTTTGGTTCAGTTATCGGAGTTATCCTTATCAGTATCTCATCAACGATCGGTGCGACCCTAACGTTTCTCATCGCTCGCTATTTCGCTCGTGATACAGTCGCTCGATGGTTGTCAAAAAATAAGACGATGGAACGTCTTGACCGCCTCACTGAGGAACAGGGTATGGTCATCGTCGGGTTAACCCGATTAATCCCCTTGTTCCCCTTCACGTTATTGAATTACGGTTTTGGCCTGACGAAAGTCTCGTTCAAAACCTATGTGTTCTGGTCTTGGTTGTGTATGATACCTGGTACCATTATCGTTGTTGTTGGTACTGATGTTCTTACTCAGGAAATAACTCAAGGACGCACCCCCTGGGAGTTAGTAGGTGTTTTAGTTATTACCGCACTTGTTTTGGGGCTTATCGTTTGGTACGAGCGAAGACAATTACAAGAAAAAAGAAAAAAACAAGATGAAAAAAAGTTGTGAATCTTGCATGACTGGACAAGCGGATGAAAATCGGAATTCATCGAATACAAAAACATTAATAAAAAATGTTGTCTCCGAATATCTCGATCAATGCATTCTATGTCATCGGTGTATGGATGCCTGTCCTGTCACAAAAGGTTCGTTTTCCATCACTGAACTAAATCAAGCGACAAAAGATGGTCAAGAGGTTCCTTCTGCAATAAAACAATTCACATTTAACTGCATGCAATGTGGAAAATGCGTTCCTGTCTGTCCTGTGAACATCCGTAGAGATTACATGGTGCGTTATATTAAATTTAAATTAAAGGACCAAAAACCATGGGGCTATAGACGGTACCTTTTCATAAAAGGACCAGATCTTACAGGTATCAAAGGAATCGCTCAGAAACTGTATATCTCCTTGAAAAAAATAACATCCCATGATCATGCCTGCTACATGGAGACACTCCCTGCACAAAAAGCAGATGTGCTTTTCTATCCAGGCTGCTATATTTACTCTACAAAGACGGTGCGACAAACCCTCCAATTGCTAAATCATCTTGGTTGTTCTTATACGGTTCTTGGCGGCGTGACGGCTTGCTGCGGTGCACCACATATGTTACAAGGTGAATTTGATCAGGCTGACCATTGTTTTGAACGGTTATACCAGAAAATAAAAGCCTGTGATCCTAAGATAATAATAACCGCATGTGCTGAATGTTTTGAAACCGTCGAACAAATGAAAAAAAAAATTAATGAGAGTTTCGAGGTTCTCAGCGTTACCCAATACCTCTTACGATATCAAAACAAGTTTCCGACCATAAAAATCCGAGAGAAGATACACGTCCATGACTCTTGTCGATTCCAAAGACTATCGCCTCAAGGATCCGCAGCACGTGACGTAGCATCGATTTTCGGTGAATTATCTGATCTTCCCCTAAATCAACTATCCAGTTGCTGTAATCAATGGAATCATGGCAGCGACGTAGGTAATACCATACGACAAACTAATTACCTTGCAGCAGTGAAAAACAGTGCACCAATCTTGGCATGTAACTGCCTCACCTGCTATGAAGAGTTCAAAAAAATCTATACGGATATCGAGGTCATTGACATACTTCAACTTTTCGTAGAAGCACTTGATACTACGCAGTTACCGGAGTAAAAAACGATGATAAAGAACCAAGAGACTTGCATCTTATTGTTTGTAAAATATCCTGAGAAAGGTAAAGTGAAACTGCGGCTTTCCGTTGATATTAATGAAGATATTGTTCAAGATCTCTATCGTTGTTTTGTACAAGATACTCTCACGAGAGTTAAAAAAATTGACTCACAGCTTTTCATCTGTTTTTTTCCTGTTGAAGCGCAGAAAAAGTTTCGGAAGTGGCTCGGATCGACATTATTGTTTCTCTCTCAGAACGGAGTAGATCTTGGGGAGCGGATGAAAAACTGCTTTACAGATGTGTTTACAAAAGGGTTCCGACGAGCTATTCTTATAGGTAGTGACAGCCCGGATCTCCCAAAGAAATATATTAAACAAGCATTCACCATCCTACAGACCCGAGATGTGGTGCTTGGCCCCGCGGTTGACGGGGGGTACTATCTCATTGGATTTAACACGCACACGTTTACCCCAAGTGTGTTCGAAAATATCTCGTGGGGCAATCAAACGGTTTTTCAGGAGACTATGATGAAAATAAAACAAGCACATCGTAGCTTGGGCCGTCTACCGATCTGGAGTGATGTAGATACTATCGCAGACTTAAAACATCTTATCCAGCGAGCAGAGAATACATCATTTAAATCCTCGCAGACGATGACATATTTACGCAAGAATCATATTCGATTGGAGAACAATAATGAAGCAAAAACAAAAAGATAAGGAGGCAGGAGTATTTCTCGCTGATAAAAAAACAGGGTTACTGTACTCTCTGTATCTTGCGGTTGGGAGTGTCTCGTTATTTGCCTCGATGATTGCTCTGAACACTGCCTACCAAGGATTTATCTGGAGTTACTCGACAAGGTATATTGTGAACTCGTTTACTTTAGCGTTTGCATTGTTTCTCTCCGGCGCCCTTCTCATTGTTGCCTGTGTCCAGTTAATACAGGCACGGTCGTCTGCTCGTATATTCGGTTTTGCTGGCGTTGGATTTCTCGTCGCGTATTCCCTGTTCATCCTGTTTATCGACCGATATATCGCATATACTCTTGTTTATGTGCTTATGCTGCTTGTTCTCTTCGTTTTTATTATGACTTGCGCGGTGATCTTCTTTCATAAAAAATCTGTTTAAAACAAAACGCGAAAAAGTAGTAATCATTTAGATAGTTTTCTGAATATTAGAAACACAAAGAATACTAAGATATCAAACATAACGACAGTCAACACAAACGTGTCACGTTCTTCCTCTAATGAAATTACATTATTAGTAAACAGATTATCTTGAATAATGCTATGATACTCTGGGGATGGCTCATGGAGCCCTACTTGATTCTGGATAAAAGTATTATTAATAACTTTACAGTCGTAGGATTCACGGATGTTCACACCAGCATATCGATTCTCTGAAAATGTGTTATTCATGATACTATTGTTATTCGAGAACTCAAATAATCCGAACCCGTTCACGGGATGATCAGAAACGATATTTCCAATAAGGTTGTTATATGAGGCATGGTTGAAATAAATCCCACAGCGTCCATTATGGTAAATCGTGTTATTGGTAATTAGATTGTAGCTCGCTGTATACCCAAGTTGCATCCCATAGAAGTTATCGGTGAGGATATTATCTGAAATTGTGTTATGATTTGAAACAACATAGATGCCGGCGAATGGGAATTTCTTCTCACTTTGTATTATGGTAAAACCAGATAGAGTACTATTACCGGCTTCAAGACTGACAACATAATTTTCATTATCCCCATCAATAATCGTACTATCTGTATTGTCGCCAATGAGATGAACCGGCGTGGTGATTATCAGGTGCTCGTGATACGTCCCAGGAAAGACATAAACGGTTGCACCAGCGGTTATGTTGTCCAAGGCACCTTGAATCCTTGTGTAATTGCCTGGTCCATTCCCCCCAACATATACGGTTTGTGTAGTGAGTTCCTCACCACTCGCAGGTGAGAAAATGAAAGAAAAAAAACATAGAAAAGTAAGGATTCCAATCCTAAGAATATTTGTTCTATTCATACGTCTTAATTCACTATAACAGATGTGGGAACTAATAGTTTGTGGCACGCATAAGTTTAATTCCCTATGATGTTTTACAGGCCAATTTTGAGGTAAAAACGATGACGAAAACAACCATTATATTGCATAGTGAATTTCTTGGAAGAGGAAGCGATGAATTAGGAAAAACAATGACGGGTTCGCTTCTTCGCAAGCTCTGGGCATCCGACAAAAAACCTGATACGATTATTTTTTATAACTCAGCAGTGCATCTGCTTACTGACAAATCATCGGTGCTTGATGCATTATCGGGACTTACTAAAGCAGGGGTCGATCTTGTCGCATGCCAAACCTGTATCGGTTTTTATGAGATCGAAAAGAAAATCGTCGTCGGTCGGATCATTGATATGAAGGAAATCGTCTCGATTTTGATGAAATCAGATACCGTGATTACTCCTTAATACTCACTCTCATCCTTTTCTCTTTATTATGCCTTATTTTTGTAAGAATATTTATATAAATAGATAATAATACTATTTTGTCGATATGTTATTAACTAATCAGCGGACATTGCTCTGGATAACAGTAGCTCTGCTCTTTTTTTCTTGTGTTGGAGATCATGTACAATCCGCTGAGAATTACAATAAAACGAATATCGATACCTTGCCCTATAAACAAGAAATTACAGTTCCTATTGATACCAATCTAGAAACCGCGAAGTACCAACCAATCGATATGCGAATAGAATTCAATAATCCCTGCTGGGGGACAAACGAGACAATTCATTCTATTCGCGTTGGGGTAGATGATGGGACTGGAATACAGGAAATCGAATCACAAGTCTATGATCTCGAACACTCCGATGATACACATATCAAAACATGTAGTCTTGTCTTCTTAATCCCCGAAGGAGCTAATGGGAAAGAAAAATACTATGTTTTGTATGATTCGGAAGAAACAAGTCCATCAAATTACCCTAAACATATAACTGTTGAGGATACGCATTATTATTATGAACCGATTCCTGGTCAAAAAATAGATTTTGATTATTATGGCATCAGACAGGATGGATTTGTTATTTATACGGTGATACAGAAAGGCCAGCTGCTTGGCAATCCCATCGCTTTTGCTGTGATCAAATTTAAACCAAATTCCACTACGGTTGAAACCTATAATTTGGATCAGGTGGGAAATTTTGATTTCCGCTATGGTGTACCTAGTGTACCTGAGTATATTGGATCCTCTTGGGCTACTGATATTACAAAAAAGGTGCTAGTAGATGGAAATCTGATGATACGCCTCAGAGTGGGCGGTATTTCCCCTCGCGGTGACATTCAATCAGATAACATTTACACGTACTATTACAGTCCAACTATTGCAAAAAGAATATTGGTTGATGCTCATCATGAGATATTAAAGACGATCAATATCGATGACCCTGCAACATTAGATGGTGTCTATGGAGGTATTACTTCAATTAAATCCCGGAGTGCTTCTATAGAAAAAATGAATGTTGGAGAAATATTACCTTCTGTGTATGTCTATGGTGAAGATAATACAATTCATGATTTTTCTGTGCCTCAAAATCCTGAGAGCACCGAACGGGAGCTTGTGCTTTCCACAGAAGACGATATGGGACTCGGAACAAAAGGATGGGTATGTGTAGGTGATGCTAGCTCTGGTAAAGTCCATGGCATAATTTTTGATTCCACCACGGGGATTGTTGATGGACCAGATGATGGTGTTCAAATTAAAGTATATGCGGTACAGAATATCAAATTGCCAGGACTTGAGGCAGATACAGGAAATTTACAGCTCACCCGAAATGCTTATGAAAACGGGAATCATCAAACTGTGATTGACCAAGGGACAATATATCATTATAAAGTTGAGTTTTTAACCGTTGAAACGGGAGGATATACAAGAATCGATAACGAATCAACTTTGTATCAAAAATTAATTAAAGATATCCCTGTGTTTCGGGGTAATGCCACTGAGGGAGAAGGGAAAAAAGAACGTTATAATTTAACGGTGTACGTTCATTTTGCTCGATCGGTTCCTTTAGGAGCACTGCTTTCTGCTGCGTTAGGTAAAAATGTCTCATATATTTATGCGGAGCTGTACCAACAAAATAGTTTTCGCTCCTCCGGTTCAGTAGGACGCCTTTCTCTTGGTTCGATTGAGTTAAATATGACTGGAAAAAACCTACGGGAAAAACTACAGACTATTTTGGGGATTTTTGATTGGAAAAATCTCTCGTTGTTTAAAAAGATCCAATTCCCTGATCTGGATCCCGGGGGATATCTGGTTAAAATCTTCAGGGAGAACCCAAGATTTGCGGAACAACGACAGTATATTGGTTTTGGTATCGTGAATCTTTCGGAAAACACCGCTATCAAGATCAGATGTCGACCTCAGGGTGTAATCGCTATCGCTCTTACGGATCAAGAGGAAAAAGGGGTGGAGAACGCCCGGTGTGTTCTTGAGGTGGATAATACGGTTATTGCAGAAACAGTAACTGATTCAGACGGGAAAGCAAATCTCTCTGCTCCATGTTATTCTTCTACACCGTACCAGTTGAAGGTAATTTATCAGGGTTTTTTAATCGGGGAAGAACAGGTTACACTCAATGTGTTGCGGCGGTTTATCGATCTTAAAAAATCATTTTCCCTTGAGCGGTATACTCTTGTTCTTAAGGTCACAGATACCTGGGGTTTTTCCCCTGCTGTTGATGTCAATCCTACCCTGATTAGTGAAGATATGATTGTTGCGACTAATATTAGAGGAGAAACAATTCAAGAGGGGGAATACGTTTTCAGTAATCTTCTTCCTGCGTCTTATCACCTGGGCATGAGTTACAAAACATTTAGACTTGAGGAAAATTTTACCCTTGAACAAGCAACAACGCTTGATGTTATGTTTCCCGCGGAATTTACTCTTGATTTTTCAATTTTTAACTCGTATGCAAATAAGCTTTCAAGTGGTGATCTCACTCTTCAGAGAAATGGAAAAACTGCATCGACTTCGATTCAGCAGAATGGAACAGCATTAGCCATGGTTCCGCCAGGTGATTATATGATCCTCGTTCATGCTGAAAATGAACTTATCGCCCAGCAACAAATTCAAGTGAGAGGAGAAAAAACCATGAATATTATCACAACACAGGGTTCTTTCTTGCATACTTTGATTGTCTATCTCGGGCTTTTGTTGATGATTTGTACACTTGTGTTTTGCCTCTGGAAAAAGAAGGTAGTTATTGGTCTTAACTTTCTCACAATCGGTTTGCTTCTTATTGCTCTTGTCTCTCCCTGGTGGGTACTGAGTGGTGAAGACGGCACCATATCAACAACGACGAATACCTTCATAGTCCCTCCACAACTAATCACCCTGACGACATCATCGGATGCGATCGGGGGAGAAATCAGTGTTGTCCCTGAAGAAGTCACCATGGTGTTAGGGGTGTTATCTCTATTGGTTGCTGTGACTTGTTTTCTCCTCTTTTTCAGTTTCTTGACAATGAAACGCCTGAGGAAAACGACAATGATTTTATCATTCTTCAGTATCGTGATCCTTCTTATGTCCTTGATTATTTTCGTTTACGCTTTTTCCCAATTAACTCAGGTAGGTGTTGGAAGTTTTATGGGGAGCGGCAACCTTGATGTTACCATCCCTGGAGGAATAGAGCAAACAGCAATATCATGTTCCTGGGGTCCAGGTATTGGTTTTTATCTTTTAATCCCCTCACTTATTCTTCTCATATTAACGTTATTTATAAAAAAAATAGAGAAGAAGTTCATTCGTAAAGAATAGCATTAGCGAACACGCGATATGACGTTACTTGTTGCTTCGTTTCTCTCTGTATTTTAGGAGAGATTTCCAGTCATCTTTTGTGTGGTGGTAAGCCAGACGTCACCAAACCCTTCAAGGGCGAGGAAGTTTACGACAAAATCCTCAGGAGGGATACATCCCTCAGGGGCAAACACGCCAGGGGATTTTATCTCACCTTCTGCAAGCATTTTCGCGCCGACTGCTATCGGGGTGCCTGTTCCGTCCCGCATGCGGGAGGTACCTGCATATCGGAAGGTTTTTTGTTCGCCATCGACGTCACCGATAACCTGAACCATCACAGTCCCACCCGAAGGTATTGTTTTTACTTTTTCGATGACTTTCTTTCGAACAACATTGATATATGCTGCGGTGAAATCTAAAGGTGTAATCGAGTTGCCTTGCACGGTTACTGGTTTATCGGATAAGAGACCCAGGCTCTCTAAGTTAACGAGAGCTTCGCGGAACTCTTTCGGGAAGAATGTTCCTTTACAGCAGACGTTTTGAACGCCTTTAATGTACCGTGGAATCGTTACGGTTTCCGGGTGACCAAAGTAATACACTGGGACTTGACCATACGGATCAGGGAATGTCGCATATTCTTCTCCATCTACCAATCCTTGTAATTTTTCAAATCGTCCGTTTTTGTAAATAGGGATTTTTCACATGCCATATCACGGAAAAATATTAATATCATACAGTGATTTTTCTCCTAAAAATGCGGACATGATCTAGCGGTTATGATATTGGCTTCCCAAGCCAATCACCCGGGTTCGAATCCCGGTATCCGCACTTTTCTCCAGATTTTTGACGTTACTTACTGCATCCATGAATGAAAAATACTCCCGTAGTTTATTCTCAAGGAACTTACTTAAAATAAGTCCATGATCTTTTGCTTTCTGTATCAAATCAGCCTCAACAAGAAGATTCAAATGTTTCTTTACCATACGTATGCATACGTATAGATTGATATAAATATTGCTCCAAACACCAAAATTCAATGAGGTAAGGTTGTTCTCCTTACTAGTATCTATACCTCTTATTACAATACATCAATTACATATTTTATTCAACATTTTCTCCTAGTTAATAAAATTCTGTGCTAGATATTAAATATCACTACTCTATTTATAATTCCGGTGAAAAAGATGAAGAAAATAATTTTGTTGGGTGTTGTTATCTCCGCATGTATTATTTTGATGGCGAGTTCAGCATCAGCCGTGGAATACAGAACAGTAATTGAACAAAATACTAAAGAGAGAATTTCTCAAGAAACAACAAATGACATTAAAACAGCATCAGAAAAATTAACAGAATTAATACCAACAATGAAAATTACTCATAGACACACCCTAGTTCGTCTGATATTTAAATCCATCAAATTAATATTCTCCGTGATGAAATTTATTAGAATACCCGCTACAAGTCTAATCCTGATATTATTATTAATAATAATAGCTCCTTTCAGCCAATTTAAATTCATTAGACTAATATTCTCCATTATTAGAACAATTGTTAGAATATCCGGTTTAACTCTAATCCAGATACTAAAAATAATAAGATTTCCTTTCAAGCTCATTTCAAAATCAATAACATTATTAATCCACTTAATTAGATTGACTATCCTCTTACCAAACATACATATTGTAATCTATCCTCCTCTCTTAATTCAATTAATCAGGAAGATTCAGCAAGGTAATTACATATTTACTACATAGAGAGAAAAAAACAAAAGCGATAACAACGGATTGATGCTGTCAACAATAAATACAACCATGGTCTAGCGAACTATAAGACGCTTATGAATTTCTTTTCTTTCTCCAGAGGAACATTGCTACTGCGATTGCAAAGATGACAAA
>Ga0315294_10006028_pt1 | contig 13313 bp, 9 predicted proteins | sample YL17G13_40_MG_FD_203626 | JGI IMG/M metagenome (GOLD analysis project Ga0315294, IMG submission 203626) | Sediment microbial communities from Yellowstone Lake, YNP, Wyoming, USA - YL17G13_40 | ecosystem: Environmental > Aquatic > Freshwater > Lake > Sediment | place: USA: Wyoming | collected... | reverse complement strand
TTTAATTACCCGTCCGCAACAACTATATCCAGGAGTCACTCCGGCACTGGATAATTCAGTGCCCGAAGAAATTAAAGAGAATAAATTCTCCACTAAAACGTCATTGGCTCCGTATCCTGGCGCTGGAACCTCTTCTATAACAACTTTTCCTTGTTTAAATAAAACCTGCTTCATCTTAACAATTTTTAAATCTTTAATTTTGTAATTTTATAAATAATGTCTTAATGTTTTAATTTTTAAACATTTTAAAATTATGTACGTTTATTTAAAAATTAAAAATTATAAAATTAAAAATTAATCCGGTATCTTATCCCATTCTTCATTTTCTACTAACTTGATAAAATCTTCGCTGGCTTGTTTAAAATTAGGATCTAATTCCACTACTTTTTCGGCATATTCAATGGCTTTTTCCTTGTTATGCATTTTAGCATAAGCGGCAGCCAAGCCGCTATATAAAGAAACGTCCTTAGAATCTATCTGAATAGCCTGAAGATAAAGATTTTTTATGGTCTCGTATTTTTTTTCTTTTATTAAAAGATTTATCACGCTTAAAATTTGACTTTTATCTTTAAAAAGAAAATTGAGCTCGGCCGCTTTTATTAAATTCTCGTTGCGTTTTTCTGAATCTCCCAATCCATTATGGGCTAAGGCTAAAATATAATAAGAAATAGAAATCTGCGGATCAACTTCAATAACTTTTTCCGCTTCTTGTATGGCCTTTCCTGCTTCTCCATTAAGCAGAAAAAATTTTGAGGCAAATAAATGAGCGGTGGGAAAATAAGGAAATTGAGAAAGCATTCTCTCCATTGATTTTTCAGCTTCTCTGAGCCTGCTTCCCTCCCATTGGGAAAAAACCGTTTCCAAGTCTGCTTCTGCCATAGCCAGACTAAAGCGCCAGGGTCTTTGTTGAACCGCTTCTCTGGCTTGAATAAGCAAGGCCTCAACTATTTTTTCTTTGTATTCTTCATTTATCTTAAAACTGTAGATAGAATACATTTTGTTTATGCCGACAACAATATCGTCTCTTAAAAAAGCGGGGCTATTAATTATTCTTTTTAATTCTTCATAAGCTTTTTCGCTTTGTTCTTGTCTGATAAAATAACCCACCTTAGTTATTCCTCTGCTCGTTGAATAAGGCTTGATGACCCTTTGACTGGCGCTAAAGACAACCAGACAAATAACAACCACTGTTAATAGTGCCTTGCCCATTTTCAGAGAATAATCAGAAGAAGAACTTTTTCCTTTTGTCATTGCGAGCGAGCCAGCAGGCGAGCGTGCCTGCACGCCGAAGTGCGTTACGGCACGCAGGCGTGGCAATCCCATTTCTGAAAGCGATGAAATAAAGGCTAAAAACAGAAAAAACATCAGATAACTCTCGTGAAAATCAAAAATAAAAATATTCTGGACAAAATAGCCTATCAAACCGCCTGCTAATGCCAAAGACGGCAAAAACCATTCTTTCTTTCTTCTAAGTTTATTCAAAAAATACAAAGCCAATCCAAAAATAGAAAGATAGGACAAAAAACCAAAAATACCGGTAAGGGCTAAAACTTCCATTGGTTTGTTATGAGCCCTGTCAAAATAAAAATCTTCAGGCAGGTGTTTTAATACTTCCGGGTTAAAATTTTTTACATAGGGAGCTTCGTAATTTTCCAAACCCCAGCCAAAAAACGGTTTTTGTAAAAAACTTTTCCAGGCTGTTCCCGCAGATAAAATCCGGGAAACGGCAGTAGGATCTGTCAAAGAAATTGAACTAAATCTGCTGAGAATGGGATTGTTTTTTACAAATTCAGTGTTTTTGCCAACAAAAGTAGAAACAGACAAAGCTAAAATACTGATTAAAAAAACAAGGGATATTTTTTTAAAAGGCAATAAAATTTTCTCTTTTGAAAGAAAAATTATTCCCAAAGCAATAAATATAACGCTAATCAAATAACCCATCATCGCCCCTCTTGTTAAAGTGGCAAAGAGCAAAAAACTCTGCCCTATAAAAATAGGCAGCCACCAATTAATGGTTCGACTTCGCCCCTCGACTCCTCTCGGGACGACCCTGAGTTTATTGAAGGGTCGCTCACCATCAAAACTATATTGGCGGAAGTAAAAATAAAGAGCCAGAAAAGCATTAAAAAGAAGATAGACGGCGAAAAAAGAAGGATTTCCAGTATAACCAGCCAAACGAGCCCCAGCTAATTGAGCGGTCACCTTTCCTATGCCAGAATAAGCTGAAATAGCTATTATTGAGTAAAGAATACCTATTCCCACTTGAATCTTAAGAATCTTTTCTTGCTCTAAATAATTAAAGGTCGTGGCGATAATTAAAAAGAAAAGCATAAAATGCCAAATCCCGAAAACTCCTTCCATCCTCTCGTTCCCAGAGAAAAAACTAAAGTAAAAATCAACTCCCAGAAGAGCGGAAATAAAGATTATAACGCCAAAGATAAGCACCGCTTTAATTAAAGGAGTTAAAGAAGCCATCCGTGTTCTTTCTTTGCTTACCAACCAAAACACCCAAACCACTAACATTGCTTCCACTATTAATCGGAAAGCGGTAGCTTTAGCGATAATAAAAGGAAAATAAGTCTGAGCATCCACCAGAAAAGGCGTAAACAAAGCCGCAATGGTTAAATAAAAAAGGATTTTTTTGAGATTTATATTTGCCATAAAGTTCATTTAAACTAAATTAAACAATGTCATCCTGAAGGGCGAAGCCCTGAAGGATCTCTGAGTTTATCTCAGTTACTTATATTTCCAATTCTTCAAAATTCGGATTTACTTTTTTTATTAGATCAATCTTCTTTTCTCTCGTCCATCCCTTTAATTCTTTCTCCCTACTAATAGCTGCCTCCGGATCATCAAAAACCTCATAATAAATCAACCTATCAATATTGTATTTTTTAGTAAAACCTGCTACCAGTTTATTCTTGTGTTCATATAATCTTCTAATCAAATCATTGGTAACACCAATATATAATGTGTTTGATTTATTAGTAAGTATATAAACGTAATAATTGTTTTCGGTCATAGAGATAAGGAGAACAATGTCATTCTGAGACCGTGAGGCCGAAGAATCTCTCAACTTGTTTGAGGATTGTTTGAGAATAATCTTGCATTCGCAAGAGATCCTTCGTCGTTTCACTCCTCAGGATGACAGACTTGATTCATAATCCTTGATTCACTTTTGTTCTTGTTAACGGTCCAAAATAACCGGTCTGGATTATATTTTTCATCGCTTGATATCTCTTTACTGCGGCAGTCGTCAAAGGCCCATAATAACCGGTAATTAATTTTTCTGGATAAATATCTGAACCTAAATTGGCTAAAAATTGCTGAAGACATTTTACCTGATTGGAATTCATTCCATAATATAAATCAGCGGAAAAAACCGAACAACTTGAATTCCCTTGGTTAGTTTGAAGCATTGCTAATTGTAATTGTAAACTGGCCACTTGTCTTTTTAATTCTTCTATCTGTTTCGTTAATTTTTCAATGATTTGCTGCTCGGTTTGAGAATCATTGCCTAAACTTTGAACTTCCCAGGAATAATAATAAAGTTTATTTTCTTGAGCTTGAGAGCCAAGAAAAGGAATGAAATAAACCGCAATGTTTCTGCTCCCCATATCATTAACATAAATTTCCTGAATATTGGTTGCTGAAAAATCCAAAAAACCTAAAGTTTTTTTACCCTGATTATCTTCAATAATATAAGGGATTTTAGAAATTGGCGTTTGTTCAGGAATGGTAAATTTTAATTTTATTGTTCCTAAACCACCATTGATTTTTTGCCATTTACCAGTCCAGGCAGAAATAGAATCAGTCACTCCTAAAGAACTCTTACTTTGACTGGGCAAATAATAAGAATAAGGAATGGTAGAATAATTTTTTAAAACAGGATTTTGATAACAATATTTTAAGTTATTATCATCGCAGGTATCATAAAGATTGGTAATCAGCCAATTTAAATAAACCCTGTCGAATTCGCGGAGCGAAGATTCGACAGGATAAACCTCGTCAAAATTTAAAGAAGGACTTGTTTTCTTTAAAGCTTGGTTAAAAGAAACTATGCCGTCGTTTGAAGGATATTTTAATGCCTCAACAAAGAGTTTTTCGCCAAATTGCTCTTTTAAATATAAGCCCAATAAATAAACTTTTCCATAATCTTTATCCGAGTTTTTCCAATCTTTTAAATTAATTTCCGTTGAATAAAGCAGATTCTGAGCGCGTTTTTTAATAATTAAATTGTCAACATCATAATTTAAAGAATAACCGGTAAATTCTGACATTAATTCAGAAAACCAGGTTTGAGATTCTGGTTTTTGTTTTAAAGTAATTAAATGCATAAATTCATGAGCCAAATGATAATTCAAGCTATCAGATGATAAGGTTAAAATATTCTCAGTGTTTAAATATATTATTTGTCCCTCATTGGAACTCGGATAAATTTGGGAGGAATAACTGTCTTCTGTCTGAACATAGCCGCCAATTGCCGGTTTCATCTTATGAAGCGCAATAATAATCCGCGAATCATTGTCTATGCCAGGATTATCTTCCTTGCCAAAAAGATTTGTTAAACTCGGATAAATCTTATCTTCAAATTCATTTGCTAAATCGTCAATTATATTATCAATTTCCCGTTTATTTCCAGACGAAAGCTCATCAAACCATTTTTGATCTGCGTAAAAATAAATTTGATTAGTGGTTTTTATTAATTGGGCTTCCATTTTATTTCTTGAAAAATAATCATAATCAGACTGGATATTAAAAGAACGCTCCAAAGAAGAGGCAAAAGAAAAATTAGGAATGATTAAAAGCCCTAAAATTAAACCAATTGTCATTCCCGCGAAAGCAGAAATCTTTTTCTCCTTAAAACTAAACATTAAAGATATAATAGCAAAAAAGTGAAGAAAAATAAAGGAAGAAATACAATTGAAATATAACAGAAACTCATAGAAATACTTTTGTCATTCCGAGCACATTCGCTTTGCCCTTCGGCAGTGAGGAGTTCGGCTGAGGCTCACTCGAAGCCCTCAGGGCCGAACTGCTCAGTGTAAACTCCGTGAGGAATCTCTGAGTTGGCAGTGAAGCTGTCATTCCGAGAGTAGCGAGGAATCTCTGAGCTTGTCTCAGATACATTATTAAAAAATCTCAAACTAGTTGAGAGATCCTTCGTCGTTTCACTCCTCAGGATGACAAAGAGAAAACAAAAACCGCCCTGAGTTTATCGAAGGGCGGTTTTTGATAACCTGCAAGGAAAGGTTAGAAGAGATTAAGCAGCGTCGTCAAGATAAACAGTGGTTGTCTCAAGCTCATCCTCAACTACGCCGAAATCAACAGTATTGGCAGATCGGGTGGTTCCATCGGTAATTACAGTACCCCACTGAAGGCCGGTCATGTTTACGCCGTAGAACCCATCAGCAGCCGGGTCAAGGTGAGCCGAAACACTAAAGGTTGCGGTCTCGCCCTCTTCGATAATGATGTACTCGTCAGCAGTCCCACCACCAATGGTTTCTATGCCAGAACCGCTAACAAGGTAGGAGTAGTCTGCCGGGGAATCTAAGTCATTGCCCTGGCTGTCTGCAAGAAGAACTCCTTCATCCTCATCAGTGGCTTCATTAACACCATTGATATAGATGGTTCCGCCGATAGCTTTAACCTTGAACACGATGGTAGCGTCAGCCATATCATCAGTAGCTTCAACTCCAACGTCCTCGCCGGCAGTCTTGGTAATGCTTACCGAACTCTTGGTGACTTGAGGGGCAATGACAAAGAAGTGCTGGTCATCGCCGGTAATGGTTCCGGTCAAGTCAGCATCGGCAAGATCTTCGCCCGACTCATCTTCCGCAACCGTGTCATCGTTGTCGATTGTCGCCGTCAAGGTATCACCCGCGGTGTAATCGTCGGTGCCGTTTACATCAGCAAGAATCTCAAAGTCAACCGTGTCGCCAGAATCAATGGTCTTATCAACATCATCGAACGTGTATTCTGCTGTTGCATCCGCACCGCCTGTGGCGTCATTTGCATCACAATCAGCAGCCACGTCACACTCATCTGAAGCAAGGGACTGAACTTCTTCTCCATCTATTTTCAAGATGTAGGTCGAAGCAATTGATGAAACGTCGTCGTTAGCAGCACCCGTGCCAGGCGTTATGTTTACAGTCATCTCCTTAACTTCGATATCTGAACCAATCGCCTTTAAGGTGCCTTTTAAGAGGACAACTCCGTCTGTGCCGTCGGCGTCGTCAACTTCAACTATATCTTCATCAGGGTTATCTGACGCCGCGGCGAGTTTAAGCTCAATGTCTCCAGCGGTCGCAAAGGTCTCAAATGAGAATATGCGAACATTTGTTCCCGGGTCTTCGGAAATCGTAGCTCCTAGAGCGTCAACAAAACGGACTGCGTCAAAGTCAACATCCCAGGTTTCACCAAAGTCAGCGGTGTCAAGATTATCGACTCCGGAAACTGTTACGTAGAGGTTGCCGATTTTGCCTGCCTTGATGATGGAGTCAGCGGCAAGAGAAAGGGTCTTGCTCCATTCGTTGTCATCAGTAAATGCGTCTGCATCTACGCGAGCAACTTCCTTGTCTCCGAGCCAGACAGCGACTTCTGTCGCATAGTTATCAAAGTCTTCATCGGCAAGATTAGCAGCATTCTCGTCAAAGACGAGCCGGACGGCGGTCAATTTGATGTCTGAACCTTCGTCGGCCTCAACTGACATACCAATGACTTTGACATCATCCTCACCTTCTCCAACCTCGCGGTTGTTAGCCGGAGACGTAAGGAGTTTGTACTCGCTTACTGAACCTGCTACACCCGCAAGAATTGTTGTAGTTGTAGTGCTTGCAGGAGGAACTGTAGTTGTAGTAGTCACTACTGGAGTGCAGTATAAAGTATTCAAGGCAGCTCGGGTTAAAGGACCAACATAGCCAGTGTTAATGATTCCATGGGCTGTCTGGAAAGTTTTAACAGCGGCAAAAGTAATGGTCCCAAAATAACCAGAAGTTGGGGTTACTCCTAACTTGATTTGAAGATTCATGACATCATTTGATGTCATTCCTTTTTGCAAATCAGTATTGAAGCAAACCGCAGCAGCACCAGTTCCTGTTCCAGCTATCTGAGTTTGTAATGTAGTTATCTGAGCTAACAAAGCCGTAATTTGGGCTTGAAGCTCTTCAACCGTGACTGCTCCAGCTGAGCTAACCATAGAAAAGGCAAAAGCCACAGCAAGAACAGAAGTAATAATTTTTTTATTCATTTATTTAATTTGATTTGATTTGATTAATTTTATAGTTATATCGGCCTGCCTAAAAGGCAATAACCCTTTTTACAAATCCAAACTCTCTGGAGCACGTTTAACGTGCCTCTAGCCCGTTTAACGGGCTGGTTGAAGTTTCGACCTTATCCACCACGTTTAACGTGGTTGTAGACACGTTTAACGTGTCCAAAGAATGGATTGACAATAATGTATTAATACTTTCAATCTTTTCCATCGCTGTAGTGCAATCTCCGGCTTTAAAAGCATTACTCGCTTCTATTAATAAATTTCGGGATTTAATAATATTATCAGAAGACCATTGATATAATCCTTTTTCAGCATCAGTAAAATATTTTCCTAACTCGCTTAATTTATTTTGCAAATAACTGGGGCATTGATTAATTTCTTCGGTTGTTTCAATAATAAAAGCAAGAACCTGAGACTGGTAATTTTCTACGCTTTTGTTAAATTCTTCCTCATTCTCTCCTAAAGAAATTTTATCTGCCATAATTTTTAAATCTTTGCTTCTTTCTTGCACGTCTTTGGAAACATTTAACGCAACCTGCTTTTCATTTATCTTTTTGATCTCCTGAGGAACAATTTCCAAATCTTTTCCAATGTTTTTTGCTATAGCACTAATCTCTTTTTCGTGATTTTCAACTTTGCTTAAATCTTCCATTCTCGCTTTTGCCACTTCCAAACGGACAACCGGTTTTGTGTTTTCAGAAGCAAAATAAATTTTAGCATTCTGAGTTAAAGTTTTTATTGGGTATAAAACATTACCCGGTAAGGTTGTCTGGCTAAAAGCAAAAGAAAAAACAAAAAAGAAAGCTAATAAAGAAGGGACCATTACTTTTTGATATTTAGAAACAAAAGAAAAAACCGCCAATTTAACCCTGGGTTTTCCCCCAAGAACATTTTGCGGTTTCCTCTGTAAAATATTGGCTTTAAGCCAATTAGCCCAATCTTGATCGGGCTTTATTTGTTTAAATAATTCAATTTTCTGAAAAAATTCTTTGTCGTCCATCACTATATAAGACGTGAAAGCGCCTATTTTGTTACAGTTTTAGCGTTTAAAGGTTTAGAAGTTTAAGAGATTGCTTCGTCGCTCCCCGCCACGCTTCGCTCGCGGCTTCGGCTCACCCTCGCAATGACAGCTACGCTGCCAGTTTAAGAATTTAATTGTTTTTTAAGTGATTCTAATGCTCTGTGTAGTAGTACACGTACATTTCCTTCTCTTTTTTCAAGCACTTGGGCAATCTCCTTTATAGACATCTCGTCCACATAATGCCAAATAATAACATCAGCATAAACGGGTTTTATATTATGAAGAATTTTTTTAATCCTCTCCATTTCTAAGGTCAATTCTATCTTCTGGGAAAAAGTTGGCTGAGCAACCTGAAAATCGGCTATTTCTCCCAATTCGTCCAAGGAGACGGGTCTTTTTCTTTTCTGGCGATAAAAATCAATTATCTGATTTCTGGCAATGCGATAAAGAAAAGCAGTTGGATTTGAGATTCCAGGAGTTATCTGCCTCTGCCAGAATTTTAAAAAAGCCGAAGAAGTTAAATCTTGGGCTGTTTCTGTAGAATCTACCCGCAAATAGATAAAACGAAAAACTTTATCTATATTTTTGTCATAAAACTCGCTGAATTCCTGTTTAGTCATACCTTGTTAACTTTACAACTAACAACTTATAACTAATAACTAATTGTTATTTGTTAGTTTGTTTATCGCTCAGGATGACAGCTACGCCACGTTAAACGTGGCTACGCTGTCAATTTACCCCGTTAGATATTGTTTCAACCTGATTATCTAACGGGGTTTAACAGTTTAACAATGGATTTAGCCAATTTATCAGGGTCGTGACGAAGCAATGGTCCCTCCCTTAACAAACAAGCAAAAACTGTTTTTGGTTTTTTCCAGTGATTCAATGCTTTCCTGTTATATTTCACCAATTCGGCTTTTTCTTTCCGATATTTGCTCAGGTAATAATTTTTTGGCTTTTCAATATTTACAAGAAAATAGTCAATCACCCCTTTTCCAAGATATTTCTCTAATGTAGCAAAAAAATCCTCTGCTGTAAACTTATTTGTCTCCCCGTATTTTGTCATTACATTGCAAACATAAACTTTCTTTGCCCTGCATTTTTTTATCGTTTCTTTTATTCCTTTTACCAAAAAATTAGGAATAATGCTGGTATAAAGATCACCAGGACCGACAATAATAATATCTGCGTCCTTAATAGCTTTAATAGCATCTTTATTGGCTTTGGGTTTTGGATTTAAAAAAACCTCTTTTATAAACAGACTGCCATCATGTTTAGGAACGTCAATATTTGATTCTCCAACTACTAAAAAATCATTTTCCAAACGGGCAAAAAGACGGGTATAATCCAAAGTAACAGGAATAATTTTTCCTTTAATTCCCAATATCTTTACTGCTTCTTTAATAGCTTGATTAAAATCGCCGGTGACTCTTTCCAAAGCAGTAAGAAACAAATTGCCAAAACTATGGCCTTTCAATCCGGTTCCGTTTTCAAATCGGTAATTAAATAGATTAGCCAAAACTGAACTTTCTGAAGAAAGAGCCACTAACCCTCTTCTAATGTCTCCTGGGGGCAAAATGCCAAATTCTTCGCGTAAAACCCCGGAAGAACCGCCGTTATCAGCGGTGGTAACAATGGCAGATAAGTGAAAATTATAATTTTTCAAGCCGGTCAAAACAGTGAAGACTCCTGTGCCCCCGCCAATAACTACTACCTGTTTCATTGTTAAATTGTTAAATTGTTATACTGTTAAATTGTTAATTTTTGGTCAGTATACTTAATTAAACTGTTTATTTCTTTTGGTAACTTTTTTAATTCTGTCAAAATATAAGTATATTCTTTATCTTTTAGTAATTTTCTCATTTTTGCTTTCTCGTTCCAGTCCAAAGATTCTTTTAAGGAACCATAGCTATATCGATAAAAATTAATTTTATCTTTTTTGGTATATCTCCCAAATCCTTCAGCTATATTAGCAGAAATAGAATCTATCGCTCTTATAAATTGTTCACCAATTGTTTTCTTAGAAAAATAATCCCATTCGTTTACAAGACCCCAAACATAATTAGAAATATTAAAAGCAATCTTATACGCGCTAATATTATTAAGTTCTAAAAACTTTTTCTCCATAACAGTGGGGCAATTTAACAATGAAGCAATTTAACTTTGTGGTTACACCACAAAGTTAATGAGTTTGTTTTTAATAAAAATAACTTTTTTTATTTTCTTTTTGTCTATATATTTTTTTATTGATGAAGAATTTTTTGCTAATTTCTGAGCTTCTATTTTATTAACGCCTTTTTTCAACTTTAATTTAGCTCTTATCCTGCCGTTAACCTGCACCACTAGCACAAAATATTTTTCCTCTGTTAATTCATCCTTAAAAATCGGCCATTTTTCTTGGCTAACCGCTTTTCTGTGTTTCAAGTATTCCTGCCATAATTCTTCGGCTAAATGAGGGGCAAAAGGACATAAAAGTTTAATTAAACTTTCTAAATGTTTCTTATTTATTTTTTCCAAAGGAACTTCATACAACTGGTTAACATATTCCATTAAAGCGCTAATCGCGGTGTTAAAATGAAGTTTTTCCAGATCCTCAGTCGCTTTTTTAATTGTTTTATGCCTTGTTTGCTCCAAATTTTTCAGATTTTCTTTTATTTTTCTTTTTGCCTCTGGCGTCATCTTAGAAACATCTTTCTTGAGATTGCTTCGTCGTTTCACTCCTCGCAATGACAAATTAGAATTAGTTACCAAATACCAGACACGGTTGAGAAAACGATATATTCCTATAACCCCCTGGTTATTCCATGGTTTAGAAAAAGACAAAGGGCCCATAAACATTTCATGCATTCTTAAACTATCCGCCCCATATTTCTTAATAATATTGTCTGGACTTACTGTGTTGCCTTTGGATTTAGACATTTTTTCGCCGTCTTCACCCAGAATAATTCCCTGATTAATCAAGCGATAAAATGGTTCTGAGGTGGAAACAATCCCTATATCGTAAAGAAATTTGTGCCAAAAACGGGCATATAAAAGATGCAAAACCGCATGCTCCACTCCGCCAATATAAATATCCACTGGCAGCCAATCATCAAATATCTTTTTAAACTCTTTATTGCCTAAATTTTTTCTATTAGCACTCTCATTTTTGATTTTCAATTTTTTATTTCCGAGCAAAAAAGCGAGGTAATACCATGAAGACCCTGCCCATTGAGGCATTGTATTTACTTCTCTCCTGGCAGGTCCTTTACATTTAGGACACTTTACATTCACCCATGATAGAATATCTGCCAATGGCGATTCGTTCTTCCCTGTTGGTTCGTATTTTTTAATTTCAGGCAGTTTTAAGGGAAGTTGATTATCTTTTATTGGCACCCTGCCGCATTTCTCGCATTTAATTATGGGAATAGGTTCCCCCCAATAGCGCTGCCGGGAAAAAATCCAATCTCTTAATTTATAACGAACATTCTTTTTACCTCCAACGTAAAGAGCGATTTTTTCCTGGGCTATTTTTGAAGAAATGCCGTCAAAAGGACCGGAATTTATCAGGGTTCCATGAGAAGAAACGACTTCTCTTATTGGTAAACGAAATTGTTCGGCAAATTGAAGGTCTCGTTCATCATGAGCAGGAACCCCCATTATCGCACCAGTGCCATAACTTATCAAAACATAATCAGATACCCAAATAGGTATTCTTTCTCTGTTGGCGGGATTTATGGCGTAAGCTCCGGTAAAAACCCCTGTTTTTTCTTTAACTTCGGCTTGCCTCTCAAAATCTGATTTTTGTTGAGCTTTTTCAATATAATTTTTTACATCGGATTGATGATTTTCAGCAATAATTTTTTTTATTATTGGATGCTCTGGCGCTAATACCAAATAAGTGGCTCCAAAAATAGTATCTACCCGGGTTGTAAAAACTTGAATATATTCCTCCTGACCGACAACTTTAAATTTTACATCCACGCCGCTGGAACGACCAATCCAATTTTTCTGCATTGTTTTTATCCGCTCAGGCCATTCTAATAAATCTAAATCCTTTAATAACCTATCTGCATAAGCCGTTATTTTTAAAACCCATTGTTTTAATTTTTTCCTGATTACTGAATCACCGCAACGGTCGCATTTACCGCCAACTACTTCTTCATCGGCTAAAACGGTCTTGCAGGAAGAGCACCAATTAACCGCAATTTCATCCTCATAAGCCAGCCCTTTTTTATAAAGCTGTAAAAATATCCACTGAGTCCATTTATAATAATTGGGGTCGGTAGTATTAATTTCCCTCTGCCAATCATAACTGAATCCCATATCCTGGAGTTGCCGGCGAAAATGTTTAACATTTTTAGCCACTACTTCTTTCGGATTTTTTTTGGTTTTTATAGCGTAATTTTCCGCGGGCAATCCAAAAGTATCCCATCCCATAGGATGTAAAACCTCATAACCTTTCATCCGATAATAACGTGATAAAATATCAGAAGCAGTGTAACCTTCTATGTGGCCAACATGAAGCCCTTCTCCTGAAGGATAAGGAAACATATCCAAAATATAGATATGTTTCTTTTTAGGCTTATCGGCAGCATGCCAAATTTTATAGTTGTTTTTAGCCCAAATTTTTTGCCATTTGGGTTCAATTTTATTAGGTTGATAGGACATATAGAAATATCAAAAATAAGAGTACTACTAGAAAAAAATCAAATATCAAAACAGTTAATTGGTAGAAGTAGGAGTTCCTGGCGGCGGTGTTTTAGGAAGACGTTCAGGAGGGATCTTGGGAGCTGGCGCTGGTAATGCCTTTATAATATTTTCTATAGTGCTGGTAGAAAAACCTTGTCTTTCTAAAGTTTGAACTCTTTGCTGAATTCTATTTTCCAATCTTTCTTTCAACTGCTCTGCTTTTGCCTGGACATGCTCTGGATAATTTTCTAAAGGAGTTTGTTGAAGTTGTTCTTGCATATTTTCCATTATCCGTAATTGTCTGAATTCCCCAATTGGAGCAGGTTTCAAGGGTTGTAATTCCTG
>Ga0315294_10006027_pt1 | contig 13314 bp, 12 predicted proteins | sample YL17G13_40_MG_FD_203626 | JGI IMG/M metagenome (GOLD analysis project Ga0315294, IMG submission 203626) | Sediment microbial communities from Yellowstone Lake, YNP, Wyoming, USA - YL17G13_40 | ecosystem: Environmental > Aquatic > Freshwater > Lake > Sediment | place: USA: Wyoming | collected... | reverse complement strand
CGCCGGAGTCGCCGAACGGGAATCTCCTTCTCGATCAACTCTTCGGCGCAAAGATCCACTGGTGCGGCGAAGGGAGGAAGGGCGAGAGGATTCCAGAGATCGCCGAGGGCCTGCGCCACGCGGCACGCCGGCCCTACGCCATCCCGTACGGCGGGTCCAACGCCCTGGGCGCCGCGGGGTTCGTCGCCGCCGTGAGAGAGCTTCAGGGTGACCTCAAGAAAGAGAGAGTCGAGGCCGATCATCTGGTCGTCGCCTCAAGCTCCGGAGGGACCCAGGCCGGCCTCACCGTCGGCCTCGACCTCTTCGAGCTGCACACGCGCGTGACGGGTATCGCGATCGACAAGGGAGAGACAGAAGGTCCGACCTACGAGTCGTTTCTCGCGGACCTGTCAAACGAACTCGCTGTGAGCCTGGGCATGCCGGCACGCTACGGAACCGATGAGTTCCTGGTGAGGCACGAGTACCTCGGCCTGGGTTACGGGGTCGTCGGGGAGCTTGAGCGCGAGGCGATCCGGCTCGTGGCCGAGCAGGAAGGGATCTTGCTTGATCCTGTCTACGCCGGACGGGCGATGGGCGGCCTGATCGACCTCATTCGCCAGGGTGAGTTCTCCCCCGGCGAGACCGTCGTCTTCTGGCACACCGGAGGCGTCCCGGCCCTCTTCGCGCACGCGCGAGACCTGGGCTCCCAGGCTCCGGCCTCCTGAACGACCGTCACCCCTACAACCACCCCGGCGGGATGCGCACCGCAAAGACGCAGGAGTCGGCGCCCTCGAGCATCGTCTGCTCGAGCCTGACCTCTGGCTTCTCGCCGAAGACGATCTCCCACTCCTGCGCGTACCAGCCCCCAGAGCAGTGGCAGAAGGTCCGCGACACCTTCTCCCCCTTGCGGATGGCGTCCCGCACCAGGGGACAGAAGCAGGCCTCGTAGCGCTTCTCGGCCGGATCGGTGGCCTGCTCGTAGGCTTCCATACGAGCGGGCCGGCGTTCGATGAAGAGAAGCGGTTCCGGGCCCGACTCGTCGATCCAGTACTTGCTCCCGAGCAGCTTCTCGTTCGTGATCTTCTCCACGAGCTTGCGCAGGTCCCGCCCAACCTCCGCCAGGGCAGCCTCCAGAACCATTCCGCTCTGCACGATGTAGTGGTGGGCGCATGCGTTCAGGATGCAGGCGCGATCCCGCTCGTCCTTGACCTCTTGATCCAGACGTGCGACTGCTCCCTGCACCCACTCGGCCGCTCGCACGCCGTCGAGCGTCTCGGCCAATCCCTTGCTCCCCGCCATGACGCGCTTCGCCGCATCCGGCCCGGCAACGTTCCTTGTCCCCTCTTCCAGAGCCTCAAGCCAGATCGGCATGTGGTAGGGGTACTGAATCTCCGTTACGTAGGCCTCGACCTTGTCGCCGTGAGTCTCCGGGCCCTCGTGATAGAGGAAGCGCTCCGGGTCGTCTCCCAACAGGACGCCGTGGTCGCCCACGAACTGGGCGAGCTTCTTGCGCGTGTCCACCATGTTCGTCCCTTCGGCCCCTCCCTCCACCGGCCCGACGTGGGTGATGGAGAACATCGGTAGGCTGGGAAGCGTCTTGGTGACAAACCCAGCACGACGGATCGCCTTGGCGATGGGAAAGGCGATCTCAAAATCGATCACCCCATCCACGGGGAACCCCAGCCGCAGAGCCATCGCAGGTCCCGCCAGGACGTCGGCCACGACCGGTCGCAGCTCGGCAATGGCCTGGAGGATGTCCCGCTGTCCCTGGAGCTTCCGCCGCACCGCAAGGACCTGCACGGGCGCGACGCGCTTGACGACGACGTCTCTACTCATCTCTTTACTCCTTTCCTGCGCTCTTGAGGGGTGAGTGGAATACTGCTTCGCAGGAGCCGGGCAGGCTATCCTGCGAGCGCCACGTCTCCCCACCGTCTCAGCTGTCTTGAGCAGGCGCGCCGTCGGCCGGTATCCCTTGCACAGAGGGTCCTCCCCGCAAGCCTGTCGCACGGGGGACCATGGGCAGCGGGCGAGGTGGCACTCGGCCCCCCCCCCTCTGGCCGGTCGCCGGGAGGACACTCCTTCGCCATGCAGGCTCCGCCCGGACCCTCCACAGGGCGAGTCCGGTGCGGCCTCGATCGCGCTCCAGAGGGGAGGCGCGGCCTCCTTCCCGGACCTAGCGGCCCTGGAAGAGCGTCGCGAGGGCTTTCTGGGCGCGGGCGCGATCGCGAAGAGCGACTTGCAGCTCAGTGAGCGCGGCCGAACGATTCCACGCTGCGAGGACCGGAGCCGCGTCGTCCCCCTTCGCGAAGAAGGGGATTCCGGAGGCTTCCAGGAGCGACTTGGCCACGGCAATCCGTCCGGGGTCGCCGCTCGTGAGGACGCTCACCCAGCCTGTGACCTTCTCTTTCATTCTCTTTCCTCCAGCACAGAGTGTACTCCCAGTTTGAGTCCTCGACGAGCGATGCCTCACCCCCGGCCGACCCCGGCGCGTCCCGTCGTCTACCGGGAGGAAGGTCTGGGGCGCAGCGTCCCCGCAACTTGGCCCTAGGGATGGCAAAGCCCGAATGCCGGATGCCTTCGGGCGTGCGCGTCCCGGCCCGGTTCAGCGGCTTCCGCGGGACGGCGTGGTCTCTCGATGGGGCTGTGCATCTCCCAACATCCAGAGGAAGACCTCCTCGAGGGTCGCGTCGACCGTCTGCACGGCCTGTGCGCCGAAGCGCTCGACGAGAGCGCTTCCGATGTCCTCTCCGGCGATCACGATGTTCGAATCCTTCACAAACCAGTGGTTGGCGACGGCGACCCCGAAGTCGTCGAGCGGCCTGGGGACGCGCACGACGTACTTGCGAAGGATCCCGCGCAGGCTCGCCTTGATGCCCTCGGGCGTGCCCACCGAGACGAGACGGCCGGCCTTGAGAAGGCCGATCGAGTCGGACAAGAGCTCAATCTCTCCCAGCTGGTGGCTCGCGATGAGGATCGTCTTGTCGAGCGTCCGCAGGTGGTAGACGAGCTCCCGGATGGCGTTCACTCCTTGCACGTCGATGCCGCTCGTCGCCTCGTCAAAGAGGAGGACGCGCGGCTCGTGCAGGATGGCCCGGGCGATCCCTAGCCTCTGCCTCATCCCTTGGGAATAGGCCCCCACGCGTTTCTTCCTTTCGTCCCACAGCCCGACGAAGTGGAGGGTCTCCGCGAGGCGCTGGCGTAGGACTGAGTGCTTCAGCCGATAGAGCCGGCCGAAGAAGGTGAGGTTCTCCAGGGCCGACAGGTGCGGGTAGAACGCCATGCCCGAGTAGACGTGGCCGAGCGCTGCTTTCGCCTGGAGCGGACGGCGCGCCAGATCGTTCCCCATCACGCGGACCCGTCCGCCGCTCGGCCGGATCAACCCCGTGAGGAGCTTGATGATCGTCGTCTTTCCCGAACCGTTGGGCCCGAGGAGACCAAAGACGTGCCCCTGAGGGACACAGAACGTCACGCGATCGACCACCGCCCGCGTCCCGTAGACCTTTGTCAGGTCCTCCACTTCAATCGGGAACATGCTGCTTCACACCTCCAAGACCGAGAGAGCCCGAACGTTGAGCGCAAAGAGGCCTAGCCAGATGAGGACTAGGCCGAGGAGTTCGGGGAACGTCTGGCGTAGGGAGACCCAGATCGACACGGGCGTCTCCGCGGGCGGTAAGGGAGCGAAGATCTCCGTGGCCGACGCGTGGCGGTCCTGCAGCAACTCGGCCGCCACCTGGCGGATCCCGTCCGCCGGTGAGACCAGGCCGAGCCAGCGGTCGCCCTGGTAGCGGGCGTCGAGCATCCGCTGCACCGCGGCGGCGTGCGTCCTGAGACCTGCAAGGTACGGGAGGAACTCGGCGGGAGCCTTGGACTCCATCGCCCGCCGAGCCATTGGGTCCTGGATCCCCGAGAGTCTATTCAAGTACTCGTTCACGCTCCCCGGCGGCCACGGGACGTTCGGGTAGGGAGGAGGCTGAGCCGTGGAGAGATTCTCGACCAGGAGGTGCGCTCCGAACACGGCGAGGCCGATTCCCACACACACCCAGAGCGCGCGCAACGAGTTGCGCGAGATCGTACTCACCAGGGTGCCCACGAGCAGAAAGACGGACGTGTAGAGGCCCAGGATGAGCATCAGAAGGAGCCCCCGCACGAGCTCCGCAAGGCTCACGTCCAAGGGAACAAACCGGCTCCCCACGAGAATCGCTCCTCCCAGGCCCAGGCCGATCAAGAGCGCCGTGGCAAGCGAATCCCCGAGGACCCGAGCCATGCCCAGTGTCACCGGGCTCACCGGCGCGGCGTGGAGCGTCTGGGCCACTCCCGACTCGATGTCCTGGCTCACCTCCCGGGAGGCAAGCAGGAGTCCGACGAGCGGGAGGATAAACAGGAGCCACGGCGTCGCCATCCGCAAGGGGAGGAAGATCCCTTGCGAGGACCGCTCGGTGATCAAGAGGTTCTGGTTGGTGGCCACCCAAACCTGCGTGTGGGCCGACCCGATATCGAGGGCTTGCGTCGGCTGGGAGGGGCCAAAGTAAGACTGGTACACAGATGCCATTCGCGCTTGCAGGTCGGCCATCGAGACAAGTCCTGCAAACACGGCGACCGCGACGAGCAGGAGAAAGAGAAGCGCGGTCCCCGAGCGCACTCGCTTCCAGGCGAAGTGCCAGACGAGGTAGAGGAAGAGCCTCACGCGTCGGTCACCTCGCGCCGGGCAAAGACCACTCCCCCCAGGAGAAGCGGCACGAGCGCGGCCGCGCCCAGGGCGGTGCACTCCGAGGGAATCACGCGCGCGGTAGAACCGCGGGAGCTCGAGCTGAACACCGGCGCGATGGACTGCAAGATGTAGTACAGGGCGACCGACGGGGTGTGCCGGGCGAGCTTGACCGCGACGTACGCCAGGTCGCGCGGCTCGCTCCCGCTCTGCGATGCCCGGTTGATCTCCTCCCGATGTGTTACAACGTAGGACTCGGTCATCAAACGGAAGAGATTGGGGCAGACCGTCGTCAGGAAGACGACAAGCACCGTCCCGGCGACGAGCGCGGCCGCCTTCCCTCGGAAGAGGACGCCCAGAAACAGTCCCATGCAGGAGAGAGCGGCGACGTAAGGCAGGGTGAAGAGGAAGACGCGTGAGAGCTGGCCGAGCGCGGCCTGGGGAGCGCCAAACGCAGCGACGAGAACCAGGGCACACGCGGCCCAGGCGGCGGCGCACAGGCAGACGACGTAGCCCAAGAGGGCGAGCGCGTGGGCGAGGTAGAGCGTCGTCTTGCGGACCGGCGCCGAGAGGAGCGTGAGGCTCGGGCCTTGCCCGCCCGGGGAGAGACCGACCCCGACGAACAGGGCGGCGAGCGCGAACGCGAACAAGAGGACGCCATCGAGCGCCGGAGCGGAGAAATCGGAGCGGTCTGCCACGGCTCCGAACAAAAGCGAGGGTTCAATCATGCCCTGAGACTCGGGGTGGCTCATCTGGAACTGATAGGCCCAGCTCGTGACCCGTTCCGGCGTCGGCTCCTCCACGAGCACCTTGACGTCCTTGGGTTGAGCCTTCCCGACGACGTCGGGGAAGCGGCCGATCCGCGTCCCAACCGAGGCCGCAGCAAGCGCCACCGCGACAAGGGTCAGGGCGAGCGCCGCGCGATTCCTGAGCGTGGAGCGGAAGATGAACAAGGTCGCGTGCCAGAGGACCGATCCGCTCATCCGCACTCGCCCCTCTGTGTCACGCCCGCCCCCCTTCCACGCAAAGAGACCCAGTCAGTATAGCATTAGACGGTATGCAATCACAACACAGGGCCGCCCCTCAGAACCCAGGGCGGCGCCTGACCTTCCCGAGCGCGGTGCAGAGTGGAAGCCTGGACCGCCCAGGCGGCCGGAATCGGGTACGCTGTGAGGGCGAAAACGAGACGCAAAGAGGCCGTTTCCCGCGGGAAGCCAAGAAAGGGAGAACCCGTGAAGTCCATCCGATCAAGAGAGCACGTGTATGCCTTGTCCTCGGACATGAAGGCCGCCGCGACTGCGGTCCCTGGCGAGACGGTCGTCTTTGAGACAGAGGACGCCCTGGGAGGCCAGGTGCGTAGCGAGAAGGACGTCCTGGAGCAGCTTGATTTCGCCCGCGTGAACCCGGCCACCGGCCCGGTTGAGGTGGTAGGCGCCGAGCCCGGGGACACGCTCGTCGTCCGGATCCAGCGCATCGACACAGCCGACCACGGCGTCGCCCTGACCGGACCCGGGATGGGTGTCCTCGGCGACGAGGCCTCGCAGCATGTCACGCGCGTCCTCTCGATCGAGAATGGCTGCGTCCGATTCGACGAGCTTCGTCTTCCTGCCAGGCCGATGATCGGCGTGATCGGTGTCGCGCCCGCGGAGGGATCGCACCCGACCGGAACGGCGCACCGCCACGGAGGGAACATGGATACCAAAGAGATCGGCGCGGGCACGACGCTCTACCTTCCGGTCTTCCAACCCGGTGCCTACCTCGCGATGGGGGACGTGCACGCGGCCATGGGCGACGGGGAGGTCTGCGTCGCCGGCTGCGAGGTCGCGGCGTCGGTGACGGTCGAGGTCGACGTCTTGAAAGGGCGGTCTCCGACGTGGCCGACCCTGGAGACCTATGACGCCGTGGTCGTGATCGTGTCGCTCCCTACGATCGGCGAGGCCCTGGCCGAGGCGACGCGCCAGGGAGTGCGCTTCCTTCAACGCGCCCGTCGAACGTCCTTCGAGGACGCCTACATCCTGGCGAGCCTGGCGATGGACGTGCGGGTGAGCCAGTTGGTCGATCCCAACAAGACGGCGAAGGCCGTCATCTCCAAGCGCCTGTTCACCGGAATGGTCTCTGAGTACCTCTAGCCTATCGGACACGACAACCGCTCCATCCCTTGCTCTTCTGAGGCTCACAGGGCGGGCTCATCACGCCAGGTTTGGCGCTACTCGGAGACCGGTTTTTCGGGAGCGGGGTGCCGCTCCTTCCATTCGAGCCGGATCATGAGGAGGAGCAGCGCCCCCGTACACGCGATCGCCCGCACGGCGTAGACCGTTGCGAGGAGCCCTTTGCTTGAGAGAAGGGAGAAGACCGGCGCGAGCATCAGGCCGATCCACATGCTGAAGGATTCCGTGTTCCGGTTCGTCGTCCACATCCTCCGCACGACCGGGAAGTAGGCGATGACGAGGATCGCCTGAATCGCGCTGTGCGCGATCACGTGCTCTTGGGTGATGGCCCACACCGCGATGATGCCTAGGACGGCGCCCAGGCACCCCAGATCGAAGCGGGTGAAGCGCGTGCTTCGGTCCCCGTAAATGAGAATGGCCACGGCCACCCCGGCCACGAGGAGGATGTCGGCCGTGTTCAGGATGTTGTCGAGCAGGCCGAATTGCCCCTCTCCGAGGTACGTGAGGAGGCTCCCCACCGTCGCGATCGTGAAGAAGACCCACATCGCAAGCGCCGGGCTGATCTTCTTCTTCCGGAGAAGCCACACGTAGCGCAGGCCGATGAGCAGGTTGATCGTGACGACCGCGCTGATCGATAGAGTCCTCACCCCGCCCTCCTCACCTCTTGAACACAGATCGAACCAGCCCCGACACGAGGAAGTCTACCGGCCCCTCGGCCGTTCAACCACACAGCATGGACCACGAATCGCTGGGGCAAGGCCCGACCAGCCCTGGGCCTGCGGGAACCGGTGCGCAGCCGACTGCGGCCTATCGCGCCTCCACAAGTCAGCGTGGTTCGCGCCTCTATCGCAAGTCGCACCCTCCGCCGCCCGTTCGACGAGGCAGCGCTGGGTGCGAAGCGTGCGCGAGGAAACCAGCACCCGGAGTCCCTCACGGCAAGACCAGAGAAGGACCACTCCGAGCCGCGCCCAGTTCGCAGCCTAGTCCCTTCTGGTACCCCTTACGGGACTACTCTTGAACTCGGTCAGCAACCCTGCCTCAACCGTAGTCGCGCATGGCCGCCCGCCGAAGGGAGGGGGTGGAGGCGTGTCCCTTGCAGCGTGGCTCTGAGCCCCGCTGAGCGCGGTCATGGCGCTCAACCTGGACCGTTCCGTGGAGAGATGCGAGCTTCAATCGCGTCAAGTCGCCGTGACTTGACCTAGTAGGCAGACAGCAGTAGTCTGGGCTCATTCGATGCTTTCGAGAACAATGGCGTTGCGTGGGGGGCAAGCATGAGGCGAGCTGGCTGGTGGGTTCTGGCCTGTGCGGCGCTTGTGTCCCTGGTCTCCGGCTTCGCTGCGAGTCCCGAGAGTGCAAGTTCTCCGGAGGTGCTGGCGCAGCGGTCGACAACGGTAGAAACACCAAGGGGAAAGCTCCAGATCGACGTGTGCGTCACCCGAGACAGCGCAGCTGGAACCGACGAGTATCGATACCAAGTCAGCAACATCGACATCTCGTGTGCCCTCGGTGGCCTCGCAATATCGCGGTCAAACATCGAGGCCGAACCAGAATCGTCTCTGCGCTCATCGGGCAGCACTGAAACGAGTCAGTGGGTCTGGGACCCCGTGTCAGCGGCAGGCCAGATCGGCCCCGGGCAGCAGTGCGAATTCGTGCTGCGGGTTCCAGGGCCCAGTGAGGCCAGGGCGATCTCAGCCTGGTCATGGACGCTGCGGTCGTCTCCATGTGGGCCGAACAAGTACACATTCACAACGCTGGGTCCGTACAAGGTTGGATCACCTAGCGATGGCTCACGCGCTCCAAGCGGCACGATCGCGGAGAACACGACGTGGCGAGGTGAGGTCTTGGTAACGGAGTCAGTCGTCGTCCCAGCCGGCGTCACACTGACAATCGAACCGGGGACGGTCGTGAAGTTCAAGCACTATCGGGGGTACACCGATCCAGATGGTCGTCTGCGTCTGCAGGTCCAAGGAACCCTCAAGGCGGTAGGGACAGCGGAGGAGCCAATCTGGTTCACGTCGGACGCCGAGGACCCGCAAAACGGGGATTGGAGCATGCTGCGCCTGGTCAATGCGTCGAGCCAGTCTGAGATTCGCTTCGCGATCATCGAGTTCGCACAGCAGGGTCTGAATATGTGGAATTCGAGCCCGACCCTCTCGGATCTGATCGTGCGCTGGAACAACTGGGAAGGCATCTACTTCGAATCCTACTGCAAGACAACGCTCGAACGCTCAAGGATCTACCAGAATGGTTACAACGGGATCGCCATGGAGCAGTTCAACGACGTGATCATTCGTGACTGCTATGTAGGTGAGTGCGGAACGCACGGCATTCACGTCGATGCGTCAACGGCAACGGTCGAAGGCTGCATCCTCGAGAAGAATAGAGCCGGGGGATTGTCGGTCGACGACAATGGGACGCTGATTGTTGAGGGGTGCCGTATTGCCAAGAATGGCAGCAGTGGCATTCAGTGCGGAGAGGGGCAGAACAAGCTACAGATCGACAGGGGAACGATCCTCATCGGAAACGGATCAGACAGCCCGTCATGTGATTCGGCTGTCGTGACGTGGCTTTCCACGCGGAAGTCGGCGCCCACCTCCATCCCATTCTCGCTTCCCGACCTCAAGCCGCACAATCTCGGGTACATCCCCGGGGATCGCAGCCTTGATCGCTACATGTATGTCTATCCCGATGTCGACGAGACGCGTCGGGTGGTGAACAAGATTGGCGACGGGCTCGGCCTCACGTGGAGTGTCACGTGGGATGGTACGGCGATCTGGACGGCGACATTGTGGGGAACCGTCTACCGTCTCGATCCACACAGCGGAGCGATTCTCGCCCGCTGGCAATTCCCCGGCCCCCAGGCATGGGGGATGACTTGGGACGGTGAACATCTCTGGATCAACGACTTCGCCGAAAAGAAGGTCTACCAGATGACGACAAGCGGAAGGGTCCTGTCCAGCTTCGCGATCCCCGATTCCACCGGGGGAGCCAAAGGGATCGCGTGGGATGGCGAGGCGTTATGCATCATGGGCTGGACAAGTCCGACGATCTGGCGGGTTGATCGGAAAGGCAACCTCCTAGACACGATTGCCCTACGCGGCGGGGGCGGGGGAATTGCCTGGGACGGCGAGGCGTTTTGGGTTCCGAGCGGTGTCTGGATCCAACGCTTCTCGAGAAACGGCGACTTCCTTGGCTCGATCCAAGCTTGCAGCGAGGGAACGTGGGACCTCGCGTGGGATGGAAAGTACCTCTGGGCTACCCAGCGGACCAACGAAAACTGGCCCGATGCGAAGTTGTACCAAATCGAGATCCTGAAGCTGCTGCAAGACCGCTAGCGCCAACGAACCGCGGTAGACAGCCTTTCCCGGAAACGCACCAGGAGAGCGCCAACTGCTCGCGCCGCAAGAGCAATCCAACACCCCAATCGGCTATAAGTGACAACAGAAGGCCATTACATGCGCATGTTGCGAGTGAAGGATTCGAACACCGACGCCGGAGCGCCGGGAGAGGTAGCTCGCCCGTCCCGTTTGGTCTAGCGGCAACTGTGCTTTAGAAGGCTTCTTCTGTACCCCTTACGGGACTACTCTTGAACTCCCTGCCGGGTTGTCTGGCCCGGCATCGGGCGCAGGCTCAACAACTGCCGATCCCGGGATTGGCTGCGGCCCGGTTTCGGGAGCCAAGACAGAGGGAACGGGTCCGAGCCCCTCGCGTTGGAGCCTATGGGACCGATCCTGGAACGCGCGTGGCCATCGCCGAGTGGTGATGGATGGCCGCATGCCAGGCGGGGTGAGTCGAGTGGCCGTTGGCGCGACTGCGGCCCCGTGCGAGGACACCCCACTCGCAGGTGCCGAATTCCGGACCGCCGCGGCCGGAGAAGCCGCGGGGTTGCGAAGGCGCACTGCCCAAGGCCCGCCCGACGCGGCGGGAGTTCTTCGATGGCAGGAGAAGCTTCACTCTGAGCCCGGAGCAGTCGTGCGACGTGCACTCGTCTTGGTGAGGTCCTTAAGCGCCTTCCTGTCCAGGTACTCCCTGACGCTGTTCATGAGGACCTTCGGCAGCATCGGCCTGATGAGCAGGTCATCCGTGGGTGGTTCATGGCTGCCCGTCTGGATATCCGCCGCGATGCTTCGAAGCGCTCGTCGGAGCTTGAGGTCTATCGGCGCCGTCATCACGGCGATGGGGCCACCGCCGATCGCGACCGCGAACCGCCACTCTAGTCCGAGTCTCGCGCAGAAGTTCCTGACCACCCGGATCGCCTCGGCGCTGATCTCCGGCATGGCGGACGCGCAGTTCACGATCGCGTAGACCCGCGCGCGTTCTGCAGCCGGGCGGTTGACTGCGAAGCGCGCCCATTCCTCCAGGAGCCGGATCGCTGCGCCCGAGAGGCAGTAGGCGAAAAGTGGAAACGCGAAGACCACTGCATCTGCACCGGCGAGGGCCGCGAGATCTTCCTCTGGGTAGCTCTCGGCAAGGCGGGCTCGGGCTAAGACGCGGGTTACCTCCACTTGGCTTGGGTTCAGGAACCGGTTGAGACGGTCGAGCAGACGATACGAGGTCGCCTTGCGGCCGCGCAGGCTGCCGCTGACCAGGCACACACGCACGCGCCGGGCCGGAGTGCTCAAAGAGCCCTCTTCAGTTGCGCGCAAAGCACGTCATTGTCTTCGAGTGACCGCGAGGCGAAGGCCTCGACGCGCGCCGGGAACAGAGGATGGAGGACGTCGGCCTCGCCGAGGTGCTTCCTGTAGATGTCGAGAAACGTTGCCAGCTCATCGTCGCGTATGTCGTCTCCGTAGCCGATGACAACAATGAAGCGCGACCGCAGCATCCGGTTCGTCTGGGTTTTCTCCGCCACGCTCTTCATCGTGGAGGAGAACTGGCCGAAAACGACGGGGCCGAAGAAGCAGACCAAGTCGAAACCACCAATCCGCAGATTCAGGTTTGCCACCGCGTCGCTGCTCACGCACACGCCCTGACGCTTCGTCACGCACAGGAGGCATCCCAGACATGGCACAACGTCGTTCGAGCCGATCTCGAGAACCTCGACATCGTTGTCCTTCTCCTTCAAGAGCGCTCTGACCTTTGCCTGGAGGTCTTGCGACAGCGGCGACCTCGCGTCCCTGTAAGCGATGAGTAGGATATGCATCTCAGACTCCCTTGCGGTCGCCCATCCCGGGCGCGAGCCATATGCCATTCTAGCAGCTGGGATACGCGTCTGTCGCCTGCTGGGCTGTTCGCTACTTCCCTGCCATCCGGACGGGCGATTCTGGGGACACAGTACTGAGTTGACCTATGGTTGCCGCGAGGTCTTGGTGCTATGTCCCCGGGACTCTCGGGACTCTTCCCTCAAGTCGCCGCGTACGGAGCGGCGTCGACTGCGATATCATTTCCGTATCGGAAGCGCGAGCCGACGGAGGAACCCATGTCGATGAAGAGTCTGTTGGTGCTGTACTCGTACCACCACAAGAACACAGAAGCTGTCGCGAAGGTGCTGTCGAAGGTCCTCGGCGCGAAGATCGTGACGCCGCGCGAAGTGAGTCCAACGGAGCTTGCAGGCTACGACCTCGTGGGCTTCGGCGCGGGAATCGATAGCGGCAAGCACTACAGACCCATCCTCGACCTTGCAGACAGGCTGCCCCCTGTCGACGCCAAGAAAGCGTTCATCTTCTCGACGTGTGGCGCCCCGGCGTTCATCGTAACGCAAGGCTTCATCCTCAAGAACCACTCGGCGTTGCGAGAGAAGCTCGAAGCCAAGGGCTACGCGATCGTCGGCGAGTTCGGCTGTCCCGGCTTCAACACCAACGTCTTCCTCAAGTACTTCGGCGGCATCAACAGGAAGAGACCGAACGCCGAGGATCTCGAGCGAGCCGAAGCCTTCGCACAGAGCCTCGTCCAGAAGACGAGCTAGGGCGCTTCGGCCCGAAGCTCTCAAACGTGAATGCCTCAGGCTTCAGCAACTAGACCGACAACTCTGTGTTGCTGGCTTTCTGCCGCGCGGCCCAGGTCACCGAGAAGCACGGCAGGAATGGTTTCAGCAGACGCTCCTATGCTCTCCGATCCTGGGCGATTTGGGGACACAGTACTGAGTTGACCTATGGTTCTCGCGAGGGTTTGGTACTATGTCCCCGGAACTCCTCGCGGCGCCGACTCACGGCGACGTAGGCCGCACTCCGCGGTGCTCAGGAGGTTGCCGCAGGGTACCGCCGAGGTATATAATCCGCACCATGGAGTTCGAATTCGACCCTGCGAAGAGCGCAACGAATGCTGCCAAATATGGAATCAACTTCGTTGACGCGCAAGCTCTTTGGGACGATCCGGACGTGATGGAGATCCCGGCGCGGGGCCATGTCCGTCAATGTGGTGTACCGCCATCGCTGCATCTTCGGGCTAGCTGATCAAGCGACGAGTTGCTCGACCAGCAGGTCTCCCTCCTTCACAACAGGGTAGTTCCTTCGGCTGGCCCGG
>Ga0315294_10006026_pt1 | contig 13316 bp, 10 predicted proteins | sample YL17G13_40_MG_FD_203626 | JGI IMG/M metagenome (GOLD analysis project Ga0315294, IMG submission 203626) | Sediment microbial communities from Yellowstone Lake, YNP, Wyoming, USA - YL17G13_40 | ecosystem: Environmental > Aquatic > Freshwater > Lake > Sediment | place: USA: Wyoming | collected... | reverse complement strand
TAAATAAATTAATCTGGCCTCAAAAATAGATCTTAAGATATTTTCTGTGTCTTTGATCTCTTTTTCGCTGTCTCCATATATAGTAATGTAAAGGCCAAATTTGAACATCCTTTCTTGGGCTGATTGGAGCTTATCCCTTAACTCTTCCAAGTTTTGATAAGCAGCCTCTAGGGCAGGATCACGGATTAGGCCTTTGGATTCTTTTTCCATAATTTCTGCCTGAACTTCGGTCACTTTTTTTCTTAATTGTTTTAAGACGTCTCCAGTGTCAATGGGGTGGACAAACATTGAAATATCCAAAGGGGTTTCTAAATTAATTACCGGGGATAGCCAACCCGAACTGATATATCTTGGGAAAGAAAAAACAAAAAAGGACTTAGCCATCCTTTCTCCAAACTTTATACAGTTGGGAGTTACTTCAATGCCAGATGGAGCAATAATATCTAAAATAGTGATAACCTCTGCTTCAAAAATTTTTTCAGGTAGGGGAAGTTCTTTCTTTTTTAGAAAGGGTATATTCATATTTTATAATTAAGTGATGATTTCGGGAGGAATTTCTGGGTAATAACCAAATTCAGCCTCTTTTGGATGATGAGTGCTCCAGAAAAGCTCAATTACTTCTTCAGTAGTCAAAGGGATGGCTTTTAAGCCACACCTTCTTAATCCTAGGGCCACGAACTCCATTCTTTGCAAGATTTGGCTTTTGCATCGTTGAAATTCCTCTTCAGTTATTGTTTGTGATCTTGAAGATTTCAATAATTTGGCAACTTGTAACCCCTGAGCTTCAAAAATAGTGAAGGGGACAATAACAAAAAAGGACTTTGCCATTATCGTCCCTGTCTCAACTAGGCTTTTTATAAATCCATAATATTCTTGGGTCTGGATTCTCAACAATTCATTTTTCTGAGCTTCCGCTATCTCCTTTATTTTTTCTAAATACCCTGTAATATTTAGCCTCCTTGATTGGATTAAAATCTGGCAAGAGAAATCCAATGAATTCAAAAAGTTCTGGAACTGATACATAATTGCTGCTTGTTCCTCGTCAGATTTTAAAGCAAAATTCAGGGAAGAAACCATTAAAATTCCTCGCAAGGCTTTATTTCTCAAAATAATTACTCCCTCTCTAATTTGGGCAGCTTCCAGAAATTGTTGGGTTGGTAATGGCATAAAATCTATTTAGTTCTAGTCTCAATTTGCGTTGAAAGGCCTCTTAACCTGCCTCCGCCGGCAATTTTAAGAGAAGTTTTTTCAAATTCCTCCTTAAACAGCCCCACTTTCTTTTCATAAACTATTTTTGGCGGCACTTTTTTCTTTTGCCAAAGATATATTTTTGAGGCGACAGAATAAGAAAAAAAATTCTTCAAAAAAGTGGGCAATGATTGACCAGCAATCGGCAGAAAAGCTAAGGCTAAAGCCCCACCGATTAAAAAAACAGAAATCATTATAAACCACATGAAAAACTTCTTGAGAAAAAAATAAAGAAAGAATATAATTACACCAGCTCCGCCAACGAAAATAAATTGCTTCCAGGTTAAGGGCCCGACTATTTTCGTTTCCATCTCAATAAATTGGGGGACATGAAATTCCATACGCTTTATTTATATTACTATACTTTTTTATTTTAAGCCAAATATTTTCTTTATTCTATTCTATCATAAATTAAGGAAGAAAACTAAGGATAGGGGGAGGAAAGAAAGCATTAAACTTGACTAAACTAATAATATGTGATATAATTAATATAAGGGAGAAGGAGAAGAAGGGATTCTTTGATGGAATGGTATTTCGTTCTTGCCCTCGTTCCTGTATACATCGCCGGTGCGGTTTTCACTCTCGGCGCTAGGCTCTGGCCTCGCTGGCGTGACGCAACAGGCCGAATCAGGCCCCATTTCCTCCATATCGTAGAGGCCGTATTCTGGCCAGTAGCGTGGATCATTTGGGCCGTTGCGTGGTATTTCTGGCGGGAGTGGAGGGTACTTTGGTGTTTTCTACGGCGAGGCGAACGTCTAGCCGTGCAGTCACCGATAATTATCTTCAACAGGATTCCCCGCCAGCTCTACCGAGCGGCGCAATCCATCTTCGCGGAGCCAACTCATGTTCCATAGTATCTCCTTCTCCGAAAGGCCGAGCACACTTGCTCGGCCTTTTGATTTCTATAAAATTATCTCAAGGCATTGACAGACTTTTGATAACCAGTTATAATATAAGATCTTAAGGGAGGGATCAAGCTGGTAATCCAGTAAGCCCTTTTAAAACTAAACAGGGGGTGCAGAGAACGATGGAATTTTCTCCATGGGGAATTGCCGTAATAGTAGCAGTAATAACAATAGGAATAATCTGTATTGTAGGAAGCCTTGCCCTTCTTTACTGGAACCTTAGGCTATGGAAGATCCCTATCAGGCCAGTAATAATTTGGCCAACCCAAATGGCGGTAAAGGTTATTTTAGGTGAGCCCGTAGGCTTTTTTAATAGCGGGCTTCATTGGATTCCCTTCTTTGCAGGATGCTATGTTAAGAGATTTCCTAAGAAGCTGTTTAACCTAACTTTTCCTTCCAGGACGTTTATTACAATGAAGGGTATATATAAAGGGGAAGAGTATGGAGCTCAGCCAGTTGGAGTAGATGGAGTAGCGTACCTCCAATTCCCGAGAAATGAAAAACTCATTAAGATATTGGAGGCTGAAGTTCCTACTGATGAAGCGAAATTAATGGATTTTGTCGAGGAGGCAGTAGTAGGAGCTCTCCGTGTCGCTTTTGGTAAAATAACTTGGGGACAAGCAGCTGAAAACGTAGGAAGAGTAGTAAAAGAGGCTGAAAGAGTCTTTAAAGATTCAGATGGTTCCTTGATTAAGGTGGGTTTTGGACAGAACGATCTAAAACTGACTATTAAAGAGATGAGACTTCCTAAAGAGCTTCAAGCGGCTATGCCCGGGCCAGACAAGGCACGGTTTGATCTTGCAAGAGCTGGATTTATTGCCAGAACTCGAGCGATAGAAACAGCCGGTACGGTATTGGAAATAATGGCCCAGAGTAGTGGACAGAGTATAAAAGCAATTCAAGCCGCTATAACAGCAGATCCTAAGGCTGAGAAAGAATTCCGTCAGCGTGCCCGAGACCTTGTTGTTAGGCAAATGGGCATTGATGCTGGCGCTTATCTTGACATAAGAGTTGAAGGCGGTGGAAAGATAGAGGACTCCCTATTGGCTCTTGCTGCTGCCTGGCAACGAATGCCCGGAGGTAAGAGAAAGGAAGGCAAGCCAGAGACTCGTGAATCGAAAGGTGAGCCTAGAGAATTTAAAGACCTGACTCCCGAAGATCGGGCAGGAATAGAAGAGGAAGGAAGAAGATTAACTTCTCCTAAATAATAACCGATAATAAAGGCGACTACGGTCGCCCTTTTTTATTTATAATAAGTTTTATTCAACCGACTCCCTATAAGTATCCTTATCGCTGGAGACTGACTTTTTCTTAATTGGCGCAGATTCTTCTTTCAAAAATTTAGTCCTTTTTTTAGATGAACCTTGTTCATCTAAAGATTCTTCTGACGGTGTAGCAATCGGTAAGGGTTTGATAGGGGTATGTTCTGCGAGAGAAGAAGAACCTTCTTCTGCAATGGAAACTTTTACTGCCAAATCAACAACATTTTTTTCAAGGTCTGTGGCTAATGATTTCGCCGTTGTTAAAGATACATTAAAGACTTGTTGTAACTCGCGGTACAGATATTCGTAAGTGATTTTTTCTTCAACTCTTTTTCTAATAAGTTTGAGCAACTTTACCTCTGGTTCGCTATCACTAATTTCCATCTTTTCTTTAAAGGTTTGGCCTCTGGCTATTTTTTTTGCTAACTGTCTAATTATTTCTTTCGGTTCCCTATATAGTTGATATTTTTTTAGTATTTCATCAATGATAAAACTAGTTTCCTCTGGGAAAATTATCTCCTGATTTTTTGGTAGTTCTTGTTTCATAATTGATTTAAATTTTAAGTTACAAAATTTGGATCACTGTATATATGCATCCACATATCCTCTATTTTTTTAGCTTCTCTTGTGTCTACGGGAGTGCCCGCGGTTCTTAACGCGGTGACATGAGCCGCAACGTCAGTAAATCTTGCGATGGCTAGATTCCTTAAAGATTCTTTTTGAGCCCTATTTCCTCTTAGGCCTATTTCCCTTGCCTTTCTCATATCCATAGCATAAAATGTTTCAAGATTTTCATTAGTGTAAGCTGACGGTGTGCCTGGAGGTGCACCCGGAGGTGGAGGCGTCTCAAATGCATGAGGGCGAATATTTTTCCTAAATTCTTCTGGTGACTGTCTTTCAACATGCTGGCGAATTTGAGGAGGAGCACCAACAGCGATTCCTGGAGAACCTGGGACTGCCCAATTGGGCATTGCTTTATAAAATGTGGACGGTGGAACCCCCGAGTTAACAGCTTCTTGAATATATTGCTGGTGCCGTGCTTCAAGGTCATTTCTTTCGGCCAAAACCTTCATTGCCTGAGCCCTTCTTAGGCGTTGGTCCCTAGTCCGTGGGGTCCTATCAAATATCTCTGCTTGTATTTGCTGTGTGGACATTACTTTAAGATTTCTTTCCATCTTTTCCCTATCTTGTTCTCGTCTTGATTCATAAGTTCCAGGAGCCAGAACTCCTATTCGTTCGGCCCATTTAGTTGTCCCTCTTTCTATCCTTTGGCCAGCTTCAGTTCCTCTGGCCCAATTCACTCCTGCATTTTGTGCTGCTGACCCTGCCCTTCTTACTCCTTTTTGAGCAGTGCTAATTATTCCTTTAGCCCCCATAGCCGAGGTAGTCAGGGCAATAAAGAAACCGAGCAAAAGGAAAATTAAGGCGACCACATAGGGCATCATTTGCTCAAGCATCGTAATAACAGGTCGAACAATCCAGCCACCAAAACCTTCTGGAGCGCTGCCCGTAAAGTTCCCGCTTGCTGCCATTCCGATCATATGATCCCCTAAATATAAGAAAAAAGCAGCAAAAACTCCGATTATTGACCATTGGAGAAACTGGTTCCACCACATTGACCAGTAGCCACGCGTGCCCGGTAATATCCAAGCGACAAAAGCTAAAGGGGAAAGGATAACTAGCATCCAAATAGCAATTCTCCGGATAATAAAAAGAAAGGCGAAAAGATAAAAGATGAGAGCAGCTAAAATAAAGAATATCCAAATAATCATTATTTTTAAGACAAACATCCACTGCTGGAGAGGATTAAAGAAATTAAAATTTCCAAGATCGGAGACAACTAATGAGTGGATTGAGGCGAATACCCTAGTTACAGCACCAATTCCCATCAGTCCATCCAGGAAAAAATACATTGCAATATTAGTAAAGTCAACAATAAATCCGAGTATAACTGGTGTAAAATTAATTAAAAGAGCGATCAATATTAAACGGGGAAGAGTTTTCCTAGCCTGATATTCTTCTAATCTTAAAGCAGTGGCCAATCCGATTACTACCAAAGCCATTACTATTCCCATATTGGCTATGTCTCTGACAATTGGCCAACCGATATCTACAATCGCCCCTTTGGTATAAGAGGGGACGTTAATAAACTTAGGGTCTATTGACCACTGCAGAATGATAGCTGCTTGTGCAAAAATAGCACCAGGGATAGCCGTGAGGAATGCAGCGATTACTGCTCCAATTGCTTTGCCAATGCCATCGGCTATCCCACCGAGTATTCCCAAGACGGCATCTGCATGACGTAAAGGAAAGAATATTTCTGAAACAACAAAAAATAAAAGAATCCCAAGCCATAAATTCTTCTTGGATAACAGGAATGAAGAAATTAAAATTTCCTTTAATAATTTAACAAAATTTGCGCAAAGTTTTCGGAATGCCGTTTGCATTAAAGAAATTAACAGATTACTCCATTATAAAAACAAAATTAGTCAAAGTCAAAACTACCTACCAACTCCAGCCATTCCTGAAGTTCTAGAGTCTCAGCCCGTCTTTCAGGATTAATGCTATTTTTAAAAAGCCATTGCTCGGCTTTCTTTCTGTCAATTTTTAGTCCCCTTATAAAATTATTAATTATTTGTTTCCGTGGCTGAGAAAAGCCAGCTTTAACAATTTTAAAAAAATTATCCCGGTTCACCTTTTTATTTTTATGAATATCTGTAATTTGAATAATCGCGCTATCAATTTTAGGCCGGGGCCAAAAAGATTTTTTTGAAATAAAAGTGATAATTTCTGGCCTAGCGTAAAATTGCACAGATACCGCTAATAAACTCATATTCGGAGGTTTAGCTACGATTCGCTGAGCCACTTCTTTTTGAACCATTAAAGTCATTTCTTCAGGATGCCTTTCACTTTCTAAAAATTTTCTAATGACCGGTGAAGTAATATAATAAGGCAAATTGGCTATTATCTTATATTTTTTTGACTCTAAATTATATTTGCCAGGATTAATCTTTAAAATATCACCTTGAATAATTTTAATATTTTTAAAATCTTTTGTCGTTCTCTCCAAAGCTTTAATCATTTCCCTGTCCTTTTCTACGGCAATAACTTTCCTCGCCGCTCTGGCTAATTCCTGCGTTAAGTTACCAATTCCCGGACCGATTTCCAAAATAACGTCTCCCGATTGGATGTCAGATGCTTTGAGGATCCTTTTTAAGACCGCTCGATCTATCAAAAAATGCTGTCCAATCCTCTTTTTTGGCGAGAATCCCTGTTTTTTTAACAACTCCTTGATTATTTTTTTTGAGAAAAGATTCATTCAGCTATTTTACCACGAAGTCGGGGCAACATGGTACCAGTCGGTACCCTGTGGAAAAAGTACTTGACTTGTTCTGGGAATAAAGTACCCTGAAAACAGGGTCGCTTTTGATAAGGAGATCTTATTATTTCTAGTTTTTATTTTTTTAGGTCGCTCTTTGGAGCGATTTGGCCTTTGGCCTCAGGGTTAGGGGCAAAATTCTTAATTTATCTCAGGAAGAAAGGAAAGATATTTTTGCGAAATTTCCAAGGATCTTTTAGAGATCCCTTTCTTTATTTAAGAGCTTTTTCTATTATAGTTTTGGTTTTTGGGGTTTTTCTTTCTTTTTCTCCTGTTTCAGGAGATTTTTTAAATGTTAAGACTTTTTCTCCGGAAAATAATGAGATTAGCCAAGAAAATCTTTTCGTTTGCCAAAAAGGGACAGAAGAAATTGGTATTTCTAATTTTAGCATAGTTGAGGGTAATAGCTTAGAATGTTCCTCACCTCCTATTTTTATTAACCCTAAGGTTTTAGGTAGCATCGGCTCAGAAGATAATTCCGTTGACTCATACAATAGCGGGGAGCGCAGAGAGGTTATCGAACATACGGTTGAAACTGGAGACACTCTCTCGTCTCTTTCTGAAAAATTCGGCATCTCGCTTGACACTCTAACTTGGGCTAATGATCTCCAGAAAAATTCAAAAGTAAAACCCGGGCAAACGCTTTTAATTTTACCCACCTCAGGAGTTTTGCATTACGTTAAGAAGGGGGAAACTTTAGGGCAAATTGCCAAAAAATATAAGACTGAAGCTGAGAGAATCATCGCCTTTAACGAACTTTCTGAAGAAGAAATTTTTGCCGGTGATATTTTAATTATCCCCGGTGGAGTAATGCCTCAGCCCGTCCAGACCCCATCCCAATCTTTTGCAGCTTCTCAGGTTCCCTTAGCAAATTCCTATTTTATATTTCCTACTCAAGGAAAACTTAGCCAAGGTTTACACTGGTACAACGCCGTAGATATTGCTGCCTCTTGCGGAACGCCAATATATGCTGTTGCTCAAGGGACAGTTTTAAAAACAAAATTTAGCAATTATGGCTTAGGAAATTATATTGTCTTGAGTCATCCAAATGGAGCTGTTACCTATTACGGCCACCTCCAAAGCATTCAAGTGAATCCGGGAGCAAGCGTTTCTCAGGGCCAAATTATTGCTTTGATGGGCGGCAAGCCTGGAACGGCAGGAGCAGGCACATCTACAGGTTGCCATGTCCATTTTGAAGTTCACGGAGCGCGTAACCCTTTCAGCGGTTAAAACCTTTATTTATTATTTAGAAATAAAAAAAGCGGCTTTTAAGGCCGCTTTTTAATCACCCTAATTATTTATTTCTCTTAACCGATACATTAAAGATTCAGCTAAATGCTCTGGCAAAATTTTTTCTGAATTTTCTAGGTCGGCAATTGTTCTAGCTACTTTTAAAACTCGGTGATAACCTCTTGCTGAAAGTTGTCCCGAGTCTACAGCCTTTTTCAAAAGACTTTCCGACTTTGACTCAACTTGGCAGTATTTTTTAATTTGGGGTAAATTCATCTCCGAATTTGTTAAAATTTTTATTTTAGCCAAATTATCGTTTAAGAATCTTTCTTTCTGAACTTGCCTCGCTTTTTCTATTTCTCTTCTGATTTTAGCGCTTGAATGTTCAGGGTCTGAGGCTATTAATTTCTCGTATTTTAATTGCGGGACTCCAATAAAAAGATCAACCCTGTCCATTAAGGGACCAGAAAGTTTCCGCCGATATTTTTGAATCTGAGAATTTTGGCATTGGCAATTTTTCTCAGGATCATTTAAATAGCCACAGGGGCAAGGGTTAGCAGCTGCCAAAAGGGTAAAATTAGCCGGCAATCTTAAAGAATGCCTAGCTCGTAAAATAGTGATTTCGCCTTCTTCAATTGGCTGACGGAGGCTTTCCAAGACATCACGGTGAAATTCTGGGAATTCGTCAAGAAATAAAACTCCCCTATGGGCTAAGGTTATTTCGCCTGGTCGAGGCGGATTACCACCGCCAATTAAGGCAACCTCTGAAACGCTGTGATGGGGAGATCTAAAAGGTCGGAAATTAATTAAAGGCTTTTCTTTTGGTAAGAACCCAGCAATGCTGTAGATTTTAGTTATCTCTAAAATTTCTTCAGGAGAAAGAGGCGGCAAAATAGAAGGAAGGGCCTTCGCCAGAAGACTTTTCCCCGCCCCTGGAGGTCCTTGCATAAGCAAATGATGAGAGCCAGCAGCAGAGATTTCTAATGCCCTTTTTGCATATTCTTGACCTTTAACCCAGCCAAGATCAACTGGATATTCTGGTTCTTGAATATAATCTTCAAATCTGATTTGAGGGGAGTGAATTTCTTTTCTATTTTCAAGGTAGGCAACCACTTCTTTTAAATTTTCTGCGCCAATTAATTTTGGTTTATTAAGGAATAGATTTTGGGCAGGAGCCAACCCTTTTTGCTCCAAAAGAGAAATTAAACTTGCCTCAGGAATATTTTCTTTCGGCAAAATAATTTCCTGGATGCCTTTATTTTTAGCCAGCAAAACAAAAGAAAGAACTCCTCTAACTGGCCTTAGCCTGCCGTCTAAAGCTAATTCTCCAATAAAGACTTTTTCTTCAGGATTAAACCTTAGTTGATTAGAAGCGACTAAAAAAGCCATAGCGATTGGCAGGTCATAAAAAGAACCTTCTTTTTTCAAATCAGCTGGCGCTAAATTAATTAGGGTTCGCCAAGGCTGATGACCGGGACTTTTCAAACTGCTGCTTTTTATTGCCGCTGAAATTCTTTCTTTTGATTCTTCAACTGCTTTATCCGGGAGACCAACTATTTCGAAATTCCGTAGACCAAAAGAAACTTCCGCTTCCACTTCAATAATTTGAGCATCTAAACCAACAATAGCTGCTGAGTAAACTTTTGATGGCATATTGCCTCATTCTATCAAAAAACCGCCATGTTGGCGATTTTTTCGGGGCTTCTCTGGTGGACGATGTTAGAATCTGTTTTTTAACAACTTGCCCATACTTTTCGTTCCTACCAGAAAGAAATTCCTGAATACTTACACTATTACAATACAGAAAGATTACATCTTGGATTAGACTTCAAAGTTCCTCTCGGGTGCGTCCAAACTATTAGCTAGAAAACATGTGTGATATACTATAATTAGTGGACTTCAAAAAAATTCTTGCCCAATTGAATATAATTTCTCAGTGCCGACGCTATCGACTTTCTTTCTGGCAATGCCCCCAACTTCTCTTTTTAGTGATGGGGATAATTATTATTACTGCTTCTATTTTATCCTATACTATTGGAACAAAATATATTGAAGATCCAGAAATAGTGGTTTTAGCTGTTCTTGCTTTAGCAACAGTTTTATTAATTATTGATTTTACTATTACCCGGAGCTTTGAAAGACTGGCTGAGGTTTCTCGAATGAAATCAGAATTTGTTGATGTTGTTTCTCACCAATTAAGGTCTCCTCTTACCAATTTAAAGTGGGCAGTTGACTTTCTAATATCGGGGGAACCTGGCGAAACTGAAGAAAAAAAGGCCGAATACATCCAAGCTTTAAAAGAAAATAGCGCCAGAATGGAAGAATTAGTTTCTGATTTAATAACTGTTTCTCGGCTGGAAACTGCCACCTTTCCTTTGGAAAAACAGGAGACATCGCTGGAAAATTTAGTAGAAGAAATAATTTTTAAATTTAAACCCTTTGCCGAATCAGCCAAGATTGAAATAGAATTTAAATTTCAAAAAGATTTGCCCAAGGTTCTGGCCGATTCTTCCCAAATTAAACAAGTTTTAGAAAATCTTTTAGATAATGCTATCAGGTATACCAAAGAAAAGGGCAGGGTTGAACTGAAATTAGAAAAACAAGAAAAAAACCTCTATTTTGAGATAAAAGACCAAGGAGTAGGCATTCCCCAAGAAGACCAAAAATATATTTTCCAGAAGTTTTTTCGAGCCCAAAATATTTTAAGATATCGGACTCAAGGAACCGGCCTGGGCCTTTATATTGCCAAATCTATTATTGGAAAATCAAAAGGGAAAATAGGTTTTAGATCCAAAGAAAGGGAAGGAACCACTTTTTGGTTTACCATACCTTATTAAAAAGAAGCTGATTAAATGCTAATTAAGAACGCTGATTTTACGCCTTGCATCTGCGTTTTATCAGCGTAATTCCACAATTTGGGCATCTAACCCAACAACTGCGGTAGAGCATACTTTAGAAGACATTATTTAAGTATATCAAAGATAAATTGAAATAAAAAAGCCTCTTTCGGGGTAATTTTTATTGGATCGGAGCTTTCTAATCTATTTACATTCAAGACAGGTTCTTGCTGTAGGATAGACTTCTAATCTTTCTAAAGGTATATCTTTCTTACATTTTTCGCATTTACCATATACTCCCTTACTTATTTTTTCGAGAGCTAAATTAACTGCTTGAAGTTTAAGCTCTAATCTTACTTCAATGGGCAAGAGAGTTAAATATTCTTCAACTTCGTCAGCTGCTTCTTCTAGTCTTTGCGAGCCTACTCCTCCATTAAAATGGGGAAACTTTGTAGACCAGTCCCCTTTTAATTTTGAATTTTGCTTAGCAAACTGTTTAAGCTCTCCTTCTAGGACTTCTTTTTCTTTTTCCAGCTTTTGTTTTACCGTTTTTAAAAAATTTTCATCCATATTGCTAAAATATTTCTTCTATTATCTCAGACATGCTTTGAGAGGAAGAGGTAAAAAATAAATATTGGTCAGAGACTAAATAACAGAGTCCAAGGTCTTTTAATGTAAAAGTCTGGCAGCGAAAATTTATACCCTTATAGTTGAAATCTTTAAAAGTTTTTTTATAAGCTGTACCAGTTTTTCCTAAAGGAAGAAAAAGCGGATTAAAATCTTTTTCCATATTGGGCTCCCAGTTGGCCATAATAGTTTTAAGGCCTTCTTTATCCTGAATCTGAGTCAGGAAGCCAAACCTTTTTCCTTCCTTTTGGACCCAAACAAAAAAAACCTCTTGGTCATTAATTATTTGGTAAAATCCTTCTGGTGGACTTATTCCTAAGCCGTTAAAAAATTCAGGGAGACCAATTAAGCGATTCTCACTTGAGAGTTCAATCAGAACTCTGGTAAATTGGTTAGCTTTTAAATTTTCATTTAAGGCTGAGGTATAAATTAAGGGTATTTCCTCTTTATTAGAAACTTCAAAAGTTTTAGTTTCGCCAATCAAAATGGGAGATTCGGGTACTACCAAAGGTGGAGGCGGTTGGAGGGGAGGAGTTTCTTGAGGCGTGGGTGTTTCTGGGAGGATTCCCGGAGAAGTTTCGGGTTCTTTTGTTTGTTTCTCTGTAACCCACTTGCTAAAAAAAGCAAAAGGATTAGTTTTATTTTTAAAATATAGATAACCGAATGCAATAGCAACGATTATTAAAATTACAACAACTGCTGTTACAACCCTTACGAAAATCTTCTCAAAATATGAAGGTTTCTTAGGTAAGGGCCTAAAGAAGGCTGGGGGAACTCTTGCTTCCTTTCTTTCTAGTCCATTTTTTTCTTTTTCTGGCTCTAATCTTTCTAAAAATTTCCTCCTTTCTTCTTCTGCTATTTCCCTTTTCTCCTCTAATTTTAAGCGGGCTTTAGCTAGCCTTTCCCTTTCTAATCCTTCCTCTTCTATTTTTTCCGTTTCCTCCACCTTTTTTCTCCCTTCTTCCCGCCTTAATCTTTCCAATCTTTCCCGGGCCTTTCTAAGTAATTCTCCTTCTGGGGCTACTTCAAGTTTTGGCTTTTCCTCAACTTTAACTTCTTCTAAAATATCTTGGGCTCTTTCTAAAGGCTCTGCTAAAGGAGCAATCTTTTCTAGAGGCTTCTCTGGTGGCCTTTCCATTCTTAACTTTTCCAACCGCTCTCTTGCTCTTTTAATAAGCTCCACTTCCGACTCCCTCTCTTCTGTAGCCTTTTCTATAGCCTTCTTTTTGGGTTTTAGCTCCTCACCCCTTAAAATGTTCTCAATCTCCTCTATTTTTTCTTTAAAGCGTTCCTCTCTATTCAATAATCTTTGGTAATTTAAATTAACTTCTCTTATTTTTAAGCTTATTCCTTTTTTGTCTTCTTCAATTTTCCACCTTTCCGTTTCTATTTTTTTTCTTTCCTCTTCTGCTTCCCACCTTTTTCTTTCTATTTCTCTCTGCTCTTTTAAGGTAGAAGCCAATTTCTCCCTTTCTTCAATTAAACGAACCTCCTCCTCAATTGTTTTTTCGTCCTTGTCAATGTGGATCAATGTCCTTTCAAGACTAGCCTTTTGCGTTGATAATTCAGATAGCTCTCTCTCTAGAGGCTCTTTTTTATCGAAAATTTTAGCAATTTCTTTCTCCAACTCTGTTTTCTCTTCTTCTAGGGCTATTTCCTTCTCTCTTTTTACAACTTTTTCCTCCCTCTTTTTAAGATCTTCCTCCTCTCTTTGGACTTCCCAAAGGCTATTCTCGGTCTCAGCTATTTGGGTACTTATCTCTTCCATATCTTCTTCTAGTTTCCACTTCCCCGCCTCTAATTCCTCCCTCTCTTTTTCAATTTGCCA
>Ga0315294_10006025_pt1 | contig 13318 bp, 20 predicted proteins | sample YL17G13_40_MG_FD_203626 | JGI IMG/M metagenome (GOLD analysis project Ga0315294, IMG submission 203626) | Sediment microbial communities from Yellowstone Lake, YNP, Wyoming, USA - YL17G13_40 | ecosystem: Environmental > Aquatic > Freshwater > Lake > Sediment | place: USA: Wyoming | collected... | reverse complement strand
AACTTGCCAAGTAAAGATTATCCACTTTGCTGGGGGAAATGAGCCAAATAAGTGTAACTATAAAATTAGATTTCGACCTGAAGTTGTTAAATTCATAGACAAGTTAGTTAAATGAAATATTTATTTATAGATTCTTGTGAAGCAAACTTTATACAAATCAGAGTTGGTAAAAAGAAAACACTGAATGTTGACTTGGTCGAAATGCTATCAAAACCAACTACCAATTTCAGTAAGTCTGAAATAAAAAGAATATTAAAAGAGGGGGGAATTGATATATGGCTGATAAAAAAATAAAAAGAAGAGATTTAAAAATACTTTGGTCGAGTAATAGTTTTTGGGCTTATTCTGGATACTCTGTCTTTAGTCACGATCTTATAACACGACTTCACAAAGACGGTTGGCCAGTAGCTTGCAGTGATTTCTTTGGACTTGACGGCAATCCTATCGAATTAGACGGAATTAAACATTATCCGAAGATGGATGATCCGTTTGGAAGTGATGCTTTATTTCTTCATGGACAGGACTTCCAGGCCAATGTACACATGACCATGCAGGACGTCTGGACACTTAATCCGCAATTCTTACAGCAAATAAAGTGTTTCATCCCATATGCCCCTGTCGATAAATTTCCAGTACCGCAACCGGTACTAGACAGACTGAAGTACGCTTATAAAATAATTACTTTTTCTAAGTTCGGAGAAGAGTCTATTATGAAAAGCGGTTTTACTTCGACAATGATTTATGAGGGAACTGATGTGAATGTATTTAAACCGATGGATAAACAAGCGTGCAGAAAAGAACTTAATTTACCAGAAGGCTTTTGTTTCGGACTTATAGCGGCCAACAAAGAAAACCCGCCAAGAAAGGGCTTCCAAGAAATGATGGATGCTTTTAAGATATTTTATGAAACACATAAAGACGCTTATATGTATTTTCATACGCAACAAGTGGCACCAGGTAATTTTCCAATAATAGAATATGCGAGATATTTAGGATATGCTGATAGGATATTCTTTTTAAATCAATACAAAGCAACACACAACTCCAATTCAGAACTGGTAGCAAAAGAATTAAACGCCTTTGATGTAGATTTCCATGCTTCTCAAACTGAAGGATTCGGACTTGGAATAATTGAAAGCCAAGCAGTAGGAACACCAGTAATTGTAAATAGATGTCAAAGCATGCCAGAACTTGTAGTTGAAAATAAGACGGGCTGGATTTGTGAGACAGGAACACCAAGATGGACTTCAGATGGTAGTTATGTTTATCCGGCAGATGTTAAATCTTTGGTTGAACAAATGGAGAAAGCATACAAAGCATTACACGAACCGAATACTATCGCTAAAGATGCAAGAGAACATGTTGTGAAGAATTTTAATATTGATACGATATTCAAAGAAAAATGGCTTCCGTTTTTTGAAGACCTCCAAGATGAAATGTTGCCGGTTCAAATTGACAATGTTGAGAAAAAAGTTTAATATTATATTGTTTGACCGACAATTTAGCGGCCATTCGAGGGATAGAGGGACTTGAAATATTAGTCTCTTTTTTAGTTTGTGGAGGTGATTATAAATGGCAGATTCATTAAATGATTCGATGACAAATTTTTATCAGGGTGTTGGTACGGCCGGAACGGTTTATAGTCAACCGGTTAATTCAGTTGCTCACTACGTAGGTTCTGTAATTATTGTAACTCCGGCAGCAGCAGGAACACTTACATCAGCAATAAACGGTTTAACAAGATATGTAACCATTGTAAATCCCGCACTAACGGGTACGGGAACTTCCACAATGACAGTAGTTGACACGGCAGGTGGAACATACTTTTCACAAGCTGGAGATGAGTCAACAACAACCACTTACGGTTCAGTATTTCCGATATTTACAACAAGTAAGATTGTTTGTACGGCTAACGGAACACAGGCGGCAACGGGTACAGTAGTATTTACAATGAGTTACGAAAGATAATGGGACAGATAATTTCCGATAAACCCTTAAGTGGATTTGTTAAAAGTAATAGTCCAATATCCGGTTCTATCAAAGTAGATAAACCAGTCAGTAATTTTATTGATAGTGAAACTTTAGGAAATGTTTACATGGAGGATAAAACAATAAGAGTAGGTGAACCGATGGGAATGTTGCTTTGCCTTACATATCCTGCAACGGTTAGTTTTCAAGGAGAAAGAATTTAATATGGCACTTACAGTTACTCAGGGTACACAAACAGCAGTTTATACAAAGTTAAATGCCGGTACTGAAATTCAGGTAGTAAAGTTAGATATCGGTGCTGGTACAGCTATTGCTGACTTTGGTGGAACAATAAATAGAGTAACCGATCTTTTGAAAGGAACTGTAACCTCTGTCGGGACATTACCTGGAGTTGGAACTTTAACTAATGTGGGTAGTTTAACCAATGTCGGAACAGTAAAGGGAATTGATACAGTGGCGGCGGTTACAACTGTTAATTCTATTCCGGCTATCGGTGCAAGACACGCTGACGCTTTTGCAACAGTTGTTTCAACAGGTACTTCAACAATGGGAACTATTAAAGCAGCAGTATCAGGTTCGGCTATTTATATTACTGATTTAGTAATTTCAGCGGGTTCTGCTACTAATGTAGAAATAGCCAGTGGTGGAACCTCTACCCCAGTTATAGGAACGCTTCACTTGGCGGCAAATGGTGGAGCTGTAATGAACTTTAATACTCCGGCTTCAACCGCTTCAGGAAGTGCTTTAGTCTACAAACAATCAGCGGCAATAAGCCCTTTGAGTATAAGTTGTTGGGGTTTTGTAGATTAATATGGCAGTTAGACTTGACCAAACATATTCAGAATCGAATGTTGACGTTGACCAAACCATTCACTATTCGGCAGCGTTGGCTGATGAGATCGGACAAACTTTTACGCCCACCATTACAGGTGAAATCCCCTATGTAGATTTATGGCTGAAAAAAGTAGGTACTCCAACAGGGAATATCTCCGTAGAGATCAGGAACGCTTCCTCTAATCTTCCGAGTACAACTATACACGCAACGTCTGACGCAATTGACGCAACAAGCCTTTCAACAAGTTACGCTAAGGTCAGGTTTACATTTTCCACACCTTACGAAGTTACGGCTTCAACGCAGTATGCTTTAACAACCTTGGTGACTTACAACTATTCAACAAGCACAAACAATGTTTTATGGGGAGCGGATTTAACCCCCGGTTATTCAGGGGGGCAGGATGCTTTCTTAAACAGCGGTACTTGGGAGACCAACTCCCGTGATTGTGCTTTTGACCAATATGTAACAGTACCTGGAGGTTTAGATTTAACCAGTAAATTTTGGTAAATATGATAATTCAACAAAAAAATACATTGACAGACAATTCACAAAAGACTTATTTAAGTTTTCCTGAAGTTAGTGGAACAAACGTAATAAGGTGGAGCAATCCTGCTGGATTCAATTCTTCCTGGGCTGTTCAAATAGGTGAAACAGGGTTAGACCAGACAGAAATATCCCTTCTTGATACACCAACGCCATCAGGAACGGCTGGAACCCTTACAGGCAATACATTGTATGCACATCCTGCAATGACACCCGTATATGCGATTAAGTACGACAAGTTAGTTTTTGAAGTTTCAACTACGGGTACAGGAGGGGTTGCGGCACCCCACACAGATGGAACTGTATCAATTACACCGGATTCTCAGTTTACACAGTTTGATGACACAAACGGTTCTTTATCCTACGCTTATAAGACCTATTATAAAAATTCGGTTTCTGGTTCTACTTCATCCGAGAGTGATTGGATTGTAGGAACAGTTCCGATGTACGCAGTTGGTGGAATTGTTCAAAGGGTGCGGGATAAAATGTGGCACTCGGACTTTATAACTGATGACAATATTAAAGATTGGATCAGTGAATGGAATGAACACTTAAATAATTTAGCAATTCAGGCAAATGAAGATTACAATTTAGGATCAGTGAATGTAGCATTTAGCGGAACAGCAGAATACGGAACGATAACCAATGACGATTTTAAACAAATAAGACGGTGTTGGATAACCCCTAACGGAAACGATTGGTATCAGGCGACAAAAATGGATATCAATACATTTGCATCAGGTGAAACTTTTTCCAACACACGGCCGTACTTTTTTATGTATGGAGATAACGTAATTGGCAGACGGCCTAATGATTCAGGTGGAACCGCAGGAATACTTTACTACAAGATAAATACAAAACTTGTAAATGATTATGATTTTATACCTTTACCGGCAAGGGGTTATTCAAAGAGCTTTGTTGATTATGCTTTAATTCAGGCACAATTTAAAGATAGTAAAATTGGACTTCAGGAAAAGGTGACAATGGAAAAAGCACTTGAAGATGGATATCGAGAGCAAATATCGCCAAGAAACAAAACGGGGCCTACATATATCGCAATCACAGACATAACGGAGGGCGAGTAATGATACAAAGAATTTCAGAAATATCGGGTTTAAATTTACGAGTATCTCCGTTTAACCACAGCGGTTTACTTCGTGCTGTCAACGTTACTACAGATCAGATAGGCGCAAAAGTAAAAAGACCGGGATATGGAACTTATCTAGGGGGTTTAGGAACACAAATTCAAACTTTATTTAATTGGACTCTTGGAAACGGAACTCAATTTTGGAACTATGCTTACGCTGGTGGGACACTGCATTATTCAACGCAAGGAACCGGTGCGTGGACAGTGTGCGGTAACGGGACATTCACAGGCGGATCACACATAGGATATGCCGTCTTGAATGATGTTCTCATCGCCGGAGATGGAATAGGTAGTACTCGTCACACCTCAGATGGGACGAATTTTACGGATACAACTCTGGCTCCGGCGTCTGAACAATTTGAAGAATATCAAGGAAGGATTTGGGCAGCGGGTACTGCTTCTTATGGATTCTATTCAACTGTAGGAACAGTTAGTGATTGGTCTACCGATTCCAGTTCAATTTTAATTCCGGATGCCGGAAAGAATAACTTAGTATTTAAAGTTGCAGATAGACTTAACTTCGGTAAAACTTCAGGACTTCAATATAGATGGGATGGATACAGTTTAGTAGATTTATCTACAAACTTATCTTATACATCACCTTATTCAATGGCTGAAGTTGAAGGATATAAAATTGGTTTAAATAGATTAGGATTTTATGGCAATGGCGGTGCAAAAAGTGAAGCATTATCAAACGCTATTCAAAAACAAATATTTAATTCAGCTAATAATGGAATTGCAGGAAGTGTATTTAATACAGCACCTGGAGTTGTTTATAAATATGATTATCTTTGTGCGGTTGGAACAACCTCTGATGATTTAACTTACGGAACGGTAGCTAATTGTATAGAGAAATATAATATTCAATTAAACGAATGGTTAAATTGGTCGTTTGCAAATAGTCCGACAGCGTTTCTAAACTATAAAGATGAAAACGGTGACGAACAGTTGGTTTGGGGTGATGGTGCGGGACAGTGTTACAAATTGTCAGGAACGGGTTTATCAGACAATGGAGTTCCAATAAGTACAGAAATTATGGGTTTTTATGATGGCGGAAGTTTGGAAGAAAAGAAATGGGACATGGTAAGAATGGTATTTAGTCCCAGATGTCAGGCTCACGTACAACTAGCTTTAACAAGTGCATTAGACTTTCAAAACTTGAATTGGATAGACTTAGAACCTGAAAAAAGCGGATTATTGGAATATCACTTTAAAGGTAATTCAAGGTCAAGGTTTATGGTTTACAGAGTTTATGAATCGAGCATGGAAACAAGGTGGGCGTTATACACAATAGAATATCATTTTGACCCGATACTACATGAATAATATGCAAGGATATAATGAAAATTTTATCAGTTTAAGCAGTCCTTTACTTAGGGGCACTTATGTTCCGGGGATGGAATTTGACACAAGTTACGAAGTACAGGCAAGAAAAATAAACGCTTCAAAAGTAAACTTGGGTGAAATAGTCAAAAGAGTTGCCGGTGGAACTGTTTTAGGAACTTTTAATACAAGTCAGGCACTTAATTTAACAAGTGCAATTAATTTTGATGTTCCCCAAGCAAAATATAAAACATTCGGTAAACCAATAGTTGGAATTTATCAAGGTGCGGGTACGACTTCGGGAAGTCAAATTTTTCCAATAAGAGGAACTGCTGTTACTTTGGGGCGTTATCAATTTCAGGGCGGGGTTGATGACTACTCAAATTATAACGGTACGGCAGATCAATTTAGATTAATGATAATAGATACTAACGGAACAAGCACTCAAACAATTACTTTTGCAGCTGATTGGTTATATCTGGATTATGTATCGGGAGTGGCAGTATGAAATTACTTAAATACAAGGATGGAAGTGAATATATTGTTGGAGGGATAAACTCTATTGAACCTGTAGTTGACTACAATCCCGAAGAATATGAAATTGACATGACTAAAGAAGAACTGAAAGAATTTATTGAAAACAAAAAGGATAAAAATCTTAGAAAGAAACTAAAAAGAATAGAAAGGGTAGGGGTATAAAAATCGGAATAGCTTATACAACAACTGGAATAACAATTCAGACAAATGATAAGGACTCCAAAAAGAACGTAACAATTGGAACAGAATCAATACTCCTCAATTTCGATAATCCTATATGTTGGGGAACTTCAAGAGGAGATACACCGATGTTAATGAACTTTGTTGGTACGGGTATTGGTGGAACATTTAACCTTGAACACAACGCCTCTCATTGGGATCATTATGTTGAGGATGCTACTTATCTTGTGAAAGCGGTTGACGGAACAATTATTTTTAATTTAAGGCCGATTTCTCACACCAGTTTAATTAGGATAATGAACAACACTGGGACACTGGCAGAAATTGATTCAAACGGGAACATGAGAATTGCTGGTACATTAGGTACTAATATTTCCTTTTAATGAAAAAAGCATACATTTTTTTATTTATTGGTTTTATTTTTATAGTTGCCGGTTTACTAATTTTATTAGTTACGCAAAATCACTATGTTCAATTACAACCACTGCAATGTCCGAAACATCAGAAGTGGTTTGCATAATTTGGTAAAAAATTGTATTATTAGTTACCTGTAATTAGACAGGCGTTTGTGAGATAGAGGGCACTTTTTAGCTCTCTTTTTTTATTTATGGCAATCAACGCAGACATTCTACGAAGCAAGTTCGGGTTTAACGATCCTAATGTTATTCAAGGAATACTTAGCGATCCAGGACAAGTGGCAAGATATGAACGTGAATACCAGGGAATAATTAATCCAGGTGCTTCAACAAGTACAAGTTCTGCTACAGTTGCGGGAATTGATCCTATTGAACAAGCCAAGAAATTGAATGAGTTTTATATTTCTCAAAACCAACCGGCAATATCTTCACTTCAATCAAGTATTCCTGAAGTACAGGGTGCTTACAATACACAAGCAAGTTATTTAAAAGGACAGGAAGCGCCATTAACTGAAAGGTATAAAAATTTAATTCAGCAAATCACAGATACTTACGGACAACAGATTAAAACAACCCAAACAAGTCAAAGCCAAGAATTGGGTAGAAGGGGAATCTATGGTGGGGGATTGTGGGATACTAGTATTCAAAACGCCATTAATCCGCTAGCACAATCACAAGCGACAAATCTTGCAAACGTAGGAATTAGCAGAGAACAAGATTTAGCAAGTTTACTTAATCAGCAAAATACACTTACGGGACAAAGCGTGTCTGATGTCAGAGGAATACAAAATCTGATAGCACAACTTCAAGCAGGCGACGCACCGGGCGCAGTTACCGCAGCACAAAACATAATAAATGCCGCACAATCAGCAAAACAATTTGATATAGGTACAGAATTAGAAAAACAGCAAATGGCTTTTGAACAGCAACAGGCAAGTCAACCAAACTATTCGCTTGCACAATTAGGAAATTTAGCGTACTTATTTAATCCGCAAACGGGGGCGTTGAATAGTACGGGGGTTAGTCTGAAACAAGCTGGAGGTGGTGATACACTAGGACTATTTAAAACATGAATCCATCAGATGTAGGAAAAAAAATAAAACAAATGTACCCGGAATATGCGAAATATCCCGATGAAGTTGTTGGTCAAAAATATATCTTAAAATATGGCGACAAAGGACTTCAATCTTTAGGTATGCCAACCGCAACAGATGAAGAAGCACAAAAAGAGTCACAGAAACAATCTGTCGCATTAAGAAAAGAATATCGGGGCGATCCACAAACTAAAGCATTTCTTGAACTTCAGAAACAGTGGAACAACATGGTTTCTGCAGGAGAGGGCGGTGCCGGCGATATTTCGATAATGTATTCATATATTAAAATGCTTGATCCCACAACGGCGGTAAGAGAGGGAGAATTATCTTTAGCCGCCAAAGCAGCAGGAGCTTCGGATAATGTTATTAAAGCAGCTAAAAAGTTGGATAAAGGCGGTTCTGGATTGGGTCCCGAAATGAGAAATAGAATGGTTGCTGAGGGCGGAAAGATATACGGTAATATTGCAAAAGAACAACAAAAACTAAATTCTTTTTATACGGGGTTAGCAACCGACTCAGGTGTTAGTCCAGACGATGTGATTGGAACACTAAAGGATATACAAATTCCAGAAATACCGGAAATTAAAACTCAAGAAAAGAAACTCAGCGACAGGGGTTTTTTAGAAAACTTATTCAGCTTTGAAGGAACTAAGGAATATGCACAAGCGATGCCGGGAATCGCAGCGAGAAGTATAGGAGATACTGGCGCAAACATAATGGATTTGTTAAAAGGAAATGTTGAGGGTGCAAGACAAAGAAGCCAGCAATATACAGAAGAAGAATTGCCAAGAGTTCAAGAATTAGAGAAGGCAGCGAGAAACGAGATTTCAACAAAGGCAAACGTTGCGGGTGGAGCAATAATGGGAGCCAGTGCCATTGGACAAGGTGTTAAAGGACTACTTGGTTTAAGAGGAAATTTGACCAGTGCTAGAAATGCCGCCGCTGAAGGACTTGGTTTTGAAAAGCAAAATTTATTAACACAGGCCGATGAAGCATTAAGGTTAAATCCCGGTGCGAAAAAAGCCTATGAATTAGCGGTTCAACAAATCAATAATGCTAAAGATTTAAAAGACTTGCTAAAAATAAAGAGTGTTTGGAATATGGCTTATAATTCGTCTGGGGGTGTCAAATCAAACTTGGCAGCTAATTTTTATGGCGATGTATCACAGGCCGCAGGACAAGAAATAGCGAAAGTTCCGGAAGTGTCGAACCTTCAAAATCTTTTAAGTATGACTTACAAAGCTCCGCAAGCAGCAAACAAAGCGACATGGTTAGGGGCAAAATTAGGTTTATTTAAAAATCTAATCGGATTGTGAGTTCCATATAATTCCTAGAAGCTCGACTATTCCGAGAACGATTAGAACATATATCATTACCCTATTATAATCTATAAAGTCAAATTATTATGACAAAAAACGATATAACACTTAGAGATATTTACGAAGTAGTAGAAAAATACAACGAAAAGTTAGATAAAAGAATGTGTGAATTAGAGGATAGAGTTAGTCTTTTGGAAAACTTTAAAGCAAGAGTATTAGGTATGGCTGCAGTAATTGCGGCTTTTGTCGGAAGCGCAACTGCGTGGATATGGAAACAAATCACTAAAGAGGTATGAAAGATAAACATGGTATTTGATGAATTTGTTAAAAAGTACGACGGTAAGGGAATTGACTATGACGGTAATGGAAAGTTTTGGTGTGTAGACGCTTATCGTCAATATGTAAAAGAATGTTTAATGTTTCCGCAAAGTCCGCCAGTCCCAGGAGCCAAGGATATCTGGGATACCTACCTACCGGATTATTTCAGAAGAATTGAAAACACACCGACAGGAATACCGGAAAAGGGTGATGTTGTTATTTTCAGTACAGGAACTTATGGACACGTATCGGTTTTCGTTGAAGGTAACGCTACCAGGTTCACCAGTTTTGACCAGAATAGTCCGATCGGTAGTCTATGTCATTTACAAGGACACACCTATTCTGCGGTGATAGGTTGGCTTACACCATTAAAAAAGAATATGGATATACCGGAATATTTTAAAACACTATTACAGGAAAGGGGTTTATCTTTAGACCGAGAAGGTGAATTTAGAAGTTTTTGGGAAAAAGCGTTAAAATATGACAGCGATGTTAAATCGTTACAGGAACAAATTAAAAGTGTTAGTGAAGCGTTGGCTGATAGAGCATTGGAAGTATCAATGCTTATCGAAAAAAATCAGAAACTATCAGACGCAAAAGTTGAAATTGAAGAACTCCTTAATAAACTCCGAAGTGAAAAAAATACGCTTGATGTCGAAAAAGCAAGGTTGGATATCCAGGTTAATAACTTATCTTCTTCAGTTGCAGAACTTGAAAAACAAATTGAGACTTTAAAGAGCAACAAACCCTTACTTGGTTATTCGTTTTGGGAAAGATGGAAAAGTTTATGGGGGAGGTGAATTTTTTATGGTTTCTAAAAGATTTGAATTAAAAAAAGAAGATATAGTGAAAGTAGCTAAAAACGCACTTATCTTTGCAGCACCAGCCCTTCTAGTTCTATTAGCAGACCTCACCAAAGCCCTTCCAACATGGGTTTCCGGTGTTTGGTTAATAGTTGCACTTTACTTAGCGAATGTAATTACAGACGCTTTCAGAAAGTGGATTTCAGAACATAAATTATGACAACCGAAAATTGCGAATTACTTAACAAGGCTAAAGCATTAGCCACTGAAGAAGGACTTGATTCTGTTGCTGTAAACTGTCCGATAATGGATTATTGTAATGGTAATAGATGTATTTTGATGGAAACACTTGAGAAATATAGGGATGTAAAATTCCGACTCAAGTTTCAACAACAACAAAATGAGAGAGCGAGACAATTCACAGAAAATAATAATAAATAGTCACGGAAATAGCAGAGAAGTACCTTCTTCATCTATTCTTGCAGCACCAGATAAAAAGATTCAAACACCACACCACGAAACTTGGCTTACAAGGATAATGGAACAACAAAGAGAACGAAAAGAAATAGAAACTTCACAAGACGAAGCCACAGTTAAAATTCAGACAAGATTAAAATACATAGGGATTAACTTTACAGGGGATTGGCACTTCGGATCGGACAAAGTTGATTATTTGCTTTGGGACAAACACCAGACTATGGTACTTGAGAATGATGGAATGTATGAAGCGATAGTTGGAGACGAAAGAGATAACTTTGTTAATCCAAAATTCAGACAAGGACTTTATGAAGGAATACTTAACCCGGAAGAACAAGCAGAATATATGAAGTTTTACATGGAACAGTTAGACGCTAAAAGCAAAATAATCGCTAGAGTTACAGGAAACCATGATTTTTGGACATGGGAAGGAAGCGGAATCAACTTTGAAACCTTTTGGTATAAAGGAATGAAATCACCGCTTTTAAGAAATGGAGGTTTTGTACACTTACAAGCAAATAAAGTGCCTTATGAAATCTATATGCACCACGGACAATCAATATTTAATTCAAACTTCAATCCAAACCATGCAACACGAAGAGCCTATGAGATGCAAGGAGCGTTTGATGTAGGAGTGCTAGGACATAAACACGTTAGCGAGGTTGCACATGGATATAAAAATTCAGACAGCAAACAGCATGACTTAGTAATGGTAAGAACAGGAACTTACAAACTTTCCGATGAATACTCACGCTCAAGACAACTTGGTAGAGGACAGCCACCAGGGGCTACAGTTTTGTTTTCAACTTCGGAGCGAAAAATGATACCTTTTGCGAGAATAGAAGACGCAGTTGAAGTAATGAATAAATTGAATAGATAACTCTCAGAACCAAAAAGCCCCGCTTGACTTTCGTTAAGCGAGGACTTATATTCAGGTTATGTCGAATAACTCTTCAATAGTAACACAAGACGACAAACTACTTCAAGTTTTTGGGAATATCAAGAAATCCATAGCAGAAATTGACGACATTCAAGAACTTATAAGTTTAAACGCCTCAGCTTCTGGATATGAAGAAGCGTGGAAAAAATACTTTCGTACTTCAGGTAAAGGGTTTGAACAGATGTTCTATGGTTGGGAAGCAAAGATAAGAAGTGAAAGACGAATGGGAGAGATGTTAAAAGAAATGGAGTTAGACAAAGGTGGTAGACCAGACACGGATGGAAACCGGTTACACGATGAAACCAGTTTAGACGACTTGGGTATATCTAAAATACAATCCTTTCGTTATCAAAAGCTAGCAAAGATAGACGAGAAACTTATAGACAAAACAATTCAATATCTTTGGGCAAACTTTATAGAACCGGCAACAAACATGATAGTTAGACTTGAGAGAGATATTAAGTCTAAAGATGAATCAAAAACAAGATTTTCAGTAACACCAGTTGAATACGGAGAAAATATCTACTTTTCTTCAGCGGAACTTATAGAAGATAGATGGGATGATCACACAATAACAGAAGATAAGTATCCAACGATAACAAGACTTAGTAGATTTTTTCATACTGATGGTCGTGAGTTTAGTTTGCGAGAATATGCTAGAGTGCAGGAATTTCCAGATACTTTCAAGTTCGTCGGTAATTATTCAAGTATTAAGAGTCAAATAGGTAATGCGGTTTCACCAACGATGGCGCAATACATAGGAAAGCAATTAGACGGCGTTACCTTCATAGATTTATTTGCGGGCTGTGGTGGTCTATCCTGTGGGCTTGAGATGCTTAATAAAAGAGCGATCTACGCCGTGGAGTACGAGAGAACATATTTTCAGACTTACGTTGCTAATTATCCCGATGTTGATAACTATTTAGGTGATATAGTTCATGTTACAAAAGAAATGTTACCAGATGCAGATGTTGTTGTTGGTGGACCCCCATGTCAAGGGTTTTCATTAGCTGGGTTAAGATTAAAAGACGATCCTAGAAACAAACTTTACAAAGAATTTTTGAGAATTGTTGATTTAAAGAGAACAAATGAGTTTTTATTAGAAAACGTACCGGAAATAGCAGAAATCAAAGAACAGATAATAGACGACTTTAAAAACATAGGTTATATTACAACTTTTCAGATTGTTCACGGTCCCGATATTGGAATGAAACAAACAAGAACTAGAGCGTTTTTTATTGGCAAGAGATTATGAGAAATCTAACACAAGTAAACACTCAATACAGAAAATGTCCAGACGAGTGCAGATACTATGCTTCAGACTTAAACAAGTTCATTCATGTCGCTTGTACAAAAGAAATGACAGTTAACAATATTGATCTTGTAATGTACAAGTA
>Ga0315294_10006022_pt1 | contig 13318 bp, 15 predicted proteins | sample YL17G13_40_MG_FD_203626 | JGI IMG/M metagenome (GOLD analysis project Ga0315294, IMG submission 203626) | Sediment microbial communities from Yellowstone Lake, YNP, Wyoming, USA - YL17G13_40 | ecosystem: Environmental > Aquatic > Freshwater > Lake > Sediment | place: USA: Wyoming | collected... | reverse complement strand
TCCTGTGCTGCCCGTTTCTCCCGTGGCTCCTGTTATTCCCGTTGCTCCCGTGCTTCCCGTGCTTCCTGTAATGCCTGTGGCTCCCGTGCTGCCTGTTGCTCCTGTGCTGCCCGTTTCTCCCGTGGCTCCTGTTATTCCCGTTGCTCCCGTGCTTCCCGTGCTTCCTGTAATGCCTGTGGCTCCCGTGCTGCCCGTTGCTCCTGTGCTGCCCGTTTCTCCCGTGGCTCCTGTTATTCCCGTTGCTCCCGTGCTTCCTGTGCTTCCTGTAACGCCTGTGGCTCCCGTGCTGCCTGTGGCTCCTGTGCTGCCCGTTGCTCCATTCGATCCGTTATTGCCCGTGGCTCCTGTAACGCCTGTGGCTCCTGTATTTCCAGTGGCTCCCGTTGCGCCAGTTGGTCCGCTAGGTCCCGTGGCTCCGGTTGCAGTCGCAGAGCCATCTATTCCAGTGGCTCCCGTGGCTCCCGTATTTCCGGTGGCTCCGGTATTTCCCGTTGCGCCAGTGCTTCCGGTATTTCCTGTGGATCCCGTATTTCCCGTTGCTCCGTCTGCACCTGTGGGAGTTAATACTTGTAATTCTCCATATATTTGCAATAACCCTGCTGTTTGTACAGTTTGATTTGTTACAAATCCAATCGCATAAACAGCGTCTGATGGTAAAGCAAATTCACTAGTTATTTGCGTTGTCATCATATCTGCCACGGGATCTGTGAATGTTGTAGTTGTACCTGATACCGCTGCTGATAGAGTATTTATCGATAAGCCTGCCCCACCACTATTTGCTGGCCTAGAAATAGTATGCAATCCAACAACTACAGTGCCAGACGTTGCATAAGCATTAACATTATTTCCTAAAACTGTGGTTACTATTCTCATAGTTGGGGCAACACCCTTAACATTCGGATAATTATTGCCTACAATTGATATTAAAGACTGAGGATATATAGCACTAATTCCACTACTAACAGCTGCATTATTTCCAAATGTTAGAGCATATGTACCCGCTACTTTTGTAGCTACATGCGAAGCTGAAACAGCATGAATAGTTCTCCAATAACTACCTCCAGCTATACCCGTAGCTCCCGTTGCTCCGGTTACCCCTGCCCCAGTAACTCCGGTTGCTCCCGTTGCCCCAGTGGCCCCAGTGGCCCCAGTAACTCCGGTTGCTCCCGTTGCCCCAGTGGCCCCAGCTGTTCCGGCTCCAGTGGCCCCAGTGGCCCCAGTCTCTCCGGTTGCTCCCGTAACTCCGGTAGCTCCAGCTGTTCCGGCTCCAGTGGCCCCAGTGGCCCCAGTTACCCCTACCCCTGTAACTCCCGTGGCTCCTGTAACGCCTGTGGCTCCCGTAGCTCCCGTGGCTCCCGTAGTACCAACTCCGGTATTTCCAGTGCTGCCCGTAGCTCCTGTAACGCCCGTAGCTCCTGTGCTTCCAGTTGCTCCGTTCGTGCCAGTGGCTCCGGTATTTCCCGTTGCGCCAGTGCTTCCGGTATTTCCTGTGGCTCCCGTATTTCCCGTTGCTCCGGTAGCGCCATTTATGCCCGCTCCGGTCGCGCCTGTATTTCCTATATCTCCTTTTTCTCCGGTTGCTCCCGTGCTTCCGGTGGCTCCTGTAACGCCTGCGCCTGTGGCTCCCGTAACACCTGTCGATCCCGTTGATCCTGTGGCACCTGTCGCTCCGGTAGCACCATATGATCCAGTCGGCCCAGTTGCGCCTATTTCTCCTGTTCCAGTTTCTCCTGTGGCTCCTGTGGCTCCGGTATTACCCTGTTCTCCTGTGGCACCTGTTGGGCCTTGCACACCTTGCTCACCTGTGGCTCCGGTATTTCCAACTTCGCCCGTAGGTCCAGTCGGTCCTCCAAAAGCGCCTTGTGGTCCGGTCGGTCCCGTAGCTCCCGTGGCTCCGTCATAACCCATCACCCCATCAATACCAGTCGGGCCTGTAGCACCTTGTGGCCCTTGCAATCCGGTTTTGTAAATGATCTTAATTTCATCTTTTGATATTAAAAGGGTCTTAATTTCATCTTTTGATATTAAAAGGGTCATGCTGTCACCTCAAAAATTCCTTCAGCAACACGATAAACCGTGGTGCCGATCATTAATTCCATGTGATACGAATAGCTACCAATAGCCAACTTATCGGTATCAGTTGCTGACATTTCAAAATGGATTACTCCGCTACCAGGAGCAGAGATAACACCGTCAATCTCTGCTATCAAAGTAATCTCTGGTTTATCGTCTACCGTATTAAAAACCTTGATTACTGCGGTATATCCCTGAAGGTTATTTGGTATGCTGGTACATTTTTCAACGTAGAGGCAATCAAGCATAAATGTCACGCCTGTATGGCACGAGAGATCATCGCAATCAGTTTTTACGAAATCAATATTTGTCATTTTTTACCTCAAACAACGTTCCAATTAGTCCCGTCACAAATCAATCTTTTTGATGCGTATTGGCTTATATAAATCGCGGCAGCACCTTCAATTGTAGAACCGCCAGTAACATCAATTTTTAATTGCGAAATGTAAGAAGGTCCGGTCAATTTCACGATAATTTCCCTGCCAACATTTGTCGCAGATGGCGTTGGTAATGTAACCTTCTCGCCAGATGCAACCGTATCAGTAAATCTAATATACCAATCAGCATTTAAAACTGTGTAGTCGGCATCAACGTCAGTAATTTTTTTGCTATAGTAGTTTTTCCATTTGGTTGCATCGGTCAGAGCAACACCGACATTTGTGTCAGATACCGATTGATATAAACCACCCACACCGTCAGAGACAATGGAGCCTATGAAATATGGCGTTGTCGAATTATATTCGGAGATACCTTGTTGCATAATGTAAGCTATTTGACGTGTCACAAGGAAAAATAGAGCGTTGAAATCCTGAATACATGGAGCATCGTTCGTCACGACAGCCGAAGAGAAACCAGCTCCCCATGCGGCGAGCGCTTGGATAACGTCAGGATCGGATGAATAGGCAATCGATCCGGCTTTGAATGATCCAAATTGAGCCACCACATTAGTCGGAGCGACAACGCCAGCGAATATTTGTTGATTTTTTCTCGTGATTTTAGCCATTTTTTAAATTCCTTATGTGATAACTTCCCAGTTGGTTCCGGTTGAAATGAATTTTTTGACAGCATATTGAGCCGTGATAGTTATTGATGAAACACCGTCAATTGTTGAACTATCCTCGGCTTGAAATTGAAGGCCACCCGTTGCAGCCGAATACATTTTTTTCACTACTAATACCCTGCCGATGTTCGTACTAGCTGGAGTTGGTAGCAAAAACAAAACGGGATAAGCTCCACTAGAAGCAATTACCCTGATTGTACTATCGTCAGAGGTTGGAATCACAATGTCTGAGGTATAATCTTTCACCTTGATTGATTTATAGATCATCCATTTGGCCGTGTTCGTCACCGCGAAATTGAGGTTATCAATAACCATCGAGATATATAAATCACCGCCTGATTGAACCAAAGAGCCGACATAGTAGGTTGTCGCTGCGTCCCATTCCGGTACGCTCATTTGATCCAAATACCTAATCTGCCTCGTGAGCAAATTAAATAAAGCATCGATTTCTTGGATTGCAGGAGGTCCGCTGTTTATCAATGAAGATGCGAATCCTTGACCGAATGCAGCGAGCGCTTGGATGGTATCGGGATCGGCAGAATATGATATCGCGCCAGCTTTTTTCGATCCGAATTGAGCAAGTTTGCTAGTCGGAGAAACATCAGCGAATTGCGCGGTTACTTTCCTAGTTATTTTTGCCATTATATTGCATCTCCATAGTCAATGAAAATAGTATCAGGTGCGGTCAAAAGGTAATCACTAAATGCCGAACTATTCCCGTAATCAAAAGTATAGTCGGCTAATTGCCAGACCTTCGTGGGATCGCTTACTGATACCACTGCCGAAAGTAAAACGCCCATTGGCTTGGGTAACAAGTTTTCAGTTTTTGCTATTCCGATTATTCTAGCGATACTTTCCTTAATTAAATACGTCAAGCTCATATCTCTTTGATCTGACAGGATTATGTCGGTACCAAAAAAAACATTTAAAAGATCGTTTATCTCATAAAGTGAATTGTGGGATATATTCAAAACAGACTTTAGTTTTAATAAAGTCCTATATTCGGAATCATTCAAGGCAAAGGTTGAAGTATTCAAGCTCGAATAGCTAAAAAATGTTCCATTAGAATTTAAAGCATCATTGGTATAGTCGGTGAACCCAATTGGAGCAGGATTTGCATCCGTATAATCATCAAGAGCAAAATAATCTCGTGTCACTACGCTGGTTATAACCCTATCAAAATCGATGTATTCTCCAATGACATCGAGCTGGACACCCGTGGCTGTCTCGATATCAAAAGCATCATTCACGCTCTTTGGGATCAAATCGGCAATCGCTTGAGATACTAATAAACCAGCATGAGCGCGAGCATTTGGCTGGTTGATGTATTGATACAACAAAAGCTCTTTGTAATATTCAATTGTATTTTCTACGTTAGTCGTCATTTAAACCGCCGATATAATCATCTTTGAGGTTGACATGATAAACCGATAATTGATTCCAGTGGTCGCTAAAAGAGGAACATAAGTACCACCCACCGTTTTACAAACGCCTCCGCTCACTATTACCGCAAGGGGATCAATCGATTTCAACAAAACAGACAATGCAGTAAAGTCCGCAATCTCATATATTTTATATTGTTTACCGTCAAAAAGACTTTGCTTTATATATGTTATATCGATTACATGGAGCGTTGACAATGATGTCAGAACCATCGTCATATACAAATCCTCGTAAGTTGGATTTGAGAATTTAACGGGGAAATTGATATTATTTATTTGTGGTACTGAAACCGTTACGTTCCCATACATGCCACAACCAGCATTTCTCTTTTTATAAATCACATCGGCAATAACATCATGGTCACCGCCATCAACTATGCTCCAAATTGAATGCGCTGGTATGCTGTTACCGTCAGTTGTGCCTGTCGCATTCTCCACGACGAGAGCATCGACTACGTCAGGGATCGCCAATAGTGCGCCTGTAAGACCTTCAAGGTATCCGATCGATGGAAGTGCTACCGATTTACTTCTCCTTAATCTCAATGCGGCATCGGTTTCCTCGTCAATGCCTTGGATCGTGACGCTCGAAGGGTTGTTAACCGAAATCACTCCCAAAGTAATTGTCACAATATTTGTGATGGTATTTGTTGTCGTTAATACGGCTCCTGCAACCGCTGAGATGAATGCTAAGATGTTTGGACCTAGTGCCAATGTCTCATTGTCAGCTAAATAAAAGTTGTTACCCAGAGCGTCAGAAACCGTGAATGGTGTCACAGCTCCGGAGGATTGACCGACTAAAGACAAGATCCGGTCAGTTGTTACTGTGATATTTGTTGTCGTGTAGGTAGCTCCTGCTCGAACCACGCCATTGATTGCACATCGCTGGTCGAGAGCCACTCCGATTGCCGAGGTTGGTGAGAATGATCCGTATACCTGTGAAACTAGGTCTAGCACATCAATCTTGGCTTGAGCGAAGAGGTTTATCATTTGCCCGTCAGGTGAATTTGGATTCAGGTTGATCGAGCTTCCGTAAATAGTCTTGAAACCATCTTCCAGCTCGGTGACGATATCGGCCAAAGCCTGTAAGTGCAATCCAGTTTCATCAACATAATTCGTTGTCATACGACCACCGTTCCGGTTATTTGGTTTGTGTAAAGGGTATCTACCGCATATGTAATTACCACGTTTCGATTCATGTCAGTTGAATATCCAAGATCGATTACGCTGGTAACACCTTCGATGTTATAAATGGCTTGTTTTAGCGTTAAAATTAAAATAGCAGGATCTTTTTGATTGAGGAGATCGAACCAAGGAATGCCGAAATCCTGATTGAAAAAGCACTCGCTGTAAATCGTTTTTAGTGTCGTCTCAATATCTGCTTTGATCGGATTAAATTTATCTGAATAGACATCGGATAAATAGTTTTGGATTCCGTTGCCGAACGTCCAATCGCCGCTTTCTGTTAAGCCTCTAAATGTTGCTGTCATGGTGTCCCTTCGTCTAGTAGTAATGCGATTTGAGTTTTAATAGCAGTGAATGAGAGCACATTAACAGGCACACCTGAATATCCCGATACTGGATCTGGAACTGTTATCAACTTTATTGCATCTATCAAAGAATCTAGAATGGTTTTCAAATTTGCTGCTGTATTCTTAACCGCAATCTTTTTGCTGTATCCCATAACCCTGATTGCTTTGTCACTCATGGGAGCCGCTTTTGTCAAAGCTCGGACACCGACGAGGCAGATACCATCAGAGATATCATGAGCACGAGGATTTGCCGGAGTAGTCACTTGACCGCTATAAAACCAATTATCGATATTTCGATCATTAAAAAGTATCAAACAGGTATCTCCCGCGGTGATAGGCATCTCAATTGATGCTCCTCCGCCGGATAGGATGAATACAGGGCAATCGCAAAGAAGTGGGTAGTCTAAAGTACTCCCATCGGGTAATTGACGCTTAAAATTGATTGAAACCGATGCCGTATTCGTGAGCTTATTAAATGATTCAATCGTGCCGATTTGGACACAATTAAGCGCATAACCCACGTCACTTTTGATCTTGTGGATAACATCCGATAATTCGGGATCGGCTGACGGTCCTAATACCCTAGTTGTCATTGAACCACCTTCCATTCGTCCGTGGCGTTGTCTCTGATAATAGTATAGTCACGGATATCCTCCATAGTCAAAACCGTTCTACAATCGCCTCCGACAGCCCCAGAGATAACGCCTCGATGGGTTATGCCTGTAACCTTATAAAGACCGTTCAGCCTCGTGTTGGTTTCAGATTCAAGCGTGACTAATTGGGATGGTTTGATACGTGGCTCAAAGAGCATTTCAAGCTCAACCATCGTTTCCATTTTCTTTGGAGTACCAAGCAATCCGTTTTTGTAGCTTATCGTCCTGACATCGCCTAGAAGTACCTCATCTTTTGACATTGCATAGGCGGATTGTGAATCGATATAAAAACCGTTATTTGTGAGCTGATTTAATAGCTGTATTGGGTTTCCCATCACCGCGCTGCTACGGGTTGTTTTGTCTAAAAACTTCTTACCAATCGTCGAGGTTTCAATCGATGGTAATGCTTTTATAATCTCTTTGACCACGTCAATTGATACCGCACCCGCTGGGATCGGCATTGAAACATTGCCCTGCATGGATATCTGACCGTCAAAGGCTTCAATCTCCGTTCGCACGTCAGTCATTTGACGGTGAGAATAAGCCCTTTTAATGTTGCCGTTGAATACCCTTGGAAGTACCAACTTATTACCATCGGCATATCCGGCGAATAGCTGAACGGCTCTTTGTGTGGTCAAGTCATAAACGTCTTTGAAGATATCAAAACGGGTATCGTTCGACAGGTTATAAACCACGAATGTTGCCGTATTTGACGAAGCTAGGTTTGTTCTAGTGATAGTAAATTCTAGTGTAATTGGGTCTTTAATTTCAACAAAAGTATCCTCGCTTGTCTCTATTCTCAAGACAAATTTGCGATTAAATTTTCCGGCGAAACTACGCATAATACCTTAATTCTATCATCGATAAATCGTTTTGATCCAAGATCACAAATTTATTATTCTCAAGCCATGAGGTTATAAAAATAGGCTCTTCGGCTTGGAACCCTGATATCAATATTCCAAATGGCAGAACATTTTTAAATTGCCTAAGCAAATTTGGCGATATCGAAATACGCTCATTATTTATCGAGAAATTTCCCCATACCAAGGAAATAAACCATCCGTATTGGCTAGGTTTGTATTCGATGGTTATGTCAACCGGATCGTATCCAGTTATCGGAGCGAGGAAGTTTTGCTTTGCATCGCTGCTTAAAAATAGTTCTTTCATTTTACTACACCCGTTGCTATGTCCAATCCTGCCGCTGCCCATGAAGCGCCTTTTTGTGTTCCTGATTTGACGACCTCGGCTGATTGCTCTTTGATTCTGCCCGTCAAAAGTCCTGTGCCTGTTTTTGTCTGAACGATTCGGAGCTGCTTAAATCCAATCGTGAACGATGATTCGTATTGTGTCGTATTGTCTTGATCAACGCTTATCGATTCAATAATCATGTTCTCGTAGGTTTTCCATGGTGTTTCGACAGATACGACCGCACGTTTTTCATAGAGGCCGACTAGCTGTTTAAATGCAGTTTGTTGCTGATTTAAAGCAGGCTCTTTTGAAAAAAGGTTTGTCAAAGTCTTATAGGTTTTTAAAGCGGATTCCATGGCCGATGCCGCACGTTGCGCGTCAGCGATATTCTTGCGCTGTTTAAGTGCCATCTCCGGTGTGACGATTCCGAGAGGCGTGAGCCTATCAAGCAATGTCGAGGCGTAATCAAAGGGAGCGTATTTGTATGAGCTATAAAATACTAGCTCACCCACTTTGCCCACGAGATTGATCCGAGGAGCTTCAAATGCCACATGGTCTTGTATAGCATAGTTTTCTTCGGTGAAGTGATCGGATATATTGGCCGACAATGTCACGTTATCAGTTTCAGGGATATCGAACACAAAGCCGTTGATACCCTTTGGGAGCGCTTTGCTTGTCATTAGAGCCTTGGTAAGTCCAAGGGTAGATAACGCTGCGCTACCTATTGCCACGGCATTCGTAGCGGCTCCCAGTGTTGCTAGTACTGCCATATCAATATCCGCCTTGTGGTTGCTGGAAATATGCGCCACTTTGTAGCGATTTCCAGGCTTTTAAAACTTCTTGCCCAACGGCTTGAGGATCTTTTGAGCCATCGATATTAAATTCGACATTATTCACTGTGGGAGTTGTGCCCTTTTGTCCCATCATTCCAACAAATGAATTTATCCAATTACTACCAGCATTTGTTGCCTTGTTTCCTATGCCCGCCCAAGTCTCATCTTTGTTTTCTAATTCAACTGCATTTGCAGTTTTATTCGTCATATTTGTGACGAAATCATCGTCAACGCCAGCTAGTTTCAACCATGGCATGATTCCGGTTATTCTTAGAAGTCCGTCAATTAAAAAACCTATTAAATTAACCGATTTTTGAATCACGTCATTTACATTATTGAATCCATCGATCATTCGACCCGTCAAGCTATCGTCGCCTTTAAAATACGAATAAACATCTTCGAGAGCGAGAGCCAGCCCAAGAAAAATGGCTGTCATTGGAAAGAAAACAGCAAAGAGAAAACCACCGATAAGTATTAGTGCCTCTCTCAATCCCGTTATCTTATCGAGCATCGGACCGAATTTCATAACCATGCCGTTTATCATGAGACCGATTCGCTCGGCTCCGTAAACAATGACATTGGCTATAGGAGTGATGAAAGATGCTACCTTTTGCATGATCCTCTTTGATTGCTCCCATATTCGATTGAAATAAAAATTGAAGTCTTTTAACCGCTTTATTTCCTTGTCAGTAAGTAGTGTTTCCTCGCTCGGTGGCTTTAAATTTTGAGCATTTTTCAGAAAATAAATCATATCATCAGAAAGGTTGAGATCCTTTGCTAATGTCGTGCCTAGCGTTGTTGGCATCGTCTTGAGCTTCACCGAGAGTTGATCAAGTATTTTAAGTGGATCTTGATGGGGATCGATTCCGAGGAACTGCCAAGGCCCAAGATCACCCCCCCTACCAAGCTTAATATTGACCGAATTTTGCTGAAAATTTCGAACGGTACTAGCCAAATCATCGATACTTCCTCCGGATTGAGCTGCCATGTCACCTAGTTTTTGAAAGGTATCGGTTGAGATCCCCGTCAATGCATTCATCTTGTCGAGCGACACGGCAGCGTCAGACATCTTTTTTACGAAATAAGTGAGACCGCCAGCGAATGCCATCAACTCCAATCGAGCCGCATTCATCGGTCCGACCATGTCAGATAGTTTTTTATGGGTAGTAGTCAATAAACCATGGAATTTGGTTTTTTGTGTGTTAACGTCTTTAGTTGTTTTTACCTCTTCTTTGCCCTCGATAACGGCAGTATGAACGGCTCGGTTTTCGTCAACTTGAAGCTTTGTCATTGCCCTCATTTTTTGGGCAATCTTCTCGACGACAATCAGCATGGAATCCATTGTTGCGTTAAGGCCATCGATATTGGTATTTAAGCCTGTAATCGATCCCTCGAAGGCTTTCGCCTCGGAGGTTCCCTTGGTTTTAAAACCGAGAGCGAAAAATAATTCACCTATTTGCATCTCGATCCCTCAACAAATAGCACTGATTTTCATATTTGGATTTGAATATCAGGTAATCATAAGCGGCACAAATAAGGTCGGTTCGCTCGTTTATTAATGTCTCTGGACTACCAAATCCATTCGCAGCCAATTCCATAATCACAAAAAGATGATTCGACATCTTAATATCAACCTTTGGCCTGATACGCTCGGAATCCCTTAGCTCTTCGACAAAAACGAAATCAGACCTTCGAAAAAAGGGGCAATGTTCTCCTTTAAAACGTGATACATCACGGGCAAAAAGTTCTTGCGAGATTCTTTTGATTCGAACGTCATAGAATCAATTTTCAATCCGTTATATGTGCAACGTGTCAGACATATCTTAGCAGCTTCTAACACTTCCTTACTTGATAAAATATTGAACAATGGACCTTTAAAACCAATAACATCGGAGTACGTTGGATTTTTAAAATCAATGGATTTAATATCTATATCGATCGTCTCAAGAACCTTAGTAATACGCTGTGAAATGTCCCAAGCTTGCTCATATGGTAGCAATGTGATGTCTAATACCGCACCCGTTGGCAAATCAATTTTCATCCAAATAACCCTTTTAGAAAAATGTCCGCAAGAACGACAAGATTCTTGCGGACAAGGAAACCTGTTATTAACTTATCACACGATCGCATGCTGCAAATTGAATACTATAAACCGACAACGCTTGCTCGACATCGCCTTCGACGTTCGATGTAACCTCGACCTGCTTGGAAACAACTCCGCCTTTTAAAAGGTATGTGTCGGAGCCGATTACGCCAAGACCGTCACCGATTCTCTTCACGATTTCAGCTCCAATCAACACATATCCGGTAGCGTTGCCACGATAAGATGTCAGCTCGGTATTCATGAATTTATCGTCAGCGCTACCACGAATCAATTTCAATTCCATGGTGGCCTGAAAACCAGACGCATTTTGAGCGAAAATAGTATTGCCGTTCTTACCTGTTTTCACCGTAACGAGGTCGGTTGTGTATGTCACTTTAGCCACTTCACCATGAGGCAAATCGGCTAGTAACCTTAAATTTATCTTTATGGTATCACTACCAACTAAACTAAATGTTCCCATAATTTTCTATCCTTTAATTTATTGGTTGAGATACACCAAAACTTCGCTTGAATGAATCGCGCCAGCATACTTTATAGCTATCGAGATCGGTGGTGCTTTGCGGTCGGTCCTATCCGCTGCCGACTGTGTAGCCACTGGCGAGGAATAGATATAGTATCCGAAATCACCGATGTTACGCTTGAAGTCAACGGGATTGCCGAAGGTATCTGGACTATTCCACGCGCCTTTAGCAATGAAAGAATTTGTTATTGCTTGATCGCATATTGCACGATAAGCGCCTTTTAGCCCATCCATTCCGGCTTCGGTCTGTGGGATCTTGGTTGAGGTTGTCGCTAGGTAATTAAATCCTGCCACTTGTAGCGCTCCGACGAACCAAGAGAGGTTGTAGATATCATCGAAAAATTCATTGATGCCAGACGAGAGGATAGAGGCTCGTGACGCGATATTTGCATATACGTCAGCGCCACATGCTTTTGCTAAATTGAGCGTTGTTTGATCCAAACCATCGTCAGCGGTTACACCCACGATTTGCTTTAAATTCATGGTTGAGGTTGTATTGCTTCCTGCAAAGTTTGTGGACATTGCACGACCAGCATAGCCCCATTTGAAAGCCTCTAATTGCGCTGCGTCAGAGTGATACAGACAACGGGTATAGGATTCACCTAGGTCGGCAATATCATCGAATAGAGCCGAGGAAGCAAGATCACCGGAGGTTGAAGATGCGCAAAACAAAAGCTTGCTTTCGGATTGTGCTACCGATGCCGATCTAATCAGCTCAAGATTGGCCCCTGTGGCTCCTGTGTAGCCAGTAGGACCGGAGTTGCCGAGAGTGTAGGCTGCCGAGCAACCACCGAAATAAACCAGACCTTTTGCCCGAACAATTGCTTGCTCAAGGACTTCTCCGGTTAACATTGGAATCACGATAAATACACCGCCACCCGTCAGGATGTTTGGAGATTGAGAGAAAACAGCGACAGCGGCAAGATATGTTGCGCTAGTAGATCCCCACTTTGTAGCCACGTCCGTTGCCGAGGTATAAGCAGCATAGGTCGTGGTCAATGGTGTAATTGGTGTGTCTTTGGTAAAGCACACGAGGTTATTATGAGCGTAATTTGCTAGTCCGGCTGGCGGTACCATTACGCTGATATTTATGACGTTGGTTATATTGATCATGCTCATTTAAAAACCCTCTAATCAGTTTTTGGCTCATTCAACGTAAAAGTATTATAATAGTCATTCTCAAAAATTATATCGTATTTCCTTAGTACTTGCAAAGTTATCGCCATACGATAAAGCAAGGCCGTTCCCTCGATGTCTGAAACTTCATTGATGGTCGATGGTATATCAGCAATTTTCAGTCCTAAAAGCTCTTGTTGCTGTACGCAATATGTTGACCTAAGCGCAGCGATATAGTGCGGATACTTCTCAATCGCTTCGGTTGTATAACTAAATATGTCAATCGATAACGTCTCTTTGACGTATGTGGTTATCGAATCATATTGATGAGCACCTACAACGGTCTGTATTTTTGAATTTGAATAAGGCGTGACATCGATAAGACCGACGACACAATATAGCCTCTTATCCTCCGGAATAGCTCGACGTTGATTCCAAATCCAAATGACATCGTCGCTTAACTTGAGCGTGGTTTGAAGGATGTCACATATAATTTCTGGCGTTGTTTTTGTCATAAAAAAGTGCTCGTTAAATCGTACTGTATGAAACCGAAATCATTGAAATTTGTCTTATTCATTATCCTGAATTTAGAGCCTGATGTGCATTCGAAAATAATCATATCATCAACCTTTAGATCAAGATCAATTCCAGTGTAGATTGTCTCATCATTCCATTTTCTTTGCCCTTCTTTTTTCATCTCCAAATCCTGACCGGATGGAACCCTGACAATCTTGATATTTTTCTCAACCAAATATTCCTCGGTTTTAAAATCTACCTGCTTTTTACAAACGATAAATATC
>Ga0315294_10006021_pt1 | contig 13318 bp, 28 predicted proteins | sample YL17G13_40_MG_FD_203626 | JGI IMG/M metagenome (GOLD analysis project Ga0315294, IMG submission 203626) | Sediment microbial communities from Yellowstone Lake, YNP, Wyoming, USA - YL17G13_40 | ecosystem: Environmental > Aquatic > Freshwater > Lake > Sediment | place: USA: Wyoming | collected... | reverse complement strand
TGGTCAGAAGGTTGATCCCGGTTCCGCCGGACCCCACGACGATTGCGCCTTCAGCCGTACGGGCCGCGTCGCTCTTCATCTTCAGGACCTGTACGGGAGACTTCCAGCGGTAGCCAGCGATGGCCGCATCGAGCTGGGCCTTGTTGATGGCATCGGCCGCGTCGGTACCATTGGCCAGGCCGATGACCTTACCGGTTCCGCTCAGCTGGATGTTTCCAGCCGATTCGGACCCAGCTCCCAGGACGAGCGAGTAGAGCTTCGCGCCGTCGCTTGCTCCCTGCTCCTCCTGGTACTCACCAGTCGTGTTCAGAAAAATGAATTTCTTGATTGCCATGCGTACGCCTCCTTGAAAAAAATTGGGGTGGGGTAAAAAAAACTTGAACCTGGTTGACTACTGGGGAAGGTTGCGCGCTGTGACTCCAAACTCCACTACACCACCGAGAGAAGCCTCAAAGTCCCAGTAGCATCGTCGTACGCATACAATGATAGATCAATTCCATGTTTCTTGGAAATATTCCCGCGCACCCGGGCCAATTCGTCTGTAGTTTCAAGCTCTTCCCTGCCGAGCTGCTTGACGATGTTTTTTCGATCTTCCTGGACCTGCTGCAACCTGACGTCGCAGAGGAGGATTCGAGTCTGCCGTTCCATGCGGATGCGCGAGAGCCTCTCGTCCAAAAAAGCGAGGTGAAAAACAGACTCGGGATCCGCAACGCTCTCAGGCGGAAGCCCGAGGTCCTCAGGTTCGCGGTAAGGCACACCAGTAAACGTCTCGTCAGCTTCTACCACAGGCTCTGTCGTCGTCATGGCTCTCTCTCCTATTCGAATATCTTGGTCATGACCCCATCCGGTCGGACGTAGAACCGAGTCGGGGCGGTAGCAACCCCCACAATCTGCGCGAATTTTCCTGCCGGGCTACGTGACGGCAAGGCAGCGACCCTACCATCTGGCCCAACAAAACATGACTTTCCTGTCGCCAGACCCGAAAAGATACTGGTGGTTTCCCCCATCCACTGAACCTGGCAACTGGTAGCGGACAACTTGTTAACGATGACCCCTACAGCTGGCATCTTCGCTACGTCAGACGGGTCTGCACGCCTGACCTGGTCTCGACCAGAAACCGGAGGTCCAGCGAGATACACCAGATCGCCGATGGCCTCCGCCACGGTACAATCGGATCCCCTAATATCAGCTTGCCGCAACCCAAACCGTGCTACGAGCGCCATGACTACTTCCCTTCACGTTCCGTTGTGTCAAACTTGATGCGAGCAAAAGCTCTAGTCATTGGCGGTGTCTCCGATCGGAATAGGTGCGCTGAACGCGGGAACCTTCTCTAGCATCTCGAGCTTGATGTCGCCAGGTGACAGGAGCTCCGCCGCTGCAGGAGCAGGGGGAACCGGAGAAGGTATTGTCGGACGCGCCGGGGCCCTGCGCGGGGTATTATACCGTATGCAACAGGTACGCATGACATCCTGTATCGTCGTCAGCTTCCCGCCTATCTGGCTGCAGACAAGTCCGTCACTCACCTGTTTCTCCTGGAGCGCTTGAACGCGACGTTGCAGCTCCCGGAAGGCCTCCACGCCGTTGTTCTGTGCCTCTGTGAGCAACATGGTCTGTTGAGCGATCATGCCCTGCACCTGCTCCGTGGATGGGCGATCTTCCAGAACCTCGATGAGCTTTGGGATCCCTGTGCTCCCCAGGGCCGTACCTACAGCCACCCAGATGGCCCAAAGCTGCTTACGGCTCGGACCACTAAAGTCTTGTTTTTTGTGCAGATCACCGTGTTCAGGCATGGAACACCTCTCTGCTTGATTTTGCAACAATGATAGGGCATTCGCGGAGTTATGGAAAGTTGATTTTTGTTTGGCTAAGTGTTTGAAGAGAAAGTCGAAATCCTCTCGGGAAGCATTTACCGCGTAATCGCACATTGGCGCATGCCCAATTTTTTCTAGTCGTAAGGGCGTGAATGTCCTACTATTTGAGCATGGCCGAGCTCACAATACACGCGCCCCCTTTCCCCAACAGAAAAGAACACCCCTTCGTTGGAACCACCCGTTACCGGAAGATGACCATCGACCTGGAGAACCTCGATGGTAGCGTCCGCGCGGGCACCGACTCCAATGGGAAGTCATGGAAAACCCCCTTCGAAGGTTGCCACTACGGAGAAATCCGCCATTCCAAGGGAACCGACGGAGACCCGGTCGATGTCTACATCAAGAACCCACCAGACGATGGAGCAAACCTCGCGTACATCGTGCATCAAAACCATCCGCGGAATCATCCTGCAAAACCTGGAGAGTTCGACGAAGACAAAGTAATCCTGGGCGTGTCCTCCCCCGAAGAAGCCAAGGAGCTGTACCTGAAGCACTACAACCGGAAGGACTTCTTCCGCTCGCTCACCATGATGGGGATCGAGAAGTTCAAGAAGACCATCTACGAGAAGGACGCCGAGGAGAAGATCGCCATGGTGAAGACCTCCTCAGACGCGTTCATCCTGGGCTTCGAGCTCGGCACAGAGAATGCCTTCCGCAAGCTGGGTCTGGCTACTGCAGGCCTGCGTGACAACTCCCAGGACGAACCGCGTGAGGGTGTGGCGAAGCTGGATGTCGGGCAGGCTACCCCGCAAGCGCCTAGAGGAATGCCGACCCAACCAGCGGTTTCCCAGCTGGTCGGGACGGCAGCTCCAAGACCTGCTCCTGCGATCTGAGTCAATCCATCAGCGAGTTGATGCCAGCGCCAACGCCGAGACCGGCCGCGCCGCCGAGACCTGCCGTCGCATACGGGTTCCGATGCATCAAGCCCAGGGGCTTCTTCGACCGGTTAATCATGTTGGCCATCAAACTGGGCTCGCCGGGCAGCGAATCCAACCATTCGGGGTTGATCTTCCGCGCCAGATGGTGGGCACCGCGCGCACCCAAACCACCGAGAGCACCAATGCCAGCGCCACGCGCTGCACTCTCCCAGTCACCGCCAGCAAGTCCGCCGATGCCCGCGCCGCCGAGAGCGCCCGCTCCACCAGCCATCGCATACTGAGCCGGGAGACCTCGAGCCCCCAGCCAATCCCCAACCTGTCCTGCGCGACCCTTGGTCGCTTCCCAGAACTTGGCCAGCATGCCGGGGTCGGCCGCGATCTTGGTGATACCAATGTCGAACAGCGCCTGCTGCACGCCAGCGTCGTATGCCTCTTTGATCATGACTCACATCCTCCTGTGGGTTTTCGTTACTACGATCTTGTGAATTTTAGCCCAAACTCCTGGATCTTCCAACTAATTTTCTTTGCTCGGCCTCGGTATACGCCCAGTGCCGGCCCAGGTTGTACGCGACCTTGGCAAACTGCATCGCCTGGCGATCGTGCTCTTCCTGACGTTTCTTCTGGATCTCACGAATACCCGCCTGCTCTTCCGAGGACTCCGAGGGCATCTGCGGCTGGCGCTTGCTCTGGATCGTCGTGAAGATCGTCGGGTCCTGCGTAACACCTGCTCCAGCCAGCTTCATTGGGTGCTCCCTCTAGTTGCCTGAATTGTAGGCTAAAAAAAGGCGCACTCCAAGAGGAGATGCGCCCGCTACCTTTCAATTCCTGGCGCGACGGTAGACGTCGTCCAGAATCACCTGAGCGTTGAGCAGCGCCAACTGGTAGCGCCGATTGTCCGCACAAACGCAGCAATCTGGGTCCTCGCAAGATGGCTCAAATGGATCCACGCCGCGCACTACCGGCGTACTTTCCTGGATCTTGAGTGAGCCTGTGCCACGGGAAAGAGCCCTTGCCACTTTCCTGTCGACCAACTTAATCATACCTTCCAGCAAGGAGTCTTCGCTCAAGCTCGGCGAAGTCCAGGCTTTCTTTTTTCCGTCTACTTTTGTGTACTCCGGTCCTGGTCTCGATCCCGGTCCCGGTCCCGGTCCCGGTCCCGGTTCCGACCCCAGTTCCTTTGCTTCCTCCCACTTCTTCATCAACCACGCCAGAAAAGTCTGCTCGAGTATCTTGTTCGTCTTCGCCATGAGGTGGGCTCACTTCCACAACCGGTGGTTGTACTATGGGAACAGTTCTGGGATGCGGCAACCTCAACATTCGCCTGGCACGGCTGGCGATTGACAAATTATCCGAGACTACCGCCGCCCAGTGGGTATCGCACAGGAACACTGATTTACCACCTGAGCGGTAGACCACCTCGCCACCGCTGTAACACTTGGGCCAGTCGCACTGGTCTTTCATACTTCACCTGGCGTTACCGAAAAGCGGTATTGAAGTGCGCCCACAGCGCCCACAAACAGAGTCTCTCGCATCGGATATTCAAACCCCGCTGCACTCTGGTGACCACCACCTCCCGGAAAACCTTTGGCTATCTGGCCAACATCCACCTCTGAATTCTTACGCGACCGGAGCGAGATGGAATTGCTTGCAGGAAGCAGAAATAGAACATAATCGATATCCACGTGAGCCTTCAAGATGGCATCGGCGAATTCGCCTATGTACTCCCCACCCAGCAGAATGAGTGCCCTTCTGCCAAGAACGTCAACAAAGCACTTCCCAACCTCATCCAGTCGCAGCAGCTCAGAACGAATCCACAGATCCCTCTTTTCGCGCAAGTGCACCCCCAACTTGCTCAGCCAGCTGTTGCTATCCGCCATGATGTTCTCAGTGAAAGACCTGTAAAACTCCGCCGAACCAATCTCCCTGTAGATCAAGTTCAGCGTCTCTCCATTCACGCGATGGTGGGATTCCAACAGCCAACGATCCCAAGCGTCTACTTCGTAGACGAAATTGTGCAGCGGTATGTCCGTCGGTACGCTCTCGTAAAGAAGGCGAGCTCCGCAAACACCCCCGTGAAATATCCACGGATACTTCTCGTTGTTGCGCGCCCAGAGTGTTGTATCATGGTGGTCGTAGGCGGTCACGCGCGCGAACTTTTTGCTGTGCAGGTTGATGGTATCACAGACATCGACACGGGGAAGTATGTCAGTAATGAGCAGCGTATGCTCCTCACCTTCCATTGGTTGGTAATTCTCCAGGAATTTCAAGAGTAGTGAGTTAATACCCTTTGGACCGTGGTATGCACAATACTCCACCGAATGTTTATGTCCCGGAAAGAGGTGTGCCGCCACCACCGCGCAACCTCCACCATCAAGATCGTCATGGGTAAACTGCCACAGGTATTTCATCCTATCCTCCTTGAAGGGTCTGGTGTCGACATCAGCACAACCAGACGTTGCGTGTCAACTGAGAATTGACTATATTTACTGCGTAATTACCTACGGAGTGCCTAATGAACAAAGAGGCCTACGAGGCTGGTGTGAAAGTGGCTCTGGATAAGTATGGGTTGTCCTGGGAATGGTTGGCAAAGATATACCGAGAGAATCCATATCTAGCGCCCGCCGTAACCACAGGTACGATTGGAGCAGGGATAGGTGGACTGTTCGGGGGCCCCAGAGAAGCAGCCATCGGAGGAATTGCTGGAGCAGGTGGATCACTTATCGGGTCAAAAGCGTTTAATCTCCTAGCACGCCGTTTTGAAAACCGTGCATTGTCTGATCCTGCTCTCTGGAACTACTGGAAATCGGATCCCACGTACCATCGCCGAATGTTATCCCTGGCACGAATTGGGGTCACTTCCGGAGCCGCCCTAGGTATCAGTGGGCTCGCACATACCCTACTCCCCCGAGAACCACACCCCCTCGAGAAGCTCTGAGCACGTTACGTGCCCCACATTCCATCTCGGCTACCCAACAGCCAAGATGCTTAGATAACGGTTATCCGCTACGTGTTGAGTCGTCCGGGCCGAAGCGGTCGGACCGCGGCGGGCCGGCGGTCCAACACGTAGGAGGATAACCTGTTCTTTAGGGGGTAATGCTGTTTGTTACTGACGGTGTGATCTGCCCGATGTCCTCAGCATTGGTCGGAAGAACTGCCATCGTTCCGCAATTTCGGTACTGCGCTACGTGATTCGAGCTGACAGAGTAAGCGCTCTGCACGCCGACGCTGTTCGGTTGGTAGTTCATCGAGTTTCTGATTCCGTAGGACGCGCCCACTGCGATCGCGTCTTGGTTCGCCGCCAGGAAGAGGAACTCCCAGGAGTACTTCTCCTGCTGGTGCTTGATCATCGCAAACACTTGCTCCCGTGTGGACTGGTGACTGGAGTTCTCCTCTCCATCGGTCACGATGATCACCACCACCTTCCCTGGTCGCTGGTGATCAGGCGTATGACTCAGGCGCGCGCCCACGTTCGAAATGGTCTGCCCGATGGCATCGAGAAGCGCTGTACCGCCGCGCGGCTCGAGCACATACTCCGGAACGAGGTGTAAGGGCTTGTTTTCATGCACGGTTTCGTAGATGGTGTCGAATTGCACCAACGTCACCATCGCCAGCCCAGGGACTTTCTTCTGTTCCGCGAGGAAGTGGTTCAGCCCCCCAGCAGCATCCTTTTGAATCGCACTCATGCTGCCGCTGCGGTCAATAATGAACACCAGCTCTGTCATGTTAGGGTTGGGCATTTGCGCTCCTTTTTGTTCCACGTGGAATGATTTTGAGATCTGGAAATAAATTCAAGGTCTTATCGTCACGAGACCCTGGAATGCTCACATCGCGAGTCGCGATGATCTCAGCCGTATCCTCTTCGATGTCTTCTACCCCCTCGAGCTCATAAACCTCCTCCCAGGCCTTCTCGATAGCATCCTCTGTGTTATCCGCTAGAACCTTCAGAGTACGGCACCCAGGCTCCTCAACAATCATCCGGTAATCGAGCTCGATGGTATACTCGAAAACCGGCTTCACAGGAACATCTGGTTGATCATTAGTGGGCGGTTCCCAAGACATTAACCCTAACCCTCCTTCTTGTAGCGCTTCTTGTACCTTCTGGTGCGCTCCTTCGTGTAGTCACACAATCGATCGATTACCACAACCGCATCTGTGGCAGCCACGGCTGCCAGTGCCTCCGAGATGCGCAAGTAAATGCTCAACTTCGTCCTGTCATCCACCTCTGGCTGACACATCAACGTCAGACCGTTGACTTTCAGCACCAAGCGCCAACGCGTGTGCGCTTTATTCGTATACGCCACCGCCTCGCCGTTTGCCAGTCTGTATTCTTTAACCACACCGCGCAAGAACAAACCCTGTGACAAAACCTTGCGGAGATCAATCTGATCCAAAGTAGCTACGACCGTAATCTTGGGCTTAGCTGTCATTGCGTAACTCCAGCGCGGTCCCGATAATTTGCTTGGCCTCAGAAGCCGAGATACTCTTCTGAAACTGCATAGACCCGCAGTTCGTGATTGTCAATGTGAAATCGTTTGCTGGTGCCTTTGCTGGTGCCTTTGCTGGTGCCTTTGCTGGTGCCTTTGCTGGTGCCTTTACAGACTCGATAGGTTCTGTCTTTTTGAAGACCCAATTAGAAAAATTGCCCGCCGGTGGAAGTTTGATGTCAGGGTAGTCCTTGATCAGTGCCTCCATGATGGCTGACCAGCGATAGCGTTGACTATGATACTGCCGCGCTCTCGTGTATATTTCCTGCTTGGTCCCCTCATCAAGCTCCACCCAGTGGGTGATCTTCGTTTGTTTTTGCTTATCTACGAATTGACAGGCCTTGCGGTAAGCAGTGCGGGATAGGAGATCAGTAAGACTCTTCACCGTGATGCGTCCCGCGAGTTCAGGGAACTCCTGTTTCAGTAGAGCAATTGTAGCCTCCCGACTATTGCCTGCCTCCCGGTACTTCCGTGCACGTTTGGCAAACTTGTCGGGGTACACCCGTGGACTAGGCATAATACCTCCTCCTTGCTATCTTGGTTGTTGGGGGGGGGTTACAACGAAAAAAAGGGTTGCGTCGATCAGTCCTAGGTGGGGGGGTAACCCAGGCACTGACTGAACGCAACCCTTCTAACTAGTGGTCACATCGATTCCTTTTACCATAAAAGATAACAGGTTTTGCTGTCAAGCCTCAAATCAATTCCTTCTCCTTGGCCAGCCACTCAGGGATCCGGAGCGTCTGATCAAACTCCCTGACCTCCTGAATCTCGGAGTTGGGGAGCCACACTGGCTGGTCCCTACTCATGTCAAAGTAAGTCTCAAGATCCGTACGATCCACAATGCGAGCGTAAGGCACTGTAACCAATTCATGTTCAGCATAATCTGGCATGCTTCCCTCCAGGGCAAAATCGGCTATAATTGACAACGAAAGGACCTACACATGAACGTATACGATCTCGGAATGCTACTCGCCTTCCGGCAAGCGGGGTTCGAAAAGGAAGCTGGCCTGACCGAAATGATGGGCAAGGCCAAGGGCTGGTTGGGCAAAAACAAGGGGAACATCGCGCTAGGGGTTGGTCTACCCGTTGCCGCAGGGGTCGGTCTGGCTGGCTACGTCCACGGAAAGTCAAAACGTAAACCACACCGTCTCGACCCCTACGGCATGTCGAATCCCATCGGGCATACTTTCCTCTAGCTCAGAGCGGGATCTCGGTCACCTCGATGGAGGGCTTGTTCATCACTGCAGGGAGCTGGGGCCCGATGTAGTAGCCTCTCTCAGCGCCCTTGGCCTTCGTCTTGGATTTGTGAAACTTCCACAAACCCCACCCAAAGGCCTTGGCGGTTTTCTTGGCTTCTCTCAGCTCATTCGACGGGTACGTTCTCTTGGGAGCGGTCATCTCAAAAACCTCCTGTTGGTGTTACCAACATTCACTATACATGAATGCGTAACGTTTGTATCCAACCATTGTATGCAGTTGGTTTCGATTTGCAATATAAAAAGGTTACTTTGGGTCGGTCGGATCACCAAAGGCAATCTGGTACTTCAGCGTGCTAAGCATTTGCCGCTGAAGCATGAGAATAGTTGGTATGTTGGTTTGACAGATCGCGGCTACCAACCCCATAGTGTGCCTGAGTGACATAGTAATATCGACCTCAAAGAGCGCCTTGGCCGCTAAAATGATCTGCGAGCGCACCGCTGATACTGCCTGAAGTGTCTGCTCGAGGTGCTCGACCAACCCATCTTGGTACGGACCCACCACCGTCGTCATGCGGAACACCCCATCGACCCGCCTGGGGAAATCGCCGAGGTCCGCCGCGGTCACGGTAGCCGCCATCCGCAACAGACTCAACCCACACAAACGTGACAGTATTGGTGGTAACACACCAACACGGGTCAAACACCAAAGAGCCTCTCCGGGGAACAGCTCCCCCTCCACAGCACACAGAACAAGCGGCCACTTCCAATGGTTCGGTAGGTCAGAACCCGGTTCGTGAACGATCGACTGAAGCGCGTGATCCCGCACACGCCAGATGATGGGTTTGCTCTGAGGTTGTTTCACCATTGTCGCGTACTTCGTTCGAATCCGCGCAGTCTCCAGATACTCAATGGCGCTCCAGCATACCTGTCGTACCCTTCGCACGCTCTCCACACCCGCCATACCGCCTGTCCCAGGAACATCTGCCGGCCGAAAAAATCGTTCTTCCAGCCACAGCTGTTGATCCTGCTGGGCTACACCGTGGTAGCGTAGTCGCTTCAGGGTTTTTCGACACTCCAGTGGGACTATACTTATGGGGTCCAGAACTTCTATTGCCATGGTCACCTCAAACCCGCACACACTCCCAAACCTTTTTCACCTTCTAGGCACAGGAGAAAACTAGCGTGGGCACCCCTCTTAGTGGAGCTGGGATCCCAGTGTGCGCGGTTCCCAGAATCTAGGGACTATGTAGAGTCGTCGTCATCGTCGTCGTTGTCGTCGTCAGCATCGTCGTCGTCGTTGTCGTCGTCAGCGTCGTCGGCGTCGGCGTCAGCGTCGTCGGCGTCAGCGTCGTCGTTGTCGTCGTCATCGTCGTCAGCATCGTCGTCATCGTCGTCATCATCGTCGTCGTCATCATCGTCTTCCTGCGGTTCACCAGCGGCATCGACAACCACATCGGGCTCAGTCGCTCCGACCTCAGACGGCTTCAACTTGACCACTTCTTGGAAGCCACCATCCTGCTCGTCCCACAAGTTTGACTTCTCCTCGAGCATCGTGTCAATGAAATCACTCCCGTAGGTATCTGCCCAAGTATCCGCAGCCTTCTTGTTGGGAGCCTGCACCCGAACCGTCATACTGCATGTGGTGTGATAGGTCAATGCGTAGACATTCGCATTCGTTGCCCCTACCCTCTTCCCCACTATCTTCTCCACCTTCTTCTCCACCTTCTTCGTCATTTTTTACTTCTCCTTATTGTCTGTCGTTACCAACGCTGCTCAACACTATGTTGAGTTTCCCAAATCTTTCTCCTGATCCGTCAACCACTGCAGTGCTTCTTGGACTACTACCTTCGGGTTGATATTCGCCCTGGTATAGTAGCTACCGAGCGATAACGACTTCAGGTGCACGATGTACGCATTCCCGCCCTCTTTTGCGTCCCAATGCCAAATGCGACTGAGAGACTGGAACGCCGGGTGATGAATCAAAAAATCCACTGACTGCGCATCCTCCGGGTTGACTGGCACCACTTCGTCCACCACGCCCACCTCGTCTATCTGTTCATTTAATTGCATTACCACCACCCCTCTGGTAGCACTCACAATGGATCTGCCCCCGTGGCACCACCACCTGCGGCGCCGGATGAAACAAAGTGTACGCCGTGGTCCACAACAGCGCGGAAAGGAGCAGTACACCGAGGATGGCTAAAACACCTAGAGCAATCTCCATGAATTTCTGCGACCCTGTTGACATGTCACTACCTCCTCACGCACGCTTGCACGCGTATTGGGTTTAGCACAAGTCCGTGAACAATGGAAGCGACCAAAAATATCTAGCCCATCCTGGGGCACCACACAGGACAGGGAATCGGTGGAAGAACCAAGCAGGTAGAATTGTTGAAGGTCAAAAGCAATCTCTTGGTGGGGAATTGGCACAGCTCCCCGCGCTTCAAAGGATTCTTCGGATTGGTGCAGTTTACCGCGTAATACTCCACCTGGCAACTGTAACAATCCCTGCAGTCCTGAGGCAAAATATTGTCGGGTGTACGCACAACCTCCACTTCCACTGTGTCATCGAGCTGGTGGTTCACGACTTAAACCCTCTGCGCGCCTTTTCGATTTCATCACACACGAACCGTAGCGTTGTCTCGATACGCGCAAGGTGCTCGCATATAGCCCGAGCACTCTTGGCGATAGCCAGTGGAATATCGCTTTCAGTGGCGAACTCCAAATTGCCAGGTAGGGACTGATCAGACGGTTCGTTGAGGACAGTATGGATGGCTTCAGAGATTCTCATTTCTTCTCCCCTTCTTTGTTATCTGGATCCTTTCCCAGGAACTTGAATGCACCATTTTGGCGGGCACACTTCAAGACGCGCTTGATCTCGTTCTTGGTGACCATTTTCTTGACCGCCAGGATAGCCAGCTCACACAGGTACGCTGTGCACTCAATGGGACGTTTGTCGCGATCTAGCTCGCATCCTTTCTCCCCCAGGTAGGGGCACTCCCGGGACATACTGAGCGCCTGCACCAAGTTCTTCAACGTATGTGTTCCCTTCCAGAACCCACAACAAGCACCGCAATGAATCGGGCACTCCACGTTGGTTAGCAAGCTCCCATCGTCAGCAACCAAGGTTTTGACGTAGAAGCCTTGGGTAGTGTGGAAGCGCTTGATGTTCATGTCATCTTTCCCTCGATTTCAAGTTTCATATCTCCCCTCTCTTCCAATCCACAAGGTCTTCCAGCGTATAGAAGATGGGAATCTCGTGATTCTTTGCATAGGCCATCTCACCAGCGCAACCAGCAGACGTCCTCCAGTTGCCAACGAAGATCGCCGCATCGCAGCGACGTAGCAACTCGGTCGTTGCACTCAGCCAGAAGTCATCTGACAAGGAGCCCTGGAAGAACCGGTACATCGTGTGCGGTATCAGCGGCACCATGCCTAGCCGGGCCACATCCAGCCCAACCTCCTCGGCCACGCGAATGTGAAGCTCAATATCCCAGGAAGAGCTGCCACGAAAGGGGGCAGCGATGAATACGGTTTTCATGGTTTCTCCTTCTCAGGCAGCTTCCAGTCTTCGTCATTCCAGGGGCACTCGCCCCTTCGGATTGCCATCCACTCATCGTTGGTGGGCAAACGATACGTGCCGACGAGATCGTACCCCCCGTCATCTGGTTGCTCATACGTCCCTGGGTACCAGACGCCCTTGCCTTCCCAGATCCAGATGCCGTCTCTTTCTGGGTTCTTGAGGCCCAGGTCGCCGAAGTCTACGCAATACTCTTCCATCTCCATGCGGATGTGGCCACCCACAGCCCAGAGGACAATGCCGGTGCCGTTCGTGAAGATCCAGTCTTTACGAAAAGCGATAACGGCCTTGGAGTCTTTGCTAAAATCGTAATTGCCCCAGGGTTTCTTGGGCGGTTCACCGAATTGCATGATGTCTAGAGACATGGGTCGTTTCCTCCACAAACCAAGAGGGTACGCAGTACGACGCCCGTAAAGGCCCACTATACTGCGCACCCTCAGTTATGCCATCCCTGTTAGCTTACCGGAGCCCGGATCCGGTGCTAACACCCCACTTACATCTTTTTGGTAGAAAGTGGGCTCTTCCCTGCTTTCAATAGTTAAACGATCGGCAAGTACTACTCTGAGGGATGGCGGTCCAGGCCCTCGCCGACGTTTTTCTGGGGGCTTCACATAGAGCCCGGATTCAGTGGCTCCCCAGAAACTCATGAGAAATTTCAAGATCCACTCAAGCATCGCTCTCCTTGAACTTTTGAGTCTTCCGGTTCCAAGTAAAGTCAATCTTGCCAAGCAGCTTGATGTCTTTGTTGCTCACTGCACCGAAGCAAATCTCACCACGACTCTTGCCCTGGTACAAGAGCAAAGTTGCCTGGATGCCTAGATCTTTCCAGACGAAATCAAAGTGAGTAACAGTTTCCCCGCCAAACACCATGCGCGGTTCTTTAGCCACGTAGCGTCGGGGCTTGTTTACGTAGTTAATGGGAATGTCCTGACCGCGATCCCAAATTTGGTGGATGAGTGCTTCATAGTCAAGCGTTATGCTTGGCTCTGGGTTTCTTTTTGTCATTACTTCTCCTTGCATCTCCCAACGTGGAACTCCGGCCTGGTCTCCCTCTCTACCTCTACCTCGAAGACCTTCCCGTCCGGCCGGGTAACAGTGAAAGTAAGCGGCCAGGTGGCCTCCCAGGCCCATTCTTGGTGGGCCTTCTCGGCAGCTTCTCGAGCTGCGTTGTATAGGCCCCCAGCTTCAACCCAGTACATGTAACCGCTTCCATTGGTACAGGAAACAGCATAGATGCCTGGGACCAGTTGATTAAGAGGATTGGTAGAAGGCCCCACTAGATCGCCCATGCGTCATGCTCCTCGTC
>Ga0315294_10006020_pt1 | contig 13320 bp, 15 predicted proteins | sample YL17G13_40_MG_FD_203626 | JGI IMG/M metagenome (GOLD analysis project Ga0315294, IMG submission 203626) | Sediment microbial communities from Yellowstone Lake, YNP, Wyoming, USA - YL17G13_40 | ecosystem: Environmental > Aquatic > Freshwater > Lake > Sediment | place: USA: Wyoming | collected... | reverse complement strand
GCGAATCAGATCAGCTATGCACAGCGGACGGGACAGAGCGCGTCGGCGCTTCAGGATCTTCAGGCCCAGCTCGCGGCCGTTGGGCGGGGCTACGCCTCGGAGTCTGAGGAGCTGAACGAACAGATTCGGATTCAGACCATGCTCGCCGAGGTATCCGAGGCTACGGCAAAGCGAATGCAAGATGCCGCGAAGGCGTCGGCCGAGGAGTTCACGCGGACCGCGGAGACGATCTCGAGCCACTTCGAGGGCCTCGCCGACGACCTGTATACCTCCATGTCGACCGGAACGACGACCGCCGGCGAGGCCTTCCGGAGCTTCGCGGACGGGATCATTCGCGAGATCGTCCGGATCGCTGTCCGCGCGGCCGTGCTCTCGATCATCCGCGGCGTCGTAAGCGTGGCGACAGCCCCGGTCACTGGCGGGGCAAGCCTGGCGATGGGCGGTTTCTTCCAGCATGGCGGAGTCGTTCCCGGACCCGAAGGGACGCCCATCCCGGTCATGGCGCACGGCGGCGAGCGGATCACGCCGGCCGAGCGGGGCGGGGGCCGGGCGACCGGGGCCGAGCCGAGGCTCGTTCAGAACATTACGCTTCGGGGTACCGTCCTGACTCAGAGAGATCTGCATCGGGCCCAGCGCCGGTCGATCCTGTCGACGGGAGAGCTCCCACTGGCGGGGCAGTCGTGAAGGGACTGAAGGATGCATTCTGGCTCGGGCGGCCCGGGGCGGAGGCCCTGTTCGAGGTCAACCCGAGCGCGTGGGGTCCGACAAACCGGGCCCTGAAGTCGGTCAGTCAGGCGATCGACGGAACCGTTACCGCGGTCACGATGAGCCGTCACCGGCCCGTCTTCACGCTCTCGGGGAACTACTGTTCGGACGCCCAGCTCTCCCAGCTTCGGAGCCTAGCGGCGATGGACGACACCCCGCTGATCTTCCAACCGCTCGACTTCAACGTCGGCCCGACCCTGAACGGACAGCCCGTTCCGTGGCCGTTCTCGAGCTTCTTCGAGTGCTGGCTCGAGCGCGTGACCCCAGACTCGACGACGGTTCTCACGCTTCCGTCGAACAGCTTCCTCCGGGCGTCCCAGCTCAGGACCGCGGCCGGGTACGGCCCGACGACGCGCATACAGGGAATCTGGGACAGTTACCCGACGTCGCCGGCGCTCTACCAGCGAACCGGATCCGGGACCGAGCGGTACGCGGTCTCGGCCGGGGCCGGGACGGCGTACAGCCAGAACTTCGACGGGCTCGCGATCGGGGATCTCGCGGGACAGGTCGACGGGGGCCAGCTCTGGACGAAGATAGTCGGGGGCGTGAACGACACGTTCGACGTGACGGCGGTCAGCCCGATCACGGGAACGAGAAGCCTCCGAATGCTCGGTATCGGGAACCGCATGTATCGGCGGCCGTTCGGGTTCTCCGCGACGAGTGCCGTCTTCACGTTCAAGGCGAAGATGCTCGACGTCGACGGATGGAACGTGGTTTTCGCGGCGGCCGACATTCCGGTCAGCGCTCCGACGTCGAGCTTCGCGGGATCAACGGCCGGCGTGAGATTCCGGGGAATCGGCGGAGGTCGGGTCGAGCTCGCCGGGTCGCACGACTCAGACGGGACGATCCAGACGACGACGGGACTCGTCTCGCTGGCAGGATCGATCTCCCAGGTGAGGACATTTCAGCTCGAGCTGTTCGACGGAGTATGTACATTGTCGGTCGACGGAATCCAGATCGGCTCGATCCAAAGCGGCATCAAGAGCTTCGATCGTGTTCTCCTGGGCGGCGCCGGATACAATCCGTTCGATTCCGGACGGGTAGACGACTTCATCTTCTACGCCACGAACGGCGCGTACAACCACGCGACGAGGCAGATCACGCTGACGACTCCGCTCTCCGATCTAACTCCCCGGTGGGTGACGTACCAGAACGTCGCGATCGCGTGCCTCATGATCGAGGTCCCGTCGACCCGCGAGGGCGGATGGGTCGACTTCTCGCGGTACGACGTGGAGCTCCGCGGAGCGTGATCCCGACCTCGGCCGCCTTCAAGGCTGCTCGCCGGAACGGGACGTACAAGCTCGATCATCTGATCGAACTCTACATCCCGACCGCCGTTCAGGGCGTGACGCTCGACAGCGGGATCCTTCAGGTCGGGCTTCTAACGGCCACGATCGACGGGGACCGGACGGCGATCAACGCGGACACCGTGATCCTCGGAGCGTATCCCTATCCGCCCGAGAACTTCATCGGAAACGGAGTCGCCAGGTTCGCGGTGCCTGGTCCTGGCGTGCCGGTGTCGCTCGTCTTCAACCTGGCAGGCGCGAAGGTGGGCCGCGTGAAGGTCTATCTCGACGGCAACGCCTTCCCAAGTGACAACGCGACTTCGACCATAACTCTCGATCTCGCTACGGCCCAGTACGCGGCCGGACCCTGGACGCCCGTAACGAACTACAAGCGCGTCGAGGCATGGGAGGCCCACAACGGGCCGAGCACTACCGGGATCGTCGGCGCTTCGGTCACGGTGACAAGCGTCGACACGAATCGGAAGTCCGCGTGCGGGCTGATCGACTTCGTGCTCCCGGCCAGCCTGAGCGGGGCGACCGCGAACTACTGGCGCCTACGGGTGACGACGGCGACGAATCAGAACGTCGCGCTCTGCGAGGTCGAGTTCTACCGACGGGAGGACGTGACGAGTCGGCTCATCAGTTACGAGATCTCGCACGGGGTCGACGTAAAGCTCGCGAGCGTGACGGCGCGCACCTGTACCGCCGTGATCGCGAACGAGGACTTGCTGTTCTACAACGTGGACTTTCAGCGACCGCTGTTCGGACAGCCCGCGATCGACTCGTGCGCCGAGCTTCACATATTCTGCGGGATCGAGGGCGAGTTCATCAGGCTCGGATCGTTCGCTATAGACCAGGCGGGCTTCGATCATGCGACGCGCCAGATCAGCCTCTCGTGCCGCGGGGCTACAGAGCGGACGATGTTCGATCGGGACGTTTACACCTGGCGGAATAATACTCCCCTCGGCTATCCGACGACGATCCCGGGATTCGAGCTCGACGATGCCGCCCGTCTCGTCTGGGACCTTTGTAACAATCCGTCGGCGCTGACCGTGATCGAGAGATCGCCGACGCTCATCCCCGTGATCGCTACGGACGGGCGGGGGCGGACTGAGCTCGAGACGATGCGTCTCGCCTCCCACGATCGGGGAGTGTACGTCGATCACGACGGGATTCTCCGGAGCTTGGCGGGATCGACCGAGAGCCCGCTCATCGGAAACGTCATCACGGCGACCGCATCCACCGCTGGGGACCCGACGGCGACCAACCGGGTACCTGGAATCAACTTCGGGCTCTCGATCTCGCTCTCGCTACTGGGCGACGGGCTCCTCCCGATGGACTCGATTTTCTGGGCGGACAAGCTCATACGCGGGACGAATATCTGCTTCCTCGAGCAGACCTTCGCGAATACGTCGGCGGCGCCGGCCGTGCCAGAGCTGTACACGATCGGGGATACGGACGTCGACGGGCTCGTCGCCTGGCTCGACCGCGCTCCGTTCGGCACTCGGACGACGCTCGTCAATATCTTCGGGAAGGCGTTCACGAGTTACGGGGCGCCCGCCGCGAAGGTGTTCTCCGTGCCGAACATCATGGCGAAGAGACCGAACACGAACGACTACTACTTCCTGACCGGCGCCAGGTACAACGGGAACCGAATGACCGTGAACGCGGGGGCACATCCCCCACTCCTGATCTCGGGATACACGGTCACGACCGGCGGCGGCGCCGGCGTGATTCCAGGAGCCTACAACCTCGTCATGCCCGGGTACGCGCTGGCGGCGACCTTCATTGGGACGACGCTCTACTGGTCGAGCTACCTCCCCGGGACGTTCACGGGACGGCTGTACAAGTGGGACGTGACGACTCCCTTCGCCGCAACTCTGCTCGGGACGGAGACTTCGAACATCCGGAGCCTGGCGAACGTGGGCGGGATCCTCTACTGGGGCCGGGAAGACGGATCGCTCGTCTCGTGGAACCCGGCGAGCGCGTTCGCGACGCGGACGATCGTCGGCAAGCCATTCCCGGGAGCCGGCGCGAATACTCCGATCCCGTGGCGGCTCGTCGCGGATGGTACCGTGCTCTGGGGCGGAGGCCTCGACGTCGGAACGGGATCCGCGACGAACCCGGCCCTCGTCTTCTGCTGGGACACCGCTCAGTCGTTCGCCACGCTCGCGAGGCCTTCTTTTAAACGTACCATTTCCCCGGGGGGTGCTTTGACGGTGTCCGGAGGGAAGGCCGTCTACGTCGACAATACCCCGGTAGACTACTCGTGCGGAAGCTGGGAGGTTTGGGACGGATTCAATGGATCGACGCCCGTCATCTTCGCGTACGGTACCCGTTCGTCCACGAACCGGACGGGGGGCTACTGGGCGAACACGCAAGGGCGCGGTCCGTTCCCGATCTGTGGCATCGGGAAGGGGCCGGGCTGGTATGGCCGAATCCCGATGTTCGGATGGCGATCGCGATCCGATCGTCAGACGTGGATCATGTATCTCGATCCGACCGCCAATCCCGTCGACACTCTGACCGAACGTCAGATCGCGTCGCTCTCCGAGAACGTGTCCTACGAGCTCGGCGGATCGGCGGCGATCGTGAACGGGGTAGACGTGGGGATTCACAATCCAGTGAGCCAGGCGAATCAGGTTCTCTGGGAGGAGACGCCGGGGACCGCCTCAAACGAATCGCACTTCATCAAGCTTCCCGCTACGGCGAACCCGACAGGATATGGCCCGAGCGGCTCTCTGGTCGTCGATCGGAACGGAACCCGGATCCTGAAGGTGCGCGGAGGATTCGGGGGCCTCCCTCCTCCGGTTCTTCAGGGAAGCACGCTCAGGGATTCGAGCATCTTGTTCCGGATCCTGGGCGTCGACAAGCCAACCGACGATCCGAACAAGCTGAACACGATAACCCTGGACGTGAAGTACATCGTCGACGGCGGTCAGGGATTCACGCTCGCGAACCGGATCATGCTCGAAACGAAGCTCGGAACCCGATGGATGCAGACCGACTCGACGTTCTTCCCTGATCTCGAGGTCGCCGATATCCTTCAGATCACGCTCGCGATCTTGTCGGGCTCGAAACCGTTCAGTGTACAAGGCATGTTTCGCGTGGTTCATGTCGCTCACCGCGTCTCGATCGCCGGCGAGGGCGGCGGAGCTGAAGCGATGACGTCGCTCGAGATCGTCGGCACGACCTCTCCGATCATCCCGGCCCCGGGCGTTCCGATTCCGCCCGTGGTCGCCGGGTACCGCGGAACGATCATGGCCGACAACCCGATCGCCTATTGGCGCTGGGCCGGCGCCGGACCGACCAACCCCGACGAGACCGGACACGGCCACACGGCTACGGACGTGAACACGATCACGCACAACGTCACGGGTCTGATCTCGGGCGATCCGGACAAGGCGGTCACGACTACCGGCACGGGATGGTTCTCGGTCCCGGACGATCCGGCGTGGGATGTGACGAGCTACTCGATCGAGACCTGGATCGCCACTGCTCAGGCGACAGGAGTCATCCTGTCCCAGGAGCCCGGCGGGGCTCCGACGGAGTTCATCGAGGTCCGGCTTCAGCTCGGTCAGCTCTGCTGGGCGGATGCGATCGCCGGCGTCGGCTTCGGGCTGACGAGCTTCGGCCCCGTCGTGAACGACGGCCTCGCCCATCATCTCGCAGTTGTGAAGGACGCTCCCGGACAGACCGCGAAGTGGTACGTCGACGGAGCATACGTCGGGGGCCTCTCGGGGGCCGTCGTGACGAATGCCCAGCACGCGATCGCCGAGATCGTCTCGATCGGCGCACTCGGTCACACGGGCGGCGGCGCCGGCGGACACGAGAACGGGACCTACGACGAGACGGCGTTCTACGGTTACGCGCTCACGCCGACCCAGATTCTCAGGCACTACCAAGTCGGAATCGGATTGCCCTAGACTAGGAGGAGATATGTCGAACGTGTCCGAAGTCGCGAATGTCGTCATCGGAGGGGGGATCCTCGGATGGGCCGGATGGGTCTCCGGCTCGCTGATCGTTCTGCTCCGGAAGACGACGAGGATCGAAACGCTTCTCCTGAACGGGAAGAAGAAGAAGTCCGCGCGATGAAGCCCTCGCCGTGGGTCCAGTGGATCGTCGACAACGTCTTCCGGTATTGGCACAACTGGGCGTCGGTCTGGGCTCTCATGCTTCTCTCGATCGCGGTCGTGAAGTGCTCGGAAGGTGTCGTGATGGCGCTCTGTGGTCTGGTCGGAGCCTCCGTCGGGTTCAACGGACTCGTTCACGGATGGAAAGAGACCGCCCGTATTCGGCAGGGAAACGGGACGCCGGCCGATCCGCCCGCTCCTGGCCGGGAGCCGGAGCCGCGTCCGTGATCAAGTTCCTGCTCGAGCTCGCCCTGACTGTCTGGCGGTCGATCCGGAAGCCGGTCGGGGTCCCCGTTCCGATCCCGGCCGAGCCGGCCGCGAACGCCGACCGCGGCTTCTACCTCGACGCCCGCCAGATTCGGGTAGTACGCGGACTCCGTGGCGCCTACGAGGCGGCCGTGAAGCTGGTCGGCGGTCTCCCGTGGCAGGCGCTCGCCGCGATCCACTACCGCGAGAACGAGTTCGCGCTCCGATCCACGACACCGGGCGGGCCGTTTCAGCTCGACCCCGGGGGCGAAGGTCCCGACCTTCGACGCCGAATCGAAGCATACGAGGACCTCGTTCGGAAGGCGTACGGGATCGACGGCGGGAGCATTGAAACCGACCTGGCGTTCGCGGCACTCGTGGCCGCTCACGAGCTCCGCGGGAAGATCCGTACGGAGCTCACGCGGGACGAGATCGCGGACGGCGACGTCCTGGCGGATGCGTTGTGGGGATACAACGGACGGGCCCCGTTCCACACGAGCACGGGGACGGCGGATGACAAGGATTGGTCCTGGCGCTGGTCGCCGTATGTGGCGAACGATCCGAAGCGCGGGGTCGTGCTGAGACTGCGAGGAACGATTCCGGACGCCTCGGTCCCGGGGGGCCGGCGCGCGATTGACCGTCCGGATGGTAGGCCGGGAGCGTTCGTCGTGTACCGGGAGCTCATAGATCGGGGAGGGGAACTTGCATGACAGATCCGGAAAAGGCGTACGAGGTAGTCCATCTTCTGAACGACGTCGCCGAGCGAATCGCCGAACTTCTGCCGGCGGATCGCGGAAGCGGTCTCGAGATGCTTCGGGCGGGACTCGATCTCTACAGGCGCGACACCGGAAGCCGTCCGGCTGTCCTGCCATACTGGCTCGAGGAGGAACTTCACCGGGGGCTTCCGCGCGGCCGCCCGCCGCGGGGGGGTCGGCGATGATCGTCCTCCGCTGGGCGTGGTCATCGCTCTGGTTCCTCCGGATCGCGCTCGCGATCGCCCTGATCGGATGGGCCTCGGCCGAGTGGCGCGTTCTGCATCCGGCGGCGCCGGCTCCCAAGAAGACGACGACGTCGTCGGCTTCCTCGAGCTCGACGGCCGCGAAGGCTCAGACCGTGCTCTCGACGGCCGATCTCCTGATGACGGCCGAGGGCGGTACGACCCGGATCGACCTCGAAGACGGTGGGATCCGGAGCATCCGGAACACTGGCGGGAAGCTGACGCTCTCCGCGAAGCTCTCGACTACGCGCCACGAGAGCGCGACCAGGACCGAGACGAGCGCCACCAGCTACTCCGACACGACGTTTCACACACCAATAAAACAGACGTGGACGTGGGCGATCAGGGCTGGGGCGTTCCTCCCATTCGATCACGACCGGACGTCCGGGCTCGAGTTCGGCATCGGTCGGCACTTCGCGCGATTCGATCTCCCGCTTCTGCCCCCGATCGACTTCGGCGCCGAAGTGGGAGCGACGTTCCCGTTCGGGAGCTACACTCCCGATGGCCTGAAGGCTGGTCTGTTAGGGACGTGGTAGTATGACGAACAGGAGGCGAATCGAATGAGCATGGCGCTGTCCGATTATCTCGAAGCCGCTCTCTTGAACCACGTCTTCCGCGGCAACGTGGGCGGTACCGCGATGACCCAGCCCGAGGCCGTGTTCATGGCGCTCTACACGAGCGACCCAGGCGAGGACAACTCGGGCGCGGAGGTTCCGACATCCGGGACCGGATATATCCGGATGGCCGCGACCTTCGGATCTCCTCAGACTCCCGGCGGCGTGATCCAGAACGACGCGGCGATCTACTTCCCGGAAGCCGTGGTCGACTGGGGCTTGATAACGCACTTCGCGATTCTCGACGCCGAGTCGAGCGGGAACCTTCTCGTCTACGGGGCCCTCGTGACCCCGAGGCAAGTCTACGCCGGCGACAGCGTCCGGGCATCGGTCAACGCGATCGGAATCACACTCGACTGAAAGGGGAACGACGAACATGAGCGAGATGGCGAACTGGCTCGAGAATGCGGTCATAAACTACTTCCTCCGGAATCAGGTCATAACCCAGCCGGCGGCCGTGTACATCGCGCTCCACACGGCCGATCCTGGCGAGAACGGAACGAACGGAGAGGTCTCGGGCAACGCATACGGGCGGGCAGCCGTCACGATGGGCGCTCCGACGGACGGCGTTTCGACGAACTCCGGTGTCGTCACGTTCCCTACGGCGACACCGTCGGGCTGGGGCTCGATCGGATGGTTCAGCCTGTGGGACGCCCAGAGCGGCGGCAACTGCCTGATGTACTCTCCGGTCGACGCGGCGAAGACGATCAACGCCGGCGACACGGCACAGTTCGGCGCGGGGACAATCACGGCCACGATGGCCTGATTCTATGGCGACCCGCTTCTATCTCCCGTCGACGGGCGCCGCTGATATATCTCCGGCGTTCGAGACGGGATGGACGGAGAACAGCGGCGCCGACCGTCTGAAGGCCGTCCTGGCTCGCAACTCGTCCGCGATGGCGGACAAGACGGCCGCGCTCTCCGTCTCCGCCGGGACGCGGCTCCTCCGCCAGTTCGTGAGCGCGGACTCGCTGAACGCCCAGACGATCGCCGTAGGCACAGTCAAGGGCACGATGCGAGTAGTCGAGTCCAGCTCGAACGACAACATCCTCCAGGCCACGCTCTCGATCCGGGTTGTCGACGGCACGGGGAACACGTACCGGACGCCGGCCGTGATTGCGAAGGGGCAATACGGTCCCTCGACCGAATGGAACTGGAGCGGCGTGAGGACCGCGCGCCGGATCGCGGACGGCGATGCAACCGCTCAGGTCGTGATCTCGGCCGGCGACCGGCTCGTCATCGAGCTCGGCTACTACGTGGCGAGCGGGACATCAATCAGCGGCACGGCCGTGTTCGGAGACGACAGCGGCACGGACCTCGGGGACAACGAGACGGACACGGCTGCGTATAACCCGTTTGTCGAGCTTTCGAATACGCTGACGTGGATCAGAACGTACTCGGGGACGTGCGCCGGCACGGGGTCGTTCGCCGGAGGCCTGAGTGTGCTTCAGGCGTTCTCGGGAACGCTGAGCGGAACTGGCGCGCTCGCGGGGGCGGTCTCCCCATACCGCGGGTTTTCGGGCGCGGCCGCGGGATCCGGCGAGCTGGCCGGATCGGTTCTCGCCTTGCGGCTCCTGGTCGGCCAGGGCGACGGCGTCGGCTCGCTCGCGGGGGACCTGACGGTCATCGCCGGCGGGAGCTTCGTCGCCTTCTCGGGGACTGTGTCCGGGACGGGGGAGCTGGCCGGCTCGATCGCGAGGATTGCCGGACTGTCGGGAGACGCGGCGGGAGCGGGCTCGCTCGTGGGGGACCTCGATACCCTTCTCGCCTTCGCGGGCGAACTCGACGGGACAGGAGAACTCGCGGGCGATCTGACGGTGATCCCGGCGGAAGGTCAGACGGTCGAGTTCGCGGGCGACGTCTACGGCACGGGTGAGCTCGCGGGCCACTTCGGGCTCCTGATCCCGATCGAAGGGACGGCCGCCGGCGGGGCGACCGCGACGGCGAGCATCGTTAAAGACGGGGTCATACACGAGATCGAGGGGACGGCCGCGGGGGGGTCGGCGGCCCAGTTCACGCTTCGCTTCTACGACTGCGAGATCTGCGAATGGATCGACGGGGAGCTCGAACAGCGGCTCCGGCTGATCGATCGAGCGATGCGCGACCTGGCGTATCGAACGCGGACGTAAGAAGCAGGCGCGTGGGCCGGCTGGCGTGGCGGTTGCGATGAGGGATGGGAGGGCCCTTGACATGGCCCGGGCGCAAATGGTACGTTTGTAGGCGATGAAACGGCGAGACGATCCACCACCGCCAACCGGCTGCCTGAACCTCACAGAAGCCGCGAAACGGCTCGGGGTGAAAAAGCCCTACCTGTACGGGATGCTCATGATCCTGGGGATTGAGCCCGAGCTCGGCTCGACGGGGCGGCCCGGGAAGCCGCCTCGGCTCCTGAGCGAGGCCCAAGTCGATCGGGTCCGGGCGCGGCTCGAGTCCGCCCGGACCGGGCGGAGGACTGTCAGCCCGGATTGACACCCCGGGCGGGGGCGTGGTACAGGTAGAGCAGTCGCGGGAGAACCCCGCGGCACTGCCCGTGGCAGGATCCACGAGGCGGCCCCTCGGCAGGGGGGCCGCTGGCTTGGTAAAAGAGCGCGTCGGATCCTGCAACCCCGATGTGCATTTCGGTGCAAGACATGGGCAAGCCCCCGGGCCGTACCCCGGGGGCCCCCACACCTGTACGGAGGTGATATGCGGAGAATAGAAACGCCCTCGGATTCACGCCGGCACAACTTCACCCTCGTCGATAACGAGTTCCTCGACGACCCTCGTGCCACCAGCCCCGCCCGCTCCGCCTACTTGGCGATCGTGCGACACGCATACCCGATCGAGTCCACGCCGGTCCGTCGCGCGGAGAGCCTCCCGATCACGATCTACATGTCGTGCGCCGGGATCCGGAAGTACGCGACCTGGGCCCGAGCCGTTGACGAGCTGGCCCGGCTCGGGTACCTGTCCGTCCGCATGGGGCGGAAGTGCCCCACCTACGACATCCTGGCTGTGGAGAAAGTCCCTCCCAAAAGGGACCACAACCGGTGGGGTAGTGGCCCCCATATCGGAGGGATCGACTCCCAAAAGGGAGCCCCCATAGATGTATCTTCAAGATTTCCCAAGACGAAGAGGGCGCTCGCGCTCGGGGATCGGGAATGGAGCGGGTTTCGGAAGGAGCACAACCGGATACCGGATACCCGGGCGGAACTCGAAGCCTGGGTTGTGGCTAAGGAGATAGGTGTCAGGCCGGGGACGAGAGACTGACACCCCCAGACCGGAGCAGACCCCCCCCCCCTTGACATTCGGGGGGAATATCGTTACGATATGATCATGGGCCGGGTGACACGGCCCCGACCAAAAGCCCGAAAGGGCAGGCGGAGCCCGGAGCCGCAGGAGGACTGAAATGGCCTGGACCAAAGTGATCTACGAGAAGTGTCGCGCCGAAATCCACGCGGGCCCCGATGGCCAGGGGAATATGCGGATCGCGGTCGAATCGGCCTACGAGATCAAGGATGCGCTGGCGGCGGGCGGGTATCGCTGGGATGCGCCGGCCCGGGAGTGGTACACCCTGTACCCGGTTGCAGATCACACCGATGAGGCGAAGGCGGCGATCAAGGCGATCATCCAGATCGCGGTAGCAGCTGGCGCCACGCCGGATGCCCGGGTGGCGCGGGCGCTCGCAGCGTGATTGCAGCCCCGGCCCTGGAGTCGGGCAGGCCCCGCGAGGGGCACGCGGGGAAACCCGCAGGGAGAATCCAATGAAGCGGTATCGGCTCTACAGCGAATGGCGGGAAAATGTGGTGATCGGCGAGTCGCTCGGCGATGCGATTGCCCGCGCGGGCCTGCATTCGCCCGATCGCTACGCAGAGGGTAAGCTGATCGAGCGCGGCGCGCGGCACCGGATCATCCGCGTGATACGCGCGGAGTGCGTGCGCGGGGGTTCGCGTGGGCATGATCGCCCGATCTACGAGGCGATCGTCGAGCTCGAGAATGGCCGGATCGAGGCAGTGGACGCGAAGCTGATCGAAGAAATCACCCCGGGAGGGAATTCGTATCCAGTCGGCTCGTGAGCGAGTCCATCGGGGCGGGGTAGGGTACGAGGCGCAACAACCAGGGGAGGAAAGCATGAAGACGACGAAGAAGGTTCTGGGCTGGCAGATCGGGACGCGCTACTACGTCCAGACCGTGACGCACTACTACGTGGGCACGCTCGTGGCGATCACGCCGCAGGAGCTGATTCTGCGGGATGTGGCGTGGATAGCAGATAGCGGCAGGCACGGGGAGTTCGTGGCGGGCGGGCCGCCGAAGGAGTCCGAGGCGTGGCCCGCCGGGGTCGAGGTGATCGTGGGGCGCGGGTCGGTGGTGTGTGCGAGCGTCACTGCGGCGAAGGCCGAAACGAAATGAGCGGAGCAGGCGCGGCGGGGGACATGACGGCCCCCGCCGCAGTCCTCCGCGTGGGGCGGTGGTGGAGCGAGAGCAGGAGCTGGAGCGAGAGCAGGAGCTGGAGCTGGAGCAGGAGCTGGAGCAGGAGCGAGAGCAGGAGCTGGAGCGAGAGCAGGAGCTGGAGCTGGAGCTGGAGCGGGAGCTGGATCGGGAGCTGGAGCGGGAGCAGGAGCTGGAGCTGGAGCGGGAGCAGGAGCTGGATCGGGAGCTGGAGCGGGAGCAGGAGCAGGAGCTGGTACTCATGATCCCCGCCGCAGTCCTCCGCGTGGGGCGGTGGTGGAGCGAGAGCAGGAGCTGGAGCTGGAGCTGGAGCTGGAGCAGGAGCAGGAGCTGGAGCGAGAGCTGGAGCTGGAGCAGGAGATGGAGCGGGAGCGAGAGCAGGAGCTGGAGCGGGAGCTGGAGCGGGAGCAGGAGCTGGAGCAGGAGCTGGAGCTGGAGCGGGAGCGGGAGCAGGAGCTGGATCGGGAGCTGGAGCGGGAGCAGGAGCATGAGCTGGTACTCATGATCCCCGCCGCAGTCCTCCGCTACGAATATCCTCCTATGCCAGGATCGCCGTCGTGACCGCCCCGGCGCACGACGACCCGAAGACCTGGCTCTACCCCGACGAGGCCGCGGCGCTCTCTGCCTACCGCACGACGTACGCTGAGGAGCCGAAGTCGGCGCTCGACCTGAAGATGTTCCGGATGCGGGGATACCGGGTCGGGGAGACGGAGGCGAAGGCCTCGGAGGCCGCGGGGAGCGTCGAGACCGCGGGGGATTCGCCCCGGACGGGCGATAGCCCGACGCTCCTTTTGGGCGGGCCGGCGGCCAATGCCGTCGACGAGCCGATGCCCGACTTCACGGATGACGAAGCG
>Ga0315294_10006019_pt1 | contig 13321 bp, 8 predicted proteins | sample YL17G13_40_MG_FD_203626 | JGI IMG/M metagenome (GOLD analysis project Ga0315294, IMG submission 203626) | Sediment microbial communities from Yellowstone Lake, YNP, Wyoming, USA - YL17G13_40 | ecosystem: Environmental > Aquatic > Freshwater > Lake > Sediment | place: USA: Wyoming | collected... | reverse complement strand
CCGCGCCACGGTGGCGATCACGGGCAGGTGGACCCAGTCCACTCCCCGCTCAGCATCCCTTTCCATCCTCGGTAGCCTCCGGCAATAGGGGTATCAGCGAGTGCCGAGAATACCACGAGAGAGGCTGCACGAGCATCCTGGAAGCCAGATGAGTTTTTGGACAACACGGGGAGCGTCGCTTCGGACGAGAGATGAGTTTCTGGACACCACGGCCTCGCGCGGATCGATCTCCGCGGCGCGCGGCAAGGGTGAAGAACAGGAGTGAGTGTCTCTGTTCGGGTAGCTCCGGTCGGAGGCAGGCGCTTCCGCCACAGGCCGGCACTTCTGCAGGTCGAGGGCGCCCCCAAACCATACTTATCAGATAGCAAATGGCAAATCAAGAGAGCGTGCGCCGGCGGGACCGGCGTCTGCTATCTGCTGTTTGCCATTCACCATCTGCTATTCTGTATCTGCTATTCACCAGCGGCGTGCACCACCAGCGTCTCGGGCAGGAAGCTGGCGTGCTTGTCAAGGCGAGGATCGCCCAGGCCGGGCTTCTCCGCGACCGATGCGCTGAGGGTGACCCGATGGCAGCGCTTTGGCGCCGGGCCGGTGAGCGAAGCGCTCATGGAGCCGAGCGGGTGCCCGTCGGCGTCGATTCCGAACGCGTCTGCCAGGTTGATGTACCCGGGGGCGAGTTCTTTCGGCTCGGAGGCATCCACTGAAATCCGAATCCGTGGAAAGGCGCCGGCCGCGGGCGGCCGCATGAGCTTCTCCGAGAGAGCCAGGGCCAGCAACTTGCCCTGATCGGGCGTCACCTCCTCGGGCCAGCGCAGCGCGCCGGCGCGGGCGAGCCGCCACTGGGCGGAGTCCAGACCCCCGAGGAACCGGAGGAGCGAGAGGCCGACCTGCGCGTACTCCGAGGCCTGCGTCCACGCCGCGTGCCGGGCCGCCTCGGCCGGGTCGCTCGGGTCGCCGTGCAGAACGCGCGCGCCATAGAGGAGCTGGAGATCGCTCAGCCCCGCGAACTGCCGCGTCCAGGCTTCGGGATCGATGCTCAGGGAGAAGTCGAACGCCTTCCCGCGATCCTCGGGCTTCGGCAGGAACGGGCGGGTCTGGGCGTCCAGCCACTCCGTCGTCGCCGCGGGCAGGTGCGCCGCGCGCCAGATGTCGCGGTTGGCGGTCCGGAAGTGCAGGAAGGTCCCGGCGTCGCCCCATTCCCACTCCGGGCTGCGCATGAAACCGCGCGCCGGCTGCGAGCAGAGCGCCTCCAGCGTGGCCAGCGCGCGCGGCTGCCCCTCCGGCACCGCGGCCGCGGAGGCGTAGAGCAATCCGTCCGAGACGACGTGGCTGCCCGTGGCCCGCGCCACCGCCTCCTCGATCCGCCACACCGGGTAGGTCTTCCCGGCCTGCAGGTCCAGCCCCGCGGCGGCCAGCGCGTCGTGTGCGTGGGGGGTGAGCGTCGCTCCCGAGGCCTTCACGCTCGCGGCCTTCGCCTCCTCCGCCAGCTCCTGCTCGCGCCGGGCCAGAAACGCCTTCGCCTCCGCGTCGGAGATCCTCTCCCCCAGCGCGCGCCGCAGTGCGAGCTGGTCTTCAGGCTTCAGCGAGGCCCCCGGGCTCAGGTCGAGGACGTCGTAGCGGTCGGTGAGATACGATCCCGGGTACACGACCTTCCCGGCTGAGTCCAGCTTCCAGGGACAGGGTAGGCTCACCTGGCCGGACGAACTCGCGTCGTACGTGAAGAAGACCTTCGCGTTATTCGGGAACGGCACCCCGTTGGGGGGGTCACCTCCGAACTTGAACTCCATCCCGTTGGGGTCGATTCCGAAGGCCGTCGCCCAGGCCTGCTTGTCGTCCTCTCCATAGACACTGCCCCCGGCCCTGTAGGACACACCCGGCTCCATCTCGAGGGTCTTCAGCCAAGGCAGGGCATTGGCGACGGCGAGTTGCGTGGCCGCCCGGTGCGGCTCGTCCAGCAAGTCGAGCAGCATCCGGTCATCCTGGTAGCGGCGGATCGCCTCCTCGCGCGGGAGCTTCAGCGCGTCTCCCAGTTCCGTGAGCTTGGCGATCAGCGTGCGCGACATCTCGGCCGTTTCCTGGTGCTTCTGCCGATCGCGCGCCTGCAGCGCCTCCGCCGCGCCGCGGCCGATGCTGGTGCCCATCAGGTAATAGACGCGCCTCCCCTCCTCCTCCGCGGTGGAGAAGCTGCAGTCCAGCACCCACGAAAGCTGCACCAGCAGATTCCGCAGCGCGGGGGGCTGCTTCTCGTTGAGGAACAGGTGGACGCGCACGCCCCGGTTCCCGTCATCCGCCGGGAAGAAACGTACCTGAACGCCGGTCTGCCGGGCGACCTCCGCGAACACCTCCTCCAGCGTGATCGCCGCTTGCCAGAAGTGCACCGGCTTCTCCAGGCGCGCGTCGGCCTGCCGGCCGCCCTCGTACGACTCCGCGGGCAGCCAGGGATCCAGCTTGGGGGCCTCGACCTCGGCCGCCAAGAGCACCTGCGACACCAACAGCGCGGCCAGCAGCAGCACTACCCGTATGAGTCGCATTGTGATCCGCTCCTTTCGCTCGGGCCTTCAGCCGCGAGAATTCCTCTCTGGACACCTGTCCCCCCGGAAAATGCTATCCAGGTGCTTGACGGAGCGAAGATAGTCCGGTTGCGACCCGGCAAGGCTGTTCATCGGCTGGGCGGTTCTTCCTCTTCCTCTTCCTCTTCCCCTTCGGCATCCTCCGGGTACTCGTCCCACCACGGAGGAAGGGCCGGCGGTCGCATGGCTTCGGCGCAGGCCATTAGCACCCAGCCAAACACACCCGCGATCAGGCACACGATCCCCCAGCGCCACAGCACCAGATTCGCCATGGCAGTGGAGGAAGGATGCAGGAAGCCGCCGGCCGCGCGGGCATCGATCTGGTACAGAATCACTCCTACCACAACCAGACCGAAGCAGGCCAGGGGTGCGATCCCTATCATATCCGCCTCCGGGGTTTCCAGGAAATGCTAGTGGCTCAATCCCCAGCGCCACATGATAGCAGACCGACGGGCGGCGGGGGAAGTCGGGAAAGACCGCGATCAGGCGGCCGCGCGATAGTAGCGGTGATGGAGTCCGCCCACCACCGGCACGGAGATGAGTTCGCCCGTGCCTGGAGGCGCCTGGGGCATCGGCGAGCTCCACCCGCTTCGCCATCAGGTGCGGTACAGGCCGCGCTATTGTAGCCGCCCTGTCGAGCTGCCGCTCTAGGGCCGCCGCCCCCGTAGGGGCGTGATTCATCACACCCACGGCCCGCCCGTCGCCAACGGGCGCCATGAATGACGCCCCTACGGTATACGTTCGTCCGGCCCCGGGCCGACCCGCAGTGGGGCCGTTGGATACGGAACGGCCCCACCCCTGCGAACGGCCGCAGGGGTGGGCCACCGGCCTGGGATTCGCTTGCTTGTTATACTACAAAGCGCTGATCTATTGACAGGTATGCTATAATGCATGCGTCAAGCCAGGAGAACAGCGAGTGGTGACCCGACGCGGGCCGCATGCCGATGTCGGGGTTCGTTTTTTTTCTCAGGGTCCATAGCAGAACTCGGCAGGCGACTGGCAGCACTGCCGCAGCGGCGGTGATGCGGCGAGTTCTGTTCGGGGTTTTTTTGAGGGCTGTGCAGGGCGCGCGGGGCCCCAGTATGGCTCTGACGCAGCCCTCGCCAGCCTTCGGAGTGTGCAGGCAGCAGGGGCAAGCCCGCCCTCGGCGGGCAGAAGGAGGGGTGTCGATGCCGCACGGGTTCGCTGGTCTACGTCTACCATCGCACCGACTTCTCATCACGGCCGTCGCCCTCGCCGCGCTCGTGTCGCTGGCGGCCGCCAGCGCCTTCGCCGCCAGCTTCCCTCTGCCCAAGGCGAGCGAGTGGACCGTATGGCAGGCGGAGACGGCCGACCGGGCCGGCGCCTGGGAGGTGGGCGGCCCGAACGGCGCGGGCGAGCGCTACATGCAGCCCGCGGCGGGGCCGGCGGGCGAGCCGGCGCCGGTTCGCGCCGCGCTGGCCTTCCAGTTCGAGACCGACCGGCCCACGACGCTGCGCGTGCGGCCGGTCTGGTGGCCCACGGGCGAGCAGAAGCTCGCGAAGCGCTTCCCCTACCCGCTGGTCCGCCAGCCTGGTCCGGAGGCGCTCGACTACGTGGGCACGACCGTGTTCGCCACCGCGCCGGCCGCGGGGCGCGTGATCGCGCTGGATGCCGCGAGCGAGCGGGTTCTGGGCGCGATTGACATCGGCGGGTATCTCTCCGACATCGTCGCCGACCGCGGCAAGGGCCGGGTGTACGTGGCCGACGCGCTGGGTGACCGGGTGGTTGTGATCGACGCCGAGAGGCGCGCGGCGGTGGGGGTGATGAGCGTCCCCGGCGCCCCCTGGTCGCTCGCGCTGCACAAGGACGTTCTGTACGTCGCCTGCCGCGACAGCAAGCGGCTGATAGCTTACGACATCGAGCAGGGGAAGGCGGTCCGCGAGGTGGACTTGCCGGCCCAGCCGATCAGCCTCGAACTCGTCGGGAGCCCGCCCACAGCGCTCGTGGTGCGCTTCCAGCAGCAGGCGTTCGATGTGCTGACGCTGGAGCCGGCAGCCGCAGACCAGACGCAGTTCACGGCCTGGGATAACACCGGCAAGCCGCCACTGGGATGCGGCGGGCCAGACTGCAACTGCCAATGGTACGAGCCGGCCGGCCCGCACCAGCTTGCGGCGGTGAGCAACAAGGGGCGCGAGATCATCAACGTCGGCAGCGTTACTGTCGCCCCCCCTGACATGCCTACCGCCGATCCAGGGCCCACGATGCCGATCTCGCGGCGAATCGGCGATTCGCCTACGCCGACGGTCTTCTTCCTCGCGCCGGGTCTCGGCCGGATTGGCGTTCTGGACGTGAAGACCAAAGCTGTGAGCACCATCGATATAGGCGGGCATCTCTCCGGCCTCGCCGAGGGCGGCGGCAAGCTGTACGTTGCCGATAGCGCGGGCAACCGAGTGGTCGTCGTGGACATCGGGACGCGAAAGGTGGAGTCCGAGATCAGCGTGCCGGGTCAGCCGCAGACCATGATAGTCGTGGGCGAGGTCGCCATACAGCGCACAGGCCCTTGGCGGCCGAAGACGGTGAATCGCCTCTACATCACGTGTCAGGGAAGCAGGGACCTGGCGGTCGTGGACCTCACCACCAAGCAGATCGTCAAGCGCCTGCCACTCGACGCGGAGCCGCGCGCGGTGAAGTTCGTGTCCATGCCGGATCCCGGCTGGTGGCCGGTGATGGCGGACGAGCGGATTCCGTTCTCGCTTCAGGCGCGGGTCGCGGTCGAGTACCGACCGGTGGCGCTCAACCTGGCGACTCAGCAACTGGCGCCCGCGCCGGCGGACACGGTCGAGGCGGCCCCGACGCGAGCCGAAGTGGCGCTGAAGGTCGAGGCAACCACGAAGCGCCTCACGGCCGGCAACGACTTGCTCGTGGGCGTTGACGGCAGGCGCTGGATAGACGTCAGCGCGTTCGCCGATCCGCAGCTTCTGCCGGACCGCCCGCTCACCGCGAAAGACACTCCAGGGAGCCTGACGGTGTCTGTGGACGACGGCCCGGAGCACAACTGGGCCGCGGCGAGGTGGATCGCGCCGGACAGCGAGATGTTTCTGGTCAACGACAGCGAGGAGTTCTGGCGCTACAACGCCCCTGCGCTGACCGTCGGGCCTGGTAGGCATGTGATCCGGGTGAAGGCGAACAGCGCGTTCGCGCGGCTGGACGCGGTGGGGGTGCGCCGGTCGCCGGAGCCGATGCTCGAAATGGGGCTCTATCCGGCGCCGCGAGAGGTTCACGGGCGGGTGCCGCTGATCTCGTACCAGGGGGTGTTCTACCACCAGGAGCCGGCGCTGTTCACGCTCTGGCTGGCCAACCGAGGTGCGCCGTGGAGGTCGGTGAAGCTCTCGTGGACGCTGCGCAACTACATGGGCGAGATCGTGCAGACCGCCGGCCCGGACGCGGTGGGGTTGATCGCGGGGCAGACCGTCTCGATCTCGATCAAGCCCCGCACGAAGGACACGGGGCGCCACACGTTGACCGTGGTCGCTGAGACGCCGGACGGAACGGTGACGGAGGAGGCGCGCTTCCTGAAGCTGCCCAAGCTCGAGCACCCACGCATGTTTTTCCGCACGGAGGATGTCGCGGCGATCCAGGCGCGCATTTCGCAGCACCCGGACCTGTTCCGGAGGTACGCCGACTGGCTGGAGCGCATGAGCCGGAAGGAGGGCCGGTTCCCGGAGCAGTTCATGCCGCCGGGCTTGACGGCGAAGGAGCTGGAAGCGGCCGCGCCTGAGGGCATGCCGGATTCGCAGAAGCATGAGGCCTGCGCCTGGCGCATGTATGAGTTGGGCTGGCGGATGCTGGCGGCCGAGTTCACGACGATGTTCCTGAAGCCGGACAGCCAAGTGCTGCGCGGGAAGTTGGAGGCGCTGCGGAACGCGGAGAAGACCGACGGCTACTGCCAGTACCACCACCACGGGCCGTTCTTCCCGGGGGCGGTGGCATCGCTGGTTGACTTCGCACCGGACGAGCAGCGGCCAAGCCTGAAGCTCTACCAGCAGATGGCCGCAGCCGCAGGCGACGTCAACACCATGCCGTGGACTCTGGTCACGCTCGAGGATCCGCTGACGCCCGAGAAGAGGGCGCTGATCTACAAGATCATGACGCTGGAGAACAACGCGGAGCAGTACTTCGAGACTCACCGTGGGAGGCGCGGCGGCGTCTGGTGGTCCGACCCCTATACGGGCTGCTACTGCCCGATCGCGGGGTACATGCTGACGTTCATGTACCTGCACAATGTCTTCGGGGAGCCGCGGATGTTCGAGAAGCCGCTGTTCAGCGGCTACCTGACGTTCCAGCGGTACGCGGATCCATTCCAGGACCTCCAGCATGTTCAGCCGGACCGGCGCGGCCCGAACGGCGAGCCCTGGCGCTGGATCCTCTCGACGCTCTCCCGCCACCCGCTGGAGAAATCGAACTACCAGTGGGATGGGTGGATCGGGAAGATGAACGGGCCGATGGCGGGCGATGAGAAGGCCGCGGTTGACAAGCTGATGGCGCTCGACGGTATGCAGCTCACTGGGCCGCTGCAAGGCGGCGTGAACTGGTTCACCTCCGGCGTTGCGGTCCCGGTGGCGCTGGCGCTGGGCTGGTATGACCCGGCGGCGCCAAAGGTGACCTGGGACGAGATGCCGCCGACGGCGGTCTTCGACGTGGAAGGCTGGGCGATGATGCGCTCGGGCTGGGAGGCGAAGGCGACCGAGGTGACGTTCGCCTCAGGCGTGCGCGACCACACCACTCGCCACAAGCCCAACCACTTCACGATCATCAAGAGCGGCAACTACCTGATCGGCACTCCCGCGCTGCTGGGCGATGACGGGAACATGGTGGCGGCGTGGGCGAACTCAGTCGTGGTCAACGACTCGTGGCAGGAGCAGTGGGCTCTGAACCTGACCCAGCCGCGAGACGGCGAGCACCTGGTGATCAACCGCTTCTCCCCGGCCGCGTTCACCTACATGAGCCGCAACCAGAAGGCCTTCGGCTACAAGCCGGCGGAAGGGGGCTGGGGAGGCGGACTCGACCTGCACGGGCACACGCACACCCTCTTCATGCAGGAGGGGAGGCTGCTGGCCTACCAGACGTGGCCCGGGGTTGACTATGTCGCAGGCGACGCGTCGAACGCATGGCCCGCAGACCAGGTCTCGCAGCTCGACCGGCAGCTGGTCTTCCTGAAGCCTGACTTCGTGGTGATCTACGATCGCGTGAAGCTGGGCCCGGCGGGGCGCCAGTCACAGTGGATCGCCGCCACGGGGCCGAGCCTGGAGGCGGCGGGAGACACATTCGCCGTGAAGAGCGGATCGGAGCACCTGATGGGACGGGCGCTGCTGCCCGAGGGGGCAGTGATCGCGACGCCGCCGCCAATGGACCTGGGATGGGTCTGGAAAGGCCAGAAGGTTCTGACCATCACCCCGCCCGAGCAGGGCGACCATACCGAGTACCTGGTGGTGATGCGCGTGGGCGGCGGCACGGACCCGCTGCCGGATATGCAGCTGATCCGCGACGAAACATCTGCGGGCGTGAGGCTGGGCCTGGCAGGTGGGCCGGTCGAGGTGCGGTTCAACCGCAGCGGACCGGTTGGCGGCCGGGTGGTCGGCTCAGGAGGCGCCCTGCGCGGCCGCTTCGAGCTGAAAGAGGCGATTGTGGACAGCTATGCGAACTGGCGCAGCGATCCTCGCTACAGGAAGTGGGTCAGGGAAGCCAGGTTCGCCTTCGTGATCCCAGAGGGGGACAGGCGGTAGCGCGGGAACGGCAGTATCCGCAGACCACGCAGATTGACAGCGGGAGTCCGCCGGAGACGGCGGACTCCCGCTTCATAGGCCACAGGCTGGAGGCCTGTGCCACCGGGCGATCTCGCCCGGTGGACCGGACTCCCGCAGCGGAAGGGGCTGCACCGCCTGGTCTGGGGATTGGAGATCCCAAAACGCCGGAAGCCGACGTCATGCTACCAGCGGCAGGGCGCCGTCGCCGATGGAGACGGATACTCGCCCGCCTGTCGGCGGGCGATGGGACAGGAGCAAGCTCCTGTCGAACGGGAACAAGCGTACGGGCTGCGCCGGATGGTTTCGGGATTAGGAATCCCGAGACACCGGAAGGCAGACAAGCGATCCGAACGACCGCCGATGGGCACCCTGAGGCCGCTAGGCGCGCCCTCTCAACAGCTTGGTCACGTCGGTGTAACCACCCGACATCGCCCAGTGAAGCGGCGTCCAGCCGTCATTGTCGCGCATCGTGGGATCGGCGCCCCTGGCGAGGAGCACTTCCACGATCCTGGCGTGCCCTCGCATAGCCGCGACATGAAGGGGCGTGCGGCCCTGGGGATCGCGGCTGTTGACGTTGGCCTGCCCCATGCCCAGTCGTGCTAAAACCAGCAGCGCGTCGCCCTGCCAGACGGCAGACAGCAGGCGAGCGTTCCCGGCGTTCTCAGGTGCATCGCGCTTGGTTTCCATGGGCTGCGCTCCTGTCGGACCCGCTGATCTGTATACCCTGCGCCTGCTATGTGTTCTATCGGAGCGCGGCGGCCGAGGATGAAGCGCGATCTTCAGTTGCTGAAGGCGATTCCCAGGGCAAGCGCGCCGACCGCGTACCAGAGGTTGCGGTTGCGCTTGGCGTTCTTCTGCCCTTCGGCCTCAAGCTTGGCGTTCGCCTCGTCGAGCTGCTTCTGGAGGCGAGCCATGGCCTCCGCCTGCCGCTTGCCAAGGGTGTCGATCTGGGTGCGAGTGTCGAGGCGGGCCTTTCCCAGGTCCTCGCGCAGGATCACGTTCTCCTTCTCCAGCGTGGTGATGCGCTCGGCCGGCGTCGCCGAGCCGCCGACGGCGGGGGATTCCTTCGGCGATGCCTGGGCGGCGACCGCGGCGAGCACGCCTCCCGCAGGCGGCGTGGGCGCGGGCGCGGCATGGGCGCCGACGAGAAGGGATGCGATCACGACACAACTGAGCATCAGGACCCACGTGCGTCTCATCTAGCTTCCTCCTACGGATTCTGGACTGGGCAGGAGGCAAGTGGCCGAGCCCTTCGCTCCGCCTCCGGCGGAGCGAAGGGGCTCCTGCCCTACCCACCCTCTGATCGCGTGCGCGGCACATCAGGCCGCTGCCGCCCCGCGCGTCACTCAGCCTTGACCTTGCCTGTCGCCACGCGGTGGGTGATTGGCCGACGCGCAATCCCAGACAGCGATGTCTCCTCGAGGGAGACGTCGCTCTCGCCGGGCGATTTCACCATAAAGACGATGGTGAAGAGTGTCACCTCGGGCAGATTGAGCGCGGGGGCGTCGCTGCGTTCCCCGCCGATCTGGGTGACGCGGTCGGCCTGGGTCACGCCCGCGCTCCAGGGTGAGAGCAGCCGGCCCGCATCGACGAACGCCTCGCCGCGCGAGACATAGAGCGGCGCCAGGATGTTCGCGTCATAGGTGACGGTGACACGGGCGCCGGTGAACTCGCGGGCCGGGGCGAGCTTGATCGCGATGGGCACGAGCGTGGGCTGGCCGTCAGTGGTCGCCGGGACGGACTGGCTGGCCGGGTAGACGCGGATCTCGGGGGTCAGCCAAGGCACCGACACCGTGCGGCGCGCCTCGGCCGGCTTGGCGCCGGCGGCAGTGGCCTTGGCGATCGCGACAAGGTCGCCGGTAGGCAAGCCAGTCGCGGTGACGCGCCAGGTGAACTCGCTCGCCTTGCCGGGGTCGAGACGCTCCTTCACCTGGGTGGCGGCCTCGCCTTCGCCGAGCTTCAGCCCATCGGGGAGCGACAGCGTGACCACGAGGTTACGGGCGACCTGGCCGCCGGCGTTGGTGGCGGCGCACTTGATCTCGAAGGGATTCGGCGAGTACCGGTTACTGGGGGTGACGGTGAGCTTCCCAGGGGCGGTGAGCGCGAGCGCGATCTGAGGAGCCGCGTTCACGGTGATCTCGCGCTCGACGCGGTTGGGCTCGAGGTTGTCGGATGTCCCACCTGCCGCGATCTTGAGCGCGCCGCTGGCCTCGCCGGTCGCGATGGCCCGCCAGCTCGCCTGCCGGGTCTCGCCAGGCTTCAGCAGGCCGAGTTGCACCGCTGCCGCGCCCTCGACGAGCTTGAACCCCATTGGCAGCTCGAGCGCGCAGGCCGTGCCGCGGGAGTCGAAGCCGCCGCTGTTCTCGAGATACGCGATGATGGTGAATGGCCGCGCGTCCTCGATCTGGTAATCGACCTCAGCAGGAGCGGTCAGGCCCAGCGAAAGCTGGGCCGGGCTGAGCGAGACTCCGCCGACGCCATAGAGGGTCGCGTAGCTGCGGGTCTGACCGGGCTGGAGCGGCTGCGGGTCCCAGTAGAGGGCGACCGCGGTGTCCGGCTCGGCTTCGCCGCGACGCGTGAAGTCGGCCCCCTGCGGAAAGGCGAAACCCCACGGATTGTCGGCGAGGGTGCCCCAGTCGAGCATCTCGAGGCGGTCCGGCGGAGCGACCCCGGAACCACGCAGCGTGCCCTGTGAGATCACCTCCGGCTTGGAGAGGGAGTCGAACGCCTGCCAGTAGTCGGGGATGTGGTCGCCCTGGAGCTGAGTCGCGGTTGCGATCGCCTGGTCGCCGGCGCGAAGAGGTGCGCCGTCGTTCGAGCCGAGCATGGTGTCGAGAACGATTCGCAGGCCGACGGTATGCGGCGACTGGCCGCGGTTGGTGATGCGGTAGGCGATGCGCGCGGCATCCCTGACGCGGGTCGTCGGGCTGCGGGCGAAGCCGAGTTCCTGGGTGACCTCCAGGTCGCTCAGGTCGACAACGCAGACGACGGCCTGATCCGAGACGTGGGGAGCCGACTTGACGACGCCGACGGCAACCTCGCGGCCGGCGCGGCGGGAGGTGGGGCCGCCGAAGATCATCGGCTTGTCGTCAACGAGCACCGTGGTGAACGACGTCCAGGGCTCGCGACTGCCGTAGATGAGGACCTTGTCGTTATCGGAGGAGCGGGAGGGGTCGCCGCCGGTGGTATCCACGGCGAACCGGCCGGCCTCCTGCGGGCCAGGACTGACCCTGATCCGGACGAACTCGTTGCTGATCGAGATGCCGCCGGGCGGCGCGGCCTCGGCAGCGAAGCAGATGGCGGCCGATGCTGCAAGGACGAAGGCTGCGACAGCGATTGCGAGTGTTCGCGACACCGGTTACCCTCTCTTCACACTGCCCGCGGAGAAGACGAATGTGACGCTCACTTCACCCTCCGCGGGCTTGCCCTTGCGCATGCCGGGCTTGAAGGTCCAGCCGGCCTTCACCGCGCGCACGGCGGCGTCGTCCAGGAGCCTATGGCCGGAGCTCTTGGCGACCGATACGGATGTGATCGCCCCCTCGGGGCCCACCGCGACCGAAACGGTCACCGTCCCCTCGAGGTCCTGGTCAAGCGCGTTCTTGGGGTAGACGGCGAGCGGGCCGCCGACGACGCCCGGGCCGTAGGTGGGGCCGCCAGGGGAGTCCTCTTTCCCACCCGCGCCCGATGGCTCTCGGCCCTTGCCCACGGGGCCGGAGGGAGTCTTGCCGCCCTTTGAGGTGAGGATGCGCGGGGGCGCGGGCGCAGCCTTGGCGCGGCCGCCAGCGCTGGAGGGCGGCCGCTTGACGGGCTTCGCGACTATCGCGGGAGCGTCAGTGACTTTCAGCGGACCCTCTCGATGGCCGCCGCCGCCGAGGACCACGCGCTGTTCGACAGGCGTCTCGGCCGGCTTCTCCACCGTGATCTCGACCGGGATCAGGACCTGGCGCACGACCTGAGCGCGGGATGCGAGCAGGCCGATGGCGATGAGGATGATCGCATGCAGCGCGACGGAGGCGCCGGTGGCGATGCCAAAACGTCGCCCGGCGGGCATCGGAGCAACGCGGGCTGGTTGTGCGGTGAAGGCGGTCATGTGTCGCTGTATGCCTGCTACCTTGCTCGGGGCAGGGGGCTCCCGTCCAACCATGCGGAGGCGGCTGCGCCGCCTAGTTCCGGGATTGGAAATCCCGGAACGCCGGGAACCTGCATGCTCCTGCCCTACGGTCTCTTCTGCTTGGGACTGGCTGCTAACGCAATGCGATGGTAGTCGGCGAGGCGCACCTGGTCGAGCGCGGTCACCAGCTCGTCGTATGACACTTTCTCATCGGCCATCACGACGATCTGCGAATCGAGGTCTCCGCCGGTGAGGCGGTTGAGCGCGGAGCCGATCTGCTCGGTCGCCACGGGGGTGCCGTTCACCTGAACCGGGCGGCCGGGGAGGAGAGTGAGGACGACGCGGTCCTTGACGGGCTGGGTGGTGGCGGCCTTCGGCAGGCGCACCTCCATGCCGGCGCGCGCGCCGACCAGGGTGGAGGCGACGGCAAAGAAGATGAGGAGGTTGAAGACCGTGTCGATGAGCGCGGTCATATCCAGGTAAGGCCGGACGCGGCGCCGGCGGCGGGGGAGTATGAACTCCTGGCTCATGCCCGGACACCGTTGGCAGACTGGATGTTGAGCAGCTCGGTGACGCGCAGCTCGATCTCGTGTATCAGGGATTCGACGCGGCCGGACAGGGAGTTGTAAATGACCAGGAAGGGGATGGCGATGCAGAGGCCGGTGAAGGTGGTGATGAGGGCCTCAGCAATGCCACCGGAGAGGGCGGCCGAGTCGCCGATCTGGCCGCCAGAGATGACGTGGAAGATCTTGATGAGGCCGGATATGGTGCCGAGGAGGCCGAGGAGAGGCGACACCGTGACCATGGTGGCGAGCACCGGGAGATGGCCGTCGAGCACGGGTTGCTGGGCGAGCGCCACCTCGCGAGCGACCTCT
>Ga0315294_10006017_pt1 | contig 13325 bp, 14 predicted proteins | sample YL17G13_40_MG_FD_203626 | JGI IMG/M metagenome (GOLD analysis project Ga0315294, IMG submission 203626) | Sediment microbial communities from Yellowstone Lake, YNP, Wyoming, USA - YL17G13_40 | ecosystem: Environmental > Aquatic > Freshwater > Lake > Sediment | place: USA: Wyoming | collected... | reverse complement strand
ATCTTCTTTTTTATTTTTACAATAACCCTTCAGGCCCAGAAGGATACAATAATCGTTGCTGGTACTCTTCCTCAAAAAGATATTTCACGCGACGCTGCTAATATTAATGTAACCATCTATCCTGTACCGGTCAGGGAAAACAGTTTTACAATTAAAACCGACAGGGATATCTCTCTTGTAAAGATCACCAATATAATCGGTCAGGATATTTTCCGAGTTCAATACAGCACCCCGCAGCAATTAACCAGAATCTTACTCGATAACACAAAAAGGGGAATGTATCTGGTCACGATTATTTTCAGTGACGGGACAAGAGTGGTAAAAAAAATAATGGTTGAAGAGTCTGAATAAAAGAAATTTGATATTTTAGCCCTTTGTTACGGGTTTTAGGGAAATGTTTCCGCAGTTTAATATCAGTCAGATAAAACCTAAATTTAAAATTGATAAACAATCCTGTTTTATGATTGTTTACCTTATTATAGTAATGACTTTTTGTCCTGAATTATTATTGAAATAAAACTATGGAAGACGGATTAAATGTGTTTTCGATAAAAGATCTTGAAAATTTCTCGGGCATAAAAGCCCATACCATAAGGATTTGGGAGAAAAGGTACAAGATACTTGAGCCTGACAGAACCGACTCAAATATAAGAACTTACAGCGAGGCAGAGCTAAAAAAGATTCTTAATGTTGCATATCTTAACCGCAATGGACTGAAAATTTCCAAAATTGCCCGGTTAGATGAAGATGAACTTACGCAACAGGTAATGATGGTCAGCAGTAAACATGATGATCTGGATCAGAATTTCCAACCGGGAAAAATTCTGATGTCAGCCATCAGGTTCAATGAGGTTTTGTTTAAAGAAGCCCTCTTCCCATTCATTAAGTACCAGGGCATTGAGGAAGCTTACTGCAGGTATCTGTATCCCCTCCTTGAAAAAGCGAAGATTCTCTGGCAAACAGGAAGCCTTTCGAGAGCTCAGGAGCAATTTGTCAGAAATACAATCAAGCAGATTATTATCATTGAGGATAACTTTCTTAAACCTGTAACAGGAAAATCAAAACCTGCCATTGCAATGATTAATACATCAGATAATCTCACTGATAATAACTTCCTGTTTTATAAATATGCCCTGAAGAGAAGGGGATTTGATGTGATTTTTACAGGGGGAATACTACCTTCATCTGAAGTAATTGAGATCCATAAAATAAAACCATTTGAATATCTTGTAGTAAATTCAAGTGCTTTTGATTTTGCCGAAAAGAAAATCGGGTATTTCAGCAGTATCGGAAAGTCTTTAATGATTAAAAAAATCATTCTCACTGATTCTCCTGAAGAGTATAGTAAGAAATCTTATGACAAGCTTATTATAACAAGAGATCCGTCCCATTTTATTAAGACTATCGAGTCTCTCCGATAATTCATTTATTGCCAATAAACAATTAGTAATTGTTCAACCGACAATTAATAATTGTACTATTTTTTCAGCAAGTTGAGAAAATAATTCCGTTCATATGAAAGGTCTGTTGCAGGAACTTTGCCTTCGATAACAGCAATGCGTTTAAGCATCTGCCCGGCAAAAATACTGGTTTTAATGTTGGACCCGGTAATGAATCGGTGGTTGCAGGCTTTGGTTATCTTAATAATCTCACTCCAGGTATTTAAAGTCTTATTATCCATAAAGCACCCGGAAAATGCATCCCAGATATAGTTAATTGCTGTGGTTGAAGGATGCAGCATATCGTCGTTATAAAACCTGTAATCGCGTAAATCATCCATAACTAATTCATAAGCAGGAAAATACTGTGGAGAAACCGGATGGTTAAGTAACTCTTCAACAGCAAGAAACAATACCGATTTGCTTACCTGATTGCCATGGGCACCATCTTTCCAGTGCCTTACCGGACTGATGGTAAAGACAACTTTCAGTTGGGGAAAGAGAGTATGCAACTTTTCGAGCTGTCGCGACCATAAAGTCACAATATCATTTACTTTTAGCAATTCAGGTTCGAAATTAACAGGGGGAATCTTATGGCAATTTGATACTATCAGCCCTGTCTTCTTCCATCTGTAAACCCTGGCAGTACCCAATGTTATGAAAAGGAAATGTGCACTTTTTAAAAAGGACAAAGCTTCTTTCGATCTATTATTAATCTTTTCAAGAACTTTTGCCGGGTCATCAGATGAAAAATCTGTGTAGTGATAGAAACTAAGCCAGGTTCCGTCATGATAATATAAGTCATCCTGTACAAATTCCTTTCCTGCTATAATAGTACCTATTGTGTTACAAACTGAAACAGGATTGAACACAGCTCCGGCAGGATTTATCATTACTTGCATACGACCCATCTCCAGCTGTGAGCCTATTGAGGAGGCAAAACACGATCCGATGAACATTACCGGATCGCTATAATTGATCTTATTGTGCGATGGTTCTATATTAAAAGTGGTTCTGAGTTCCATGCTTCCTGAAAGTAAAATACATTAAGTTTGTTTCCTGTTAATCCAGTTCATAATATACGTAAACACCTCATCTTTAAAGGTCTCATTATGCAATTCATGATATCCTCCATCCCAGATTTTCAATTCAGCCATACCGGTATTTCCAGCAAATTCCCGGCTGCCTTCGGGTGAACAAATCAAATCTTCACTCCCATGGAGCAATAGTGTCCTAACCTTTAGTTCTGAAGCATGTGAAAGTGAATACTTTGCAGCACTCATTGCTCCATGAAAGAGGCTGACTGATATTTTTCCGTGAACAAGAGGATCGGTTCTGTATTTCTCCACAACAGTCCCATCGTGAGAAATATGACTTATATTAAGCCCTGATAGTTGAATGAGTCCTGGAATCAGATGTTTCATTATAGAAGCCATGATAATTTTAATCCTTGCCGGTTCGAATGATAAACGCAACCATGGAGATGAAATTATTGCCCCTTTAACCTTTGGATTCTTATGCAGAAAATAATTAAGAACGATTCCACCACCCAGGCCTTGTCCATAGATATAAACAGGTATGCCGGGGAAGGTCTGATTACAGCTTTTTAGCAGGATATCTATCATCTCTCCAAGCAGAGCAAAGCTTTTAATATTGCCTCGTCTTCCTTCAGAGCGACCGTGGCCCGGAAGATCAACACCGGCAAAACCTATTCCCTCTTTCTTAAATAAATCAGCCCAATAAATATAACGTTGAATATGTTCGCCAAGACCATGTATAAGAATAATCACTGCTTTTGTGTTTTCACCGGGACTCTGAATCATCCCTCTTAAAACCTGTCCGTTGCTAAGTTTAATGTTGAAATCCATAAACATTTTTCTTTAAAAATACGAAAGTTGAATAAATAATTCATAAAACAGTATCCTTAAAATCATAAAATGTACCTGATCAGGACTATATGTATTTGAGTCGGAAGACAGAAGTCAGAAGTTGGAAGAAAACAAGCTGAACAATTGGGAGTCAATCTTCGGACTTCGGACTGAATAATTAACAAAATATCAATTTATACAATATTTAGAAAATGTTAAACAGAACAGACATAAATAGCTGTATATATTATTATTACAAATATCAGTTATTTATAAATCCGGTAGAATATAACGATTTAAAGATATTAAGATTTGGATATCTTTATTTACTTGTATAAATTTGTTTCAACAATAATACAGTTACGATCTATGACACAATGTGAATTTAATAATAACCTGATCGGAATGAAGACCAATCTTCAAAGGTTTGCAATGAGCCTCACATCTGATCGTGATACAGCTCTGGATCTTGTGCAGGATACCTATCTTAAAGCCATTACCTATAAAGATAAATTCGTCGATTATACCAATCTCAAGGCCTGGGTTTTTACAATTATGAAGAATACTTTCATCAATAACTACAGGCGGAATGTGAAAGAGAATACCATTATAGACGGAACACAAGACCTTTATTACATTAATCAGCCTCATGACAAAGGGTTTATTTCACCCGAATCTAATTATGCTGAAGGTGAAATAAAAAAGGCAATAGATTCATTAAGAGATGATTTCAGAATTCCATTCAGGATGCATATAGCTGGTTATAAATATAAAGAGATTGCCGAGGAACTTGGATTAAAAATCGGAACTGTTAAAAGCAGGATCTTCTTTACACGTCAGAAGTTGATGCTGATGTTAAAGGATTATGTCAGATAATCATGTTATAGGTTTAGTAAGGTTAATTAGTTAGTTTAGGATTAAAGAGGGCTGAGAATTTCAGCCCTTTTTTATTACTCTTAAAACTACACCTGTTAAAACGAAAAGGAGAAATATACCGGAAACGATCCATGCCCACGTATTGGTTGTTTTCGATTCAGCCCACATTTCATATGGCTCAGTTAAGAAGTAGTCAGAGGTTACCGGCCAGAGCAGTACTTCGCTGCTATCAATAAACCCATTGGTGCCGATAAGTTTCCCCGGCATAACAATCCTTACTGAGTAATCTTTAAAATTTATAAAGACGTTATCGATAGCAAGATTTACAGCACTATCTGCTTCTGTCTTATATTTCAGAGCATTAGCCTCGCCAATGAACCCTTTCAGCAAAATACCATTTGCCCACAGACTATCGAATTCATCACTATTATCTTTAACCACTTTTACCATTTCATCTTCCCGTGCTTTCAAAGATTCTCTGTCAATATCTTTTCCTCCTTTCCCGTCAGTCAGATTTGTGAATTTACCAATCCATTCCGAAACAAGATTTTTACAACTCCAGGTATCTGTTTTACTGTCGATGGTATCACTCATAGCCCTGTATTTTAAACTATCCTGACTTTTTTTCTTTGACTCCTGCATATTCTCAGGAGAATAAAAATATAAGAGTTCTTCTTCATTAAGAAAATCTCTTACGGGATAACCATGCTCAAGTTGTTTTTCGATTCTCTCAGAAAACCGGTATTCGGTATTAAACCATTTAAATCTCTTTTTAAAAGCAGATTGTCTGGAGATCGCCCTGTTAGCTCCTGAATCATTTTTATAAGTTAAGTTGATCTCATCTGCATTGACAAATAGCTTCTCAGCCCGCCTGACCCATGTTGTGTCGCCTTCATTATTAATCTCTATAGAATCCCTTACAATCCAGGTGCTGTCAAAAGGGACCTGCAGATTTGAAAGTGAAAAGTTGTTCGCAACACTTTTCATTTCTATCTTCCTGGTAACAGATCCGTCGGGGTGTATATAATTAGTAACAACGGTTTCAGGCTCATCACACGATACAACCATCATAAGAATCAATGATACAATTAGTTTTAATGGTTTCCTTTTCATGGCTTTATAGTTTAATTTTAATACGGGTATTTTCGATCAATTTCTTTTCAACTAATTTTTTCAGTTCAGGATCCTCTTCAATCAGGTTTAAAAGATCCTTATACTGAACCTGCATTTCGTTTACCGACTCAAGCAGTTGTTCCATCTGTTTAGCAGATATTGTTATGCTTTTTGAAGAAAATCTGCGACCATCGATCTTATACATCATTAATCTTTTTTCAATCATATCTGAAGGAGTATTCAGATTCTCTCCATCAATAATAATAGTCTGACTGCTAAGGGAATTTATCTGTTTCAGAATAATACCCTGCTGATAGATAAAGATTAATACCAATACAATTGAGGCAGCAATAAGGCTCCTCCTTACCCAGCCAATATAAACCCATCCAAAAAGGAAATCAATTATATCGGAGAGAACAACATCAGACTGATGGACTTCTGAAATTTTTTTAATTACCTCTCTTTCAATATCCTCTGTTGAACTTAACACAGGTTTTGATTTTCTGAGGACATTTAGAACTTTGTTATACTTTTCACTTTCTGGTTTCATCGTTATAAATATCTTTCAACCATTTCAGAAATATTTTTTCGCGCATAATGCAGGTTAGCTTTTATCGCGGTACTGCTCATTCCTGTTATTCCAGATATTTCATCACTTGTCATTTCTTCAATATCGGATAAAATAAAAACCGCTTTTTGTTTTGGACTCAGCCTGTTTGTAAGAAGACTTATGATCTGAGCAGTCTCTTTATTCTCCAGATCAGCAGAAGGTCCTTCCGAAATCCTGTTAGAAATATCTGCCCACGTCTGTTCATCTGCCACAAATTCCGGATTTCTCTTCCTTTTTCTCATCTGATCATAACATTTGTTGACCACAATTCTGTAAATCCAGGTCTTATACCCTTCGGCTGACTTTATCTTCTTAAGTTTTTGCCAGATAGTAACCAAAGTTTCCTGGACAACGTCTTTAGCCTGCTCCTCATCACCGAGCATCCTGAAAGCTACAGAGTAAGCAAAAGGAGATGTCAATCCTACAAGTTTTCTGAAATTGTTTAAATTCCCTCCCCTGCACTCTTCTATAAGTTTTATGTCTATCAAAATACTTTGGTGTTGTATTAATAAGACGACAATTTAACAGCAAGGTAAAAAACAAATGGTAATTTTATAGTGAAAAAATGAAATCCATTAACCGCTAAGTTCGCAAAGAATTTACGCAAAGGTCGCAAAGAACTGAAGAGCATTGTTTTAACTTTGCGTGCTTTGCGCCTACTTAGCGTACTTTGCGGTTAAATTCTTTTTGAATTAAATAATTAAAATGCTATGCAGAAGATAATTACAATCAGCACTGACAGAAAGAATGGATTGTATGATATTACGTCTGAGGTGGTGTCGTTAATTAAAATGAGCAAAGTTCAAACAGGGATCGCTTCAATTTATGCAAGGGGAGCAACTGCCGCAATAATGATACAGGAGAACTGGGACCAATCTGTTCAAAATGATGTTGTTACCTTACTCAACAGACTGATCCCTTCAGGTATCTGGGAGCACGACCACCAAGATAATAACGGGGATGCACATCTTAAAGCCGGTTTAATAGGAGCTTCCGAAACAATTCCGATAATTGACAATAATCCTGGATTATCAACCTGGCAGAATATCTTTTTCTGTGAATTCGACGGACCAAGGCCGCGCAGAGAAATTGTGGTAACAATTATTGTTACCAATTAACACAGTGATCAACTAAGAGATTTTGTAACATTTGTTACATTTCTCATAAAAGTATCATATTTTTTTCTTTCGATTTCAGATCCTTTAAAGAGTCTTTTAAACTGATCAGGTGAGAAATTTATCCAATTTTCCCTCGTCATCAATCTGATTTCATCAGGAAGATCAAATTCCCGGTTTTTATGTGGTAGTGCATTTTTGTTCCATGGGCATACCTCCTGACACCTGTCACATCCATAGACTCTTCCTTCCAATTTCGGGATCATTTCTTCCGTAATCGGTCCCCTGTTTTCAATAGTAATATTGGCTATACACTTTCGTGCATCAATTGTATGGTTTTCATTTATTGCCCCCGTGGGGCAGAGATCAATACACAACCGGCACCCACCGCAATACTCTCCGGTAAATGGTTCATCATAATCAAGTTCAACATTTACAATTAATATACCAATAAAAAAGAATGAACCGATTTTTTTATTTATCACGATTGAATGCCTGCCCTGCCAGCCAAGACCTGCCTCCCGTGCCCATGCTTTTTCAAGAAGGGGAGCTGAATCGACAAAAGGGCGCCCTGTGGTTTCCGTTTTCAGAGTCTTAATATAAGTCATAAGTTTATCAAGCCTTCTTTTGATAACATCATGATAATTTTCACCATAAACATACCTGGAAAGTATTGGAACTCCGGGTTCTGTCTGATGTTTATCCGTATAATAGTTAAGCCCTGTAACAATAAGGGATTTTGCTTCCGGAACCAGAAATTCAGGATTGATCCTTTTCTCAATATCTTTGGCCAGATAATTCATCTCTCCATTCATTCCTGAAAAACACCAGTTTCTTAAAACATTTCCACGTTCCTTAAGTGATCTTGAAGGAGCTATGCCGCAAAGATCAAAACCCAGGGAGTGAGATTTCTCCTTTATCAGCACTGAAAGAGTTTTATCTTCTGATGTTATCATAATGCAATAATTCTAAAGAAATCCAAGCTCGAGCTTAGCCTCTTCACTTAACATACTCTTATCCCAGGGTGGACTGAAAGTAAGTTTAAGATCACAGTCTTTCACACCTCTGGTACCGGCCACTTTATACTTTACCTCCTCAGTAAGATCCTCCGCCATTGGGCAATTCGGAGCAGTAAGGGTCATAGTAATATGCGCAATATGCTCTTCATCAACACTTATTTCATAGATGAGTCCCAGGTCATAAATATTCACCGGGATTTCCGGATCAAAAATACTCTTCAGTACTTCTCCAATCCTGGTTTCAATTTCCAGTTGTTCAGTTGGATTCATATTTTGATTTCACTTTTTAATTGCATCAAATGCCATGGCATAAAGCTTCATCTGACGTACCATTGAAAGCAATCCGTTGGAACGTGTCGGAGAGAGATTCTGTCTTAAACCAATTTTTTCAATAAAATAGAGATCGGTAGATATTATCTCTTCCGGTGTCCTGTTTGAAAGTACTTTAATAAGAAGGGCTACAATACCTCTTGTTATTATTGCATCACTATCGGCAGTGAAAGTTATCAGATTGCCATCATAATCGGGATGTAGCCAGACCTTCGACTGACAGCCCTCTATCAGAAAATCTTTTACTTTGAGCTTCGGATCAATAACCGGCAATTCCTTTCCCAGATCAATAAGAAGGTTATATTTATCCATCCAGTCATCGAATAATGAAAACTCATCAATAATCTTATCCTGTATTTCGTTGATTGTCATATAATTTCTTTATGCAAACATACTGATCACCTTTTCAATTCCGGCAGCTAGTGTGTCAATCTCTTCTTTTGTATTATAGAAACAGATTGATGCCCTTATTGTGCCATCGATACCAAAACGGTCCATCACCGGTTGCGCACAATGTGTTCCGGTTCTGACGGCTATCCCCATCTTGTCAAGGATCATTCCGGCATCATATTGGTGTATATCTTTCAGAAGAAAAGAAATTGTCGGAATCTTCCTGACAGAATTACCATATATTTTTAATCCTTTTATCCCTGAAAGTCGGTCAGTTGCATAAAAAAGAAGTTCTTTCTCCCTTAATGCAATATTTTCTCTTCCGATACTCATAATATAGTCAAGCGCACTTGAAAGACCAATCGCACCGGAATAGTTCATTGTTCCGGCTTCAAATTTAAAAGGAAGTTCGTTATAAGTAGTTTTTTCAAATGTAACTTTATCGACCATATCGCCACCGCCCTGAAACGGGGGAAGTTCTGAAAGCCATTTCTCTTTACCGTACAGGATGCCGATGCCTGTGGGTCCGTATATTTTGTGGCCGGAGAAAACATAAAAGTCACAGTCCATTGTTTGCATGTCAACAATCCCATGCTGGATACCCTGGGCACCATCAATGAGAACCGGTACATTAATCGAATGTGCAGCAACAATTATTTCATTAACAGGAAGAACTGTTCCAAGGGCATTTGATACCTGCGTGACCGATACAAGTTTTGTCTTTGCTGAAAGTATCTTCAGATAATCCTCTAAAATGATTTCTCCCGAATCATTTATCGGAATAATCCGTAAAACAGCACCTTTCCTCTCGCACATCATCTGCCATGGAACTATGTTGGCATGGTGTTCAAGATAGCTAATGATTATCTCATCACCAGGTTTTATATACCGTTCACCGAAGGAAAAAGCAATTCCGTTGATTGAACCGGTGGTGCCTGATGTAAATACAACCTCTTCTCTTTTCGCGGCATTAATAAATGATCTGACTTTTCCCCTTGCATTTTCGTAAGCTTCAGAGGACATATCGCTTAAAAAGTGGACACCCCGGTGTATATTGGCATTATATGTTGTATTAACTTCATTTACAGCATCAATCACACATTGAGGTTTTTGGGTAGTGGCACCATTGTCGAAATAAATGAGAGGCTTGTCGTAAACTTTCCTGTTCAGAATTGGAAAATCGGCTCTTATTTCTGCTATATCTTTCACCTTATTTCCAGGTTATCCGCATTTAACCATACAACTGGCGCACCTTGAAAGTTCTCCTCTCAGCCTCTGCATTACCAGGTTATCCATTCTTTCGCGAAGAGCTTCAATTTTAATGTTTTGTATCACTTCGTGGGCAAATCCGAACATAAGCATAAGCCTTGCTTCACGCTTGTTTATTCCCCGCGACTGAAGATAGAAGAGAGCATCATCGTCGAGCTGGCCAACCGTGGCTCCGTGACTGCATTTTACATCATCCGCATAAATTTCGAGTTGCGGTTTGGTATCCATCTTTGCATCGTCAGTGAGAAGGATGTTATTATTCTTCTGGTAAGCCAGGGTACCCTGTGCATCGGGTCGAACCAGGATACGACCGTTAAAAGCACCTGTTGACATATCATCAAGTACGCCCTTAAACAACTGGTTACTGGTGCAATGCGGAAAAGCATGATCAACATTTACATAATTATCGATATGCTGCCATTTATCAGCCAGGAATAAACCATATGAATGGCTCTCTGCTCCTTCACCTCCAAGGTAATGATATGTACTGTTCCTGATAAGACCACCATGAAGTGTCATGTTATTTGAAGAGGCAACGCTGTTTTTCTCCTGATGGATAAATGTATGGGTAATCTTGCATGCAGCATTATGTTCATTCTGCACTCTGATTATATCGAAATGAGCATTTTCACCTACAAAAACCTCAGTTACAGCATTGGTCAGAAACTTTCGCGGGGAAAGAGTGTGGTCGCAGATTATGATAGAAAAATCAGCATTTTTTCCCACAATTATGAGGTTTCTATGCTGATTGAACATATCCTCATCTGATTGAACAAGATTGACAACCTGAACTGGTTTAGTCAGAGTTACTCCTTCAGGGACATAAACAAATACACCGTCAGAAGCCATCGCGGTATTCAGATGTATGAGCCCGTCTGTTTCGCTTTTTGCATAGTTCCCATAATGCTTTTCAATTATGTCCGGAAACCTGACTGCTGCTTCATTCAGGCTACCAATCCATACCCCGCTGGGCAGATGACGAAGCTTTTCGTTTATGGTCGGATAAAATCCATTCAGCAAAACTATCCCGTGTGCATCAAGGTCAGCTACATCACACCTGAACTCTTCAGCTTTTTCAAAATCCGAGGTTACCGGCATAAAATAGTTTTTGTAATCGTGGTCAAAAAAGATATTCAGGTTGGTATATTTATAGGCTTCATTCTTCTTTGTCGGGATACCCATCTCACTGAATTTTTCAAAAGCTGCCTCCCTGAAAGAATTAATATAAGGAGATGATATCCCGGAAATCTTTTCAATATTTTCCTTATATAGCCCTGAATATTTTTCTGTTATTTCAGATTTACCGTTCATGCCAGTATATTATTTTCGACCTCTTTTTTGATCCAGTCATATCCTTTTTCTTCAAGCTCAATCGCGAGTTCTTTTCCTGCTGTTTTAACAATCCTCCCATCGTAAAGAACATGAACAACATCCGGTACAATATAATCGAGCAACCGCTGGTAATGCGTTATAACGATGAATGAATTATCAGAACGCTTTATTTTATTAACTCCATTAGCCACGATGCGCAAAGCATCGATATCGAGGCCTGAATCAGTTTCATCGAGTATTGCCAGTTTTGGTTCGAGCATAGCCATCTGGAAAATCTCGTTCTTTTTCTTTTCTCCACCTGAAAAACCTTCATTGACCGACCTGTTTGCCAGTTTCGAATCGATCTCAACCATCTCTTTCTTCTCGCGCATCATTTTAAGGAAATCTGATGCTGACAGCGGATCAAGTCCGTTATGTTTACGATGCTCATTAACAGCTGTTTTCATGAAATTCACCATACTTACCCCCGGAATTTCGATCGGGTACTGAAATCCGAGGAATATTCCCTCTTTTGCACGGTCCTCTGCCGCCATCTTAAGCAGGTCCTTCCCGAAATAAGTAACGGTGCCTTCGGTGACTTCCACAAACTCCCGTCCTGCAAGTACTGCTGCAAGAGTGCTCTTTCCTGATCCGTTTGGACCCATTATTGCATGGATCTCCCCGGGCTTAACCACAAGACTTATACCTTTTAAAATATTTTTACCTCCAATTGCGGCTTTTAAATTATTTATAACCAACATGATATATATGATTGTATAAAATTATTATTCTATCCTACACTGCCTTCAAGACTTATCTGAAGAAGTTTCTGAGCTTCAACAGCAAACTCCATTGGCAGTTTATTAATTACCTCACGTGCATATCCGTTTACAATAAGGCCGATTGCATTTTCAGTTGAGATCCCTCTCTGATTACAGTAAAAAATCTGATCTTCCCCTATTTTTGAAGTTGTTGCTTCATGTTCAACTATAGCTGTCTGGTTATCAACCTCAATATAGGGGAAGGTATGTGCTCCGCATTTGTCGCCAAGCAATAACGAATCGCACTGGGAAAAATTCCTTGCATTTGTTGCATTTTTCAAAACCTTAACCAGCCCCCGGTAGCTGTTCTGCCCTTTTCCTGCTGAGATCCCCTTTGAGACGATTGTACTTTTAGTATTTTTTCCGATGTGGATCATCTTAGTACCTGTATCAGCCTGCTGGTAGTTGTTTGTAACGGTAACCGAATAAAACTCGCCCGTTGAATTGTCTCCTCGCAAGATACAGGAAGGATACTTCCATGTTATTGCAGACCCCGTTTCGATCTGGGTCCACGATATCTTTGAGTTTTCGCCCCTGCATAACCCTCTTTTGGTTACGAAATTAAAAACTCCTCCTTTCCCTTCCTTATTGCCCGGATACCAATTCTGAACTGTGGAATATTTCACTTCGGAATTTTTTTCCGCTATTATCTCAACAATTGCAGCATGAAGCTGATTTTCATCCCTCGAGGGTGCTGTGCAACCCTCGAGGTAGCTGACGTAACTTTCTTCATCTGCTATCAGAAGAGTTCGTTCAAACTGACCCGTGTTTGCCGAGTTAATTCTGAAATAAGTTGAAAGCTCCATCGGGCATCTTACACCTTTCGGAATATAACAGAATGAACCATCGCTGAATACTGCTGAGTTAAGGGTGGCAAAAAAATTATCGGTATAGGGTACTACCGAGCCCATATATCTTTTGACAAGTTCAGGATACTCCTTTACGGCATCACTGAATGAGCAGAATATTATTCCCATTTCAGCAAGTGTTTCCTTAAAAGTCGTCTTTACCGAAACACTATCAATAACGGCATCAACAGCAACACCGGTAAGATGTTTTTGCTCATCGAGTGGTATTCCGAGCTTGTCGAATGTTTTTTTCAGTTCAGGATCAATATCGTCAATACTGTTAAGACTTTTTCTCTCCTTCGGAGCAGCATAGAAG
>Ga0315294_10006015_pt1 | contig 13326 bp, 14 predicted proteins | sample YL17G13_40_MG_FD_203626 | JGI IMG/M metagenome (GOLD analysis project Ga0315294, IMG submission 203626) | Sediment microbial communities from Yellowstone Lake, YNP, Wyoming, USA - YL17G13_40 | ecosystem: Environmental > Aquatic > Freshwater > Lake > Sediment | place: USA: Wyoming | collected... | reverse complement strand
TCGGCGTTTTGTTCGGCTATGCTCTGTTCCTGGATTTCCTGGGATTCCTGGTCAGCACCTTCCTTCTTCTGGTCATGCTTTTTCGGTTCGTGGAGCCCCAGCGCTGGGTCGTGGCCATTGGGGGCAGTGCCTTGGCCTCCATTGCTTCCTATATCGTCTTTGAGGTTTGGTTGAAAACTCAGCTTCCCAAGGGCATCTTCGGGATTTAACCATGGAATTCTTTGATAAACTATATATGGCCTTTTCCATTGCCGCTCAGCCCAACAACCTGTTTTTCTGCTTCTTGGGCGTTCTGATCGGCACCCTCGTCGGGGTTTTGCCCGGGTTGGGGCCCGTGGCCACCATTTCCCTTCTCCTTCCTTCCACCTTCCATATCACCCCTGTGGCGGCGCTCATCATGTTGGGAGGAATCTATTATGGGGCTATGTACGGCGGATCCACGACTTCCATTCTGGTCAATATCCCCGGAGAAGCCGCTTCGGTGGTTACCTGCCTGGACGGCTACCAGATGGCCCGCAAGGGGCGGGCGGGTCCGGCCCTGGGGATCGCGGCCTTCGGCTCTTTCATTGCGGGTACGATGGCCGTTATCCTCATCATGCTCATCGCCCCGCCCCTGGCGAATTTGGCCTTGAAATTTGGTCCGCCGGAATACTTCACCCTGATGTTTTTGGGATTGACCGTTTTGACCTATCTCGCGAGCGGATCCATGGTAAAGGCCTTGATGATGGCCTGCGTGGGCATCTTCCTGGGAACCATCGGGACCGATACCATCTCGGGGTTGGAGCGGTTTACCTATCGCAGCTATACCCTCATGGACGGGCTGGGCCTCGTGCCCGTCATCATGGGACTCTTTGGGATCTCCGAAGTCCTGTTCAACATCGACGAGCAGGCGACGAAAAGAGAGGTATTCAAAACCAGAATCTCCAATTTGCTGCCGACCCGGGAGGACTGGCGGGTTTCGCTCTTCCCCATGCTCCGGGGCAGCCTCATCGGTTTTTTCCTCGGGATATTGCCGGGGGGAGGGGCGGTCATCGCCTCCTTCGCCGCCTATGCCCTGGAAAAACGAATTTCCAAACATCCGGAAAAGTTCGGGACCGGCGCCATTGAAGGGGTGGCCTCCCCGGAGTCGGCCAATAATGCCGCCAGCCAGGGGGCTTTTATCCCTTTGCTAACCCTGGGAATCCCGGCGAATGTGGTCATGGCCATTCTTCTGGGGGCGCTTCTGATCCATGGGATCAAACCCGGCCCCCTTCTCATGAAGCAGCACGAAGACGTCTTTTGGGGGGTGATCGGGAGCATGTATATCGGTAACGTAATGCTCCTTATCTTGAATTTACCCCTCATCGGGATCTGGGTCCGGATCCTCAAAATCCCCTATCCGATCTTGTTCCCCCTGATTCTGCTTTTCTGCCTGATTGGAAGTTACAGCCTGAATAATAACGTCGTGGAAGTGGCGATCATGATCCTATTTGGCATCGTGGGCTTTCTGATGAAAAAGTTCGAGTACGAGGGGGCTCCGATGATCTTGGCCTTTGTCCTGAGCCCCCTGATGGAAAACGCCCTTCGGCAATCTTTGATTATGTCCCACGGCAGCTTTTCGATTTTCGTTACCCGGCCGATCGCCCTATTTTTCTTTGCGGGAGCCATTTTCCTACTCGTTTCCCCGCTTATTCCCGGGCTGAAAAAACGGCCCAAAGGAGGAGATATCGGTTGAAGAATGTCCCGAATCCCCTGAAGAATGAATTTCAAGTTCTGGATGCCCTGCTCAACCCGAAGAGTATTGCCTTATTCGGAGCTTCGAACCAGCCCGGGAAGGTCGGCTATGTCTGTCTCAAAAACCTCCAAGGGGCCTATCCGGGAAAGATTTATCCCATCCATCCCGAAGAAAAAGAAATCCTCGGGCTGCCGGCCTATTCGAACCTGGATCAAGTCCCGGGCCCCATTGATTTGGCCTTTATCATTGTACCGGTGGAAGCCGTGCGATCCGTAATCGACCAATGCGGGCGGAAAGGAGTCCCTGGCGGAGTCCTTATTACCTCGGGGTTTGCGGAAGTCGGGCCGGCGGGAAAGGCCCTTCAGGACGAGGTCGCCCAGCGGGCCAAAGGGTGGGGTCTACGTCTGATCGGGCCCAACTGTTTCGGGGTTCTCAACTGTACCGCCAAGCTCAACGCTTCCATTGCCGTGATCATGCCCGAAGGGGGCGGGAAGATTTCTTTTGTGGTGCAAAGCGGGGCCTATGGAATGGCCGTCTGCGCCCTGGCGCGGGATCACCACTTAAAGGTAGCCAAGATCGTCGGGTTGGGGAATAAATGTGACCTCAAGGATGATGAAATCCTGAGGTATTTGGCGGAAGACCCCGAAACCCAGGTCATCGGTTTTTATTGTGAATCCATCGAAGAGGAATCGGCGTTCTTCGCCGAGGCGAAGCGACTTTCCCTTCGCAAGCCAATTGTGATCTGCAAACAGGGGAGGACCCCGGAGGGCCAGCGGTCCATCCAGTACCATACCGCAACGGCTCCCGGCTCCTTCGCTCTCCAGCGGGCCGCCTTCGAGGGGGCGGGGATGATCCCGGTCGCCAACGGCGTGGAAATGTTCCAGGTGGCCAAGGCATTGGCCTGGCAGCCCCTCCCGCAAGGGGATCGCGTGGCGATCGTCACCAATTCGGGGGGAACCGCGGTGGAACTCACCGATTTTTGCGTGGAAAAAGGCCTCTCGGTGCCGGAACTTTCTTCCAACCTTCAGGAAAAGCTAAAATCCCTGATGCCGGCCTACGCCACGGTGAAAAATCCAGTGGATATGACCACCATCTGGCCGAGGTTTGTCGAGGTATACCCCAAGTGTATCGAGTCTTTCTATGAATCCCCCGAAATCGACATCGTCATACCCATCCTGCTTCACCGGTCGGCCATGATGCGGGAGGTATCCGCGGCCGTTCGCGATGCGGTCCACCGCTGTCAGCGGGAAAAGGGGATCCGGAAGCCCACTTATGTCTGCTGGGCCTCGTCGCGGGAATATATCGCCAACATGGAGATCCTGGAATCGGGGGAAATCCCGTGTTTCGAGTGGCCCGAACAAACCTCGCGGGTGGCGAGTTTAATCTACCAATATACCGGGTTTCGGAATAGAAAAGGCTAAGCAAAGCGCCCGCCTTGGGAATTTTTCCAGGGGTCAGGCATAGCTAAATAATTATTGCAAATATAGGAGGGGACATACTTGAAATCTTCCAGCTTATTCCCCTCCTCTATCAGGCCCGGCCCTTAAAAAAGCATCAAACAATCTATTGGCTTTGCCTCCCTCCCCATAGCAAAAAAGCCTATCCCAGTTTTTGGGACAGGCCTTTGAAAGTCTTCTCTTTGGTGCGGTCCCCTGTTCCCCATCGGGCTTAGCAACCTCTGTTACGGTCAGTCCATTTGGGCTGACCACCTGGATTTAGGTTCAAAGAAAAGGATTCAGGGGAAATCAAAATTTACCGCATCATGCCAGAAAATTCCGACGGGGTAACGGGTAAAAATAATGATTAAATACCGTAAAGCGTAAGTCGTAAGGGGCCAATGGTTAAAAATTTACGACACCCCTGGCGCCCCTGGCGCCTTGGCGTGAAGTTACCTTCCCTTTTATGTTCATTACTGGACTAAATTTTCTTAACGAACTTTGCTATATTTCTACGCTCCATTTGATAAGGAGGAAAGAATGGACCCCCTACCCCGCATCTTTAAGATTCGCCAAAAAATCGTCACCCCCCCGCTGGCCGATGTGGAAAAGGAGATGAATGCACTTCTCGACCGTTTCAACCTGGCAAGCAAAGTCAAATCGGGAGATCGCGTCGCCCTCACGGCCGGGAGCCGCGGGATTCGCGACAAGGCCAAAGTACTGAAGGTCATCGCGATCCGCCTGAAAGCCCTGGGGGCTAAGCCCTTTGTGGTGCCCTGCATGGGTTCACACGGAGGGGCCACCGCTGAAGGGCAGGTCAGAATGCTCCACCACCTGGGCATCACCGAGGAGTATGTGGGGGCTCCCATCGTCTCTTCCATGGAGGTGAAGGAGGTCGGCCGGACGACATTCGGAACGCCGGTCTATATCGATGCCCACATCTGCTCGCAGGCCGACAAGGTCGTCGTTGTCAACCGGATCAAACCCCATAGCGATTTTGAATTTGAGGTCGAGAGCGGTATCAACAAAATGATGGTCATTGGCATGGGAAAGCACAAGGGGGCCCTTATGGCCCATCGCCTGACCCTCAGGAAGAACGGGTTCGCCACCATGCTGAAGGAAGTGCAGCCGGTCGTGCTCAGAGCCCTGCCCTTCTTTTTTGGCGTGGGGATCATCGAGAATCAATACGACCAAACAGCCTACCTCCATCTCCTGGAAACCCAAAACTTCTGGGAAGGGGAAAAGCCTCTCCTGGAGAAGGCCAAGGAAATTATGCCCCGTCTCCCCTTCAAGCAGATGGATGTCCTGGTGGTTGACGAAATGGGGAAGAACATCAGCGGACCAGGCCTTGACCCGAATGTGACCGGGCGTTGCTATTTCCGCGGCAGCCCCCCTCTCACCGAGCCGGAGATTATGCGTATCTTTGTTCGGGACCTTACCCCGGAAACCGAAGGCAATGCCATTGGGATCGGCTTCGCGGATTACACCACCACCCGGCTGGTCAAGAAGATCGACATCCGGGCCACCGCCGTTAATTGCATCACCGGCGGAGCGCCGGAGTACGGCCAGATCCCCCTCTCCTTCGACCGGGATCGTGATGCTTTGCAGGCCGCCTACGATACCTCCGGCGTCCTCGACCCCATGGATTTGCGCCTGGTGTGGATCAAAAATACCCTCGAGCTGGAGTACCTCTGGGCTTCGGAAGCCATGATGTCCGAGGTGAAGGCTACCCCCAACCTGGAAGTCGTCTCCCCGTTGCAGGAGATACCTGTGGATGCCCTGGGGAATATGGTGATGGAATGGCCCAGGCGCTGGGCGGAGTAAAGAAGATTTTGGCTTATCGTTCTTACGATCAGCGGAGAGCTATCGGCTAACCATGCTATGTCTTTGCGCTTTACGGTTGTAAGTCATTTTACCGCTTCGCCTGCGATGGCATCCCCCATTTCGGCTGTTTTCGCTGGCCCACCCAAATCGCGGGTCCTGATTTTCCCGGCTTTCAGGATATTTTCAATGGCTCTCGTGATCCTCTGAGCGGCTTTCGGTTCGCCCAGATAATCCAGCATGAGGGCCCCGGCCCAGATCGTGGCAATGGGGTTGGCGATATTCTGCCCGGTGTACTTCGGTGCGGAACCGTGAATGGGTTCAAACATGGAGGTTCCCTCCGGGTTAATGTTCGCGCCCGGAGCCAGGCCCATCCCGCCCGAAATAGCGGCTGCCAGATCGGTCACGATGTCCCCGAATAAATTGGGGGCCACCACAACCTGAAAGTGTTCCGGGTTTTTTACAAACCACATGGTCGCCGCATCGGCATACATGAACTCCATTTCGATTCCCGGGTAATTCCTGGCGACTTGCGAGGCAACCTCTCGCCAGAGCATATACATTTCTGGAAGCACATTGGCTTTATCCAGGAGGGTAACCCTTGTCTTTCCGGTTTTCCGGGCCAGTTCGAACCCGTATTTTATGATTCGCCTGGAGCCCTCGCGGCTGATGGCGCCGATATGAAAGCCAATCTCTTCGGCGTCGGTTTGCACCCCCACGTTGAAGGTGGTCCGGTATATTTTCCGCGTCAGGGACAACTGGTGATGACTCGATCCCTTTTTCGCACGAGCGCCGACCCGGATGTAGAATTCCTCCAGCATTTCCCTGGCTGAATCTTCATTCAGGCGCCCCGCTTCAACATCCGCCTTGTATAAAGGGTACATATATTGGTCAAAACGACCCAGACTGTTCGAGGGGCCGGTGCCGTCGATACTCAACAGCAACTGGACAAACCAAACCGCTTGGAGGCCCTCATAAAAAGTCTTTGGAGGGTTCCAAGGCACCCGGCTTAACATGGCGGCGGCTTCTTCCAGCTCCTTTTTGCGAATCCGGTTCTTTTCCGCCCGGGCCCTTTGGGCGGCCCCCTCGGCGTATCGCTCCCCGAGATTCTGGATGGCCTCCAGGACAGCTACCAGGCCTTCATAAAAATCCTTTTTGTCGATCGACTCGGGCTCATTGGGATCCAAGTCCTTCAGCAGTCTTTGGGCCTTTTCGTGGTAGCCCTTGAAGCCGGTCTGGAAAAGGCCCGGAAAATCGGGCAGGAAATGGGACCCGGCGTTGTGGAGGTAGTTTCCGACAAAGGCGATCCCGCTGCCTTGCATTTTTTCAGGAAAAGGAACCCGCTTGGACCACTTCGCGACGCAGGTTCTCGGCGCCCAGTAGGGGAGATGGACCTCTCTCAGCTCTTTCTTGTCCTCTTCATCGATTTCGAAGGGGTCGTAGGTTCGAGTCGGGATGATATCCAACTCCTCTATCATCCAGTGGGCGTGTTGTTCGATGGAAATGTTTTCCGTTCGGGGTTTCTTTCCTTGCCAGCCCAGAATTCTCTCATGGTCATAGATCACCACCGGCAGGGTGGCGATCGTTTCCGCCATGGCGAAATACATTTTTCGTTTCTCGCTGCACCCTTCCATTTCCTGGTAGATTTTGGTGAAGCAACGCGCCCGATGGAGGTCTAAAGAGGGCCGGAAGGAATGGAGCAACCGATTGAGTTTCCGGATCCGCTCCGTGCCCCCTACTTCAGCCGTCTTACTGTCCCTCCATTGCATCGCGATCTTCGTGCCGATTTTCCGAATCGGCTCCGGTTCCGCCATCCTCCACCTCCAAATAAAATCAACCTATAGGGAACCGCCCGGCAAGTGAACCTCAAACTCCCCGAGGGGAGTCAGCAGGGAGGGAGTCTCTGGATAGAAAGGAAATGAATAAAACCTGTGAATCCTTCACCCACAATCGATCTTCCGGCAATCGGCAGCGCTCAAAATCGTCCTTTAACCCTTGTCTCCCGAAGCTGCATAAAAAGAAGAGGACCCGATGATGGTGGAGGCAAAGGGATTCGAACCCTTAGTAACTAACAATAATTTCAATAAGTTAGGTGCAAAAGGATAGTTATGGACTAAGGATGACTCCACCGAACATATAAAATTCAATTTTTCCTTCCATCCTGGACAGCAGCCTCAATTTCTTTTTATCTCAGACGCGATTTTTTGTCAAGGTGCTGCGGGTGCTTCTCGAATCCGAACTGAACGAGTTCTGGCCAGCCGCTGCTTCCTTACTCCCCCCCTACCCTATCCGCTTTCACTCCCTCATCTCGCCCACCATCTCAGCTGGTGTCTTGATCTCCGCCGCCCACAAGTAGAACAAAATCATGAAAGGAGATATGGATATGGATACACGAAAAGGCGGACACAGGTATTGTCCAAGCTGCAAAAAAATTGTGGAAACAAGAGTTCTGCTGGAAGGATATTCCCAGGTTGAGATTCAGGGTTTTTCGGCTAAGAAACGCCAGGTCATTTGCGGGACAGACGCTGAAGGGTCAAACGGGTGTGGAGCAAAATGGTTTACGCTGGAGATACTGGAGGACCAGGTTCTACGACCAGCTGGGAAGAGAGGATAAATTGTCAAATCAAGACCATTTCAAAATAGTTTTTTGCTATTTTACTTGCCATATCCGAACGTCTTAAGAGCCATTGATACGGCCACTCCGAATGTTGCCGAAAGCGCGACTGTAAGAGGTGACCAAATATCGATCCCTTTGCTTCTGAGATCGTTCTGATTTTCCTCCCACCACGACGCCATGATGCCGTAAATAATCCGTGGTGCATCGCTGTTATTGATTGCATATCTAATGTCATCGGGTAGTTGGAGAAACACATCGCCACGGAGCAAATTTCCGCCTACCGTAACAACGTTTTCTATTTTGCCGTCGGGCCTCTTGTGCCATTGGTACACGCTGTCCCAACCTCGGCCGAAAACGAATTTGAACACTCCCAGCATCTGTTCTTCGTCAAGGCCCACAGCCTTCATATCTTTGCTGATGTATGTACAGATGAAATCCACGATCTTTTCCTGATAAGGTCGGAGTTCGGGAACCAAAAGAAATTCTTCTTTTGGGATGTATTCGTGCTGCTGGGCCACTTCAATAATTTTTTGAAAAAGCGGCGCCATCTCGGCATTTCTGGACGGGTTCGGCTCCGCGCTGGATCTAACATCCCCAGCCTCGACCTTTTTCAACGCTTCGTCTAGTCGGCCCTTTTGCGAATTTTTAAGGTCGACCATGTTTGTCCCCATATTTTCGGCACACTTTGACCTGAATTCTTTTAGGTTCCCAAGTAGTGCTATGAAGGGTTACTGGAATTGGGAGAATCTCAGCATGCTCTTTTAGTCGATTCGGAAATCAATAGCTGGAGTTTTCTTGTCAGATCCCGGAGGGTTTCCCTTATGGTTCCTGCTCGCCTATCCAGCTCATCGTATTTTGCGTCCTTCTTCCTAATTTCCGAATCTCCCCCGCAGGGCTGGAGGCGAAGGACAGCTTGATCTTTCTGTACTTCGGTCAGTTCTCCTTGCAGATCCCGAATTTGTTTTTGGAGTTCCTCCATGATCATTTCCCTCTCAGGTTTGGCCACCTTGACCTTAGACCGAAGGCAGGGGTCTGAAAACATTTCTGCTCGGGAGTGTATGGTAATGACTATAGGACATTATCCGGAGCCAAGCAAGGCCTGAATTCTCTTGCTACCAACCGCGAGAGCAGGACCCCAGTTCTTTCAACCAGACCTGGACTCCGGTTTCCATCGGAATGTCGGAAGATTCTTAGAAGGCAGAAAAGGACATCCCCAAGAAACAAGATGTCCCTTTCTGATTAGGCTTGATCCCAAATAATTTAAATTTTCTCGACGTTCTTAGCTTTCGGGCCTTTTGGTGTCTCTTCAATCTCGAAACGCACTTTCTGGCCTTCCGATAGGGTCTTGAAACCTTCACCGGCTATGGCGGTGTGATGGACGAAAAGGTCCTTTCCACCATCCTGCTCGATAAAACCAAAGCCCTTCTTCTCGTTGAACCACTTCACTTTTCCTTCTGGCACAAAAATACCCTCCTCCTATGTTTTCTATTTGCTTCTTTTTCGAATGGTTATCTCCAAGCCCAAGGATGAGAATCCCCCGTGCATCTTTACTTCTTTGACGGAACAATCCCCTCTTTAGCGGCCTTGGCGATCCTCATCTTGACCACGGTCTTGGCGGGAATCTTAATCGTTGCACCGGTAGCCGGATTACGCCCCATACGCGCTTTCCTTTTGACCAGGACAAGTTTTCCAATTCCAGGAAGGGTAAAGGATCCCGCCTTCTTGGTTTCGGAAACCGCCAAGGCTGCTACCTCTTCAAGGATCGCAGCGGAAGCTTTCTTGGAAAGCTCAAACTTCCCTGCAAAATGGGAAACGATTTGAGATTTGGTCATGAGTTTTTTAGCCATTTTGGGCCTCCTTTGGGATGGATTATGAATCTGGGTAAGAGGAGTATATTGGAAAAGGGAGTGGGAGGCAAGCGGAAAATTCAAAAGCTTCCTTGACTTATGTCTCTCATTTTCATAGAATCCAGCCAGAGTGAAAGTTGTTATCGTTGAAAAATTGGCAAGGTTTCACGATGCATTCATAAAGTTGGAACGGAAGAAAGGGAAAGGAAGGGAAAAAATCCTAAGACGGGGGAAGAGATAACAATTACATCTCGGCGGGTACTGAAATTTAAACCCAGCCTAATACTGCGGAAGGTCTTGAATAAGGGAGTTAGGTTTTCGGAAAATCGAAAATATTGAAAAGAACATAGGTTGATAAAAAATATTCTAAAGGGAGACTGCCAAGAGTAGGACCTCATCAATGAAGGAGAATCCATGGCTGCAAAGACGATATCGCTCAGTTTTGATGGTTACTGGAAAGAACCGGAAATTTCAGGAATCCCGAAACAATCTGGTGTTTTTGTTGTCTATGAATGTACCAAGGAAGAGCAGGAGAAGTCATTTTCTCTAAATAAAGTTATTTATATCGGAGAAGCTGAGAATGTGAATAAACGCATTGCCAAACATAAAAAATGGCCCCTTTGGAGGAAACAATGTGGTGCCAACCAGATTTGCTTCTCATTTGCGCATGTTTCTAATCCAGATAAAAAAAGAAGTGAGGTGGCGCTAATCTATAAGCACAAACCCCCTGTCAATGATGAATACATTGCTATCTTTCCCTTTGATGAAACAACAATGATATTAAGTGGCAAAATAGCTTTGTTGACTCGGAGTTTCACAGTTAAAAGAAAAGATTAGCCTGACAATGCAGGGCCGCCCTGATACCCCCTCTAAAACAATTGAACTGCAGGAGGGTATCAGGATCAGCTCTCAAACATACATCCACCCAAAATCCGGCGAATACAACCTCTTCCCTTCCCGGATCGGATTGGCCAGTTCCTCAAATGAAGTGCACCACTTGTTCTGCCGCTCCCAGGTTTTCAGGAAAGCAAGCATGGCGTTGTGGGCGACCCAGAAACTAGCATAGTTTTCGCTGTATTTCTTATTTGCCATCTCTTTTGTCTTTCCAGATAACTCGAACAGTCGGGTGGCCGCCTCCTGGAGCATATCGTCGTAAAGACTTTGTGTCTTGGTTCAGCGTGAAATGGAGTACCGCCGATTTTTCTTAGGTAGTGGGATGATCATCCTTTTCGACAATGGGTTATCCACAGCGGGCTACGAGAGCTCCGAGATTTTGCCCTTCGGGCCGCCGACAGCTTTGGGCGTGTCGGCTAAAATCTCTCCACTCTCTACCCCCCTATGGATAACTCCCGAGATGGAAAAGCTGACCCGGCCGAATTTAACACCAACGCCACCGGAGTGCAACCCCTTTGATCCCTATCCTCCCTTACCTTCTGGCGGCGCTCTTGACGCAAAGCCCGAGCAGCCTCCAGTTTGCGGTCCCGCTCGGCAAAGATCTCTTTGTCCTTACCCTCCAGCTTGTCCTGGGGGGTCACATACCCAAGGGCACTATGGAGACGGACTCGGTTGTAATAATCAATATAGCCTGCAACCAAACGCCGGGCATCCTCCAGGGATAACGGAACTCCCGGACGGATGCATTCCTGCTTCAAAGACTGATGCCACCGTTCGATCTTCCCATTGCTCTGCGGATAAAAGGGCGAGGTCTTCACATGGGTCATGCCACTGATCCGGATAAATTCCTTGAAATCCTTGGCGATAAACTGCGGCCCGTTATCGGAGATGATCCGGGGTTTGGCCTCCGGGAACTTCTCCCGGGCCCTCTGCAGAATCAACTCCACCTCCGCCTCGGTCATCGACTCGCCTATATCCCAATGGACAATGGATCGACTATAGCCGTCCAGAACGCTGCACAGGTAGTAAAACGTCCCCCTCAGATTGATGTAAGAAACGTCTATATGCCAATGTTCATGCGGCCTCAGAGGCTGGACAAATCCCGTTCCTTTCTTGGAGGGTTTGGCGTTCCACCTCTGCAAAAGACCGGCCTCGCTGAGCACTCGCCAAACACTGGTCGGACTCACCGCCACGACATCCAGGTCCAGCATCATGAAGGTCAGCCGGCGGTACCCTTCCAGGGGATGCTCCCCGTGAAAAGCCACGATGCCTTGCTTCTCCCAATCCTCCAACCAAAAATCCCGGGGAATCCATCCGTTATGCTCATTCACTTTCCCATAGCGGGTGGACCAGCTGTAAAATTTACTGCCCGACACCCCCATCCAGGGAATAAACCGCCCCACGGCAATCTCCGTCTTCTTAGACCAACGATTCACAAAATCAATCACCGTATCCCGGGTATCCGGAGGTACCCATATGCCCGTTAGATCTCCCCAAGACTTTTTTTTAAAGCCAGGTGCTCTTCCATTAGCTCCGAAAGAACCTCATTCTTGGAGTTCAGCTTGGCCTCCAGGGCAACGATCCGCTGTTTGTCCTGCTTACTCTCCAGATCCGACTGCCGTCGGAAGGCTGACGCCCCATGCTCGAAGAACTCCTTCAGCCATCGATAAAAGACGGTCGGCTGGAGCTTCATCTCCTGGCATAGATCGGAAACCGGAACCTTCTCAACCAAGTGCCGGCGCAGAATGGAAACCTTCTCTTCCGGGGTGTAATGCTTGCGATGTTTGCTCATGGTGTTCCCTCCGTGCTTTATGTCTTATTATACGGCGGAACACTCCATTTCCAACTGGGGCAAAACATGTGCCAGCGGGTCCCGTTTGAAATTCTTTGCGAAGACCTTCTTGGCCAACGGATAAACGACTGCGGAATTGAAATTCTCCCTGTCGATGACTATCTGCTTTTTCGAGTAGTTCTTGACGAAGAACCCCTTCACTCTTGCTTTGTAAGCTTGGTCGGAAGAAAGACCATAGGTTTTCATGATCTCTTGGGTGGCCATTCCTGGTTGAAGAAACACCTTTTCCCTTCGGATTTCTGGAACCGGGTCCATGTGTCCTCCTTTTCTGTTTAACTTTCGTTGGAAAGCATGGTCAGTGGATGAGGTTACCTTGGGGTGCTCCGGGAGAGGAAAACCGTCGTAACCGTCAGATATTCCATTCCGGATTGACGTTTCTGGCATCTCGGATAGTCATATATATGGATGTGGGGGGATATACTGGAAAGGTTAGAACCTGGAGAAAGGAAATGGAGCGGGGGTCAGGATAGAATTTTTTGGGGGGGGATTGGGATCTGCGGTGTGAGCAGTCGAATCGCTTCCCTGTCTGGGTCACCAAGCGCGATGACGTGGGGTTCCGTCTTGCTATGTCGCCTTAGATGATGCATTTCGGCGGGTGGGGTTAAGCGCATGCCTGGTCTCTTTCGTTCTTGTACAGAGAACGGGGGGGGAGATGAAATTCCCGATCGTAGAAAAGTTTAACTCTAGGTTGGGATCGTTGGCCCTGACCCGGTGACTCAGAACGGAACCGTGTTTAAACGGTCGTAGCAGAACCGATCCGAAACAGCTTTCCATGAGGTTGTACTGAGCTGTAAAGTGGTAGGTTGGGATTGGAATCGACCGTGGGGAGCTGAAATCAGCTGTTGAACGTCCTTCGTCGGCAGCTCTGGCTTGGACTGCTGGGGCCGAAAATCAAAAATATATTTCCTCTGTCCCCCCCGAAATCCACTTAACACCTTAACACGGTCGCCCTCCTTAATCGAATCGAGAATGTTTTTATTGAGATCCCTTCGCCAGAGGTGTTAATTAGGAGGGTAAACACCGATTAAACACCTAACCTGGCATAGCCAGAACCAAAAAGTTGAGATTTTCAAAAAATGATGAAAACCCTTGCTGGCAAATGATTTCGGCTGCAGCGATAAAAATTTGATGCCAAAAAAGCATCA
>Ga0315294_10006014_pt1 | contig 13328 bp, 12 predicted proteins | sample YL17G13_40_MG_FD_203626 | JGI IMG/M metagenome (GOLD analysis project Ga0315294, IMG submission 203626) | Sediment microbial communities from Yellowstone Lake, YNP, Wyoming, USA - YL17G13_40 | ecosystem: Environmental > Aquatic > Freshwater > Lake > Sediment | place: USA: Wyoming | collected... | reverse complement strand
CTTCAAGTATCGCGGCACAACGTACAAGCAGCGGATCAAGGCCGACCAGAAGAAAACCGGCACGAAAGAGGCCATGCTCATCGGCAAGGCATTCATCAAGGGCCGCGGCGTCATTCTCAGTGTCATGGAGCCGAACTTCCTCATGGGATCCATGGGGGCGGTCGTCGGCGAGAAATTCTGCGTCGCCGTGGATAAAGCCATCGAGGAGTCCCTGCCCCTGGTGGCGGTCATCTGTTCTGGCGGGGCCCGGATGCACGAGGGCGTCGTCTCCCTGGGTCAGATGGCCAAGACCTCCGCCGCCCTGGCGCGATTCGACGAGGCCAAGGGCCTCTTCATCTCCATCCTGACCGACCCGACCAGCGGCGGCGTCACCGCGAGCTTCGCTATGTTGGGCGACGTCATCATGGCCGAGCCGGGGGCCTTCGTCGGCTTCGCCGGCCCGCGAACCATCGCCGAGACGATCAAGGTCGAGCTGCCCGACGGCTTCCAGACCGCCGAATTCATGCTCGAGCACGGCTTCGTCGACATGATCGTCCACCGCAAGGATCTCCGCAGCGAAATCGCCCGCATCATCGACTATTGCCAGAAGTAGCCCGGCCGTCGACGTGTAGCTTCAGTTGCCTGCCACCCCTATCTTGCTAAACAGGTCTTCGATAATCAGGATCAACCCATTCGGATCATACTCCGCACCGTGTTTCCAAGCCCAGTATCTCCCATGTGCAAGCCAATGCCGGAATCTCAAAGCTCCCTTGAACACACCAACCTCACTCTTGGCCCCAGGAACCGCATCTGACCAGATATCGAGAATATCCTCCTCCAGCCGTACCCTAACCTTCTGAGACTTGTAGATGTTGCGAAAAGCCCGATTCACGGAGTCCTTCCGCTTCCCCCGTTTCCCATCCACACGTTTCCAGAAATCAACTCGAATTGCCGCCTCAGCCGCCGCAATTATGAACAGAGATGCCTGTTTATCGGCCTCGTCAAGGAGTCTTTCGAAATACGCGTTCAGTTCGTCGACGCTCTTTCCGAACAACTTGGGGTCCTGAAGGTCAGTTCCGTCTACGAGATTTCGCTTCGCAATCTCAGCGCGTCGCACGATGCCGTCGCGCATCGTCTCGCAGTAGTCCAACACATCATCCATCGTGACTTGATCTGAACGGATGGACACGTGGGGAATCACGCCATGACCTCCTGCAACACACCCTGAAAAGAGTCTTTGTTGAACGGGAGGGTCTTCAAACGAGGACTTCGCTCCACAACAAACCACTGGTCCTTTCGCAGAACGATGGTGCGCACCGCCCTTGGTCCTTGCACATCGACCCGCCCCTCAGCACCGATGATCAAGGTTGCCTTGGGCCGAAACTCAACCCGCTGCTTGCCGACGAGAAGTGTCAGGACATCGACCTGATACGAACCGATGTAGTCCTCCTGGAGGGTCACGCTGCCTGGCAAATAGCGCACGATTCCATCTTTCTCAAGTGGTGCGAGCCATTTCTTGACTTGGTCGTACAGCTTCGCGATGTCGGCGAGCCACTTGTCCTTTCTCGCATCCCAGTCGATTTCAGCCTCAGGATGACGTGACCTATCGACCTTGGACCGTAAGAATGCGTCCAAACCGTCTTTCTTACTCATGAATGTGTCCTTCCAGAATGGCTGTTTCCTCTTTCCACAAGACAAGTGTACCATTGATTCTGGGGCATGGTCAAATAGGAAACACAGGTCCACGCCATGAGGCCACAGCACACCCGTGAATCTCCCCTTTCCTTTGCCCGACAGCGGTCATATAATTTGAAGCCGCTGTCTGTCGCAGAAGAAAGCAGAAGCTGCTGTTTAGCACCTGTTCGGCGGCACCGGCGACCTGTATTCCTGCTTTCCCAGGAATGACATTTGCAGGAAGGTTCAATGGGTTACTTTCGCGACAACGTGGAACGGACGGAGGGGTATACGCCCGGCTTTCAGCCGAAGGCGGCGGAGGTGGTCAAGCTCAATACGAACGAGAACCCGTATCCGCCTTCGCCGCTGGTGATGAAGACGCTGGCCCAGATCAAACCGGAACAGCTTCGGCGGTACCCCGACCCGCTGGGAAACGCCTTTCGCGAGGCGGCGGCCGAACTCAACGGCGTCCAGCCGGAGAATATCATGTGCTGCAACGGCGGCGATGACCTGCTCTCCATCGCGATCCGGGCCTTTTGCGATGAAGGGCGCCCGCTGGCGTACCCTATGCCCACGTACTCGCTGTATCCGGTCCTGGCGCGATTGCAGAACTGCGAAGCCATCGAAATCCCATTTGGTGAGAAGTTCGATCTGCCGACCGGGCTTGCGACTACCGGGGCGGCGTTGACCATCGTCTGCAACCCAAACGCCCCCACCGGCAGCTTCGTCCCCGTCGAGGATCTTGCTGCCCTGGCCGGCAAGCTGACCGGGGTCCTGCTCATCGACGAGGCGTACGTCGATTTCGCGGAGCAGAACTGCATCCCGCTGACGAAAGATCTCGACAACGTGATCGTGCTGCGTTCCCTGAGCAAGGGCTATTCCCTGGCCGGGCTGCGATTCGGCTACGCCATCGCCCAGAAGGACCTGATCGACGGTCTGGTCAAGGTCAAGGACTCCTACAACGTCGATGCCGTCGCCATTGCTCTGGCCACCGCGGCCATTAAGGACCGAGCCTACTTCCGGGCGAATGTGGAGAAGGTCAAGTGCGACAGGCGGGTCCTGACGGAGCAGTTGCGGGCGTTGGGGTTCGCGGTCGCCGACAGCAGCACGAATTTCGTCTTTGCCCAAGTGAGAAAGGGCTCGGCCGCACGCATCCACGAGCAACTGGCCCAGCGGTATATCTTCGTGCGGTACTGGAATGCTCCTGGAATCCAAGATAAGCTGCGAATCAGCGTCGGCACGAAGGAGCAGAACGGGCGGCTGATCGCCGCTCTCAAGACAATCCTATCGAGAGGTGGAGGTACCCCATGAGCAGCGAAGGCATCCATCGCAGGCAGTTCGTCGGCACGGCGGCATTGACGGCGGCGGGACTGATCGCAGCCGGGCCGGACCCGGCCAAAGCACAGCAGAAGCCTCCCGCCGGTAAGCCCGGCATCAAAGTGGGTCTGTACAGCATCACGTTCCTGGGCGTATGGTACCAGGGCAAGGCGCTGGCGCTGGAGCAAATGATCCGCAAGGCCAAGGAATGCGGCTACGACGGCATCGAGATCGACGGCAAGCGGCCCCACGGGAATCCGAACGATTGGCCGACCAAACGCTGCAAGCAGTTGCGGTCGATGGCCGACGGCGAGGGCATCGAGATCTACGCCGTGGCGGGCAACAACGACTTCAGCAGTCCCATCTGCGAGCATCGGGAAGCCCAGATCGTCTACATGCGGGAGCTGATCCGGATGGCCTCGGACTTCGGCGCCCCGGCGGTCCGGGCCTTCTTCGCGTGGCCGGGCGTCACGAAGCATCCGCAAATCGCCTCGTACACCGTCGCCCGCGATATCTGGAATCACTCTCATCCACCGGCCAATGAGAAGGACGATTGGGACAGATGTCGAGACGCACTCGCCGAGTGCAGCCGCTATGCGGCGGATTACGGCGTGACCCTGGCCTTGCAGAATCACGCCCCCATCGTGAAAAGCTACAAAGATGTGCTTCGCATGATTCAAGAGGTCAACTCGCCGCACCTGAAAGCATGTCTCGACCTGCCTCTGCTTTCGGATAAGAGTCCGGAAGGAATCCGGGCGGCGACGAGCGAGCTCGGCCCGCTCCAGGTGCTGTCGCACTTCGGCGGCGAGTACGACCGCAACGCCGACGGGTCGGTCGGCAATGACAAGACCAGAGAGCCATTCGTGAATTTCATTCGCGGCCTGAGGCAGGCCGGCTATCCCGGGTATATGGGCTACGAGTTGTGCCATCCTTTGCCCGTCGTGGACGGCCAGACGGTCGGCATCGAATTCGCGGAGAAGAACGCGCAATTGGCCGCCGAGTTCATGCGCGGCGTGCTCAAGGTTGCGCAAGGATAGAAGAAGGTCCATGCTTATGGACACGCAGGCATTGAATTCCGACAGTGCTGGGTGGCATCGTCAAGCGAATTCCTGCCTACGCAGGAATGACGTCACCCCTGCGTAGGCAGGGGTTGGCGATGGTCTTCCCATAGGTGAATAGGAACCATCGCCAAGGCCTTCGGCCTTGACGCTGCCACCCGAAGAATGGGATTAATGGCTTGGAAGCAGGAAAAATGGAAAATCGAGTCGCGAGTGTTCACCGGCAAACGAAGGAAACCGACATCGCCTGCGAGCTCAACCTGGACGGTGTGGGCCAGTATGAGATCGACACGGGCGCAGGCTTCCTCGATCACATGTTCACTCATCTGAGCAAACACGGCAGGATGGACCTCGTGGTCAAAGCCAAAGGCGACCTGCACATCGATCCGCACCATACGACGGAGGATATCGGCCTATGCCTGGGCGATTGCCTGCTCAAGGCGCTGGGCGACAAGAAAGGCATCGCCCGTTATGGCCATAGCTCCGTGCCAATGGAGGACGCCCTGGCGAATGTCTCCCTGGACCTGTCGGGCCGGCCGGCGTGCGTCTACAACGTCGAGTACCGCACGAACAAGATCGGCGATTTCGACGTGGAGTGCATCGAAGAATTCCTGCGGGCGTTCTCGAACAGCGGCAAGTTCAACCTGCACGTGAATGTCCCTTACGGCTCGAACGGCCACCACATCGCCGAGGCGATCTTCAAGGCCCTCGGCCAAGCGATGGCGATGGCGGTCAAGATCGTCGGGACGGACATTCCGAGCACGAAGGGGCAGTTGTGATCGAAGAACCCAAGCCGCCGGAATACCGGGTTGGTATCGGCACCGACATCCATCGGATTGTCGAGGGCCGAAAGCTCATGCTGGGCGGGGTCCACATCCCGTTCCCGGCGGGTCTGCTCGGGCACAGCGACGGCGACGTGGCCCTGCACGCGATCGTGGACGCCCTGCTCGGGGCCGCCGGCCTGGGCGACATCGGGACGCTGTTTCCCGACACAGACCTCCAGTGGAAGGACGCCGACAGCAAGGTCTTCCTGTACACGGTCAAGGAGCAGCTTGAAAAGAAGCAGTGGGAAGTGGTGAACGTGGACCTGACGATTCATACGGAGGCCCCGAAGCTCGGGCCGATGAAAGGCCAAATCCGCCGATGTATCGCGGGCCTGCTCGGCATGGACTTCGCGGCGGTCAACGTCAAAGCCAAGACCAATGAGGGCCTCGGCGAAATCGGCACCGGCGAAGCGATGTCCGCCACGGCCATCGCCCTGCTGAGAAAAAAGCCCCGCAGAGGACTATAAAGAGAAATCCGAAATTCGAAACTCGAAATCCGAAACAAATTCGAAATCAGAATGACCGAAACGCTGTCGCCGTGCGACGGCCCCGTTTTGAATTTTGGATTTTGGTCATTCGAGCTTGTTTCGAGTTTCGAATTTGATCCGAAGGAACCTTATGACGCTGCAACTGTACAGTAGTCTGACGAGACGAACAGAAGAGTTCAAGCCGGTGTCGGAAGGCAGAGTCGGGATCTACGTCTGCGGACCGACGGTCTATGGCCACGCGCATCTGGGCCATGCCAAGAGCTACGTCAGCTTCGACGTGCTCGTGCGATACCTGCGATACCTTGGCTACGCGGTTACCTACGTGCAGAATATCACCGACATGGGGCACTTGACCGACGACGCCGATGCCGGCGAGGACAAGATCGCCAAGGCAGCCCGTAAGGAGCGAAAACACCCGATGGAACTGGCCGAGTACTACACCCGCAGCTATTTCGAGGATATGGACAAACTCAACTGCGTCCGGCCCGACATCAGCCCGCGGGCCAGCGGTCATATCATCGAACAGATCGAGCTGGTCAAGACTCTGATCGAAAAAGGCTTCGCATACGAGGTCAACGGCTCGGTCTACTTCGATGTCTCGAAGTTCCCGGATTACGGCAAGCTCTCCGGCCGGAACGTGGAAGAGATGTTGGCCGGCGCCCGCGTCGAGGTCTCGCCGGAGAAGAGGAATCCCGTCGATTTCGCCCTCTGGAAGAAGGCCGAGCCGAACCACATCATGCAGTGGCTCAGTCCCTGGGGCATGGGCTACCCCGGCTGGCATCTGGAATGTTCGGCAATGAGCACGAAGTACCTGGGCCAGCCCTTCGATATCCACGGCGGCGGCATGGAGAACAAATTCCCGCACCACGAGTGCGAGATCGCCCAATCCGAGGCGGCCTACGGCCGGCAATTCGTTCGCTTCTGGGTGCACAACAACATGGTGACCGTGGACGGCCAGAAGATGGGTAAGAGCCTGGGCAACTTCATCTCGCTCAAGGAGGCCTTCGCCGGCACCCATGAGAAGCTGTCGAGAGCCTACGAGCCGCTGGCGGTCCGGCAACTCGTTCTCAGCAGTCACTACAGGAGCCCGCTGGATTTCTCCGACGCCGGTCTGTTCGCCGCTCATAGCGGGTATCAGAAGATCAGCGAAGCCGTCCGGAGCCTGCGAAAGCAGATCGGCGCCGCGTCCCAAGGAGAGCCGGATCAGGGTGTTCTCAAGCAGCTCGACGAGGCCAAGGCCAAGTTTGAAGAGGCGATGAACGATGACCTGAATACGTCGGTCGCTCTGTCGGTGCTCTTCGATCTCGTGCGCCTGACCAACAGCCTGCTGGAGAACAAGAAAACGACGCGAGAGACCCTTACCTTTGTCAACGAGACGTTCACCAAGCTCGGGGGCGATGTTCTGGGCGTCGTGACCGAAGAGTCCGCCGAAGTCTGCGGGGTCAATGAAGAAGCCATGGATAAGCTGGTCGGGATTCTCATCGCACAGCGGGCGGAGGCTCGGAAAGCCAAGGACTTCGCCAGAGCCGACGCCATTCGGGCGAAGCTCGACGAAGCCGGCATTGTCCTGGAAGATGGTCCTCAAGACACGCAGTGGAGGTCCAAGTGAAGATCCTCGGCATCGACCCGGGTCTGCAAGTCTGTGGCTATGCCTGCATTGAGGTCGATGGGAACACCGAGATCCTTGTCGAGGCGGGCGTCATCCGCACCCGCGCCGCCCTGCCTCTGGCGACCAAGCTCAACCAGATCGCCGAGGACATCCAGACGATCCTGGAGAGATTCCTGCCCCAGGTCGTGGCCGTGGAGGAATTGTACTCCCATTATGCCCACCCGCGAACGGCGATCCTGATGGGGCACGCTCGCGGCGTGATCCTCCAGAAGATGGCCGCCGCCGGGGTGCAAGTGAAGAGTTTCAGCGCCACACGAATCAAGAAATCGTTGACCGGCAACGGCCGAGCCTCCAAGGAGCAGGTCCAGCGAACGATCCAGACGCTGCTCGCCCTGCCGCAGTTGCCCGAGCCGCCGGACGTCGCCGACGCCATCGCCGCCGCCCTGTGCTGCGCGACAACAATGACGCACATCATTGACACGACCGCAGGCCACAGCGCATATTGAGATTAAGATTACTGCCGCATTTCGCAAGTCCTGCGACGATGCGAGAGGAGAGGGCCCCCAAACGCGATGAATCGCGTGTGGGAACCCCGATTGCGAGGGCAGCGCGGCAATCTATTCCCCTGGGTGTGGAGCTTGCCAAATGTGGAGTTGGATTGCGTAAGGTAGACGATGACAGTTCGATATTTCCCAGATACAGATACGCTCCTGGTCACGTTCAGCGATAGGAAGGTGGCGGAGACTCGGGATTTGACCGAGGATGTCTTGATCGAGCTGGATGAACAAGGTCGCTTGGTGAGTATGACCGTGGACCACGCGAAGGAACAGATGGATGCTACGGAATTCACCTATCAATTGGCAACGACTTGAATTCCATCTCCGAGTGTGCAAAACCAGCTTTTAAGGTCCTCTCGTAAACTTCATTTCCTCGCAGCAGAGGCAAGCCGATTGCGCCCTCTACGATTCCACGCAGTTCTGCAACCAGGCGGTTTGGGGTTATCGCTTTGGAGCCACCGGCGTATTTCTATTCTGCTGGAGCACGTTTTGAAGTATGATGCACTCACCGTCACGGGGGATAGGGCTCCGCAGGGGTGCGACCCGAGCACCGTGGCGGCGCCAAACGGCGTGGGGTCGGCGCCTCACGGGGCTGACCCTGTTGTGAACACGCCGGCGGCTGTAAAGCGATAAACCCCCGCCTCGCCAGAGGCGGAATCTTGTCGTTAGGCATATGATTGCAGGCATTGAAGGAAAACTCGTCAAGCTGAACGCCGAGACCGCCCTGGTACAGGTCGGCTCGATTACCTATGAGATCATGTTGCCGGGCTATTGCGTCAGCGCGCTATCGGGGCTGATCGGCTCGGACATCGCGCTGTGCACGATGGAGTACTATGAGGGCAGCCTCGGCGGGGGCAATCTCATCCCCCGGCTGGTCGGCTTTCTGAGTCCCACGGAGCGGGAGTTCTTCACCACGTTCATCAGCGTCAAGGGCATGGGCATCCGCAAGGGTCTGCGTGCGTTGAATATTCCCATTCAGGCCATCGCGGCCGCCGTCGAGAGCGGCGACGAGAAGATGCTGATGACGCTGCCGGGGATCGGGCGGCGGATGGCCCAGCAGACGGTCGCCGAGCTCAAGGGCAAACTCCAGACGTTCGCCGTTGGGGCCGAGCCGGCCAGGGTCGCCACCCAGCTCAAGGCCTTCCAGGTCGAGGCGCTCGAAGTCCTCGTCGCCTGGGGTGAGAAACGCAATGAAGCGATGGAGCTGATCGAGCTGGCCAGCCAGAAACACCCCGACGTCCGGACGGCCGAAGAGCTCGTGCCGCTCGTCTATCGCCTCAAACAGGGCGTCGAAGTCTGACGGAGCGAATCCCGGTTCCCCTGACAACCTCTGTCGGTCAACCCTCGACCTTTCTCAGTTGGGACAGAAACAAATCCCTGCTCCACAGTTCCAACGATGGCTGTTCGCTTGCTTTGACGAACCTTCGGACGTCTTCCCGAGCTGCTTGCCAGTCCACAGAATTGATCTTGCCCTCCAGATGCTCAAGGCACCATTTCAAATCGACCTGGATATTCTTCTCTTGCCAGGGACCTTGCTGGCGCAAGGCCGAAGAGAGAAACTCGTAGTTGATCCCAACCTCCTGACTTGTGTACCACAGGAAATCATACCAGTCTCTGCCTTTGACGTATTCCCTGCACAGCAGTGCATGGAGCTTTCCTGCGAACAGACTGGGCTTGTCCTGCACCGTAACGGAGGAAATGAAAGGAAAATCGACATATTTGATTTCCATCCCACTGCCCAAGGGGGGATTGGTATCGACTTCGAATTTGACCCGAATTTTCTTGAGAGGCCCTGATTTGTCCGCATACCGCAATTGCAGGATCTTCCCCAAGGAGTCGTCCTTCAGGAAAGCTTTTCTGACGGCGATACCCGCTTTCGACCGATCCATGATTTCAATGTCATAGCCATAGGCCTTGAGCTCGTCGGAAACGGCCTGGAGATGGGGCTGCAGCTCGAAGTCCCGGTTCGCCTCTTTCAGAATGAAATCCATATCCTCCGAAAAGCGATTCAAGCCGTAGAGAATGCGCAGACACGTCCCCCCTTGAAACACGGCGTGCTTGAAGAACTCCGTCCTGCCCAGGGCCGCCAACGCCACTTCCTGGGTGATCTCCCTGACCGCATGCTCCTCTTCGATGCTCGATTGGCAGTGGTAGGAATCCAATCGATCCTGTATCAGCTTGACGCTCATAAACTCAAATCCTTCTTGACCCCTTCGAGGAACCTCGTCACGCGGGAATTGGAGTAGTTGCCGATAAGAGCGCCGAGGGTGTCGCGGGTGACTGGCTCGAATTCCTCCGGCTCAACGCGCAGGCTGCCGATGATCGGCTCGATCCCGGCCCAGTCCTTCTTTCGGGCATAGACATAGTCCACCAGGGCTTTCAAAGGGCTGGCCATCAAGAACACGTTTCCCGACGCATCGACAAGCCGTTCCACTTCGGTGTAGAACACCCCTTGAGGAACGCGATCGTAGCTGAAGATCCCAAGAGGAGTCTCGAATTCCTTTGATTTCTTGAACGAGGCACTGGTGACGGCATGGACGGCCTCGGGAATCCAGCCGTGCCAACTCAGGGCGGATTCCAGACTGACATAAGATGGCCCATACACATGCTGAGCCAGGGCATAGAGATTCATGCTTCTCTTCTGGTACTTGGGGGCAAGGCAATACAATCCTCTTCGGACGTGAACGATCTCACCGTTGGCAATGGCACGTTTGACGAGGCCGTATCTTCGATCCTCGCTCCGGGGAAACAGGGTAGCCACATCCTGAGTGGTGAATTGACACCAAGGCATGGATCCAAAAACCCGTTCGGTCAACTTATTCATTTCGCAACCTACTATTCTAAAGATACTGTCCCATATTGACAGTATCAGGCAAATTATACTTTCATTCGACCCATGCCGCAAGGGTGTTTAACAAAACTGTCAAAAATTGACAGTATCCGAAAAAAACAGTCAACCGGAGGCAAAGGACCGATACGGTTTGCCTTGACCGACATTCATCCGCCCTCATATCATGCCGATCGCAGTCTGATATGACTTGGAAGACCGTTTCTATTGCTTCAAAAGGAGGGCGCGATGCGCAGGATAGGCGTTGCCGCAGCCCTGTCAGTCCTCTTGTCTTCGATGGGAATGGCGGCGGACTACTTCCCGCTCAAAGAGGGAAACCAGTGGACTTTCAGGATGTCCAACGGCGTCCAGATGACAACGAGGGTCGCCGGATTCGCCGATGTGGGGGCGGTGCGATGCGCGATCGTCGAGACAGCGATGGGGTGGCAGAAAAGCCGGGAGTACATCGCCGTTGACGCCGAAGGGGTCAAGACGTACATGGGCCAGGCGCAAGGCCAGGAGTTCCGCTACGATCCGCCGATCGTGCGGATCAAGCTGCCATACCAGCAAGGGGATACGTGGACGGGCGAAGTCAACCAGTCCGGCATGTCCATGACGACGAGCTTCCAGTCGATCGGCAGGGAGCGGATCGAGACGCCGGCGGGCACGTTCGACTGCATCAAGGTCCGCTCGACGATGAACGCCATGTCGGGCCAGCCGCCGGCGGTTTCGATCAGCTACTATGCCGACGGGATCGGGCCGGTGCGGCAGATCATGCAGATAGGTGGGCAGGAGATGACCGCCACCCTCGCCTCCACCAACGTCAAGCCGCTGCAGGAGCCGCCAACTGCCCCGAAACCGCAAGCTACCGGAAAAGTCCGCTGCCCGAAGTGCGGCACGGAGGTCGATTCCAACACGAAATTCTGCCCCCGGTGTGGACAAAGGATGGCTGCACCTGCCTCGGCGCCGGAGCCGAACCGCCCGGCGGCACCAAGCGCGGCGAGCCAGCCTTCCCTTGAGAAGTATCAATCCCCTGACGGCAAGGTCCTGCTCTATAAGCCGAAAGGCTGGAACGCCGCTCAGGGCGACATGTTCGGTCCGGGCACCTACGGAGTGACCGTGATGGAGCCGCTGGAGAACGCGGTCGTTCTGTTCATCACATTTCCCGTGACGGGAGAGATCAAGGACTCCGTCGTGCTGGCCGCCAGGTGCATTGCCGCCCTGCGTCAGAGGTATCCCGATCTCCAGGCGACCAACATTTATTCGACGCCCGAGCGGGAGCGCACGATTGCGAGCCTGACGTTGACCGCCGAGGGCGAAAAGGGCACCGGGCACGGCTATTTCTTCCACAGCAGGAATACCGGCAGCGTCCACATTCTGCTGGCCAAGGCCAAGACGTGGAACGAGCTTCGCCCGACGTTGACGGCCGTAGCGGCAAACCTCGCTTATGCCCCGCAAGGGGTTGCGGCCGTGCAGGAGCAGAGCCGGCAGGCTGCGGAGCAGGCGCCTGCCGCCGAAGGTCCGGTTCCTTCCCTGACCGCGATGCTCAAGCAGGCCTCGCAACGGCCCGGAAAGCAGGTCCCGCTGCAGGCGGCGGCGTTGGCCGACCAATCTCTGTCGCTTCAGATCCCCCAGGGCTGGACCCTGGAGGGCCAGAGAGTCCAATACGCTGTTGTCAACAACGCGCAAACGAGGACACACGGAATAGGCAGTTTGTGGCTCACGATCCTGCCCACGCAGGTATCGGTTCCCGGCGTGATCAACGCCCCCTACCAGCCTCCGCCACAGGCGTTGAAGCTCGTGCTGGAGTCCGGCCGAAGCACCAGGGATGTGCAGGTCATCGGTGAATGCCCTGTGGAGCAGGCGGTGCCGGAGCTCACCCAGTCAATCCAACAGATGCGCGCCCAGGGTTTCCAGGTCGATGCCCGCCTGATCCACGCGCGGTTCCGGAACGTCCCCACGGGCACGATGTGCCGTGGGCTCTTCTGCGTCATGTGCTCGATCAAGTCCATGACCCCCGTCTGGCAGGTCTCCGTCCAGGGCAGTTGGGCGCCGGACAAGGAATACGAGGAGTGGCTGCCGCTGTACCTGCGGGTGGACAAAACGGTCCAGGTGAACCAGCAGTGGATGGGCCAGGAGATGCAGAACCAGGCGGTCCGGCAGCAACAATTGAACCGCAATCTGCAAAAGTCCATCGCCGAGTCGAACCGTGCATTCGATGACTACATGAACACGGTGCAAGACGGCAGCCGCAGCCGGGACTACATCAGCCATATGTGGAGCCAGACGACGCTCGGCCAAGGTACGTGGGTGGCCCAAAACGAAGGAGCCAAGGTCTACCAGACCGACTCCTGGGGCATCGAAGGACCCGAGGGCAGGATCGACAGCCGCGCCTACAACACGACCAGCTTTACCGGTGAAAACCCCTGGGGCGGCGGGCAACTGGAGCTGGTGGACACGCGAGCCGAGTACGAGCGCTACATCGCGAACCCGCAACAGTAGCCGGATCGTACGAATGTCATTGCGAGCGAAGCGAAGCAATCTCCCATCCCAGTGCTTGAGATTGCCACGGCCCGCAGGTTCGCCTTGCAGTTTGGCGAAAAATGGGTAAACTCCGGGTATGGCAATCGGTAGAGTCATTAGCGCACAACCATTGAGCGAGGCCGAAGAGACGTTCAACGTATCGTTGCGTCCGAAGTCTCTGAACGAATGTATCGGCCAGCAAAACGTACGGGAAAAGCTGACCATCGCCATCACGGCAGCCAAGCAACGAGGCGAGCCCCTGGAGCACATGCTCTTCTACGGCCCCCCCGGCCTCGGCAAAACCACCCTGGCAAACGTCGTCGCCAAAGAGATGGGAGCGAGGATTCGGTCCTCCTCCGGCCCGGCCCTGGTCAAAGCGGGCGACGTCATGGGCATGCTCACCAACATCAACACCGGCGACGTGCTCTTCATCGACGAGATCCACCGGCTCAGCACGCCGGTCGAGGAGTTC
>Ga0315294_10006013_pt1 | contig 13332 bp, 26 predicted proteins | sample YL17G13_40_MG_FD_203626 | JGI IMG/M metagenome (GOLD analysis project Ga0315294, IMG submission 203626) | Sediment microbial communities from Yellowstone Lake, YNP, Wyoming, USA - YL17G13_40 | ecosystem: Environmental > Aquatic > Freshwater > Lake > Sediment | place: USA: Wyoming | collected... | reverse complement strand
ACAAAAGAGCACGTATTCTTGATTAAAGTCTTAGGTGTAGGCCAGATCATAGTTGCTATTAACAAGATGGATTCTGTTAATTATGACCAAGCAAAGTTTAATTCCACGAAAACAGATGTGGAGAAACTCTTAAAGTCAGTTGGTTACGATACTTCCAAAATATTGTTTGTCCCAACTTCAGGTTATGCAGGAGACAATGTTGCAAAGAAATCTGCTAAAACGGCTTGGTATAATGGACCAACTTTAGTTGAAGCATTTGATACTTTACATGTTCCAGCACAACCAGTCGACAAACCATTGAGACTTCCTGTACAAGATGTCTATACAATAACAGGGATAGGAACTGTTCCAGTAGGAAGAGTAGAAACAGGAATAATGAAGAATGGAGATATGGTAGTATTCGAACCAGCTGGAGTGAAGGGAGAAGTAAAGTCAATAGAAATGCACCACGAGCAGATTCCAGAAGCAAGACCAGGTGACAATGTAGGATTCTCTGTAAGAGGTGTAAACAAGACAGACATTAAAAGAGGAGATGTTGTAGGAACTGTTAGCAATCCTCCATCTGTTGTAAAAGAATTTACAGCACAAATAATAGTCTTGCATCACCCAAATGTCATAACAAAGGGTTACACACCAGTATTCCACGTTCACACTTCACAGACTGCATGCAAAGTAACTGAAATCGTAAGAAAGATTGATCCCAAGTCAGGAGCAACCTTGCAAGAGCACCCAGACTTTATCAAGACAGGAGACGCAGCAATTATAAAGTGCGTACCAAGCAAGCCGTTTGTTCTTGAGACGAGCAAAGACTTTCCAGAGTTGGCAAGATTTGCAATCAGAGACATGGGTCAGACGATTGCTGCAGGCGTTTGCTTAGAAATCGTGAAAGCTAAATAATTTTAAATTTTTTATTTTAATTAATTCTAAGAACGTTATGCTGTATTTATTTAAAAATTATGAGGTTTTACAAGCATATATATTTTCAATTATTATCATATCAAAATTTTGAAAGATAATAGCCAGAATTAAGGGCAGATTATATTTATTTTTTCACACGTATTAGGTCCACATGATGGAGATACAACTATTAAAGTGTGATTTCCTTCCCAATTAACAGACGTCCAATTTATAAAACCAAACAAATATGAATATTCAGGTTCTATTATAGTAGTTCCTATGGTAGTTCCGGTTATATTTTTATAATCAATATCATAGTTCTTTACAACTTCATCAGAAATATTATTTCCATTAAAAATTACATATAATTCATATTTTTCATCTCTGTTTATTGGATAACTGTTATGCCCTAATTCAAAATTTATCTTCCAGTTATTGCTCTCTTTTATGCAGTGTGTTCCGTAAACATCTATATTTTTACTAAGTGCTCTTGTTACCTCTTGATTATATCCATCCACAGGATTCTTTATTCCAGTAAAAATAGGCAATAAATAAAACAAATAGAAAAATATTATAATAAATATTATGAGTATAATTAAATACCATTTCTTCTTCATACTCCAAATTTAGAAATTCTAACTTATAAATCCAAGAAATATATATGCTTATTGTATAAGTTAATTATTTAAATACTTTGGTAAATAGAAATAGAATATAAAAACGTGATGAAAATGCAGAAAGCAAGGATAAAATTAATGAGTCCTGATCCAGCAAAGTTGGATGCAGTTTGTACTGAACTGAAAATGATAACCGAGAAGTTCGGTGTAGCTATGCATGGGCCAATCCCTCTGCCAACAAAAAAACTTAGAGTCGTGACAATGAAAACACCTTGCGGCGATGGTACAGGACACGGTAATGCAACATGGGACAGATGGGAGATGAGAATCCACAAGCGTGTAGTAGATATTTCTGCGGATGAAAGAACACTACGACAAATCATGCGTGTTACAATACCTGATGGAGTTTCTATAAGCATTACTTTACGTGACTAACGGAATTTTAAAAGACTGGTTTTATATTTGCCGTACCATTTTATGAATAAACCAAAGACTAATGCTAGAAACAAAGTAAGAAGTATCAAGAATAAAACATACAAAGACTGGACAAATTTAATTCCAACTCCTGTTGGTATTAAAGCTGTTAAGAAGGCAATTGAAAATATAGCTAGTATAAAACAGATGTTTAATATGAATTTCATGAACTGAGTGTCGATTTCATATTGCGAAGGCATAAAGTTAATTAACTTTTAAGATATAAAAATTCTTATAATTAACTATTAACAAGGCATGCCGAGATCGCATAACCTGGCAGTGCGCTAGCCTGGAAAGCTAGTGGTCGAAAGGCCTTGCAGGTTCAAATCCTGCTCTCGGCGTTCTTTAAATAACTTAACAAACATAATTTTCACATGATTGAAATTGAAAAAATAGCAATGGTTATTTTAGCAAACTTTGTACCAACTACAGAGCAAATAGGCGGAATAAGCTTAGGACTTTCATTAGGTTTAGATCCAATAACAGTCCTATTAACATCATTAACAGTTAACTGCCTTTTATTCTTTCCAATATATTTTGGGTTAAAATTGATGTACAATAAATTTTTCAGTAAGATAAAATTATTTGAAAAGTATCTTGAAAGGACAAGAAAAAGAGGCAAACCTTATATTGACAAGTATGGTGAACTTGGTTTGACAGTGTTTGTTGCTTTACCGTCTCCATTGACAGGAACTTATACGGCTTCACTTCTAGCATGGTTTATGAATTTAGACTGGAAGAAATCTTTTCTTGCAGTAGCAGTTGGTTCTTTTATTGGAGCACTGGTTATTTTCTTTGGATATTTCGGTATTTTAAACTTTTTGAAGATAATATTTAGTGTTTGATGCGTAATTCGTTAAAAATTCTATCAAGTATTCATAAAATAGTTAAATTTATATGTCTATTTTCTCATCTATTTCTTAGTTTTAAACTATTGTTTTCGAGTGAGCAAATGCAGTATAGCGCAAAAGAGGAAATTTCTCATTTTGAGGGAAATGCCTTGAGAAATTTTATAAAACTTTTTAATTCAGGCATAGCACAAAAAATTTTAAATTATTGTAGGGATACTGATACAAAACCTCTTAAAATACCAAAACCTCTTAAAATACCAATACGTAATGGAAATCCAGAAGATGCTTATGTTCTAATAACAAGTGTAGCTGAACAAAATTGGAGAAAAAGACTTGAAGCGAGTAATATACTACCGAAAGGACATACAAAATCACCTAAACTAGGTTCTAGAAATTATGCTTTTAGCAAAGGTGTCAATCCTACTGAAGTTGCAAATTATTTTTCTCTTGAAAGGAACGGTGTAACTGTTTTTCCTGAAGGAGCAAACTTGTTTGCTGAGTATGCTCAGGATAATATAGGTAAATTACAGCTACCAGGACTTGATGATATACTTGAATAAGGTGAAAAAATGGAAACACAACAAAATATTTTTCAAACATACGAATTATGCTGTTTTAATCATAAACGCATGAAAGTTCCTATTTTTGGAAACTTCCCACAGAAAGGAAGAATCGATCTTTGTGATAGTTATGAAATTTTTGTTTCTAAAGGTTATTATGATACATTAAGAGGGCTTTTAGGTAGTAGAAAACAACAAGATATTTTAAATTCAGACAGAAAAATTGGAGAGAAAAATGGCTTTAATATTTATAAGGTAACTGGTGCTGAGTATGTGACTTTAGCAATTCTTGAAGAAGTGCCTAATAAAGACGCAAGGACTGATTCAAAGCCATCAACTATTCTAATAGAGGAACATAGATCTAGAATACCTGAAGGAATGAAAAACTTTTGGAGAATTCTTGGAAGAAATAGAAAAACCCATAAACTTGTACCTAGAGGTTATCAGACACCCGGGTTTGGAAAACTTTAAATACATTCTCTTCCTATTAAAATAGGAAAGTTTTCGTAGTAAGCGTGTTCTGAGAAGATTTAAATATATTAAAAAAAGAAATGATTTTATGCCGTATGCAAAAAGACCAACAAGAGGCAGTAAGGCCTTTTATCCAAAGAAGAGAGCTAGACGCATCTATCCAAGAGTAAAAACTTGGTTTAAGACAAAAGAAGCCAAACCTTTGGGATTTGTCGGCTACAAGGTTGGAATGTCTCATGTCATGATAATGGATACAAACCCAAACTCAAAGACAAAAGGACAACAAATCTCAAGGCCTGTCACAGTCCTTGAATGTCCTTCTGTTTCTGTTTTTGGCTTCAGATGTTATACAAAAAACCTAACTTCTTCTGATGTTTTCACCGAAAATCTTAATAAAAATCTTTCAAGAAAAATAAAAATTTCTAAAAAGCCTAAAAAAGTGGAAGAGCAATTAAACAAAATATCAAAAGAAGTTTCCAAAGTAAATTTACTTTGTCATACTAATCCTTCATTCAAGAAAAAACCAGAAGTTTTTGAAATCGCATTAGGAGGTAATCTTGAAGAACAGTTAAAATATGCAAAAGAAATTTTAGGAAAGGAAATTAAAATTTCTAATATCTTTAAAGACGGAGACTTGATAGATGTAATAGCTGTTTCAAAAGGACAGGGGTTCCAAGGTCCAGTTAAAAGATTTGGAGTAACGATTCATGGAAGAAAAGCCCAACAAATGGAGAGACATGTTGGTTCACTAGGGCAAAACGAACCAGGAAAAGTCAGATGGACCGTGCCACAGGCTGGCCAATTAGGTTTCCAAACAAGAACTGAATTTAACAAAAGAATTATTAAAATAATGGACGGCTTTAAAGTAAAAGGTGGATTCGTGAACTATGGCGATGTTTCGGGTGATTGTGCTTTAATTGAAGGAAGTGTTCCAGGGCATAAGAAAAGATTGATAAGATTAAGATTTGCTGTCAGACCTAAGAAAACTTATCCTGTTGATGTGAAATATGTCTCAATGGAGAGTAAACAAGGTGTATAAAATGAAAGCTAATATTTTTGATAATCAAGGCAATGTTAAGGGCGACATAGAATTGCCTAAAGTTTTTTCTATCTCATATAGGCCAGACTTGATAAAAAGAGCTGTGCTAGCAATACATAGTCACAACAGACAACCTAGTGGAGTTGACCCACTGGCAGGAAAAAGATCTTCAGCCCATTATCATGGTGTAAGACATTACAGATACTCGATGATGAATAAAGAAATGGCTAGGATGCACAGGATTCATCAAGGGCCACCAGGATTAAACTTAACAGCAAGAATTGTTCCTCAAGCTAGAAAGGGTAGAGAGGCTCATCCACCAAAGATTGAAAAAGATTTTTGGCAAAAGATAAATGACAAAGAAAGAATTTTAGCAATTAAATCTGCAATAGCAGCAACATCATTGAAGGACATCGTAGCTAAAAGAGGTCATATAATTAATAGTATTACTTTGCCTGTTGTTGTTGATGACTCTTTGCAAGAAATAAAGAAAACAAAACAATTAAAACAATTTTTAGAGAAAATAGGTCTAAAAGAAGAATTAAAAAGGTCAAGTAAGAAAAAAGTTAGAGCAGGCAAAGGAAAAATGAGAGGAAGACGCTATAAAAAAAGAAAAGGTCCTCTGATTGTCATAGCAGAGAACAAAGGTTTAATTAATGCAACAAGAAGCATACCGGGATTGGACTGTTGTTTGGTTAATAAATTAAATGCAGAGCTGCTTGCTCCAGGAGCAAATGCTGGAAGACTTACTATCTACACTGAAAGTGCAATAAGAAAACTTGGTGAAATTTATGGCTGAAAAGAAAACTGAAAAAAAGGAGGAAAGAGCACCTCTAGTTGATCCTTGGTCTATCATACTTTATCCTTTACTAACAGAAAAGTCTATTGGAAAGATTGAGGCTGAAAATAAAATTATTTTCATTGTTAATAGAAACTCAAACAAAAGGCAAATTAAGTGGGCAGCTGAAAGAGCTTTTAATGTTAAGGTTGTTAAAGTTACTACATTGATTGACAGAAAAGGAAGAAAGAAAGCTTGGATACAACTCTCAAAAGAGTATCCTGCAACTGATATTGCAACAAGATTAGGTATGATGTGATTCCATGGGTAAAAGAATAATTTCAAGAGCTAGAGGTCATGGCGGACCAAGATATCGTTCACCAGGACACAGATATGTAAGTACCGTTAGTTATAATTTTGGCAAAGCAGAAGTTGTTGACATTGTTCATGACCCTGCTAGAGATGCACCTTTAGCTAAAGTAAAGTTTGACGGCAAAGAAAAATATATAATAGCTGCTGAAGGTATGAAAATTGGAGATGTTGTTGATAAACAAGGTGAAGCAAGAATAGGAAATGTTTTGCCATTAAATAAAATTCCAAAAGGATTTTTCATATTTGCAATTGAAAATTATCCAGGCTCTGGTCCCAAGCTATGTTGCACGGCAGGAACAAGGGCAACGATAATATCACACGATCCAGGCAAAGCCATAATTCAGATGCCTTCAAAAGAATTTAAAGTATTTAATCCCAACTGCCTAGCAACTATAGGCGTGTCAGCAGGTGGAGGAAGAGGAGACAAACCTTTTGTTAAGGCAGGTCAAATGTTTTATATTAAAAGCGCTAGAAACAAACTTTGGCCAAGATCGTCAGCAGTTAAAATGAATCCTGTTGATCATCCGTTCGGAGGTCATACAAAACCAGGAACACCTAAGACAATTTCTAGGTTAATGCCTCCAGGTGCGAAAGTAGGTAGCATATCTGCAAGAAGGAGTGGAAAGAAAAAGAAGTGATGATATATGGCAAAAATATTTACATTCAAAGGGAAGATAATTGAAGAATTACAAAAAATGAGTTTGGAGGATTTTTCAAAATTAATACCTTCAAGGCAAAGAAGAACCTTGCTAAGAGGATTCAGCAAAGAAGAAAAGAAATTCTTGGAGAGACTCAGAAAATCAAATAAACCAGTTAGAACTCATTTGAGAGAGACAGTAATCATACCTGAGATGGTTTTCAAGAAAGTTTTAGTTCATAATGGAAACACTTGGGTTGGTGTGGACATAAAACCGGAAATGGTCGGACACCGCATAGGAGAGTTTGCACTTACTAGAAAGAAAGTGATGCATTCATCACCAGGTGTCGGAGCAACTAAAGCATCAAAGTTCCTACCACTTAAATAATGATTTTTATGAAGTATGCAATTACGTCAAAAGGAAAGGCATGTGCATCAGGTACATTTTCAATATCATTGAAAAATGCTGTAAAGGTTTGTAAAGCGTTAAATAGAAAAAAGTTTGCTGATGCAAAAAAGGTATTGAATGGTTTGATCAGTGAAAAAATAAGTTTAAGAGGTAAGTACTTTACAAAGACTGCAAAGAACATTTCAAAACTTTTAACACAATTAGAGGGCAATGCAAAAAATAAAAAATTAGATTCAGAATCATTATTTCTTTTTATTTCAGCACATCAAGGTCCTACAATGCATAGACCTAGAAGAAGATGGGGAAAATTTGGTTCGAAATTAAAAATATGTCATATTCAAGCAGTATTGAGTGATAAAAATGGCTTTGGAAAGAAAGTTCGTTAAAGAAGGAATAAGAAACAAATACGTAGAAGAGTTTTTAGCAAGTGAATTTTCTAGAGCTGGATATAGCCATTGTGAAATCCAGAGAACGCCTTTAAGCATAAGAATAACTGTTTTTGCTCATAAACCGGGTCTGATAATAGGAAAAGGCGGAAGGAACATAGAGAATATGACTCAAACTTTGAAAGAGAAGTTTGGTTTTGAGAATCCACAGTTGGATGTTCAGGAAGTTGCTAGTCCTGATTTAGATCCTAATATTGTTTCAAAATGGATAGCATCTGCAATTGAAAGAGGAATAAACTACAAAAGAATTGCAAATATTGCTATTGAAAAAATCATGGCAGCAGGTGCTGCAGGCGTTGCCATAAGGATAGGAGGAAAACTTGGATCTGACGTATCAAGAGTAGAGAAGTTTTCTTCCGGTTACCTCAAATATTCTGGCGACGATGCAGAAACCTTGGTTAAAAAAGCCTATGCTCAGGCACTTGTAAAACTAGGAATAATCGGCATACAAGTAAGAATACTTTCAGAAAAACCGAGGGAATTAGAAATTTACAGCGAAGCTGAAAAAAAACAAGAGAGTGGTGAGAAAGTTGTCGTTACTGAAGAAAAAGCAACTGAAACAAATGACGCATCCTGATTTAATTAATCGATTAAATGAATTAAGACTTGAATTAGCAAAAGAAAGAGCTCAGATTGCTGTAGGCGGTAGTCCTAGCAATCCTGGAAGGGTTAAGGAAATTAGAAAAACTATAGCAAGAATTTTAACAGAATTAAATAAATTAGAGAAAAATGATCATAAACAAAAAACAAAAGGAGGTAAGATATAAGTTGGTTGAGACTTGTAAGACTTGTGGATTGCCTGTTGAACTTTGTATTTGTGGGGCAATAGCAAAAGAAGAAGCAAAGATAAAGGTTTACACAGTAAAGAGGTCTTTTGGAAAGTTGGTGACAATAGTAGAAGGCGTTGATGAAAAAGCAAATCCAAAAGAACTTTCAAAGAAACTTAAAACAAAGCTTGCTTGTGGAGGAACGTACAAGGAAGGCAGGATAGAACTTAGAGGAAACCACAAAAATAAGTTAAAAGCCATTTTAAATGGAATGGGCTTTCCAGAAGACAAGATTGAAGTTGAATAAAATGATAACAACGAGGAACTTAATAAGACATGAACTTATAGGCTTGTCAGTTAAAGTTGTCGAAAGCACAAACAAATTCCAGGTTGGAATAAAAGGAACAGTTGTTGACGAAACAAAAAATACCATAACAATAGAAACTGACAAAGGATTAAAAAAAGTTCAGAAAAAAGGTTCAAAGTTCATATTTGAAATTCCTGATGGAAAAAAAGTTAAAGTTAACGGAGATAAAATTGCTGTAAGACCAGAGGAAAGAGTAAAATTAAAGGTGAAAAAATGGTAAAACAAAAGACAAAAAACATTGGCTTAGAAGTAAAACCTCCAGAAGGTAAATGTAAAGATTCCAAGTGTCCGTTTCACGGTTCACTTAGGTTAAGAGGAAGAATTTTTATTGGCGAGGTTGTTAGCGATAAAGCTGAAAAGACAGTTGTTGTTAGATGGGGTTATGCTCATTTTATTTCAAAGTACGAGGTATATGAAAGAAGGCATACAAAAGTTGCTGCTTATAATCCGGAATGTATTAATGCAAAGATTGGAGACACTGTAAAGATTTCAGAGTGTCGTCCACTTAGCAAAACAAAAACGTTTGTTGTAATTGAAAAGGTGACTAAGAAATGAAACCAGTATCATCTAAAATAACAAAAACATTGCAAGCAGGAAGTTATCTTAATTGCGTAGATAATACAGGAGCAACTTTGTTGCAAGTGATTGCAGTAAAAGGCTACAAAGGAGTGAAAAGTAGATCTCCAAGATGTGGAATAGGAGATTGGATTATCTGTGCCGTAAAAGACGGAGATGCAAAAATAACACATGAAGTTGTCCAAGCTATCATCATAAGACAAAGGAAAGAATATAGAAGGACGAACGGTATGAGAATTAAGTTTGAGGATAATGCTGCTGTTTTAATCAACGAAAAAGGTGAGCCAAGAGGAACCAAAATTAAAGGTCCAATAGCAAAGGAAGTTGTTGAAAGATTTTCCGTGATTGGAAAAATTGCTACAACGGTGGTATAATGAAATCAAAAAAACCAAGCAAACAAAGAAAAGCACTTTATCAGGCACCTCTACATAAAAGACATAAACTTTTGTCTGCTCATTTATCAAGAGAATTAAGAAATCAATTTAAGAAAAGATCTTTGCCTGTCAGAAAAGGAGATGAAGTAAGGGTCATGAGAGGGAAGTTTAAGGGAACTATAGGAAAGATATCTGAAGTTGACTTGAAAAGATTAAAGGTTTACATAGAGAATATTAAAAGGAAAAAAGTTTCAGGTGAGGAATTTCACGTCCCTATTAATGCTTCAAAATTGATGATAACAAATCCAAACATGGATGATCCAAGAAGAAAAGAGATAATAGAAAGAGGTAAAAAATGACTATAATAAAAAGGATCGCTGCTCCTAAATGGTGGCCAATAGAAAAGAAAACCAAGAAGTTTGTAATTAAACCTAGAGGTCCATATCTAAAAGATTTTTCCCTACCTTTGCTAGTTTTGATTAGGGATGTTCTAAAGATAGCGGACACTGAAAAAGAAGCTTCAAAAATTATTAAAAAGGGAGAGATATTGATTGATGGCAGAAAAAGAAAAGACCCAAAATTTGGAGTAGGTTTGTTTAACATCATAGAAATTCCTTCAATGAAGAGGGCTTATAGGGCAGTTCCCAAGAAAGGATTAAGTTTCATAGAAATACCTGAAAAGGAAGCAAAATTGAAAATATGTAAGATTATAAATAAAAAATCCTTAAAAGGGAAAAAGAATCAGATAAACTTGAATGATGGTAGGAATATTTTAACAAATGAGAATTATTCTACTCAAGACTCTTTGCTCATAGAGGTCCCTGAACAAAAAATAATAGATCATATCAAGTTTGCTGAGAATTCGACTTGTATGATTTTCAAGGGAAAGAATGCTGGTAAGATTGGTAAAATAAAAACTATTGAAAAAGACAGGGTTTTGATAGGCGACGAGAAGACAATTGAAGTTCCAAAAAACTTTGTTATAATGGTTGGTAGGGAAGGACCATTGATAAAATTAGAGTGATTACATGAATCCGATGCAAAATATACGAATTGAGAAAATAACTTTGAATATAGGTTGTGGGGAGGTAGGAGAAAAGCTAGACAAGGCAAAGAAATTGCTAGAGGTATTGACTGCAAAAAAAGTTGTTATAACCTCGACTCATAAAAGAACCACTTTTGGAACAGCTAAAGGAAGGCCCATAGGCTGCAAGGTCACTTTAAGAGGAAAGAATGCTGAAGAATTTTTCAAAAAAGCCTTGGATGCTGTTGACTTTAAACTATCAAAAAGTGTTTTTGATAAACAAGGCAGTTTTTCATTTGGCATTAAAGAACACATAAGCATTCCAGGAGTAAGATATGATCCTGACATTGGAATTTTCGGAATGGATGTTTGCGTTTCTTTAGAGAGGCCAGGATTTAGAATTAAAAGAAAGAAAATTTGGAAAAAGATTGGAAAAAAACATTTAATAAAGCCTGAAGAGGCAATGGATTGGGTTGTTAAAAACTATAAGGTAGAGGCATTATGAAGTCGATAAAAAAAGAAAGAAAATTTGGAAAAGGCTCGAGGAGATGTAGACGTTGCGGCAGCTACAAAGGCCTAGTTAGAAAATACGGCCTAATGTACTGCAGAAGGTGCATAAGGGAAGTAGCAAAAGAATTAGGCTTTAAAAAATATATGTGATTTTATGAGGCATGACTTAGTATCAGACGTATTATCGTCAATAAAGAATGGAGACATGTACGGTAAAAAAGAGACATTTACTCCTACGTCTAATCTAGTGAAAAATATTTTGTTAATACTTCAAAAAAATAACTACATAGGAGACTTTGAGTACATTGATGATAGAAAAGGAGGAAAATTTAGAATACAGTTACTAGGTAAGGTTAACAACTGCAATGCAATTCGTCCTAGAATTTCCATCCAGATTGATGATTATGAAAAATACGAGAAGAGATTCCTTCCTGCAAGTGATATGGGATTCATCATAGTTTCCACATCAAAAGGCTTGATGACTCATGATAAGGCCAAAGAAAGAAAGTTAGGCGGGGTTTTAATCGGCTTTGTTTATTAGTGATTTTATGGAAAAAATAATCGAAATTCCAAACGGCATTGAAGTTGAAATTAATAATTTCAAAATTAAAATCAAAGGTCCGAAAGGGTCCTTAGAGAAGGATTTCTTTTGTCCTATTTTCAAAAAAGAAATCATACTAAAAAAGGAAAATAATAAGATTCTTTTGTCTACAGAATCGAAGAAAAGAAAAATCAAGGCAATGATAGGCACTATGGAATCTCATATAGACAACATGTTTTTGGGAGTAAGAGAAGGATACATAGCAAAATTAAAGGTAGTCTACATGCACTTTCCGTTTACTGTAAAAGTAAGCGGAAATGAAGTTTCGATAAACAATTTCTTAGGTGAAAAAACACCAAGGAAGGTAAGGATTGGTGGAAATTGTAAGGTTGAAATCCAGAACGATGAGATAATTGTGACAGGAATTAGCAAGGACGAAGTTGGGCAAACCGCTGCTCAGATTGAGCGCGCAACAAGAATAAAACAAAGAGATAGAAGAGTTTTCCAAGATGGCTTGTTTATAATTAAAAAACCGTGATTTCATGGATTACTTAAAATTAAGATTAAAAATCAAGAGAAAGAAACCAGTTTTCATAAGAAGTAGAGGAAAAATCTATAAAAGGCTTGGCTTAAAATGGAGAGCTCCAAAAGGTATTCACTCGAAGCTAAGGATGCATAAGAGGGAAGCAGGAAATCTTCCTAGACCTGGTTACGGTTCTCCAAGATCTGTTAAAGGATTACATCCTTCTGGATTTGAAGAATTCCTTGTTTATAATTTAAAAGACCTTGAAAAAATAAACCCAGAAAAGCAAGCTTGCAGGATATCAGCCACTGTAGGAAAGAAAAAAAGATTAGAGATAATGAAAAAGGCAGATGAATTAAAGATTAAAGTTTTAAACCCATTTAAAATTGAGGAAAAAAAATTTGAGTCTGAAGGTGAGAAGAAATGAAAATAAAATTTTTAGGTCATGCAACATTTTTAATTGATGATTTACTTATTGATCCATTTATCAAAGAAAACCCACTCTGTCCTGTTAAAGTAAAGGACATAAAATGTAAGATAATCTGTATAACTCACGATCACTGGGATCACTTGGGAGATGCCTTTGAAATAGCAAAAGACAATAATGCAACAATAGTCGGAATTACTGATATAACTAAAAAAGCTGATAAGAAAAAATTGAAAACTGAACATATGAATATTGGCGGTTCAATAAAAGTTGGAGATTGGGAAATATCTTTAGTTCCTGCAACTCATTCGGGGAATGCTGGCGGTTTTGTTTTGAAAAAAGATAAAACAATTTATCATTCAGGTGACACAGGTCTTTTCATGGATATGATGCTAATAGGAGAACATAATATTGATGTTGCTTTACTTCCTATCGGTGGAAGATATACTATGGATATCGAACAAGCGGTCGAGGCATGCAAATTGTTAAAATGTAAGAAAGCAATACCAATGCACTATAATACGTGGGATGCAATAAAAGTTAATCCAGAAGAATTTAAGAAAAAAGCTCCTTGCGAAGTTGTAATTTTAAAACCAGGAGAGGTTTTTGAGGTATAATTATGTATTTGATTGGGAGAGGTCGTTGTCCATCATGTGGCATCAAAGGAAAGGT
>Ga0315294_10006012_pt1 | contig 13332 bp, 12 predicted proteins | sample YL17G13_40_MG_FD_203626 | JGI IMG/M metagenome (GOLD analysis project Ga0315294, IMG submission 203626) | Sediment microbial communities from Yellowstone Lake, YNP, Wyoming, USA - YL17G13_40 | ecosystem: Environmental > Aquatic > Freshwater > Lake > Sediment | place: USA: Wyoming | collected... | reverse complement strand
GCCTGGCTCCTGGGCCTGCTGGGCGGAGTGGGGGGCACAGTGACCATCATGTCCTACGGCTACTGGATCCGCGAGAAGAGGCGGAGCGGACGGGAGGGAGTCAAGGAGTCGCGTCTCGACCTGACCGTAGCCTATGGGCTGACCGCTTTCTTCGGCGCGGCCATGATCATCATCGGCTCGAAAGTCCAGGTGGGGGGAAAGGGGGCCACGGTCGCCCTGGTTCTGGCCGCGCAGTTGGCCAAGACTTTCGGCCTGTTCGGGAAATGGCTTTTCCTGCTCGGCTTCTGGGGGGCGGTGTTCACCAGCCTGCTGGGAGTCTGGCAGGGCGTGCCCTACCTGTTCGCCGACTTTCTCCATCTGAGGCGCGGGCGGTCGCTGGGCCGGAGCGTGGAAGTGGACATCAAAAAGACGGGCGAATACCGCGCCTTTCTGGCAGCCCTGACATTTCTGCCCATGAGCCTTTTGTGGCTCACGGTCCAGCAGGTCCAACTGGCCTATGCCGTCCTGGGCGCCCTGTTCATGCCCCTGCTGGCCCTGACCCTGCTCATCTTGAATAATAGGCGGGAGCTGGTCGGGCCGGGCTTCAGGAACAGCCTCCTGGTTAACATTCTGCTCATTGCCACCCTGGCCTTTTTTTCTTATTTAGGTTTGAAGGAGATTTTCAACCTCCTCCACGGCCGGAGCCCGATTCTTTCGGGGTAAAAGGATATGCTTAAGCTGAAGCGCCGCACTCTGCTCCTGCTGGCCTTGGCCGAGTGGCTGGCCATGTCGGTGTGGTTTTCGGCAACGGCCGTCGTTCCGGCCCTGACTCGGGCTTGGACACTGAGCGCCTCCGGCCAGGCCTGGCTGACCATGTCGGTCCAGCTGGGGTTTGTTGCCGGAGCATTGGGCTCGGCCCTGTTGAACCTGGCGGACCGCGTTCCCAGCCGCCTGCTGTTCGCCGCTTCTTCCTTGCTGGCCGGAACATGCACGGCGCTCGTCCCCCTCCTGGCTCCCAGTCCGGGAGGGGCTGTCCTTCTCCGCTTCCTCACCGGGCTTTTCCTGGCAGGAGTCTATCCCGTGGGCATGAAGATCATGTCCACCTGGACGCGTGAGGACCGCGGCTGGGCCCTGGGGCTCTTGGCCGGTGCGCTTACGGTGGGCTCCGCTTCCCCGCATCTCCTCAGCGCTCTGGGCGGCGTCAGCGATTGGAGGCTGGTGCTCTATGCCGCCGCCGGTTTGGCCGCGGCCGGAGGCCTTTTGGCCGCATTTTTCATCGATGAGGGACCGTATAAAACGCCGGCGCCCCGTTTCAACTGGAAATACGCCGGACAAATTTGGAAAGACAAGGGAATAGCCCTGGCCAACCTGGGCTATTTCGGCCATATGTGGGAGCTCTATGCCATGTGGACCTGGGTGCCGGGCTTCCTGCTGGCGAGTTTCGCCGCGGCCGGAGTCGGCAGCGCCCGCTGGGCTGCGCTGGCCTCTTTCGCGGTCATCGCCGCCGGCGGCGCCGGAAGCCTGGTCGCCGGCCGCCTGGCCGATTCCTTCGGCCGGACGCGCATTACCATGGCCAGTCTGGCCCTGAGCGGACTTTGCTGTCTGGCTGTAGGAGGACTTTACGGCCGAAGCCCCCTGCTGCTTTTTTCCGTCTGTTTGATCTGGGGGTTCGCTGTAGTGGCCGATTCGGCCCAGTTCTCGGCGGGGACGAGCGAAATCTGCCCGGCCGAACGCACCGGGACCGCGTTGACGATCCAGACCAGCCTGGGCTTCCTGTTGACCGTGGTCTCCATCCGGCTTATCCCCACGCTCGTCCGACTCGTCACCTGGCGCTGGGCGTTCGCCTTCCTGGCCGTCGGGCCGGCCTTCGGCCTGTGGGCCATGGCCCGCCTGCGGCGCCTGCCCGAGTCCGCCCGGATGGCCGGCGGCCAGCGCTGATCATTGGAAGCTTAAGGACGTTGTGTGTGGTTCTTCGTGAGTGTAGACCCAGCATCAGATTGATATAAGGGCAATATTTCAATATGATGAACTTCGTCTCGGCCGTCCCCGGCAAAAAAACAGGGTGCCGGGCGGATTGACATGATTTGGCTCGGGAGGAGGGGACATCATGGTCCAACAGTTCGTCGATCACTTCAAGGTCAAGGATTACGGGTTCAACTTTTTCCCGGCCCTGGGTGTGGTCGTCGGCGCTATGCTGGCCGATGCCCTCCGGCTCATTTATTTTTTTCTTAAAGATGTCATTACCGGGAGAAAAATATCTTTCTTCTCTCCCACATCCATATTTTATTCGCTCATTTTGGGCGTTCTATTTGTCCTTGTTTGTCATCTGGTGAAGGACGATGCGTTCTTGGCCGTCGTTTTCGGCCTGTCCTACGTTGTCGCCGCGATCTTGATCAGGCTATTCTCTTGGGCGACTTTCACCTATCCGGGCATGACTTATCGGGAATCTTCGCTGATCAAGATGGTCCTTAATCCGCAGGCGATCATCGGCACTTTCGTCTATGCTTTGGCCGTCGGTTTGGCCATTTTTCTCTTATACCTGATTTTCAAGCGCTTGGATTATGCCCTGCCGATCGGGTTCCTAGCGGGTGGATTCTTTAGCCAACTTTTCTATAGCGTGGTGGGCCTGGTGACCGGGGGCAAGCTCTATCTGAATATTGATTTTATTTTTTTGGAATTGGTGGACGGCGCCCTCCTAGGGTTCTTTTTCTATGGGGGATACACACTCTATATGAGAGCAAAGGGCTGGCGCGTAGGCCGGGGGGAAGTCAGCCAAACCCAAGAGACTACCGCTCCCTGCACCAGCCAGCTTTCGGTGCCGTTGTATTTCGGCCTTTTCCTGGCGGCCGTCCTTGTCGAACTGATCTGTTTCATTCCCGTTATTAACCGCGGGATGAGAGTGCGGGAGGCCTTTAAATATTCACAAAGCTCGTTCCCTCCCCTTTTGCACGAAAACTTGGTCATCGCCCTGTCAGCTCTGGGCACGGTCGCCATGCTCTTAAGCGCCGTGATATTCCTGCTGTTCATCTACAAGATGTGGGATGCGCTCCAGGACGGCCGGACCGGCACCACGCCACTGCCGGCCGCCCTCTTGCTCCTCGTCCCCGTTTTCAACCTGTATTGGATTTTCAAGGTCATTTACGGCTTTGCTCAGGATTACAACCGCCTGGCGGACCGTCACCGGCTGAATGTTCCCAAACTCCCGACCGGGTTGTATTTGGCCTTTTGCCTCCTGGCCGTTCTGAATGTGATCGCCCTGGGCCTGTATTGGGTTGATTTTTCCATTCCCTTCCTCGCTTCTAATCTCCAAATCGCCGTGGGCCTGGCCGTGATGTACCTAACCTGCCAGGCCGTCAACCGCATCCCGGCCGAGATTTACCGCCGGCCATCCGGCCGGCTCTATAAGCCCTAAATGAAAAAACCCTATGTCAAAAAGATCGCGGCCATCTCCAAATTTGCGGTCTGGCTGGTGGACGGCCAATACGTCCGGACCAAGCTGGATGAGGAGTTCACCAACTTCGGGCAGCACTTCCGTTTCCGCTTCGTTCCCCGCAACGAGTTCTGGATCGACCACCTCCACGCGCCGGGCGAGGAGCATTTTTACATCGATCATTTACTGATAGAGAACAGGCTGATGGCCGCCGGTATGGATTATGACCAGGCCCTGGAGAAGGCGGACCGGGCTGAGCTCAAGGAAAGACGCAAAGTGGATTTCCTCCGCCGGGGGCCGGCCTCCCGCCGGACGAGCCCGCTCGTTATCCGTAAGATTTACCGCCAGCTTCTGCGGAGCTACAGCCAGGGCCTTCGGGTGTGGGTCGTCAGGGGAGAGCTTGTCCGCGACATGTTCTTCATCGATTTCACGGAGGGCGGACATGACCTGGTCTATAAGTTTGTCCCCCCGGGCGAAGTGTGGCTCGACGACGACCTGAGGCGGACGGAAAGGCCGTTTGTCCTTTTGCATGAGGTCCATGAGCGCCACCTCATGGCCCAGGGTCTGGACTATCCTCATGCCCACCGATCAGCCAGTCACCTGGAATATTTCTGCCGACATCATCCTCGGGAATTGAAAAAAAAGCTGGCCGAGGAGCTGCGGAAAAACAGAGATTCGCTCTCTCCTCGGGGTTCGGCCCAGGAGGCTTGAGCAGTCAATCTCGCGAAAAGTGCTTTACGAGTTGACACACCCTGTCCCTCCTTATCATAATAAAAAAGTGAGAACGAATATATTTTTTGGCTTGATTTCCGCGGGAACCTTGCTGGCCGGCGGCCCGGCGGCCGCGGCGCCCCGGCCGGTTTCGCCGCGGGTTGTCCACGTCTATGTCGCCCTGTGCGACAACGAGCATCAGGGCATCGTGCCCGTGCCGGCGGCCTTGGGGAACGGCCAGGAGCCGGCCGGCAATCTCTATTGGGGCGCTCTTTACGGGGTCAAGACTCACTTCAAGCGGAGCAAGGAGTGGAAGCGACTCGGGTTGCCGGTGGGCCCTTCTCCGTCGGTGCTGGAGCGCTGTGTGTTTAAAAATCAGGATGGAAATGTTTATCTTATCGCCGATGCCTACCGCGGCGCGGACATCAAGCAGGCCCTCCAGGATTTTCTGCGGGCGGCCGCCGGCCGGTCGGACGAAACGGTTTCCATTCCCGCGGCCGGCTCCGCGACGATCGTCCTGAATTGCGGCGGCCGTTCCGACCTCCTGGCCTATCTTGGTCATGACGGGCTGATGGATTTCAGCCTGGAGTCGTATCCTGAAAAAAACGACTCCAGGACCCGGCCGGTGTTGGTCCTAGCCTGCTATAGCAAAACATTCTTTGCCGCCGGCCTGAAAAAGGCCGGGGCCCATCCGCTGCTATGGACCACCGGCCTCTTGGCCCCCGAAGCTTATGTCCTTAAAGCGGCCGTGGAAAGCTGGATGGGCGGCGATTCGGATAAAGCTGTGGCCGAGGCGGCGGCCAAGGCCTATCACCGCTATCAGAAATGCGGACTGAAGGCGGCCAAGAAACTCCTGGTGACAGGCTGGTGAGAGCCTGCCGAAATTAGGGCCGGCCGGTCATTCGGCCGGTTTTTGGGGCGGCGGCGTCTCCGAGGAGCTTTTCTTCCGGCGGCGTCTTCTCCCCCTTTTGGGCCGCTCCATGATCGGCCGGCCGCCATATTTCTGGCGGAATAAGAGCTCGAAGGGGTCCTTGTCCTCGACCCATTCTCCACGGACCAGGAGGCCGCACAGGCGCGAGGCGGCCGGATAATGGGCTCGGCGGCGCAGGGACCAGCGCATCTGGCCTGAATCGAGGGCCCACATCATCTTTGCCGCGATGATCAAGGCCTGGACGACATTAGCCACCAAGGCCCGGGGCAAGGTCACCTTGGTGCCCGAGGCGGCGAAGGCGTCGTGCAGATGTTTGGCCCTGTCTCCCCTGGCTTCCTCCATCTGGTTGGCGGCCCAGGCCCAGAACAGAAGGCCGTAGATCTCCGCCGGGCTGAGCGGAGTTCCGGCGGACAGGACGCGGTCCAGGATGGCCAGATGGGAAGCCTGTCGGTCGAAGGCTTCCGGATTGAACTGGGTGTATTCCCCGATGCGGCCCAGGACCGGGACGATGAGGTCTTGCTGCCGGGCCAGCCTGAAAAAGGGCTCGGCCGCTCCGGACTTAAGGTCCTTGTTCAATTCCTCGTACAGGCGGGAGCCGGAGCAGGTCGCCAGCAGATGGCGGTGTCCGGCGATGTCTTGCTCGGTTCTTTCTTCAAGCGTGAACCCCAGGCGGGCGGCGTGGCGCAAGACCCTCCACATCCGGACCGGGTCCTCGGTGTATCTTTTTCCCGGATCGCCGATGACCCGGATCCTCCTGTCGGCCAGGTCCTCCAGCCCGCCCACATGATCGATCACCGAGAAGGTGGCGATGTCGTAGAACAGGGCGTTGATGGTGATGTCCCGCCGGAAAGCGTCCTGGCGCGGGCTGCCGAAGGTCTGGTCCGGGGCGGCCCGCCGGCCGGCGCGGGGTTCTTCATCCGCCTCTCCGGACTCCTCATGATCCGCTTCTGCCTCCGGTCCGGCGCCTGTTTCGGCCTGCGGCCCTGCTTCCCCTTCTTGCTCGGGCTGCTCAACATCCGGAGCCGGCGCAGTTTCTCCTTCCCGGTCCTCCTCACCGCCTTGTCCGGCCTTGGGCTCTTCCGCTTCCTCGATTTCACCGGGCTCCGGCTCGCGGCGGAAGGTGGCCACTTCGATGACTTTTCCGCCCTGAAAACGGACCTGGGCCAGCCGGAACCTTCGTCCGATGAGGTAGGCGTTGCGGAAGAGTTTTTTGATCTGGCGCGGCCGGGCGTTGGTCCCCACGTCGAAGTCCTGCGGTGTTTTTTTCAGCAGGAGGTCCCGGACAGCTCCCCCGACCAGGTAGGCGATGAAGCCGTGATGATGGAGCCGGTAGAGGACCTTCAGGGCGTCAGGGTCGATGTTCCGGCGGGAAAGGGAGTGGTGAGACCTGTCCAGGATGACGGGCGCGGAATCCGGAATGCCCTGATTTCCCCGATTCGACATGTTAATTGGAATGAGAGAGGATCATAAACCAAGGCGGCGGGTTGTTCAAGGCCGAATCTTTCATTTGAGAGCTTCTCCCTTAACGCGATTTCATATCGGTGCCGGAATCGCCCTCGGCCCCCTGGGGAACCAGTCTCTTTGGAGGGGGAACCCGCTTCGCGTTTCCCCCTTCCAACGCGAGCTCCGCTCGCTGCCTCCCTTTCTGGCGCGGGACATGAACCCCGCGCTGCGACCAAGGAGGCACACCCCCTTGGATTCCCCGACGAGCGGCTCCCCAGGGCAAAGCTCGTGGAGCCGCTCTTCCCGTCGGTTCCCCCCGTCGAAATGACGGGGCCCCCCTCCGCTATGGGGGCCTAGAGGGCGAATCCGGCACCTTTTTGAAATAGCCTATTTCAGAGAGGCTTTTTAGAAGCGTGAGTTGATTTTCCGCCAGGATTGGACTATTGATAAGCACCAAGCTTCGATCGGCTATCTAGGGAGGTCTTAGTGAAAATCCTTCGTGCGGTATTTGCTCTGGCCTTAAGCGTGGCCCTTTTTTGGGGACTCGACAACCGCCACGGCCTGTTCCCGCCCTTGGGCAAGCTTTTCAACCCTTTCGCCGGATTCTGGCAAAACGGCGACCGCCGGGAGGCGGCCCGGGAAACCATCCGGTTGCCGGGCCTCAGGGAGGCAGTTGAGGTCGTCTGGGACGCGCGGCATGTTCCGCATATCTTCGCCAAAAACGACCACGATCTGTACTGCGCCCAGGGATATGTCGTGGCCCGCGACCGCTTGTGGCAGATGGAGTTCCAGACCCTGTATTCGGCCGGCCGCCTGTCTGAAGTCGTCGGGCCGGGGATGATCCAGCAGGATCGTCTGCAGCGGAGGCTGGGCCTGTCTTGGGCCGCGGAGAGGACCGTGCAGTCTCTAAAGGCGGATCCGCTGGCTACCGGCCTCATCCAGGCTTACGCCGACGGCGTGAACGCCTACATAAAGAGTCTTTCGCCCGGAGACTTGCCCATTGAGTATAAGATCCTGGATTATGCGCCCGAGCCGTGGACGAAGCTCAAATCCGCCCTGCTGATCAAATACATGGCCTGGATGCTCAGCGGAGAAAGCAAGGAAAAGTTGATGAATGCCACACGGGAGGCGCTCGGTCCGCAATTCATCCAGACTCTGTATCCCGACTTTCCGCCGTATCTCGAGCCCATCATTCCGAGGGGGACACCTTGGGATTTCCACCCCCTAAACAGCGAGCCCCAGCCCGCCGGGTTGCCCCGGGGACACGCCGGTCAGACCATCCAAGCGGATGTCCCCCGTCCGGGTCCGGCCCAAGGTACCGGGCCAGGAATAGGAAGCGGCCAGGCGGAGGAACGGCCTGAAGGCCTGGGCAGCAACAACTGGGCGGTCTCGGGAACCCTCGCCCGCAGCGGCTTCCCCCTTTTGTGCAATGACCCGCATCTGGAACTGACTTTGCCCTCCATCTGGTATGAGGCTCAGCTCACCGCGCCGGGCGTGGACGTTTACGGCGTGACCTGCGCCGGCGCGCCGGGCGTCATTATCGGCTTCAATCGCCGGGCCGCTTGGGGAGTGACCGCCGCTCTCTCGGATGTCCTGGATTGGTACAAAATAAAGTTCAAGGATGATCGCCGCCAAGAATATTTCTATAACGGGGCCTGGCGGCCGGTCGTGTTCCGCACGGAAAAGGTCAAAGTGCGCGGCGGCCGTACCGTCGTGGACCGGGTGGCCTATACCCACTACGGCCCGGTGGTCTATGCCGCGGGGGAAAAATCTCCGCTGTGGGGAATCCCGACCGGGGCGGCCATGCGCTGGACGGCTTATGAGGCCTCCAATGAATTCCTGTCGCTTTATCGGCTCAACCGGGCTGTCCGCTACGAGGACTTCCTGGAAGCCCTCCGCACCTGGGGTTGTCCGGACCTGAACTTCGTTTATGCCGACAGGCAGGGCGATATCGCCCTGTGGCACAACGGCCGGTTTCCCCTGCGCTGGAAAGGCCAGGGACGCTTCCTTTTGGACGGAGCTGATCCGGCCGATGAATGGCAGGGTTGGGTGCCCTGGGAGCATAACCCCCATGTCAAGAACCCGGAGCGTGGTTTTGTCAGCTCGGCCAACCAGCACCCCGTGGACGAATCCTATCCCTATTATCTCGGCTGGGACTACGCCTCGTTTGAAAGGGGCGCGCGGATTAACGAGATCCTTTCATCCTCGCCTGACATCACACCCCAGGACATGATCCGAATGCAGAGCGACACCCTGAACCTCAGGGCCAGGCTGCTCCTGCCGGGCCTGCTGCCCATCCTGCGGCCAGCCCAGCTCGCACCCTCGGAGAAGAGCTGCCTGGAAGCCCTGGCCGAATGGGACGCCCGGAACAGCCCCGATTCGGCCGCGCCTCTCATCTTCGATTCGCTGTGGAGAGCCTTGAACGAGCTGACCTGGAACGACGAGAAAAAGGCGGGCCTGGAGTTCCTTTACTGGCCCCTGTCCAATGTCTTCCTCGACCTGGCCTTGAACCGGCCGGACTCGGCCTTCTTCGACGATAAAACAACGGCGAAAATCGAGACTTTTCCGGACATCGTTTTGGCCGCCTTCAAAAAAACCTGCCAGGATTTGGAGAAGAAATATGGCTCTTGGGGCGAAGCCTGGCAATGGGGCCGGGCCCGGGGGACGGACATCCTTCATTTGGGCCGGATCCCCGGTTTCGGCCGTGAGAAGCTGGTTACCGGCGGCGGCTCAACCGCGATCAACGCCATTCAGAAGACCTGGGGCCCTTCCTGGAGGATGGTGGTGGCCCTGGGACCTGAAGTGAAGGCCTGGGGAATTATCCCCGGCGGGCAGTCCGGCAACCCCGGCTCGCGGTATTTTGACAATGCCGTGGACGATTGGGTGGCCGGCCGGAGCTACGAACTGTTGTTCATGACCTCAGCCGGCCAGGCCTTGCCGGGCGGGGCTTCCAGAACCGAATTGCGAGGCGAAAAATGATGGGGATCATCGTCTGTTTAATTGTCCTGCTGGTCCTGCACCTGGTCACTCCCTTTTGGTGGTGGGTGATGGCCGTTCCGTTCCTCTACGGCCTCTGCTTCGGCCGCTCGGCCTGGCGCTCGTTTCGGACGGGCGCCCTATCGGCGGGATTGCTATGGCTTGGCGCTTCGGCTTATTTTCATCTTACGGGCAGCGCCCTCATCGCCCGGCGCGTGGCCATGATGATGAAGCTGGATTCTTCCTGGCTGATGGTCGCCGTCGCCGGCCTCTTGGCCGGCCTGGCCGCCGGCTTCGCCGGGTTGGCCGGCTATTCGATTCAAGCGCTATTTAAAAGGAGGCGCTGAAGCGCCGCCTGCGCCTCCGCCCCGTCGGCTCCTGTTTTGATTGGCCCTGATCAAGCCTGAGGCTTTTTCCAGGAATGAAGGCGCAGCTCCTCTAGGACCGACTGGAAGGATTCGGGAACCGGAGCTTCGATTTTCCTTTCTTGCCCGCCCGGCAGCTTGAAGGCAATGTCCAGCGCATGCAGCATCAGGCGGGGGTATTCCTGCTGGATGGGCCGCTCCCCGTATCTCAAGTCTCCGGCCAGCGGATGCCCGATGCTGTAAAAGTGCACTCGGATCTGGTGTCTCCGGCCTGAAAGAGGGCGGACCTTGACCAGGGTGGCCTCCTTCAGGCGCTCCGTCACTTCGAACTCGGAGCGGGATGGCTTTCCGCGCTCGGGGTCAACGCCCATACGGCCCGACCCGAATTCGCGGATGGGTTTATCGATGAAACCGCGGCTTTGGCCGATTAGGCCCAAGGCCACGGCCAAGTAGATTTTCCGGACTTCGCCCCGGCTGAACTGGTCATTCAGGAGCTGGTGAGCTTGCGCGTTCTTGGCCAATAGCAAAACGCCGCTGGCTTCCTTGTCCAGACGATGAACAAGGTAGAGACGGCCCGCCGCCGCCGCGGCCAAGTGGGGAGCCAGCCCCTCCTGGCCGTCCTGGACGCTGGACACCAAACCTACCGGCTTGTGGACGGCCACTAAGTCATTGTCTTCATAGAGGATCGATATGGCGTCCATGGCAGTTGGTCCGGGCCGAAGCACATGATACAGGCGGAAATAGTTTATGGCAACTGTGTCGTCCGCTGGGAATACATCCCCGGCTCCACGCTCTACCTGGTCTGGTCGCGGGGCCGGACGGGCTTCGAACCCCGGGGCGATTTCTCCTTCTGCCGCGACGTCGACAACCTGTTCAACATCCACCCCTATAACGTCTTTCTAGTGAAGTTCTCCTACTGCTTCCAGCTGTAAGGAAGAAGTCAGATCGTTCTTGTTCCTTTCCCGAGTTGGCCTCCCGGCCATTACCCCATGAGATGATCATCACGATCCTTCCGTCATTTTTTGTATGGCCTGAGGCATTTTAGGGTTATTGACATACATTATATGCATATGATAATATGCCTCATTGTTATGCTATCAGGAGCATTAAATGAGGACGACCGTAGTTATAAAGGATGATCTTCTGGAGGAGGCAAAAAAGGTGTCCGGGATACGAACGAACAAGGATGCCATCGAAACCGCGCTTATGGAATTCGTGAGCCGGAAAAAAGCTGCGGGGCTCATAGAGCTTGAAGGGAAGGTTGAGTTCTCCCTCAGCCTGGACGAATTCCTAAAGAGAAGGAAAAAAGATGTTCCTTGTTGACAGCTCCGCCTGGATTGAGTATTTCAGGCCGGGGGGGGCGCACCAGGCTAAGGCCAGAGTCAAAGAGCTTCTCCGCTGGGGAAACATTATGACTTGCGGGATCATTCAGGTTGAAGTGTTGAGGGGCATTAAGAGCGAAAAAGATTTCAACGAAATCTGCGAATCTTTTTTTTCACTGCCCCTGATTCCCCTGGATGAGGAGGTGATGAGGAGGGCGGCGCGATGGGGCTACGAGATGGACAGGAAGGGGAAGATCCTCCCCACTACGGATGTGATTATCGCCGCCGCCGCTTATAAAAAAGCCAGGATCTTGCACCTGGACGCCGATTTCAAAACCATCGCCGAATTCTTCCCCCTGGAAGAGGAAATGTTGCTTTAATATCCCCAGGCTCATTTTTCGGGAGGTCTTCCGCGCTTTTTCTGAATACCCCGAAAGCCCGTCATCTTCATGCCTCTGACCGCCAGATTCGTTAAAGCGCGAATACGGCGATTTCACGCCTCCTGTTGGAGAATAGAAACCGATTGATTTCGGCTATAATATGTATTGAGAGATTCAGGATGTCAGTGAATACCGCCGCCCTCGTTATCCGCGATTACCGCCCCCAGGACCTGGAGGGCGTGCTGGCCCTGGTCAAGGAGCTCGAGGCGGAGATGAAGGAGAAGTTTCCCGATGTCAGCATCAAGCCGGGCGGGCCGGAATACCAGAATCGCTATTTGAAGCCGGGCAACAAGTTTAAAACGTTTGTGGCCCTGGAGGGGGGCAAAGTGGTGGGCTACCTGATGGGCTGGCCGGTGCTGGGCGCTCCGGAGGTGGACAACATGTATGATGTCCTGCCAGCCTCCCAGGCCTGGAAGCCGGCTGAGTTTTATTTTCACATCACCTTTGTCACCAAACTCTGCCGGCGCCGGGGAATCTCCAAAAAGCTCCACCTGGCCGCCTTGAAGTACGCCCGGGAGCAGGGCTTCAAGGAGGTTTATGCCTGCATCGCCAAGTGGAACGCCCAGGAGCTCAGCGTCATCCGCAGCCTGGGTTTCCAGGCTAAGGACCTGGGCTACCGCTATCGATTTTCTCTTAAGCTTTAGTTTATTTTCTCTTTCTTGACTTTGTTTCTTTCTCGGCGATATAGTTTCTCTAGATCTCTCCCGGCTGGATGAAACTGTATGCTCGTACAGATTGGCTGACGCACTCAAAATTTTAATTGGAGGCTGGGAGCATAAGAATACTGAGAGGGTCATCGAGGAGGGGGCATGAAAATAATCCGAGTGTTGCGGCCGGCTGTTTTTCTGGTGAGTTTGAGTGTGCTCTTCAGTGTCTCAGATTCAACGCCGCCGCTAGCTGGAAATTTGGCCGAGGACCTCGTCCAGACCGTGGAGGTATTCGCCGCGCGCGGCGTCCTCAAGGTCCACGGCCGGAACGAGACCCAGTACCGCGTTATGGCCCCCGGCTCCCAATCCTTGACCAGCGGCTCATTCTTGATGACGGCCGGCGGTCCGGCCGACATCCTGCTGCCTGACGATTCCATCCTTTCCCTGGACGCCAACACCGAAGTCCAACTGGGGATGTATCAGAACGGCACCCTGGTCGGCCAGGTGTCGGGCCGGGCCTGGCATAATGTTGAGCCCGGCGAGGGCGCAGGATATGCTGTCCGGACGCGCTTTTATACGGCCACGGCCATCGGCACTGAGTACCAGACTTCGGTCAACTGGCCCGTGGAGGGAGCCGTAACCGTTTTTTGGGGAGAGGTGAGAGTGGTTGCCGAAGTGAGATATCCGGGTGCAGCGGAGCTTGATTACTCGGTTTACAATTTCGTGCCACAAGGCCAAAAAATCATTTGGCCGCCCGATCCCGCCGCTTCGGAGCGGCTGAGAACGGGGGACCATGAGTCGTTCCACGCCGAGCAGGGCAAGTCGGTCGGCCGAAGAGGCGCTCCTCCGGCGGCGGATTCCTGGTCGAGCCGCAACCGGACGCGGAGCCAGGTCATACGCGAACTAGGCCGTCGGCGTCGGGCCGGCCGGATGTCTCCCGCAGATTACCGGCAAAAACTGGGTGCCCTGTTGGGCATCGGTCCACAGGTGATTCCCAATGAGCCGCTAAGAATCCAGGGCGGGCTGTGGGTGGGGATGGATGCCTATTCCCAAGTCATCAAGTTTTGTGTCACCGGAAACCAGATCGA